>ENA-OQCS01000015-OQCS01000015.1-human-gut-metagenome-genome-assembly--contig:-NODE-15-length-67069-cov-13.033283_pt1 | contig 67069 bp, 81 predicted proteins | sample MGYA00242757_ERZ504575 | MGnify/ENA primary metagenome ERZ504575 (study PRJEB26092, sample SAMD00036297) | human gut metagenome | host: Homo sapiens | study: EMG produced TPA metagenomics assembly of... | reverse complement strand
TTTTAACACTGTTTGTCCGATAACCAATTTATCCCGAAAAGCCAGATTATACACAGATATAAAAATATCGTCGACCTGACGGGGTATAACAGACGAGATTTGTTTTATAAGAATATCCCTGGATAATCGAAAAGACAAGAAAAACCGAATGAACGGTAAAAGGATAAAAAGAAAAACTCTACTCCTAAGAGTAAAAATAAAATCAGAATAAAAGAACATAATTTAAAAATCGGGGTGAAAGTCTGAAAAAGAAAGAAAGTACGGCATAAGAAAGAATAAAAAGTAAAAAAGTAAAGAAAGGCGCAATGAAATGAACGACAAGAACATAATTGTGAACAAGCCGGAACCGAAACCGGGTATACTTGAGCGTAGTGATCTTTTTGCGATCGCAGTAGGAATGGTAATCGGCTCCGGAATGGTAACTCTGATCGGACCGGCAATGGCTTATACCGGTTATTCTGTATGGCTTGCTTATCTGACAGCGATTGTCATGGGATTCTTTATGGTTTTTCCGTATATTATTCTTGGTGGGACCATGCGCGTGGCAGGAGGCCCGTATTCCATCGTAACGAACCTTTCCGGAGTCAGCACCGGAGGTCTGGTAGCTTATACGAAACTGGTAACGCCGATCCTCAACAGTTCTTTTGCGTTGGCACTGGGATTGTATTTGAATAATCTCCTCCCGGGAATTACAGTGAAAGCACTGGCAATCGCAGGTGTTGTTATCCTGTTTGTTCTGAATCTTCTGGGAATGGATATTTTTGCAAAGGTAAGCAAGATATTATCAACGGTTCTTCTGATCACAATGGTTCTGTATGTTGTTTTCGGACTTACACAGATCAGACAGCCGATCTTTAATTTTTCAGGAGATAAGATGTTTACCGGCGGCTTTAAAGGCTTTATGCTGGCGGCACTTCTTCTTATCAATTCCGCAAATGGTTACTACAATGTTCTGTGGTATGGTAAAGACGCGAAAAGAGCAACGAAAGATGTTCCGTTTGCGGCAATGTCCTGCGTGCCATGTCTGCTTTTTATTTATGTGGGCCTTGCGATGGTTACAGGTGGGGTGCTTCCTCACGATGAGGTTGCAGGTGTGGAAACAATCCTTCCGGCAGCACAGGAGATCCTTCCTGGTATTGTGTATAAACTTTTTATGATCGGCGGACCGATCATGGCAATCATCACTACTTTGAATGGTGTATTTAATGATGTACGATATCCGATCGCTCAGGCTGCCAAGGATGGATGGCTGCCGAAAGGAATTCTGAAGGAAAACCGTTTCGGAGCACCGTACCTGATCTATACCTACACACTGATCGTAGTGTTGCTTCCGATCATTTTTGATATGAGTATCGTGACGATCACAAATATTTTCCAGGTGATCACATTTTTTATGAATGTTACAGTTGTGTATGCAATTTCACGTCTTCCGAAGAAATATCCGGATACCTGGAAGAAGAACAAATTTCACCTTTCCAGTGCAGGACTTTACGTATTCTGTACCATCAGTATCATCATTTACACGATTATTTTTATAAAAGGAATTTTCAGTATTAAACTTGTATATGCAGTATCTGCTGTTATAGTTATGGTTGCATTGATCCTGATTGGTGTATATCTCACCAGAAAAGGTGGAATCCGTATCGAGACATCCATATGGCAGCCTGCAGAGGAGGAAAAAAATGAATGAATTAAATCCGTTCAAGCTGGCAAAAATGCTTGAGGAACTTGAGAACACCGTAGAATTACACAGTATTTCTGTACGGTATAAAGGAGAAAAGGTTGTTGAAGGAGCCTGGGCACCTTTCTCAATGGAAGAGCCGCAGATGCTGCATTCTTTATCAAAGATCGGAACAAGTATCTGTGTTGGATTTGCGGTGGATGAGGGAAAACTTCATCTGGAGGATAAATTTCTGGATTATGTGAGAGAAGATCTTCCGGATGAATATGATGAAGCCCTGGAAAATATTACCGTATATGATCTTCTTACCATGCAGGCCGGTTCCCCGGAATGCTGTAATAATGTATGGTTTTCCAGACTGGAAAAAGACTGGGAGAAGAACTGGCTTGGACAGCCTAAGCTGAAAGAAGATATCGGAAAAGTTTTTCATTATGATTCCGGATGCAGCTATACACTTTCCAGGATCGTGACCAAAGTTATGGGTGAAAACTGTCTGTCCATTATGCAGAAACGTGTTTTTGACAAACTTGGTTTTGGAAAGATCAACTGGCTTACAAGTCCTGAGGGACATAATACTGGCGGCTGGGGCATGTATCTGACCGCAGATCAGATTTCCACACTGGCACAGCTCCTTCTCCAGAAAGGAAACTGGAAGGGTGAGCAGCTGGTGCCACAGTGGTGGATCGAAGAGATGGGACAGTCAAGAGTCGTAATTCCCGGAGATGAGAAAAAAGCACTGACTCATTATGCATATCACATCAAAGCAGGAAAAGAGATCTTTGCGGCAGAAGGAGCATTTGGACAGTATTTGGTGTGCTTCCGGGAACTTCCGGTTGCCATTGGCATTACCGCAGGTGCGAGAGAATATCTTGCGGCAGATATCTGCCTTAAATATATGAAGGAAGCAGTTTCCATACCTTGCCCGGAAGAAAAACGGGAAGAAGGAGAGAAATATCTGGAAGCAAAAATAAAAAGCCTTTCTCTGCCACAGCCGGAAGGCAGACTGAAAACTGCGGAAAAAGAACTCAGTGGATTATTTAACCGGGAGATTATTTTTACAGAAAATCCGAGAAACATTGAAAGTGCAAAGATCATTCCGGAAGGATGTAAACTGCGTCTGGAAATGATAGTCCAGGGTGAGAAAAAGATTGCTTATGCAGGATTTAAGAGCTGGAAACAGAACGATCTTTATCCGGATGATTTTACAAAGAGATATCACAGCATTGCTTATGGAATGGATCAGGAAACGTTATATCTGTCTGTGGGACTGCTCAACACTTCCTACAGGAAGAGTATTCCTTCTGGGTCAATTCTAAAGATACCGTGATCGCGACCTGGAGACCTAACGTTACCTATCTTCCGGAACAGCCGGATATGGTATGGAAGTTACAGGAAACTTTAAATCCTGAAGAGAAAAAACTCAAAGTATAGACCGATAAAAATATAGCAATTCCTCCAACCTTATGATAAAAGAAACGAACAACCCGCAGGATACTGACTTGCCATCAGTGGTCCGATGGGTTGTTTTTTGTTTGGAATAAGTCTACAATAGGAAACAGAAATTTTTATTATTGTGACATAGGGAAGAAAGTGTACGATGAAAATACATTACAGAATTAAAAATAATGCAATAGAGATCGTTCGGTGTTATGGTACCGATGACCGGATCGTGCTGCCGGAAGAGATCAATGGTCTTCCGGTAGTCAGTGCGGCGCCGTATGCGTTTTCTGCACATAAGGATGGAGAAGAAGATGCAGAAACCTGGGAGAGCGAAGATGTAATTTCGTTCGGAGAAGAGAGACTTCTTGCCGGGGAGGAAGTGCAGGAGATCGTTTTTCCCGATACACTGAAGGAAATCGGAAGATATATTTTTTATGGATGCAAAAAACTGGAACGGCTGGAATTTTCGGATACGCTGATGCAGGTGGGAACCGGGGCGTTTACGGGCTGCAGCGGGCTGAAGGAGCTTGTGATCCATCAGAAAAAAGGGCTCAAGTCCTGTGCAAAGGAGATCCTCGGTGAGCTGTGGCAGAAGATCGATGTGGATTTTCTGTATGAAAATGGTGAGGCAGGTGGAAAACGTGCGCATATGGTTTTTCCGGAGCATTATGATGAGGCGGTGGAGAATACGCCTGCGAGAATTCTGTTTACGGAGTATCATGGCTCAGGGACCAATTACCGGCAATGCTTCTACAGCAAAGAACTGGATTTCGCAGAGTATGACAGCCTGTTTGATATGGCAGTGGTAATGGATAAGTTGGAGGTTCTGGTTGATATGAGCTTCGGACGACTTTGTCATCCGTGGCAACTGAGTAAAAAGGCGAAGAAGCAGTATGAGGATTATATCCGGGGAAATCTTAAGGATATCGGGGAATTTCTGGTGGAAAGCGGAAGCTTAAATGGTCTGGAGCTGCTTTCTCGGGAAAAACTCTGGAACAGAGAGGGCCTGGAACATAGTATTGATGTGGCGTCCGGGAAGAAGGATATGGAGATTTCCGCATTTCTGATGAATGAACGCAGCCGGATGCAGAAGGAAGAGCAGAAGGTGGCCGGGGAGACAGAAAATGAGAGGTGCCCTGTTAAAAGGAGAAAGAAGTTTCAGTTATGAGTGATATAGAAACAACTGAAAACAATAAAAATAACTTCCTGCCCGGTCAGGGATCCAATTCCCAGGAGGCAGCCCAGCGTCTCCAGGACATCGGCAGCAGCATCCTCCGGGCGGCAAGAGACGAGCTGTATCTTGGCATGCGTTTTCTGGATGTGGCGCTGAGCAGCTTTATTTATCAGATGGATGGTTCGGTCAGTCCGTTTGGAACAGACGGGGCTGTGATGTACTTCCATCCGGCACAGCTTGGCGGGCTTTATAAAGAAAACAGGATTCTTGTGAATCGAGGATATCTCCATATGGTATTTCACTGCATTTTCCGGCACTTTGGGAAGCGGGAATAGAGACGCGTTTGTGGAATTTAAGCTGCGATATTGCAGTGGAGCATATGATCGACGGGATCTATCACCGCTCAGTCCGATATTCCAGAAGTCTTCTCCGGAGGGAAACCTACCGTCTTCTGGAAAAGGAAAAGAAGACGCTGAATGCAGAGAGAATCTACAAGATTCTGAAAGAAGAATTTCTGAAGGAAAAAGAACTGGCACAGCTTGAAAAAGAGTTCTACGTGGACGACCATAAATACTGGGCAAACCAGCAGCCCGACCGGAAACCCAATCCCCTGATGAGTAAAAAATGGGGAGATATCAGCGATGGGATCGAAACAGACCTAGGGACTTTTTCCAGAGAGTCAGGAGAGCAGGACGGAGATTTTCTGGACCAGCTGAAAATAGAGAACCGGGAACGATATGATTATCGGGAATTTCTGCGGAAGTTTGCAGTATTTCGGGAAGAACTGACTGTGGATCCGGACAGCTTTGATTATAATTTTTATACCTACGGGCTTTCCCTTTACGGGAATATGCCGCTGATCGAACCCCTGGAAACCAGAGAAGTGAAAAAAGTTTCGGAATTTGTCATTGTGATCGATACCTCCATGTCCTGTTCAGGAGAACTGGTACAGAGATTTCTGGAGGAAACCTATGGGATCTTAAGCGACAGCGGGAATTTTTTCCAGAAGGTAAATATACACATTATCCAGTGTGATGAGAAGGTGCATTCGGATGTAAAGATCACCGGTGCAGAGGAATTGCAGGAGTATATGAACAGCCTGGAACTTTACGGTGATGGAGGTACAGATTTCCGTCCGGCTTTTGCTTATGTGGAAGAGCTGATGGAAAAACGTGAGTTTGAAAATCTTAAGGGCCTGGTGTATTTTACAGACGGATACGGGCTTTTTCCGGCAAAGATGCCGCCATACCGGACAGCATTTGTATTTATGGAGCAGGAGCCTGAGGATGTGGATATCCCGGCCTGGGCCATGAAGCTGGTGATCACGGAGGAAGAATTGTAAAGAATTATATCCATATCTTATGTCATGAATCTGATATTTTAATCTTTTATTTTGTATATTGCTATCTGCATATCAGTTATAGTGTAGAAAATAGGTAACAACAGACAATGTTACGGAAAATATACAGAACAGGAGATTGTATGGCATGAGATATGGGTATTTTGATGAAGAAAAAAAGGAATATGTGATTACCAGGCCGGACACACCTGCTCCGTGGGTGAATTATTTGGGATCGCCGGAATACGGAGCAATCGTTTCCAATAATGCAGGGGGATACAGCTTTGCAAAATCCGGGGCGAACGGCAGAATCCTGAGATATATTTTTAATCAGTTTGATCAGCCGGGAAGATATATTTATCTCAGGGATAATGACACAAAAGATTATTGGTCAGCATCCTGGCAGCCGGTTGGCAAAGATCTCAGTGAGTATAAAAGTGAATGTCATCATGGCACAGCCTATACTAAAATGATGGCAGATTACAGCGAGATACATTCAGAGGTGAGATACTATGTACCGCTTGGGCAGTCCTACGAGGTATGGAATCTGAAAGTTACCAACTGCTCAGACAGAAAACGTGAGATCAGTGTGACTGGATATGCAGAGTTTACAAATAACAGCAATTATGAACAGGATCAGTGAATCTGCAGTATTCCCAGTATATTACAAGAACAGTATTCTGTGGAGATCGTGTACGTCAGATGATCCATGCGAATCTGGACGGCCTTAAGGATGGGGAAGAGGTTGATAACAAGAACGTGTTCAACCGATTCTTCGGCCTGGCTGGAGAGAAGGTTTCTTCCTGGTGTGGTGACAGGGAAAAATTCCTTGGAAGATATCACGGATACAACAATCCAGCAGGGGTTGAAGCCGGAGTATTATGTAATGAGGGAAATTATAATGAAAACAGCTGTGGAGCTCTTTCAACTGTAATTACTCTGGAACCGGGAGAAAGTCGGGAAATGGCTTTTCTGGCAGGAATGAAGGAGGATAATGAAGCAGCGGAGATTATAGCACATTATGCAGACTGTGAAAAAACATGCGCGGTGGAGCTTGAAGAACTGATCAGTTACTGGCACGGACAGCTTGCACATTTTCAGATCAGAACACCAAGTCCGGAATTCGATACCATGATCAATACATGGAACGCATATAACTGTTTTATGACATTTATCTGGTCACGTGCAGCATCTTTTACTTATTGCGGACTTCGTAACGGATATGGATACCGTGATACTGTACAGGATATCCAGGGTGTGATCCATCTTGCACCCGAAATGGCACTGGATAAGATCCGTTTCATGTTGTCAGCACAGGTAGATAACGGCGGCGGTCTTCCACTTGTGAAATTCACACATAATCCGGGACATGAGGATACACCGGATGATGCGTCCTATGTACAGGAAACCGGTCATCCGGCATACCGCGCAGATGATGCACTCTGGCTGTTCCCTACTGTATACAAATATATTTCAGAGACAGGAAATTTTGCATTCATCGATGAAGTGATCCCGTTTGCAAACAAGGATGAAGGAACTGTATACGAGCATCTGAAAAGAGCTATTGACTTCTCCATGAACCATCTTGGCAGACATGGAATGCCGGCCGGACTTTATGCAGACTGGAATGATTGTCTGAGACTTGGAAAGGATGGGGAATCTACTTTCGTTGCATTACAGTTCTATTATGCAATGACTATCCTGAAAGAGTTTGCAAAGTACAAAAAAGATGAAAAATATATAAAATACCTGGAAGAAAAACAAGAGCAGCTTGGAAAATTGATCCAGGAACTCTGTTGGAATGAAGATCGTTTTATCCGTGGGTTTACGGAGCGGGGAGAGGTTATCGGAAAGAGAACTGACCCGGAGGCAAATATGTGGCTGAATCCACAGAGCTGGGCTGTGATCAGCGGCCTTGCAACAGAGCGGCAGGCAGATTTGGCCCTTCAAATGGTTTATGAAAGATTGAATACAGAATACGGTGCAATCCTTATGGGTCCTCCATATCATGCAAATGCTTTCGACGGAGCACTTGCGGTTATCTACAATGCAGGAACAAAGGAAAATGCGGGAATCTTTTCACAGTCACAGGGATGGCTCATTCTGGCAGAAGCACTTTGCGGACATGGTGAGCGTGCATTTAATTATTTCCTGGAGAATGCTCCGGCAGCGCAGAATGACAGGGCTGAGATCAGACAGCTGGAGCCATACTGCTATGGACAGTTTACAGAAGGAAAAGCAAGCCCGAATTTCGGACGATCTCATGTGCACTGGCTGACAGGAACAGCATCTACTGTGATGGTAGGATGTGTAGAAGGAATTCTTGGCATGCGTCCGGATTTCTATGGCTTACGTATAGCACCATCGATTCCAAAAGAATGGGAGAAGTTTGAGATAAGCAAGGATTTCCGTGGATGTCATCTCCATATCACTGTGAAGAATCCGGGACATGTGGAAGCTGGATGTAAAAAACTCTATGTAAATGGAGAAGAACTTCCGGGTAATTATATTCCGCAGGAGAAACTTACCGGTGAGACAGAAATTGAATTCTATATGTCATGACATAATGGATATAAATTGCGAGGAGATCACATTTATGAATACAAAGTAAAATGGAATATAAATACCGTTTTATTTTGGCAGGAAGGAGATCACAGAATGAAATATATAAAATTTCAGGATAAAAATGGAAGCTTTTCCATAGAAAATCCGGAGAATTACAGCGGTTTATATATACCTCTGGCCGGAGAAAACGGATTGAAATCCGCGATCACCCCTTCTCTGGGAGGAGACAGCAAACTGGATCAGAATCATTTTCTGCTGGAACCGGTAAGCATTGAGAATCTTCATAATAATCGAAACACCAGAAATTTCTGGTGCAAGATAAAAGGAAAAGGTTACTGGTCAGCATGCGGAGTTTCGGCAGAACAGGAATTTCAGAAATATACTGATAAACAGGATAAAAGCAGCCTGGAAGCCGGATTTATGTGGCAGAAGCTGCACAGAACTTCTGAGAAATACGGACTTCAGTCAGAGATTTTGTCTTTTGTGACAGTGAAAGGTGATGCGGAGGTCCATCTTGTAAAGATTACCAATATTGAAGAGGAAGAACAGGAGATCACACCGGTTGCTGTAATACCTGTATATGGAAGAAGTGCAGACAATCTCAGAGATCACAGGCATGTGACTTCCCTTTTGCACAGGATAAGAACAACGGAGTACGGTGTTGAAGTAAAACCGGTGCTTTCTTTTGATGAAAGAGGTCATCAGAAGAATAATACTACATATTTTGTATATGGATCTGAAGGCGAAGGAACGGAACCGGAAAGCTTTTATCCTGATGTGGAAATGTTTATCGGAGAAGGCGGTTCTTTCCTGATTCCGGAGGTGGTCAGAGAAGAGAAAAAAGGTGTTCCGGCAGGAACAGAAATTGAAGGAAAGGAAGCTGTCGGTGGTATTCGTTTTGCATCCAGGGTTCTGAGACCACATGAAACAGCTGTATATGTTGTGACAGCGGGAATATCTGAAAAAAATCAGCTGCCGGAGGAGACTGCACGGTTTTACAGAACTGAAAAACAGGTTGCAAGAGAATTTGAACATGTAAAAAACACTGGACAGAAAAAGTGAATGTTTCTTTTGAGACAGGTGATGAGGACAGAGATAATTATCTGAAATGGATCTGTTTCCAGCCGATATTAAGAAGAATTTACGGTTGTTCATTCCTCCCGTATCATGATTATGGAAAAGGTGGAAGAGGCTGGCGTGATCTTTGGCAAGACTGTCTGGCACTTCTGATCATGGATCCTTCTGTTGTACGTCAGATGATCGTCGATAATTACGGTGGAGTACGCATCGATGGAACCAATGCCACGATCATCGGAAACAGACAGGGTGAATTTATCGCAGACCGTAACAACATTGCCCGCGTGTGGATGGATCATGCTTTCTGGCCATTTGTGACAACGCAGCTTTATATGGATCAGACCGGGGATATGAATGTCCTTTTTGAGAAGATTCCATATTTCAAGGATCTTCAGACAAAAAGAGGAACTGCGCATGATGAAAAATGGAGCAGTGCCTATGGAGAAAATCAGAAAACAGAATCCGGTGAGATTTATTACGGAACGGTTCTGGAACACATTTTGCTGGAAAATCTCTGTGCTTTTTATGATGTAGGAGAGCACAACGAGATGAAACTTCACGGGGCAGACTGGAACGATGCCATGGATATGGCATGGGAAAATGGTGAGAGTGTGGCATTTACCTGTGCATATGCTGGAAATATGAAGAACATCGCAGAATATCTGAGAAAACTTCAGGAAAAGGAAATGTTTGACAGGATTGAAGTTGCGGAAGAAATGGAAATCTTGTTTACCGGAGACCGTGAGCTTTATGAAAGCCCGGAGAAAAAGCAGCAGCTTCTGAGACAGTACACAGAAAAATGTGCACATGATATCAGCGGAAATACTATTGTGATCCGTCTGGACCAGCTTAGCCGGAATCTGGATGAAAAGGCAGACTGGATGATGGAAAACATCCGCAGAAGAGAATGGGTAAAAGACGGAGAAAACGGCTGGTTCAACGGATATTATGATGATCATAAACGTCCTGTGGAAAGGGCAGAAAACAGCCAGGTACGTATGATGCTTACCAGTCAGGTATTTGCGATCATGAGTAAAACCGCACAGAAAGATCAGATTGAGTCTATCTGTAAAAGTGCGGATAAATATCTTTTTGACCGTCAGGCAGGAGGATATCGCCTGAATACCAATTTCCATGAAGAAAAATTTGATCTGGGAAGAATGTTCGGGTTTGCTTATGGAGAAAAGGAAAACGGAGCGGTATTTTCTCATATGGCTGTTATGTATGGCAATGCACTGTATAAAAACGGCTATGCAAAAGAAGGACATAAGGTTCTGGAAACGCTTCTGGACGCTGCATGGATTTTGAGAACAGCAGGATGTATCCTGGAATTCCGGAATATTTTGATAATCAGGGAAGAGGATTGTATGCATATCTTACCGGTGCTGCAAGCTGGTATATGCTGACTATGATCACAGAGGTATTTGGCGTCAGAGGAGATCTTGGAGATCTGGTGATCGCGCCGGCACTGATGCCGAAGCAGTATAATGAGAATGGACAGGCATCTCTTACTATGGAATTTGCCGGAAGAAAGCTGGAGATCTGTATCTGCAATCCGGAGAAAAAACTTCCTTCAGAATATAAAATAAAAACAGTATGGTGCGATGAAAAGGAAATGAAAAACAAACAGAGTACCTGTGTACGTATAGAGCGGGAACTGCTCGAAAAGCTTTCTGTAAAAGAAACACACAGGATCAAAGTGGAACTGATGTAACAGAAATCGGTTATACATAATTGTTAAATTACAGAAACAGAAGTATCAATAGGAAAACGGCATCCCACAGTTGTAAAAAGCTGCGGGGATGTCGTTTTTGATGCTGATAAAAAATATCAGCCATAATAATATAATAATAAGGATGTTTACCACATGGATTTGTAATATTTGTCACGGTACTTCTTTGGGGTAAGGCCGGTGAAGTTTTCAAAGATCTGGATAAAATGACTCTGTGAAGAGAAATTCAGATAATTGGCGATATCAACTACTGCTTTATCAGAGTATCGGAGCAGGTGAGTGGCTTTTTCGATTTTTTTCTCGCGGATGTAATCACTTATGGATACTCCAAGATTCTGTTTGAATACTCTGGACAGATAACTGGGAGAGAGTCCGGTATGTTCTGACAGATCCTGAATGGTGATACGCTCCTTAATGTGACCGTAAATATAGTCCACGCATTGCATGACCGGTCTGGAAAGAATAGAGCTTTTTTTCTGGAGGATCATTTTTCCGGTAAAATCTCTGGCCATAATATGATGCAGATCTGCAATCTGGCGTACAGTGGTGCAGGAATCCATTTTCAGAATGTAAAAATCGCTGAGACGATATGCCTGTTCAGACTCCAGTCCACCGTCAATACAGTAACGGGTGAGCATGGCAGTAGTGACAACGAAATGATACTTCAGGTTGGTCAGAGGATTTTTGGAGAGGATACCGGTTCCCTTCAGATGAAGAAAAGAGTCTTCCTCGCAGTTTTTGTTTACAGCTTCCATATCACCGGCTCTTACGGCATTGTAAAAAGAATATTCCACAGAGGGAGAGCGATGAAGAGCTTCCAGTTCTGTATCTTCCAGTTCATTAGTAATCCAGTCTTGGGAAATGGACATATTGATATCCTCCTTATATGTTGGTGTTTAAGGAATGTATTGGTTTCTTATATTATGACATGAATCTGACATTTTGTTAAGATTAATAATATAATCGCAGATAAAAAAAATGGTATATTTTTATCATCAAAGGTAAAGCATCGGGGATGCTACAGAAAAAGGAGGATTTATACTATGAAAAAAAGAGCGGTATCTATGATCCTTGCAGCAGCAATGGTTTGTGGAATGATGGCAGCAAATGTAAGCTGTGTATCTGCAAAAGGATCGGATGAGGGAAAAGTGATCAATATTTATTCCTGGAATGATGAGTTCCGTCAGAGACTGGAAGCTGTTTATCCGGAAGTAGAGTCCACTTCCAAAGATGGTACAGTTACAAAACTGAAAGATGGTACAGAGATCCACTGGATCGTAAATCCGAACCAGGATGGCGTATATCAGCAGAAACTGGATGAGGCACTTCTCAACCAGGCTGATGCAAGTGCAGATGATAAGGTAGACATATTCCTTTCTGAGACAGATTATGTATTCAAATATACAGACAAAGATGCAGATGTTGCAATGCCTCTTACTGATCTTGGCATTGATCCGGACAAGGATCTTGCAGATCAGTATGATTTCACGAAAACAACAGCTTCTGATGCGGATGGAGTACAGAGAGGCGCCACATGGCAGTGCTGCCCGGGTGTCCTTGTATATCGTCGTGACATTGCGAAAGATGTTTTCGGTACTGATGACCCGAAAGAAGTTGGCGAGAAGATGAAAGACTGGGATACAGCCAAAGAATCAGCAGCTCAGCTGAAAGAAAAAGGATATTATACATTTGCTTCTTATGCAGACACTTTTCGTTTATATGGAAACAGCATTGAGAATCCGTGGGTAGAGTCCGGTGATTCTGTGATCAAAGTAGATTCAAAGATCATGGACTGGGTAAAAGATTCCAAAGAGTGGCTGGATGCAGGTTATCTTAACAAAACTGTAAAAGGTCAGTGGAACGATGACTGGAACAAGGCAATGAGTTCTGAGTCCAAGGTATTCGCATTCCTCTTCCCGGCATGGGGTATCGACTTTACTCTGAAACCAAACTGGGATGGAGCAGAAGGTGACTGGGCTGTTACAAATCCTCCGCAGGAATACAACTGGGGTGGCTCTTACATTCAGGCTGCAACAGGAACAGATAATCCGGAACATGTCAAAGATATTATCCTGGCAATGACGGGAAATCAGGATAATCTTCTTAAGATTTCCAAAGAATACTCTGATTTTACAAATACAAAATCCGGTATGAAAGATGCAGCTACAAATGCAGATTTCGCATCTGATTTCCTTGGTGGACAGAACCCGTTTGAGTATTTTGCACCGGTTGCAGAGAATATCAAGATTGCACCGCTTTCCGCATATGACCAGGGTTGTGTAGAGCTGATCCAGAACGCTTTCAGTGATTACTTCCAGGGTAAAGTAGACTTTGACAAAGCAAAAGCCAACTTTGAGACAGCTATTCAGGAGCGTTATCCGGAGATCACAGAGATCCAGTGGCCGGAATAAATACCACATGAGGATAATTGTTGATGCTGCAGGATCTTTGGATCCTGCAGCTTGCTGGAAAGGAAGAGCATTATGAAGAAAAAGAGCGTTAATTACGGAAAATGGGGATACATATTTATTCTTCCGTTTTTTGTGATCTATTTTATCTTTTCGCTGATTCCGCTGTTTGATACAGTGAGATACAGCTTTTTTGAATATTTCCGTTCTGGAATCAAGCAGATTGGTCCTAATTTTATAGGACTTGCCAATTATGTCAGTCTTCTGCATTCTGACATGCTGAAATACGGACTGAATACACTGATCCTTTGGGTGATCGGATTTGTTCCGCAGATCGTTATTGCACTGGTGCTTGCATGCTGGTTTACCGATGCCAGGCTGAAGCTTCATGGCAAGCAGTTTTTTAAGGTTGTAATTTATCTGCCGAACCTGATCATGGCATCAGCATTTGCACTTCTGTTTTTTACCATGTTTTCCACAAACGGACCTGTAAACTCCATTTTGTGTTCACTGGGCTGGATAAAGGAACCGATTGATTTTCTGGGCTCTGTTCTGGGAACAAGATCATTGGTAGGTTTCATGAATTTCCTGATGTGGTTCGGAAACACGACCATCATGCTGATGGCAGCAGTAATGGGAATCAGTATGGATATTTTTGAAGCATCGGATCTGGACGGATGCAACAGCATTCAGCGTTTCGTCTATATTACGCTTCCACTGATTCGTCCGATTCTTTCCTATACTCTGATCACTTCCATCATCGGTGGCCTTCAGATGTTTGATGTACCGCAGATCCTCACAAACGGACAGGGTAATCCGGACAGAACATCCATGACACTGATTATGTTCCTGAACAGCCATCTGAAGAGCAAGAATTATGGTATGGCCGGAGCATTGTCTGTATACCTGTTTATTATCAGTGCAATCCTCTGCTTCTTTGTATATCGTATGACTAACGACAATGATCCGGACGGATCTAAGAAAGCAGCGAAAAAGAGAGCAAGAGCAGAAAGGAGAAAAACAAAATGATGAAAGATAAGACAGCCAGCAGGATCAGAAGTATCGTGGCACATGTGGTACTTATTATTCTTTCCTTTATGTGTCTCTTTTTCTTTTATGTACTGATCGTGAATGCGTCTCATTCTCATGCAGAGCTTCAGAAGGGATTTTCTGCTCTTCCTGGAAAATATTTCTGGAAAAACCTGATGAATGTTGCAAATGACGGAAGCTTTCCGATGTTCAGGGGAATTCTTAACAGTATTATCGTGTCCGGATGCAGTGCAGTATTATGTACATATTTTTCCTCACTGACAGCATATGGTCTTTATGCCTATGATTTCAAGGCAAGGAATGTAGCGTTTACATTTATCATGGCGATCCTCGTCATGCCGACACAGGTAACTGCAATGGGCTTCCTTCGTCTGATCACAAAGATGGGATTATATGATTCCCTGCTTCCGTTGATCATTCCGTCTGTTGCGTCACCGGCCGTATTCTATTTTATGTACAGCTATCTGCAGTCCTCACTGCCGATGTCACTGGTAGAAGCAGCCAGAATTGACGGCTCCGGAGAATTCCGTACTTTCAACAGTATTGTCCTGCCAATCATGAAGCCGGCAATCGCTGTACAGGCGATTTTTACATTTGTAGGCTCCTGGAACAATTATTTCGTTCCTGCTCTGGTTATCCAGTCTAAAAGCAAGATGACTGTTCCAATCCTGATTGCAACACTTCGTGGAGCAGATTATATGAATTTTGATATGGGTAAGATTTACATGATGATCACAGTTGCCATTGTGCCGATCATTATCGTATATCTCCTTCTTTCCAAGTTTATCATCGCAGGAGTGACACTTGGAGGCGTAAAAGAATAACAAAAGGTAGCAGGTAAGATATGACAGTTAAGAAATGGAAACACAGCGGAACAAAGAAACACAGCATGTCAGACCGTGAAATACGAAACGGTCTTCTTTCGGAAAAAGCAGCAGAGGAGGGTATTGTACTGCTGAAAAATGATAAAAAAATACTCCCTCTGAATATTTCCACGAAAATAGGTTTATACGGCGCGGTGCGGGAAAGACAGTGAAAGGCGGAACAGGTTCCGGTGATGTGAATAACAGAAGTAACATTTCTATTTATCAGGGACTGAAAGAAAACGGTATTCAGATCGTAAGCGAGAAATGGCTGGCCAATTATGAGTCAATATACGCAGAAGCACGCCGGGCATGGAAAGAAAAAATACTGGAAGAAGCAAAGTTTGTGGAAAATCCTTTTGATGCCTATGCGGAAAATCCCTTTGCAATGCCGGAAGGCCGTGCAGTCACAGCAGAAGATACTGTCGATGCCCAGACAGCAATCTATGTGGTAAGCAGGATTTCCGGTGAGGGAAAGGATAGGCGCAGGGTCGAGGGAGATTATTATCTGAGCAGACGGGAGCGGGAGGATATCCGGTTCCTTGATGCACAGAAGATTCCTACAGTACTTATCCTGAATTCCGGCGGTCCGGTAGAACTGACAGATATTCTGGAAGAAACAGAAAATATCTGTGCTGTCCTGAATATTTCCCAGCTTGGACAAAGAGGCGGACTTGCCCTCGCCAATGTCCTTCTGGGAAAGGTAACTCCAGGCGGCAAGCTGACTGCAACATGGGCCAGAAGGTATGAGGATTATCCGTGTGCAGAGGAATACAGCTATCTTAATGGCAAGCTTGAAAGAGAAGAGTACAAGGAAGGAATTTATACAGGATATCGTTATTTTGATACTTTTGGTGTAAAACCGCTGTTTCCGTTTGGATATGGACTTTCTTACACAGAAATGCAGATACGCTTCCATGGGATGAAAACATCAGGGGATGGCGTTGAAGTTGAAGCAGAGGTAACGAATACAGGAGAAACTTTTTCGGGAAAAGAGGTCGTGCAGGTCTATGTGTCTCTTCCACAGGATGAATCAGGGAAGGAATACCGTCGGCTGGCTGGCTTTGCAAAAACAAAACTTCTGAAGCCGGGGGAAAAAGAACTGCTGAAAATCAGGATCGACAGAAAGACACTGGCATATTTTTCCGAAGAGCAGCATGCCTGGATTGCTGAAAAAGGTTATTATGCTGTCTGGGTCGGAAACAGCATTGCATCGCTTACGCTGGCTGCAATGCTTGAAGTGCCGGAGAGTGTGATCCTGGATAAAACGAATATCCTTGAGAATCAGACTGATATTACTGAAGAAGTTTATGACCGCCAGAATCTTTCTGCCAGAACTCTGAAATGGAAAGAGAAGGCAGAGAATGAGAAGATTGGAAGATATATCTATTATCCTGAACCAGAGAAGAGAACAGAATGCACCTGCCAACCGGAAAATAAGATTCCTGCAAAGGATCTGCTCCCGCTGTTTTATGGGAATATTGCTGGAATCTCCAGTAATCTGGGGGCGGCAGGAATCCGTGTTCCTGGTTCTGCCGGTGAGACTACGGCTGCTCTTTATGAGCAATATGGCGTTTTCCCACTGATCATGGCCGATGGCCGGCAGGACTGAGACTTCAGCAGAATTATGAAGTAGACAGAGAAACAGACACAGTATATGGAATCGGTGTCCTTGGATCTCTGGAAAACGGATACCTGAGAACAGATGAGATTCACGAAAACGCAGACAGATATTATCAGTTCTGTACGGCATTTCCGGTTGGAACTGCACTGGCTCAGACCTGGGATACTGCCCTTGTGGAAAAAGTTGGAATAGCGGTGGCAGAAGAAATGGAAGAATTCCACATAGATCTCTGGCTAGCACCTGGTCTTAATATTCAGAGAAACCCTCTGTGCGGCAGAAATTTTGAGTATTATTCCGAAGATCCGCTGCTTTCCGGAACCATGGCAGCAGCCATGACAAAAGGAGTGCAGAGCAGACCTGGCTGCGGTGTTACCGTTAAGCATTTTGCCTGCAACAATCAGGAAGATAATCGTATGGGCGTAGATGCACAGGTATCAGAACGTGCCCTGAGGGAAATTTACCTGCGTGGTTTTGAGATTGCAGTTAAAGAAAGCAGACCAGTGGCAATCATGTCTTCCTATAATTTACTGAATGGTGTCCATGCTGCAAACAGTGTTGATCTCTGTACAGCCATTGCCCGAAAAGAATGGGGATTTGACGGTGTGATCATGTCAGACTGGAATACAACGGTTCCGGAAGATGGAAGTATTCCGTGGAAATGCGTGACAGCAGGAAATGATATTATCATGCCTGGTAATGCAGCCGATGCAGAAAATATCCGAAAAGCTTTTGAAGACGGAAAGCTTTCGGAAGAAGTTGTCAGAATGTCTGCGGGACGTATTCTGAACCTGATACACACACTGACAGCAGAATAAAAAAAAATTATATAGTAGTGAAAAACTTGCCTGAATTCAATTTTCGATTTATCATTGGATTCAGGCATATTTTTTGTAGATGTCGCGCAAGGCAACCCGTTTTAGGCGGAGAATCCTGCAGGCAGTTTTTTATATGCCGTGAAAAGGAGAATACCATGAACATAAAACGAGCAAAGCAGGAGATCAGAGATTCCATAGAAGCATATCTTTCAAAGGACGAATTCGGTGAGTACCGGATCCCGGCGATCCGACAGAGACCGATCCTTCTTATGGGCCCTCCGGGAATCGGAAAGACACAGATTATGGAACAGATAGCAAGGGAATGCGGGATTGCTCTTGTTTCCTATACCATTACCCACCACACCAGGCAGAGTGCTGTGGGACTTCCTTTTATTGTAAAAAAGAATTATGGTGAGGAAGAATTTTCTGTCACGGAATATACCATGAGTGAGATCATTTCGTCCGTTTACGACAAAATGGAAAAAACAGGTCTGAAAGAAGGCATCCTGTTTATTGATGAGATCAACTGCGTATCTGAAACACTAGCGCCGATGATGCTGCAGTTCCTTCAGGGAAAAACCTTCGGAAACCAGAAGGTGCCGGAAGCTGGGTGATCGTCACAGCAGGCAACCCGCCAGAATATAACAAATCCGTCCGGGAATTCGATGTGGTCACTCTGGACCGTATCAAGAAGATCGATGTGGAGGCAGACTTTGATGTATGGAAGGAATATGCCTATCAGCAGGGAATTCATCCGGCGGTGATCTCCTATCTGGAGCTTCGCAGAAAAAATTTCTACAGGGTGGAGAATACCGTAGACGAAAGATCTTTGCCACAGCCAGAGGCTGGGAGGATCTTTCCCGTCTGATCCAGGTTTATGAGATCCTTGGAAAAACCGTAGACCGTGAGGTGGTCAGTCAGTACATTCAGCACAGGATGATCGCGAAGGATTTTGCAGGCTATCTGGCTCTTTATTATAAATACAGAACGGACTATAAAGTGGAGGACATCCTGAAAGGAAAGTGGGATCCATTACTCTGGGTAAGATCCGCACAGCCTCTCTGGACGAGCATTTGAGCATTGTAAGCCTTCTCAACGGAAAGCTCAGCGAGCTTTTTACAGAATGCTATCTTACCGATGCCTACCTCACGAAACTGTATGATTATATGGTGTACTTCAGAGAAGATCAGGACAGCCTCACAGCAAAAAATCTCATGGAAAAAGCAGAGGCGGATCTTGAAAAGGACAAAAAGAGTGAGCTTCTTACCAAACAGCAGGAGCGTATACAGAAACGTGTTGTGTCATTTTTTGAAAATGCGTCCGGATTGAAATCAACCTCGGGATCAATTGGATCGGAATCAACCGGATCAGATAAAACCGGATCAGGTTCAGAGCTGGCAGGAGGCGGAAGTGCCGCAGCAGAATCGGAAGTTCCATCATCAAACCGGAACTATGAGTTTGTGAAAGCCCTCTTTGAATCCGAAACCGAAGCCTACGAAAACCGAACTGACGAAATATCCTTTACTCTTCAGAACGTTTTCGACTTCATGGAAGCTGCTTTTGGAGACAGCCAGGAAATGGTGGCATTTATCACAGAACTGAATGCCAACTATTATAGTCTCTGGTTCATTCGGGAGAACGGTTCTGACCAGTATTACAGGCATAATAAAGGTCTTCTTTTTGACGACCGCCAGAAAATGCTTCTGGGCCAGATGGAGGAAGTAGAAAATATTCTCAATAATGGAATAAAATAATATGTCTTACCAATTTATTATTTGCTATTGATTAAATTGGGGAATTATCGTATAATATTTACTATAAAAGTCCGGAAAATAGAGAGGGCAAATAGTCAAAATGCACAGACTGACTGAATGGCTGCAGAGCGATCATCTGGTGCAGAACTGCATGATGACTGAGAATGGTAAATATCCACTTGTCTATATTCCGGGATTTTTATGTAAAGGAAGGCAACACAATAATAAAGGAAGGCGGCCGAAACGGACGACATGTTTACAAAGATTACAGAAGAACGAGCATTTGACGGAATATTAGCGCAGATCATAGAAAATATCCGGCGGGGAGAACTGAAGCCGGGGGACACTTTACCTGCGGAACGTGTTATGGCAGAATCACTGGGAGTTTCCAGACCTGCTGTCCGTGAAGTCCTGCGGGCACTGGAGCTGATGGGAATTGTCACAACGGTCCGCGGCGGAGCCAACTATATTACCGAGAATATGGATCAGTGGCTTTCTGCACCACTGGCCCTTCTTTTTCAGCTGAATAACAGCCATGTACAGCAGGTACAGGAACTTCGTTCTGCGCTGGAGCAGGAGGCTGCGCTTCTTGCAGCCGGGAATTGTACGGAGAAGGATGCATTAGATCTGCGTTCCATCCTGGCACAGCTGGAGAGCTCAGAGGACGAGAAAGCCCGTGCAGGTCTTGATAAGAAGCTTCATACGAAGATTGGCAGGATCGCAGGGAATCCTATGATCTACAATGTCCTGGATGCGGCAGCGCAGCTGACTGAGGAGATCATTTCCGGCACCCGAGCCTATATTATGCAGAAACATAATTCCGCTCTTGAGGTGGATGACCAGCACAGAAGGCTGGTGGAAGCCATTATTTCCGGAGACCGGAACCAGGCGGAGAAGCTGATGCGCGAACATATGGAAACCATTGAGAAATATATACTGGAGATTGCGCAGCAGCAGGGGGAGAACAGCCTTGTATTTCATCGCTGATCCACCTGAAAAAATTAAATAAAATTTCAGTAAAAATCCCGTTAATCTGGTAAGACCACTATTGATTTTGGTAAGACCACGTGCTATAATAGGGACTGTATTGGTAATACCAAAAAAGTTTGATATTATGGCAGCATCCTGAAGGCTTCATGACGAGACAGCATAAGATGAGACAGCGTAAGTTGGGACAGCATGAGACTAGACAGCGTAAGGTAAGATAGCATGAGGCAGGACAGCATAAGACGAGACAGCACAGGATGAAGGTTACTGTACCCCTGCAGTATTATATAAAGTATGCAGCAGGCCACAGCGTGGGCGGTAACCTGCCGGAAATATCAGGAGAAAGGACTTGCGATTATGGGATATGTAAAATGGAGTTATGACACACTGAACCATTTCTGCGGAGATGTTTTTAAAGCGTTTGGCTTTTCTGAGGAAGAAGGAAGCATCATTAAAGATGTTCTTCTGACTGCTGATCTGTATGGGATCGAGAGCCACGGAATGCAGAGAATGGTTCGTTACCATAAAGGAATCGAGAAGGGGACTATTCATCCCCAGGCGAAACCGGAAGTTGTTTTTGAGACACCGATTTCTGCTGTGATAGACGGACATAACGGAATGGGCCAGCTGATCAGCCATTTTGCCATGGAAAAGGCAATTGAGAAGGCAAAGACAACTGGTGTGGGAATCGTAAGTGTACGAAATTCCAACCATTTCGGTATTGCAGGATATTATGCGAACATGGCCTGCCATGAAGGCCTTCTTGGAATGGCATGTACCAACTCCGAGGCGATCATGGTACCGACTTTTGGAAGAAAGGCTATGTTGGGCTCCAACCCGATCGCAGTCGCTATGCCTGCAGACCCGTATCCGTTTTTCTTTGACTGTTCCACAACAGTTGTAACCAGAGGTAAACTGGAAATGTATAATAAGATGGGCAAGCCTCTTCCGGATGGCTGGGCACTTGACAAAAACGGTCATGCCAGCAATAATGCACCGGATGTACTTGCAAACATCGTAGCCAAGAAGGGCGGCGGAATCATGCCTCTTGGTGGAAACGAGGAAGTCAGCGGAAGCCATAAGGGATATGGCTATGGAATGCTCTGTGAGCTGTTCAGCTCTATTCTTTCCATGGGCGTTACCTCCGACAAATGCTGTACATTCCCAGACAAGACCGGTATCTGCCATGGATTTATGGCGATCAACCCGGCGGCATTCGGAGATCCGGATGCGATCCGCAAGCATTTTTCAGAATATCTTGAGGCACTTCGGGAGAGTCCGAAGGCAGACGGTCAGGACAGGATCTATACACACGGCGAGAAAGAGGTAGCTGCTGAAAAAGACAGAAAAGAGAATGGCATTCCGGTCAACGACAATACCATGGTAGAGCTTGCTGATCTCTGCAGTTATCTGAAGCTTGATTTTGGCTCTTATTTTGAAGGCTATGAGCTTCCGAAGGACAGTAAATTCTTCAATGGTAATTATTAATTCAGGTAATCCTTTTGAAATGAAATATATCATAATTATCCAAGGAGGAAAAGAAAATGGATTATGCAAAAGAGTCATTAAGACTGCACGGAGATTGGAAAGGTAAGATCGAGGTTGTTACAAGAGTGCCGGTTGAGAATAAAGACGACCTTTCTCTTGCATATACACCAGGTGTAGCTCAGCCTTGCCTTGAGATCCAGAAAGATATCAATAAATCCTACGAGCTTACAAGAAGATGGAATATGTGTCTTGTTGTAACAGACGGTTCCGCAGTTCTTGGTCTTGGTGACATCGGACCGGAAGCCGGTATGCCTGTAATGGAAGGTAAATGTGTACTGTTCAAGCATTCGGCGATGTAGATGCATTCCCGCTTTGCATTAAGAGCCATGATGTAGACGAGATCGTAAATACTATTTACATGATCTCCGGATCCTTCGGTGGTGTTAACCTTGAGGATATCTCCGCTCCGAGATGCTTTGAGATCGAGAAAAAACTGAAAGAGAAATGTGATATTCCGATCTTCCACGATGATCAGCACGGAACTGCAGTTATCACACTTGCAGGTCTGACAAACGCTCTGAAGGTTGTCGGAAAGAAGAAAGAGGATGTTCGTATCGTTATGAACGGTGCAGGTGCAGCTGCTATCTCTATCTGCAGACTTCTTCTGAAAGCAGGCTTCAAGGATGTTACACTCTGCGATAGAAAGGGTGCCATCTATGAGGGACGTACAGAAGGAATGAACCCGGTTAAGGAAGAGATGAGCAAGCTCACAAACCTTCAGAAGAAACAGGGATCTCTTGCAGAGATGCTGGTTGGCGCGGATGTATTTATCGGTGTTTCCGCTCCTGGAGCAGTTACAACAGAGATGGTTAAGACCATGAACAAAGATGCCATCATCTTCGCATGCGCAAACCCGACACCGGAGATTTTCCCGGATGACGCAAAAGCAGGCGGAGCAAAGGTTATCTCCACAGGAAGAAGTGACTTCCCGAACCAGATCAACAACGTTCTTGCATTCCCTGGAATCTTCCGTGGTGCATTTGATGTAAGAGCAAGTGATATCAACGATGAGATGAAGATCGCAGCTTCCAAGGCTCTTGCAGATCTGATCACAGATGAGGAGCTTTCTCCGGAGTATATCATTCCGAAGGCATTCGACAAGAGAGTCGGACCGGCTGTCGCAAAAGCAGTAGCAGAGGCAGCAAAAGCAACAGGCGTAGCACGTATCTGATCTTAAGCGCCTGATACGAACCAAAACAGCCCTTCATTAAGAAGAATATATCAGACACCCGTACTCTGTAACCCGGTACGGGTGTCTTTTTGTTTCCCGGCAGGTGGTATTACCCTTTGACAAATGTCCTCGCAGTGAGTACAATAGCAAAAGAATATGATAGGAGGTTAAGCACAGCATGAAACCATGGGAAGCTAATATACGAAAAGTAGTGCCGTATACTCCTGGCGAGCAGCCAAATGAGAGCGGCATGATCAAACTGAATACAAACGAGAATCCATATTCACCGGCTCCGGGTGTGGAGAAGGCGCTGAAGGTCCTTGATGCCGATACCCTGAGACTTATCCGGATCCGACAGCAGGAGACCTGGTACACAGTATTGCCGCGTTCTACGGCCTGAAGGACGAGCAGGTATTTACAGGCGTTGGTTCCGATGACGTACTGGCTATGTGTTTTCTCACATTTTTTAATTCAGAGAAACCGATCCTGTTCCCGGACATCACTTATTCTTTCTATGATGTATGGGCAGATCTTTTAAGGATCCCATATGAGCGCCCGGCATTAGATGAGGAGTTCCATATCCGTAAGGAAGATTATTTCCGTGAAAACGGCGGAATCGTATTCCCTAATCCCAATGCACCGACCGGCGTGGAAATGCCTCTTTCCGAGATCGAGGAGATCGTGGCAAAGAATCCGGAGAGTATCGTGATCGTAGATGAGGCGTACGTGGATTTCGGAGCAGCATCCGCACTGCCGCTGATCGAAAAATATGATAATCTGCTTGTTGTGCAGACCTTCTCCAAGTCCAGATCCCTGGCAGGAATGCGTATCGGATATGCCTTCGGAAATCCGGAGCTGATCAAATATCTCAATGATGTGAAATATTCCTTTAACTCCTATACCATGGATCGTACTACCATCGCGGCTGGTGTGGCATCTATGGAGGATAAGGCATATTTTGAGGAATGCTGCCATAAGATCATTACAACAAGAGAGTGGACAAAGGCAGAGCTCAGGAAGCTTGGATTTTCCTTCCAGGATTCCAGATCCAACTTATCTTTGCCACACATGAGAGCTGTCCGGCCAAAGAGCTTTTCGCAGCACTGAGGGAGAAACATATCTATGTAAGATATTTCCCGAAGGACAGGATCGACAATCATCTCCGTATCACCATCGGTACCGATGAGGAGATGAAAAAGCTGGTAGAATTCCTGACGGAATATCTGCAGAAATAACAATTAAGGAGGTACTATGGAAGTACTGGTACAATGGTTTTCACACCACCTTGCACAGTTTATCTCTCCCGAGGAGCTGTGTTCATCATTTCTATGATCCCGATACTGGAGCTTCGAGGCGGCCTTCTGGCAGCTTCTTTGCTGAAGATATCGGCTGCGAAGGCACTGCCGATCTGTATCGTGGGAAATATTATTCCGATTCCGTTTATCCTGCTTTTTATCCGGCAGATCTTTAAATGGATGAAAAAAACAAAGACGTTCAGAGGTCTGATCACAAAGCTGGAAAACAGAGCTATGGGAAAGAGTGACCAGATCAAGAGATATGAATTTCTTGGACTTTTGCTGTTTGTGGGAATCCCTCTTCCGGGCACAGGAGCCTGGACAGGTGCACTGATCGCCTCTCTTCTTGAGGTGGATATCAAAAAATCCTCCATTGCGATCCTGTGCGGACTTTTTATGGCAAGTGTCATTATGTATATTGTTTCTTATGGAATTGTAGGAAATGTAGTGCATTGATCGATCGCAGAGAAGGAATGTCTTTTTGATCGAAATCGGATTGAAAATAAAGAAATCCCTTACCGGATCTGTAAAATGATATGTGTTCTGTATTTCGGAAACATATCAGAGATCGGTAAGGGATTTTTTATGTGTTTTTACATATCAGGCAGAGGTATACCGAGAAGATCCTTACATAAGTCTGCGCTTCAGCATGTCCGCGTTTAAAGCGTATTTCAGAGCTGTATCCCTGGTGATACGGCCTTTTTTATATAATTCCAGAAGGCTCTGGTCCATAGAACGCATCTGCTCCTGACCGGATGTGGAGATCACGCCTTCGATCTGGTGTACTTTATTGTCGCGGATCATATTGCGGATGGCAGGAGTCAGGCGCATGATCTCGAAAACAGGAATGTTGCGTCCGTCCACATCCGGGATCAGCTGCTGGGAGATTACAGCCTGAAGGACCATGGAAAGCTGGAGGGCAATCTGATGCTGCTGAGATGGCTCAAACACGTCCATGATGCGTTCGATGGTGTTGGCTGCTCCCAAAGTATGCAGGCTGGAAAGGACAAGATGACCGGTTTCCGCAGCGGTCATGGCAGTCTGGATGGTTTCATGATCACGCATCTCTCCAAGAAGGATCACATCCGGGCTCTGGCGTAGTGTGGCACGAAGAGAAGTCAGATAGCTTTCGGTGTCGGTACAGATCTCGCGCTGGCTGACGATACAGCGATCATGGCGGTGGAGATATTCCAGAGGATCCTCCAGAGTGATGATGTGGCCTTCCCGGGTATGGTTGATCCGGTCGATCAGGCAGGCCATAGTGGTGGATTTACCGCTTCCGGCAGAACCGGTAACAAGGACCATGCCACGGGTATAGTCGGAGATATTCATCACATCCTCCGGAATGGAAAGCTCTGCAGGATCCGGCAGCCGGAAGGCGATCACGCGGATCACGGCAGCCAGGGAACCACGCTGCTTGTAGGCATTGACACGAAATCTGGAAACACCGGGAATGGAAAAAGAAAAGTCATCATCACCGGTTTCCATAAGACGGGATATATCGCGGTTTTCCGCAAGGCCGTAAATGGTGCGGAGTAAATTTTCTGTCTGATCAGGCATCAGCCTGTCACCACGGTCTAAAAGATGACCGTCGATCTTTTCTGCCAGGGGGCGGCCTGCGATGATAAAGATATCAGAGACACGCCGGTTGGCAGCTTCTGCTAAAAATTCAGGAATAGGGGTATCCATAGGTTTATTCTCCTTTAAATACATTCTGGTGGTTGTCAGGTTGCCAGGATCCGGTAAGCTCTGTGTTCCATTGCAGGATCTGATAAGCGGAAGAGCTTTTTTCCTGCGGGTAAAAAATCTCAAGCACTACAGAAAGCTGTTGTGTCTCGGAAATTCCAACGGAGAAGGAAAGGGTGTGGCTGTGGGAATCCCAGCTGAGATCGTTCCTTGTGTCCGCAAGCTTTTGTATCATGGAAAATATCTGGTTTCATCGGAAGCTTTTTCCCTGTATTGCTCCAGATCATCACGGATTTCTGAAACGGTTTCCGTGGCGCTTGCGCAGCCGGTGTAATAATTTTCGGTCTGTTCCATAGAATGTCTGGCTGTGTTAAGACTGGATCTGGAGCTTCCAAGAGTAAGCAGAGCAAGTACACAGAGACACAGCACAGAGAAGATAAGAAACAGGGAAGGAATGCCGACAGTTACAAAAAACGTATGCTTCTGTTTCAATGTACAGCCTCCCTTCTGTAGTCATCAACAGGAAAACGCAGGGTGATCCGGTAAAGCTCACTGCCGTTGGAAAGCTGCCGGAAAGAAAGCTCGCCGGATTTTTCTGAAGAAGAAATATCTGTTTCCAGGATCATTTCACAGGCGGCTTCTCCAGAAGAGCAGCTCTGCCAGTTACGGTCATAATACCAGATCAGGTTGGTGTTCTTTTTGATACTCCCCGGAAGCAGGGAGAGGAACTGTTCATCGGTTCCGTCAGTGCCTTCCAGTATCTCGCCCACGGAGGTTGTGAGAGCCTGGATCTGGTTCCACTGTTCTGCCTGGAGCCGGTTTTTCCGTGCTGCCGCGAAGATCTGGATGCAGGCAGCTGAGGAAAGTGACAGAAACAAAAGGGCAAGGATCATTTCCATCAGAAAAAGGCTGGTACCGGAATTATGTCTTGATTCTTTCATGATGCCTCCTTTTTGCCAGTGCGATGAAGCAGGAATTCCGAGCAGACTCCCGTGGTACTTTCCAGGGAAAAGTGGTAAAAACCATTTCCATTTCCGAAAACCGGAAATCGGAAAGCTGTGAGATGACGGTTCCTGCATCGGAACTGGCCTGAGAGCCTTTTGCAGTGAAAAGCTCCATCAGACTGTCATTCTTCAGGTAAATATACGTGATATATTCTTTTCCTTTGATATCGTCCCGGAAACAAAGGGCAGGAATATCATCCAGGGAACCGGAAAAGATCTCATCGCCGCGGTCATGCTGCCGGAATTTGGTAGTCAGATAAGTTGCTGCGGTTCCAAGCTCGGAATCGGAGTCAGTCTGTTTCACAGTCTGCTGGTAAATCCGGGCGGAAAATAGCAGCATCAGTATAAGGAACAAAACAAAAACACCGAAAAGAAGAAGCGAAAAAAGAGAAGAAACGGAATGTCCGGTGTTCTTCCGGTGATTCATGAGGCATTCCCTCCTTTCGCACTGCCGGACAGAGCGATCACGCTGATAGACGGCAGGAGATTGGAACCGTTAGGAACATACTCTACTACGAATTTGGTTTTGTCATAAGTAATATGATAATCCAAGAGAAGCTGGGACAGGCTTTTGGGATATGTGCCTGTGAGGGCATAGGTGCGGATGGCACCGTTTTTCAGTGCCTGTTCCAGAGCATCCTGTTCTTTGTGTACGGCCTGATCGGAGGTGCTGCTGACACCTGCCACAAACAAGGTGCAGGATAAAACCAGAAGCAGCGCCGGAAAGAGAAGAAAAAATGCTTTGAGAAATTTTGTTCTGCGGCTTTCGAAAAGTTCCATGCGGTCACCACCTTACATTGCAAAATCTGAGAGGATCCCCAGAAGCGGCATCATGACGGATAAAAGGACCAGCCCCACAAGAAGAGACAGCAGGATCACGATGGTAGGCTCCACAATGGAGACTGCCTGTGAGATCAGATCTATGGATCTTTCGGTGTACTGCCGGGAAAGCCTGCGGAAGGTTTCGTCACTGGAACCGGAATAGAAGGATATCGTGATGAGACGGCCTTCCATGCCGCCGAACAGACCGGATTCTGTAAGAGCCTTGGAAAAAGTTTCTCCGCTATCCAGGATAGAGGAAGCCTTCCGGAGTCTTTCGAGTATCACCGGCTGTGAGATCAGATCCTTTGTAAGCTCCAGGCTGGTTTCCGGGGAAAGTCCGCTCCGAAGCCCCAGGGAAAGGCCCTGGGCCAGACGACTGTAATCCATGGCAACCGGATCTCACGGAAAAACGGGAGATGGATGGCCATTTTTCGCAGCAGGCTGTGACCTTTTCCGTAAGACTGAAAACAGGATGCAGCCAATGAGGGCTGCGGCGAGGATCAGAAAAACAGAGGAATACCGGCTGATCACGTTGCCTGCATTCAGAAGTCCCCGGGAAACCCCGTTCATTTCCATTCCCATCTGGTTAAATACCTGTTGAAATACCGGCAGGACTTTTATCAGAAGGACCAGGATCACAACAGCCATCATGCCAAGCATGAGCAGCGGTAAGTGACTGCAGACCGTATCTGTCCTGAGATTTCTTCATCCTGTTCATAGTGGGAACTGAGACTTTCCATGATCTCATCCAGGCAGCCGGTTTCCTCACCGGTCCGGACATAGGCGGTCATGGATGTGGGAAAGATCCCGGATTCGTCAAGAGCCCGGGAAAGAGAACCGTTTTCTTCCACGGAACGGATCAGGGGTGTGAGGATCTGCCGGTCTGCATCGGTCTTGCTTTCGTCACAGAGGATGTGAAGTCCTTCCGCTGTGGATATGCCGGAATGCAGAAGCATTCCCATCTGCCCGCAGAAACTGGATAATTCCCGGGCTGTCAGTTTGTTTTTCATAATAAGGTCTCCTTTAGTGGGTCAGCGTGTGAACTGTACCGTATAATTGCTTTCATCACCGATATATTCCTGGATCGCTTCATCACCATCACTGTTGGCGTCAAAGGTGGGATCCATCAGCTTCCAGGTGTCGCCGTCAAAAGATACTGCCTTTGTCACCCAGCCTCTGCCACGGATATAAACATCGATCCATGCATGCTTTACATCACCGGAATAGCCAATCTGAAGCTTGCAGGGAATGTCCTGGCTGCGGAGCATTGCAGTAGTCAGTGCAGCGTAATCAAAACAGATCCCCGTGCCGGTGCTTAAAGTATCATCTACATCAGGAAGATAACCGGCTTCGACAAAATCAGCTTTGTCATAATCGTAGGAAATATGACTGGTAACATATGTATAGAAGGTTTTCAGGATGTCGATATCGGTCATGTCTTCTTTGACAAGAGAGGCTGCCAGTTTGCAGGCTTCACTTTTGGAAGAAAAGTCCACGTACTGGTTTGGATACAGAAACGGAAGAAATTCATTCTGAAGCTTTATTGTGAGCGTTTCCGTGTAAAGGGCGGCATACTGGTTTCCATCAATCTGCTGATAGCAGGTGATGAGATACTCACCGGAGCCTTCGGAAAAAGGAAGTACCGTCTGTTCATCAGGTTCCAGAAAATAGGAATAGACCACACCGGAGGGAGCGGTAAGCTGAATGTTCATGCGGGAATCATCGGAATCGGATTCTGCAGTCAGATATCCCTGATCCTGATTGGAAATATCCAGGATCAGAGGGGAATTGCCCAGTGTTTTTTTGCCGGGGGCCTCCGGGGTGAGGACTCTGGCCGGAGAATATACCGGAGGTTCTTCATCGGAGGAAGGAGAATTTCCACAGCCTGCCAGCAGGATTCCGAAAAGCAGCCATACAAAAAAGAGACGGACTGGTAAAAATTTTGACATTGTTTCCGTTCTCCTGTTATATCATGCTTTCTTTTTGAACAGTATAGCAGATTCCGTGAAAAAAAGACAGGAGTAGGGCTCAAAATGCAGTGGAAAATGTTGACATTTCAGGGAAAAAAACATATACTCTATATATAAAGGCAAACCTGTTGAAAGACAGGGACGCAAAGCCATGGGTCTAAGGTCCGAAGGATGACTATGACAGCCGGTTGCCGCATTAAATTCCGATTTAATGACGTATTCAGATAACATCTATGAACAAGAATCTGTGTGTTAATGCGGCCGTTTATTTCGTTAGAATAAGCGGCTTTTTTGATGCCTAAAATCCGGTTTAGGTTGGAAACTGAAACGTCGGCTTTCAGAAAGGTGTGAATGATATGAAAAGAACAGATATCCGTAAAATTTTTACAGGCAGGAAAAAAGCTTTAGCAGGATGCCTTGCAGCTGTTATTGTACTGGCAGGTGGCTTTAATGTCTGGCAGTCGTCACAGGTTCCGGAATTTCCGAATTTTACAGATCCGGTAGTGGAGACTACCATCACAGAGGACGACACTCCACTTGCTTCAAAACCGAAGGTGACTACCAAAACGACTTCAAATACCAAGACAACCAGAAAAAAAGTTAAGCTGAAAAAAGCGGCGACCAAGACTTATACCAAGAAGCTTCCGACTACCAATAAGAAGAGTACGACCACAAAGAAAACAAACAGAAATACAACCGTAAAAACATTAAAGACAGTTAAGACTGCAACAACACAGAAATACACAAAGAAATCAAAAACAGCCGTTCAGACACGGAAAGTAACTACAACCATTCAGACGACCACAACAGTCATGGCGGCTTCAGCTACTGCCGGCAAAGCGAATGCAGCTTCCACAAAAAAAGTAGAAAGCATCAGCATGGACAGCAAATATTCAGTAAGCAATATTGCTTCCATTGCACCGAAGATGGACAGCAGGGTGCTCAAAGCCTACAAGAAGCTTGGATTTACTGTAACGATCGATCCGTCTGTTAACTACGGAGGCTGCTTTAACGCACATTCAAGAAGCATCATCCTTCGTTTTGAGAATGAGACAATCTACCATGAGCTGGGACATTTCCTTGCTTTTGTTGCGGGAAACGTAGACAGAACAAGTGATTTTGCCGCAGTTTATAACAGCGAAAAATCCAAATTTACAGGTATTAACAGAAGCTATGCAACGCAGAACAGTTCAGAATATTTTGCAGAATCAGTGCTTGAGTATGTAACAAGTCCGTCAACACTTAAGAGACAGAGACCAAAAACGTATGCAGCGATCGTGGCGGCTCTGAATAAAATTACCGATGAACGTATCCAGAGGGTCATGGATATATACGGACCGTTCTGGAGCTAAAAAAGAAGCATACAGGAATGTTGGATCTGTCCGGGAAGAGATCTCCCGGGCAGATTTTTTTCTTTTTTGTGAGAAAAGTATAAAAAAAATGTCGATAAATATTTCTTGCAATAGACTCTATAAGGTGTGTATAATGAAACATAAGCTGAAAACATGCTTTCATTCAAAAAAAGTGCAGCCATGTCAGGTTGTATCTGATTCCATAAACAACAAATATATAATTTATCAGATTTAAGAATAGAGGATTTAATATGAGAGAAAAGTATGAATCATTATCTCTGGCGGTGCTGAAGGATCTGGCAAAGGCGAGAGGGATGAAGGGAATTTCTACTCTGAGAAAACCGGCACTGATCGAGCGGATGCTGGAGGAGGACGTCAAAGAGTCCGACAGAGGAAATCCCGAAGAAGTACACAAAAGTACACCGGCAGAAAATACTGTAAAAGAAAAAAGCTATGATTCGGAAAAAACAGAATATCGTACCCGTCCGGCAGGGGAAGGACTTCAGGAGCAGCGGAAGGAATATCGTAGTGATAAGAATGAGCAGGAACACAGAAACACAAATATCCGCAGAGAGTACAACCGTGAATATAACCGGGAAGCTACAAGGGAGAACGGGAATGTCCCGTCAGAATCCACCCAGCTGGACAGTGGCGAAAAGGCTAACGGGATCCTGGAGGTCCTTCCGGATGGATATGGCTTTATCCGATGTGAGAATTATATGCCGGGTGAGAACGACATTTATGTTTCTCCTTCCCAGATCCGCCGCTTTAATTTAAAGACAGGTGATATCATCCAGGGAAATATTCGTATCAAGACCCAGGGAGAGAAGTTCAGTGCCCTTCTCTACGTATCTTCCATTAACGGTTTCCATCCGAGTGAGGGACAGAGACGGTATAATTTTGAAGATATGACACCGATCTTTCCGAATGAGAGACTTGTCATGGAGCGTGCAGGCGGTACAACGGCCATGCGTATCGTGGATCTGATCAGTCCTATAGGAAAGGGCCAGCGAGGAATGATCGTATCTCCGCCAAAGGCAGGTAAGACAACCCTTCTGAAAGATGTTGCCAAGTCTATCCTCAGGAATAACAGAGATATGCATCTGATCATTCTTCTGATCGATGAGCGCCCTGAGGAGGTTACCGATATCAGAGAGGCGATCCAGGGACCGAATGTGGAAGTGATCTATTCTACATTTGATGAGCTTCCGGAACATCATAAGAGAGTTTCCGAGATGGTTGTGGAGCGTGCGCGCCGTCTTGTAGAGCATAAACAGGATGTGATCATTCTTCTGGATTCGATCACACGACTTGCTAGAGCCTATAATCTGATCATCCCGCCAAGCGGAAGAACCTTATCCGGTGGTCTTGACCCGGCGGCTCTCCATATGCCCAAAAGATTTTTTGGCGCAGCCCGTAATATGCGCGAGGGCGGAAGCCTGACGATTCTGGCAACCGCACTTGTGGATACCGGAAGCAAGATGGACGATGTTATTTATGAGGAGTTCAAGGGAACCGGTAATATGGAACTTGTCCTGGATCGTAAATTACAGGAGAAACGGGTATTCCCGGCCATTGATATCCAGAAATCCGGAACCAGAAGAGAGGATCTGCTTCTCAGCAAGGATGAACAGGAAGCGGTTTATATTATGCGAAAAGCTCTCAACGGAATGAAAGCGGATGAGGCAGTAGAACAGATCCTGAATACCTTTGCCAGAACCAGGAACAATGCAGAACTGGTACAGACTGTAAAGAAACAGAAATTTTTATAAAGTCCTTGCATTTTACGGAAAGCTATGTTATACTTAGCAAGCTGTTTAAAATGGAATTCGTCAATTGAATACGAATAATATTAAATATATAGAGAGGTGAAAATCATGAGAGAAGGAATCCATCCGAACTACTATCAGGCAACTGTAACCTGCAACTGCGGAAACACTTTCGTAACAGGTTCTACTAAAGAGGACATCCATGTTGAGATCTGTTCCAAATGCCATCCGTTCTATACAGGACAGCAGAAGGCTACACAGGCTCGTGGACGTATCGATAAGTTCAACAAGAAATACGGCCTGAATAAGTAATTATTGCGAATACAGGAAATGAGAAGGTTGAGGTTGGGAAATCTCAACCTTTCTTTAACTGAAAAATTTTAAATTTGCACAGGAGAGAATGAATGAGATCATCGAATATCGGCGGACAGGCGGTCATGGAAGGCATCATGATGCGCCACAAGGACAAATATTCTATCGCAGTGCGCCGCCCGGACCAGGAGATCGAGCTGAAAGTAGAGGATTATAAATGTATCTTCGGAAATCACGCATTTCTGAAGAAACCGATCATCCGTGGTGTGGTAAGCTTTGTGGATTCTCTTGTGGTAGGCACGAAATGCCTGATGTATTCTGCGGAGATCGCAGGAGACGAGGAAGATGAGGAAACAGCCAGGAAGAATGAGCAGCTTACAGAAGAAGAGCGTTTTGCAAAGAAAGCCAAAGAGGATAAGCAGTTCAAGTGGCTTCTTTACATTACGGTAGCTATCTCCATGGTGGTTTCTGTGGCTGCTTTTATGTTTCTTCCGTATGTACTAGCCAGTCTGATCCGAGGGGTAGGTGCTTCGGAATTTCTGGTCACCATAGTGGAAGCCTTTGTGAAGCTGGCACTGTTTATGGGATATATGTTCCTGATCTCCAGAATGAAGGATATCCAGAGGACATTTATGTATCACGGTGCGGAGCACAAATGTATCAACTGTGTGGAGCATGGTCTGCCTCTGACGGTAGAGAATGTGTTAAAGAGTTCCAGGTTTCATAAGCGCTGTGGAACAAGCTTTCTGTTTCTGGTCATGCTGGTAAGTATTGTGCTGCATTTTGTGTTTGTGGCGGTGCGTTTTACTGGGTGAGACTGCTGGGAAGACTTCTCATGGTACCGGTAGTTGCGGGGATTTCCTTTGAGATCATCCAGTGGGCAGGAAGAACAGACAGTAAATTTGCGGACATTATGAGTAAACCAGGTCTTGCCATGCAGAAATTCACCACAAAGGAGCCTGCTGCAGATATGGCAGAGGTAGCCATCAAAGCAGTTGAGGCTGTTTTTGATTGGAGAGCCTATCTGAAAGAGGAATTTGACCTGGACATCCCGTATGAGACAGAGGAGACAGAAAATGCAGACTCTTGAGTCCCTTCTGAAAAAAGGTACAACAATACTGAAAGATAACGGATTGGAAGAAGCCGGGCTGGATGCCTGGCTCCTTCTGGAATTTAAGACCGGAAAGAATCGGGCATATTATTTTGCGCATGGAGATGAACCGGTGTCTGATGAGACCGCAGCAGAGTATCTTACGCTGATCGACAGGCGGGCAGGACATATTCCTGTACAGCAGCTGACTCATCAGGCTTTTTTTATGGGCTATGAGTTTTATGTAAACGAAAACGTGCTGATCCCGAGACAGGATACGGAGACTCTGGTGGAAGAGGCATTGAAACACCTTGGGGATGTGGAAAAACCGGAGATCCTGGATATGTGTACCGGCTCCGGCTGCATTCTGCTCAGCCTTCTTCTGGAACGGCAGGATGCCTGTGGGACCGGTGTGGATGTTTCACCGGAAGCACTGGAAGTGGCAAAAAAGAATGCAGGTATTCTAAAGGTGGAGAACCGGGCGGATTTTGTGGAAAGCGATCTGTTCTCGGCACCGTATTTTTTGTGAAAAAGGTGGAAAAGATAGTGGGAAATATGATATCCTTATTTCAAATCCGCCTTATATCGCAACAGAAGAAATTGAAACACTGATGGAAGAAGTCCGCCTTCATGATCCGAGGAAGGCTCTTGACGGAATGGAAGACGGGCTTTATTTTTACAGAAAGATCACAGCAGAGGCCGGAAGGTACCTGAAACCAGGCGGATGGCTTCTGTATGAAATCGGCTGCACCCAGGGTGAGGCAGTCAGTACAATGATGAAAGCAGCCGGGTTTACCGGGGTTCAGATCGTAAAGGATCTGCCGGGCCTTGACCGTGTGGTGCTTGGACAGAAACAGGAGGAAATACATGTTTGATAAACTGGATGATCTGCTGGTACGTTTTGAAGAGCTTCTCAATGAGCTGGGAGAACCGGGAGTAACCGACGATCCGGCACATTTTCAGAAGCTGATGAAGGAGCAGAGCGACCTGCAGCCAATCGTTGACGCATATAAAGAATATAAGAAAAATAAGGAAACCATCGAGGACAGTCTTTCCATGCTGGAGAGCGAGAAGGACGAAGAGATGCGTGAAATGCTGAAGGAAGAGCTTTCCGATGCAAAAAAGAGAGTGGAGGAGCTGGAGCATGAGTTGAAGATCCTTCTTCTTCCGAAGGACCCTAACGACAGCAAGAACGTTATCGTTGAGATCCGTGGAGGTGCAGGCGGTGATGAGGCAGCGCTTTTTGCAGCAGAGATTTATCGTATGTATGTGAAATACGCGGAGTCCCGCCGCTGGAAAACCGAGATGCTCAGCCTCAATGAGAACGGCATCGGCGGCTTTAAGGAGGTTACCTTCATGATCAAGGGTGAGGGTGCATATTCCAGACTGAAATACGAAAGCGGTGTTCACCGTGTACAGCGAGTACCGGAGACAGAGTCCGGCGGAAGGATCCATACCTCTACCTGTACGGTAGCGATCATGCCGGAGGCGGAAGAAATTGATTTCCATCTGGATCTCAATGAGTGTAAATTCGATGTGTTCCGTGCATCCGGAAACGGTGGTCAGTGTGTCAACACCACAGACTCCGCAGTACGTCTTACTCATATCCCTACAGGAATCGTGATTTCCTGCCAGGATGAGAAGTCTCAGCTTAAGAACAAGGATAAAGCACTTCGTGTGCTTCGTTCCCGTCTGTATGAGATGGAGCTTGCCAAGCAGCATGACGCTGAGGCAGAGGCAAGGAGAAGCCAGATCGGTACAGGTGACCGCTCCGAGAAGATCCGTACCTACAACTTCCCTCAGGGACGTGTAACAGACCACAGGATCAAGCTTACCCTTCACCGTCTGGAAAATATCCTTAACGGAGACCTAGATGAGATTATTGACAGTCTGATCGCAGCAGACCAGGCAGTAAAGCTGACAAAGCTGAATGAACAGGAGTAAGCGCTGATTACAGCTACAGAGTTCAAAAAATTATAATAAATCAGGAGGAAACGAAAATGAAAAAGACAGCACTGGTGATTATGCAGCCGGTATCGGCAGCCGTTTTGGAAAAGGAATCAAGCAGCTTGCACCGGTAGGCCCGAAGGGCGAGATCATTATGGACTATTCCATCCATGATGCACTGGAGGCAGGATTCAACAAGGTCGTATTTATCATCCGCAAAGACCTTGAAGATGAATTCAAAAAAGTGATCGGAGACCGTATCTCCAACATTACAGAAGTTGCTTATGCATTCCAGGAGATCGACGATCTTCCGGGCAATTTTACAAAACCGGCGGACCGTACCAAGCCATGGGGAACCGGACACGCTGTACTGGCAGCAAAGAAAGTCCTTTCCGAGCCATTCGCTGTGATCAATGCAGATGACTACTACGGAAAAGAAGCCTACGTAAAGGTGCATGACTACCTGGTACAGGATCATCTGCAGGATGGCCCGATGCACATCTGCATGGCAGGTTTCCGCCTTGGAAATACATTAAGTGACAACGGAAGCGTCACAAGAGGAGTGTGCCATATTGAGGATGGCAAGCTTGTGGGCGTTACAGAGACACATAACATCTTCAAGACAGCAGACGGCGCAGAGACAAGAAATGACGATGGTACAGCAGAAACACTGGATACAAAGAGCCTTGTTTCCATGAATATGTGGGGACTGACACCGGAATTTATGGAGATCCTTGAGAAAGGCTTCGTTGAGTTCCTTGGCGGGATTAAAGAGGGAGACATCAAAAAAGAGTATCTTCTTCCTGAGCTTATCGACCAGCTGATCCATTCCGGAAAAGCAGCGGTAGATGTTCTTGAGACAAAGGACGAGTGGTTCGGTGTTACCTATCAGGAGGATAAGGCATCTGTACAGGCTGCATTCAAAAAACTTACAGATGACGGCGTTTATCCGGAAGGACTGTATCAGTAATAAAGGAGAACATTATGGGTAAATATTTCGGAACAGATGGTTTTCGTGGTGAAGCAAATGTAAAACTTACAGCAGATCATGCATTTCGTGTGGGACGTTATCTCGGCTGGTATTACGGCAGAGATCACAAGGCGAAGATCGTGATCGGCAAGGATACAAGAAGAAGCAGTTACATGTTTGAGTATGCCCTTGCGGCAGGACTTACCGCATCCGGAGCAGATGCCTATCTGCTTCATGTGACCACAACTCCAAGTGTATCCTATGTGGTACGTACAGAAGATTTTGACTGCGGTATCATGATTTCCGCAAGCCATAATCCGTTTAATGATAATGGGATCAAGGTCCTTAATGAGAACGGACAGAAGATTTCCGCAGATATTGAAGCACGTATCGAGGCATATCTGGACGGCGAGATCGAGGAGCTTCCGCTGGCAACCGGAGAAGATATCGGCTGTACTGTGGATTTTGCATCCGGAAGAAACCGTTATATCGGACATCTGATCTCTATCCCATGCCATGATTTCAAAAATATCAAGGTTGGCTGGATTGCTCCAACGGAAGCTCATCCGCCATTGCCAAGAGTGTTTTTGACGCACTTCGTGCAAAAACCTATGTGATCAACAATGAGCCAAACGGAACCAACATCAACCGTGGCTGCGGTTCCACACACATTGAAGTTCTGAGACAGTTCGTGGTAGATAAAGGCCTGGATATCGGTTTTGCATATGATGGTGATGCAGACCGCTGTATCGCCGTAGACCACCGCGGAAACATCATTGACGGTGATAAGATCATGTATGTGTGCGGCAAATATTTAAGAGAGAAAGGCCAGCTCAACGGAAATACAGTTGTAACCACCGTTATGTCCAATCTTGGTCTTTACAAGTCTCTGGAGCGTGAAGGCATCGACTATGAGCAGACTGCAGTTGGTGACAAATACGTTGCCGAGAACATGATGGAAAACAATTACAGTATCGGTGGTGAGCAGTCCGGACATATCATCTTCAGCCGCTATTCTGCTACTGGTGACGGGATCCTGACTTCTCTTATGATCATGGAGGCATGTGTGGATCAGAAGGCCACACTCTGTGACCTTGCAAAGGAGATGAAGGTTTATCCGCAGCTTCTCCGGAATGTGCGTGTTTCCGACAAGAAAACAGCACTGGAGAACGAAAAGGTAAAAGCAGCCATTGAGGCAGCCGCAGAGGCACTTGGTGATGACGGACGTATCCTGGTACGTGAGAGTGGTACAGAGCCGCTGATCCGTGTTATGGTAGAAGCGGGAACGGATGATCTCTGCCATAAATATGTAGATAGTGTTGTTGATGTGATGGAAGCCGAAGGGCTTGTTGTAGAATAAGGAATTCCATGAAAAAAACAAAGACCGTATTGATTCTTGCAGCCGTTACAGGAGCCTTGCTTCTGGGCGGCTGTGGCAGTGAAAAAACAAAAATATATGAACAGGCCGGAAAGGATCTTTCCCAGGGAAGCTACAAGTATGCCTGGAGGAGTACCAGAGCTCGATCCAGAACGGAGTGAAGCTGGCACAGTCCTATCGCGGGGCAGGTATCGCAAGCCTGCGTCTTGGCAAATATGAGGATGCGGTGAATAGCTTCACGGAAGCTCTGAACTGCGATAAAGTAAGCAAAAGCCTTCGTAAGGATATCCTGTCCTACCGGGCTACTGCAGAGCTGAAGTCTGGAAAATACGAGGATGCCATGCAGACTGCCAGACACTTGGAGAAGATTTTTCCATGGATGCAGGCAGTTATTTTCTCACCGGAAAGGTTGCCCTTGCCATGGATTCCTACGAAGAAGCCGCATCTAACTTCAAACAGGCCTATGGAGAAGATTCCACCTATGATATGGCGATCGAGATCTATGAGGCATATCTGGACAAGGATATGGAAGCGGACGGAACCAGATATCTGGAAGCTGCTCTTTCTTCTGAGGCCAAGGATGCCCAGGACCACTGTGACAGAGGCCGTGTCTACTACTATATGGAAGACTACAGCAACGCAAAAAAAGAGCTTCTGGAAGCAACCAAGAAGGATAATACGGAAGCATTGCTTCTTCTGGGAATGGTATATCTGGCCCAGGATGATGTGGAAAATGCTCAGGCAATGTACAAGCAGTATATTTCCGCAGTGGGTGATTCCGCCAAGGGCTATAATGGTCTGGCACTGTGCGATATCCGAAGCGGAGATTATGATTCCGCTCTTGATAACATCACAAAAGGCCTTCCGACAGCTACCACAGACGAGATGCAGAGTCTTCTGTTCAATGAGATCGTAGCCTATGAAAAAAAGCTGGATTTTGCTACTGCACTGACCAAGGTCCAGGAATATATTGAGATGTTCCCTGAAGATTCCGCTGCAAAAAAAGAGCGGGCTTTCCTGAAAACCAGAACGTCTTCGGAGGCTGATATGGAATATTTTGAGGAAATACAGGACAGGGTTATCCTGATCGGTGTCCAGGCAGATCGGGGGATGACATGGAGGAATCCCTGGATGAGCTTGGAGAACTTGCGGCTACGGCAGGTGCGGCGGTTGCAGGCAGGATCATTCAGAATCGTGAGGCCGTACATCCGGGCACCTATATCGGAAAAGGCAAGATCGAAGAGGTAAAAGGTCTTCTCTATGCCCTGGATGCCAATGGTGTGATCTGTGACGATGAGCTTTCTCCTGCCAGATGAATAATCTGGAGCGGGAGCTGGAGTGTAAGGTTATGGATCGTACCCTGCTGATCCTTGACATTTTTGCGAAGCGTGCCGTCACAAGTGAAGGCAAGATCCAGGTAGAGCTTGCACAGCTTCGTTACCGGTCTGCACGTCTTGTGGGACTACGTTCTTCTCTTTCGCGACTTGGAGGAGGAATCGGAACCAGAGGCCCTGGTGAGAAAAAGCTGGAGACAGACCGTCGTCTGATCCGGAACAGGATATCCGCACTGAAGCAGGAGCTTTCCCAGGTAGAAAAGCACAGAGAGCTGATCCGTTCCAGAAGAGCTGTGGGAAATCTGAAGACAGCAGCCATTGTCGGCTATACCAATGCAGGAAAGTCCACGCTTCTGAATACACTGACAGGCGCTTCGGTGCTTTCGGAGGATAAGCTGTTTGCCACACTGGATCCGACTACCCGTCTTCTGACACTGGATGACGGACAGCAGCTTCTTCTTACGGATACCGTAGGCTTTATCCGCAAGCTTCCCCACAATCTGGTGGAAGCCTTCAAGAGTACTCTGGAGGAAGCCAAATATGCGGATTATATCATTCATGTGGTAGATGCATCCAATCCTCAGGCGGAGATACAGATGCATATCGTATATGAAACCCTGAAAGAGCTTGGTGCTCTGGGAAAAAAGACGATCACACTTTTTAACAAGCAGGACCGTGTTTCCGGGGAGAGCTTTCGGGATCTCCGAGCAGACCATACGCTGAAGATTTCCGCACGGACAGGAGAGGGGCTTGAGGAATTTAAGCAGCTTCTTTCTGAGATACTGGCAGAAGGACAGATTTATATGGAACGGCTTTTTCCTTATTCGGAGGCCGGTCAGATCCAGCTGATCCGTGAGTATGGACAGCTTCTTTCGGAAGAGTATACCGAAGGAGGGATTGCTGTAAAAGCAAGAGTTCCGCGGGAAATCTATCCGAAAGTCACATAATGTTAAAATATCTACTCAGTACCATATATAGTACCGTGAACAAAACGGGCACTATATATGGTGCTTTTTATGTTGACGCAAAGAGGCGTGTCTGATACAATAAGCCTACAGCGCTTTGAACACAGATCGTGAAACGGAGTGTGTTCGTAAGCAGGCAAGTGAGGCGGAATGAAATATCCGCTTATAAATAAATGCATGAGGGAGGCATTTTCTTATGTTTCAGGTAGTAAAAAGAGACGGTGAATTAGACGAATTTAAAATGGGGAAGATCACTGCGGCAATTGATAAGGCATTTGATGCCAAAGGTAAGAATTACAGTTCGGATATGATCGATCTTCTGGGACTTCGTGTTACAGCGGATTTTCAGAATAAGATCGAGAACAACCGGATTTCTGTTGAGGATATCCAGGACAGTGTGGAGAACGTACTGATCCAGGCCGGATATTCTGATGTTGCCAAGGCGTATATCCTTTATCGTAAGCAGCGTGAGAAGATCCGCAATATGAAATCCACCATCCTTGACTATAAAGAAATCGTAAACAGCTATGTAAAGGTTGAGGACTGGCGTGTAAAGGAGAACTCAACGGTTACTTATTCTGTAGGAGGTCTGATCTTAAGCAACTCCGGAGCAGTTACCGCAAACTACTGGCTGTCTGAGATCTACGACAACGAGATCGCAGATGCACACAGAAATGCAGATATCCATATCCATGATCTGTCCATGCTGACCGGTTACTGTGCAGGCTGGTCCCTGAAGCAGCTGATCCGAGAGGGACTTGGTGGTATTGAGGGTAAGATCACTTCTGCACCTGCAAAGCATTTAAGTGTACTCTGCAACCAGATGGTGAATTTCCTGGGTATCATGCAGAACGAGTGGGCGGGCGCACAGGCATTTTCATCCTTTGATACTTATCTGGCACCTTTTGTAAAGGCAGACAACCTTTCCTATCCAGAGGTTAAGAAATGCATTGAGTCCTTTGTATATGGCGTAAATACTCCAAGCCGCTGGGGCACTCAGGCACCATTTTCCAACATTACACTGGACTGGACCGTTCCGGACGACCTTGCAGAGCTTCCGGCTATCGTAGGCGGCAAGGACATGGATTTCAAATATAAGGACTGTAAGAAAGAAATGGATATGGTCAACAAGGCATTTATCGAGACCATGATCGAGGGAGATGCAACGGACGTGGATTCCAGTATCCGATCCCGACCTATTCCATCACAAAGGAATTCGACTGGTCTGATACCGAGAACAACCGTCTTCTCTTTGAGATGACTTCCAAGTACGGTACTCCGTATTTTTCCAATTATATCAACAGTGATATGAAGCCAAGCGACATCCGCAGCATGTGCTGCCGCCTCCGTCTGGATCTCCGTGAGCTCCGCAAAAAGAGCGGTGGATTCTTTGGCTCCGGTGAGAGCACAGGCTCTGTAGGCGTTGTTACCATCAATATGCCGCGTATCGCATATCTTTCCAGAACGCCGAAGGAATTTTATCAGCGCCTGGACCACATGATGGATATCTCCGCAAGATCTCTTCATATCAAGAGAGATGTGATCAGCAGGCTTCTGGATGAGGGACTGTATCCGTACACGAAGAGATATCTTGGAAGCTTTGACAATCATTTTTCCACCATCGGTCTTGTGGGAATGAACGAAGCGGGCTTAAATGCCTGCTGGCTGAAAAAAGACATGACAGATCCGGAAACCCAGAAGTTTACAAAAGAGGTTCTGGAGCATATGAGAAACCGTCTTTCAGACTATCAGGAGCAGTATCCGGGAGAGCTTTTCAACCTGGAGGCAACACCGGCAGAGTCCACTGCATACCGTCTTGCCAAACACGACAGAAGCCGTTATCCGGATATCAAAACAGCAGGAAAAGAGGGCGACACTCCGTATTACACAAACAGCTCTCATCTGCCGGTTGATTACACTGCGGATATTTTTGACGCACTGGATATTCAGGACGATCTGCAGACTCTGTATACTTCAGGAACCGTATTCCATGCATTCCTTGGGGAGAAGCTTCCGGACTGGAAGGCAGCGGCAGCGCTGGTACGTAAGATCGCAGAGAATTATCGCCTGCCCTATTACACCATCTCACCGACCTATTCTGTATGTCAGGAGCATGGCTACATCAGCGGCGAGCATTTCACCTGCCCGAAATGTGGAAAGAAGGCTGAGGTTTACAGCCGTATCACAGGATATTACCGTCCTGTACAGAACTGGAACGATGGTAAGACCCAGGAGTACAAGAACCGTACCCTCTATGATATTACCCATTCCCAGCTGAAAAAGGTCCACACCAGTGTGATGACCATGAAGGGTGACGAGGTGGAGATCCAGCCTGTGGAATCTCATAAATATCTTTTTACGACCAGCACTTGTCCGAACTGCCGTATGGCAAAGAAAATGCTGGAAGGCGAAGAACTGGAGATCATCGATGCTGAGCAGAATCCCGAGCTTGTCAAGCAGTATGGGATCCGTCAGCGCCGACGCTTGTCATTACTGACGGGGCGAAGGTTAGGAAGTATGTGAATGCTTCTAATATACAGAAGTATGTAGACGAAGAGTTGGATTGAGTTTTTTGCCAAAATAACTGTAAGTAAAAAATGGATGGCTGGACGCATGTCTGTTGGATGTGTGTCTGGCCTTTTTTATATTGGGAATTTTATGTTATGATATTTTATGTTTGAGATTTGGGGCCTGGAAAAGATGGTTGACATTTCATGTCGAGATGGGTATACTTATACCTGAATTTAATGATTAAAAGCGTTACGCTTTAACGTATGAATGTATACGCGAAACGCTCCATCGGAAGGGCCCCGCTGGGGAAGGGATTCACTTCCACCAAATTTCATGCTAAAATAAAAAAGAAAATAAAAAAGAATAACAGAAAAGAGGAAAATTATTATGGTAAAACAGAACATCGTCTTCGTAGAAAACACTCCAGCAGTCTTCAGAAAGTTACAAAGATTCTTGCAGAGAATCAGATCGATATCTACGGTTTCGGCTGCTTTGACGCACCGGAGTTTGCAAACTTCCGTATGGTATGCGACAATCCGGAAAGAGCAGATGAGATCATGGCTGAGCATGGATACATGACTCGTATCACACAGGCTATACTGGTAGACCTTCAGGATGAGATCGGTGGGTTAGACAAGCTTCTTAGTGTCATGGGCGACAGCAACGTAAACCTTCATTACATCTACACCTTCTTCCACAGAGGCCTGAAAGTTCCGGTAGCGATCATGCACTGTGAGGATCTTCTGGTTGCAGAGAGTGTTCTCCGTAACAATGGATTCCAGGTTCTGAACCGCCTGGTAGATCCGGATGGAGAAGCAGAGGCGTAATCAATCGCATAAAAGGGACAAACAGGAATGAAGTATCGTATTTTTATTGTAGAAGATGACGAAACAATCGCGAATCTTCTGAAAAAGCATCTCAGTTCCTGGGGATATGACGTTTTTCTGGCTGAGGATTTTTCCAATATACTGCAGGAATTTGCGGGGAAAGATCCTCAGCTTGTTCTTCTGGATCTGAAACTTCCATTTTATAATGGCTTTCACTGGTGTGAGGAAATCCGAAAGGTTTCCCAGGTGCCGGTGATCTTCATCTCCTCCGCAGCGATAACATGAACATGGTCATGGCCATGAGCCGTGGAGCCGATGACTTTATTGCCAAGCCTTTTGATATGGACGTACTGGTGGCCAAGATCCAGGCAATCCTCCGCAGAACCTATTCCTTCGGAAACCCGGGAAATGTCCTGGAACATAAAGGCGCGGTTCTCAATCTTTCCAGAGCGACACTGACCTGGAACGGGGAGGAGACGGAACTGACCAGAAATGAACTGCGTATCCTGGAACTGCTTTTTTCCCAGGCAGGGAAACCGGTATCCAGAGATGCCATTATGACAAAACTGTGGGAAAGTGACAGCTTTGTGGATGACAACACCCTGACCGTAAACATTACACGCCTTCGCAAAAAACTGGAGGCGGCAGGCCTTGTGGATTTTATCATCACGCGAAAAGGTCTTGGATATATGGTGTGAGGTTTTTATGGAATCATTTCGAGCATATTTAAAACAGACAAAAATTTTTTCATCGCCTGTGTTTTTATGGCGGCTGTGTCGACAGCAGTGATCTGCCTGTACCAGCTTCCCCTGGAGGCGGCGGTCTATCTGGCAGTTCTGTGGCTGGGAGCAGGAGCTGCCGTTTTTTTATACGGTTATGCCTGTTACAGACAGAAGGTGCAGAACTTAATCCTGGTGGAAAAAGCTCCGGAGATTAATCTGGACCGGCTGGGCGAGACCACCGATGAGGTGGAGCTTCTTTACAGGGATATCATCCGGAAACTGGACGGCATGCGGATGGGTGCGGAGACAGAACGGCAGCGTTCTCTGGAAGAAATGACCGATTACTACACTATGTGGGCACATCAGATCAAGACGCCGATCTTTGCTCTACGCCTGCTGCTTCGGGAGGAGCCGGAGGAGAACCGGGAGTCCGGGGCACAGCTTTTTCGCATTGAACAGTATGTGGAGATGGTGTTGGGCTACCTTCGCACGGAGGACATGTCCGCCGATCTGAAGCTGACCCGATGCTCGCTGGATCGGATCATCCGGGAGCAGATCCATAAATACGCAGGGATCTTTGTGTCAAAAAAGCTTTCGTTATCATATGAGGGGACAGATGCGATCGTTCTTACCGATGAAAAATGGCTTGGTTTTGTCATTGGACAGATTCTTTCCAATGCGTTGAAATATACAAGAACGGGCGGCATTGAAATCTGGCTGGAGGATGAGCGTGGAAACAGGGTATCTGAGAATCCAAATTTGAAGCAGAATACGGCTCCGGGGATTTGTAATACGGCCCCGGCAACTCTGGTCATCGCAGACTCCGGCATCGGAATCCAGCCGGAGGATCTTCCGCGCATCTTCGAAAAAGGCTACACAGGCGTCAATGGACGGGAGGACAACCGTGCTACCGGGATCGGTCTGTATTTAAGCCGGAAGATCCTGAGAAAACTGGGTCACGAGATCACTGTGGATTCCCAGGTGGATAAAGGCACGGAAGTTCGGATGAGCCTGTGGAAAAAAGATCTGGAGATGTATTAACCTTACACAAATGTAAGCTTCCTCCGTAAAATGTAAGCCACTTCGATGGCAGCCGCCGGAGAATTTTCTTATACTGAAACCATAACATAGCGTTTCGGGTAATTCTTACATCAGGTTCGATCGCTTTAGAACATGATGCACGACTCCCTGGATCGCTGTAAATACAGATAAGAAAGGAATTAGCGTATGGCATTACTGGAAGTAACAAATGTAAAAAAGATATACAGCACCCGCTTCGGCGGAAATAAAGTGCAGGCACTTTTCAATGTGACATTTTCGGTGGAAGAAGGAGAATATGTGGCGATCATGGGAGAGTCCGGTTCCGGAAAAACAACACTTCTGAATATTCTGGCAGCCCTGGACCGCCCCACATCCGGCGAAGTGCTTCTGGAAGGAAAAAGCATTACTCACCTGACAGAAAAAGAAATTTCCGCATTCCGTCGGAAGAACTTAGGCTTCGTGTTCCAGGATTTCAATCTTCTGGACACCTTCAGCCTCCGGGACAATATTTATCTTCCTCTCGTGCTGGCAGGGGAAGATTATCAGGAGATGGAGCAGAAGATCCGTCCCATTGCAAAAGCCCTTCACATCAACCAGCTTCTGGAAAAATTCCCCTACGAGGTTTCCGGCGGACAGAAGCAGAGAGCAGCAGTTGCAAGGGCACTGATCACAGATCCGAAGCTGATCCTTGCGGACGAACCGACCGGAGCCCTGGATTCCCGTGCAGCCTCCGATCTTCTTTCCATGTTCAATGAGGTAAATCGGGAAGGCCAGACCATTCTCATGGTAACTCACAGCGCGCAGGCCGCCAGCCACGCATCCAGAGTACTTTTTATCAAGGATGGCGAAGTGTTCCACCAGATCTACCGTGGCACAAAAACAAGACAGGAAATGTACCAGATGATTGCAGATACCCTGACGATCCTTACGACAGGCGGTGAGACCTATGCGTAAAGGAATGTTTGGAAAACTGGCAGTGCAGAACATCCGGAATAACCGGAGCACCTATGTTCCCTATATGCTTACCTGCATTTTCTGCATTGCATGATGTATATGATGGAATTTCTGCGGGACTGTCCCACATTGGAGAAAGCAGTGCCCCAGGCAGCAGAAGTGAGGATGATCGTAGGAACCGGTGAAGTGGTTGTTGGAATTTTCTGCGTTATCTTTCTGATCTACAGCAACAGTTTTCTCATGAAACACAGACAGAAAGAAATCGGGCTTTACAACATTCTGGGACTGGAAAAAGGCCATATCGGAAAAGTGATGTTTCTGGAAACAAGCATGACTTCGCTGCTTTCTCTGACGGCAGGGATCGGGATTGGCATCCTTGGAAGCAAGCTCTCCCTGCTTTTGCTTTTCCGTTTTCTTCATGTTCCGGCAGTGCTGGGATTTTATGTTTCCATTACAGGAATCCTGTTTTGCATCGCAGGATTGGAGGGATTTTTCTTGTTATTCTGGCACTGAATCTTACCAGAGTAAGGATGAATAACCCCATAGAACTTCTGAGAGGCGGAAACACAGGAGAGAAGGAGCCCCGGGCAAAATGGCTCATGGCACTTCTGGGGATGATTTCTCTTGGAGTGGGATATTATCTGGCAGTAACCACGGAATCCCCAATCCAGGCAATTTTCATTTTTCTTCTGGCAGTGATTCTGGTTATGGCAGGAACGTATCTTCTTTTTACCGCAGGAAGCATTGTAATCCTGAAACTTTTGCGAAAGAACAAAAAGTTCTACTATAAAACCGGCAACTTTATCAGTGTCTCCGGCATGATCTATCGTATGAAACAAAATGCGGCAGGCCTGGCCAGCATCTGTATTTTAAGTACAGGAGTGCTCCTGCTTCTTTCTATGACTGTGTCGCTGTATTTTGGAATGGGTGACATCATGGTGAACCGGTATCCTTTTGATACGGATGCCAGGATTTCGGGCATCAGCCAGGAACAGAGTGAACAGATTCAGAAAGTTTTTGCACAGGCAATCAAAAATGATCAGGTGCCGGCAGAAAAAACAGTGGACGAAACTTATCTCGAGATCGGCTGCAGGCAGGAAAAAAACGGTATTATGATCGGACAGGCTTACAGTTACTCAGAAGATGGAAAATCCGTAGATCTGTATACGATCCGTCAGTCTGAGTATGAGAAACTTACCGGTGAAAAAACAGATCTTCACGACGGCGAGATCTTTGCCTGGTATCCGTCTGAAAAGGAAAAAGACATATTAAAAATTGATGACCGGGATTTTGCAGTAAAAAAATGGCTGGAAAAAGCACCTTTAAGTGCCATGAACAATCTGGTATCCAATATGGCGGCAATTGTTGTGACGGATTCCGATTTCGAGTATATTGACGGGCTTCGGACAAAGATGTATGAAGGTCTTGATGCCTACGAGGCTGGAAAAGATCTCACAGTTCATTTGGGTGTAGATATCCGTGGCAGCGGGGAGGAAAAGATCCGGTATGGCCAGGCTGTTTATCAGGCACTGAAAGATTACTGCAGAAGCGGTGGCTTTTCAGAGAATACCATCGTGATCGGTGGTGTCCGCCAGAGTGAGTACGAAACGTATTATGTAGATAATGGAACGATCCTGTTTATTGGAATCTTTTTGGGAGCACTGTTCCTTATGGGAACGGCGATGATCATTTACTACAAACAGATCTCAGAGGGCTACGAAGATCAGGGAAGGTTCCAGATCATGCAGAAAGTAGGTATGAGCCGCAGAGAGGTGAAAGGAGCTATCCGCAGACAGATCCTTCTGGTATTTTTTATCCCGCTTGTGATGGCAATGGTGCATATTTCCATGGCATTTCCGCTGATCCGCCGGCTCCTGCTGCTGTTCGGAATGGCCAATACAAAATTGTACGTGGGCTGCACTGCGGGAACGGTTCTGGCCTTTGCGCTGGTCTATGGACTGATCTACTCCATGACAGCCAGATCTTACTATAAAATAGTGGAAAAAGCATAAAATCGGTGAAAAAGCACAGCTGTGTTTGCTGTGAAGTATTGAAGTTTTGATATGGCAATGCTACAATAAAGGGGCGTGTCAGGAAGCAGAAAAGTTTCCGGACACGCTCTTATTTACATGTACAACGAACTATAGCGATGCACTAATTTATTGGATCGCTGTAAGACGAGACGCTGGTGATCGCTGCACAGATCGGAGAAGCCTGCAAAGGTGCTTTTCATAGTTGCGTTTTATAACGGAATGTACATACAATGGAGGAAATCGATGAAAAGAGAAGTTTCAGAAAAGGTATGAAGGATGGAGTCCCATCGCTCTTGGATATTTTGCGGTATCCTTTACCTTTGGCATGATGGCTGTTGCCGGCGGCTTGCGTATCTGGCAGGCAGTTCTGATCTCCCTGACCAACCTGACATCGGCCGGTCAGTTTGCGGGACTGGACATTATTTTTGCGGGAGGCTCCATGTGGGAGATGGCAATGACCCAGCTGATCATCAACCTGAGATACTGCCTGATGTCATTTTCCCTGTCCCAGAAATTCCGGCGTGAGGAGTCCGGTATCCTGAAATACATCGCTGCTTTTGGTATCACCGATGAAATTTTCGGGATCAGTGCGGCCCAGGAGGGAAAGGTCAGCGTATTTTATAATTACGGAGCCATGTGCGTGGCAATTCCCGGATGGACTCTTGGAACTCTGGCAGGAGGAATCTCCGGAAGCCTTTTGCCGGATTTTATGCTTAGTGCGTTGAGCGTTGCCATTTACGGAATGTTCCTGGCCATCATCATCCCGCCGTCCAAAAAGAGCAGACCGGTTCTTGGGGTGGTTGTGGCATCCATGGCAGTCAGTACTGTTTTTGCGGTGACACCGGTGTTAAAACAGGTATCATCCGGATTTATGATCATTATCACAACACTTCTGGTAGCAGGCCTGGCAGCTTATTTCTGCCCGCTGGAAGAGAAAGGGGAAGCCGTTCATGAGTCATAATGTATATCTTTATATCCTGGTGATGGCAATTGTCACCTATCTCATCCGTATGCTGCCCCTTGCTCTTGCAAAAACGAGATCAGAAGCCCGTTTATCAAGTCCTTTCTGTATTATGTGCCATATGCCTGTCTGGCAGCCATGACCTTCCCGGCCATCCTGAAGGCCACAGACAGCATCATCTCCGGTGCAGCAGGTTTCCTGGTAGCACTTATTGCTGCATATAAGGAAAAAAGCCTGATCACAGTAGCCCTGCTGGCGTGTGCGGCGGTGTTTATCGTGGAGAGGGTTCTGGTATTTATCTGAAAAGTATAATATGCAGGAGGGAGCTTCGAAAAGCTCCCTCCTTTTTCATTTATTCACCTAAAAATCCAAGATCGATCTCTCCGTCAAACACCGTAGTTGCAGGTCCTGTCATATATACAAGGTTTTCATCTCTTTCCCAGGAGATGTTTAAGTCTCCGCCAAGAAGCTGTACAGTAACCGGTTTGCTGCCGTCAACCTTGTCATTGAGGATGGAAGCTACCGTAACTGCGCAGGCGCCTGTGCCGCAGGCAAGGGTTTCTCCGGAGCCACGCTCCCATACACGCATCTTTACGGTGTGGCGGTCGATCACCTGAACAAACTCAGTGTTGACTCTGTCCGGGAAGCATACGTGATTTTCAAAGGACGGGCCGATCTTTTCCAGGTCAAGGCTGTTCACATCGTCTACGTAGATGATGGCATGAGGATTACCCATGGAAACTGCGGTCATGTGATATTCTTTTCCGTCGACGGTGATGGGAGCGTCGATCACCTGCTCGGTTTCGGCAACCACCGGGATCTCTTTTGCAGTGAGAATCGGGGAGCCCATGTTGACTTTTACCATGGAGCCTTGCCGTCGCGGATAGTAAGATCCACATATTTGATACCGCTTCTTGTGGCGATGCTTAAAGAAGTTTTGTCCACAATGCCGTGGTCATAGACATATTTGGCAACGCAGCGGATACCGTTTCCGCACATGGCACCCTGAGAGCCGTCCAGATTGTACATATCCATCTCGCAGTCTGCAATCTCAGACGGGCGGATCAGGATCAGACCATCGGAACCAATGCCAAAATGACGGTCGCTGACAAATTTTGCCACTGCGGCCGGATCCTTAACAGTCTCCTCAAAACAGTTTACATATACATAATCGTTTCCAATGCCGTGCATTTTCGTGAATTTCATAATAGTAACCTCCTCTTGTTTATGAATAGTATACTTGTTTTTTCTGTTGGAGCACAAGCCCCCATGGAAAAAACACGCAGGTTTTTTCCATTTGTTGCCTTTAATAGTATAGTATATTGGACAATTGTTATTGAAAAGTGAATTTTCCCTGTGAAATTCCCATAAATTACAGGTGGATTTTCGGATTTATGGGTTTTATATGCTTGCATTTTGTCAGAAACATGGTATCATAAAACAAAGTAATATGCATGGAGATGTATAATTATGCTGTACATTACGAATTGGACTGACAGAAGCAGAGAGACAGTTAACGTAAAGTACATAGAATTCAGGAGGAAGAAAAAATGAAGAGAAAATTTATGGCACTTGCACTTGCAGCAGCTATGACAGTTTCTATGACATCCGCTGTTTTTGCAGCAGATGAGATCAAGAGCGCAGATGATCTGGAGGGTAAGAAGATCGGTGTTCAGCTTGGAACAACCGGTGATGCAGACGCTACAGAGGTTAAAGACGCAACAGTAGAGAGATACAACAAAGGTAATGACGCTGTTATGGCTTTGAAACAGGGTAAGATTGACTGCGTAGTGATCGACAGCGAGCCTGCCAAGAAATTTGTTGAGAAAAACGATGATCTTGAGATCGTTGAGGATATTTTTGATAAAGAGGAGTATGCAATCTGTCTTTCCAAAGATAATGCAGACCTTACCAAAGAGTTCAACGAAGCGCTGAAGGAGCTGAAGGATGACGGAACTCTGGATTCCATCAGAGATAACTACATCGGTGATGATGCAGGTAAGACACCGTATGAGACTCCTAAGGATGCAGATCACTCCAAGGGAACTCTTACCATGGCAACAAACGCAACCTTCCAGCCATACGAATACTATGACGGAGATAAGATCGTAGGTATTGATGTTGATATCGCTCAGGCTGTCTGCGACAAGCTTGGATATGAGCTGAAGGTCGAGGATATGGAGTTTGATGCGATCGTAAATTCTGTTAAATCCGGAAAAGCTGATTTTGGTGCTGCAGGAATGACAGTAACAGAGGATCGTAAAAAGAGCGTTGATTTCACTGATCCGTACACAACTGCAGAGCAGGTTGTTATTGTAAAGAAATAATTTTGCACAGAGAAATCAGAGGATTCTGAACGGATAAGCTGAGAAACAGATATTCGTTGCAGGGTTCAGTAGCGAATGATCAGGTTCCGGATATCCGGGTATGTTTTCCGGATTTCGGAACCTGTAGTTTTGGAAAGGGTGGAAATTTTGAGTCTTATTGAACAGTTTCAGTTTAACTTTCTGGACGACAATCGCTGGCAGTTCATTTTGTCCGGTCTGAAAAATACCATCATCATTACTTTTTTTGCTGTACTTCTTGGTATTTTTCTGGGATTTGTCATTGCTATTGTCCGTTCTACACATGATAAGACAGGTAAGCTTAAGATCCTTAATGTGATCTGTCGTGTTTATCTGACTGTGATCCGTGGCACCCCAACGATGGTACAGCTGCTGATCGTATTTTATGTTATTTTTGCAACCATAGATCCGGGTAAGATAGTTGTTGCCATTATCGCCTTTGGTATGAACTCTGCTGCATACGTGGCTGAGATCGTCCGTTCCGGTATCATGTCTATTGATCAGGGACAGTTTGAGGCAGGACGGAGCTTGGGTCTTAACTATACACAGACTATGATCAAGATCATTCTTCCGCAGGCGGTCAAGAACATCCTGCCGGCCCTTGGAAACGAGCTGATCGTACTTTTGAAGGAGACATCCATCAGTGGTTATATCGGACTTATGGATCTGACCCGTGGCGGAGACATTATCCGAAGCCAGACCTACAGTGCACTGTTCCCGCTGCTGGTAGTAGCTGCGATCTATCTTGTGATCGTTTGTTTTCTTACCTATCTGGTAGGAAGACTTGAAAGGAGGCTGAGAACCAATGAGCGTAAGTAATGAAGTGCTTCTGGATGTACAGGGACTTGAAAAGGCCTATGGCGGCAATCAGGTTCTCAACGGGATCACCACACAGATCCGCAGAGGTGAAGTAGTAGCCATTATCGGACCATCCGGCTGTGGTAAATCTACATTCCTCCGTTCCTGAATCTCCTTGAGGAGCCGACCGGGGGAAAAATCCTCTTTGAGGGGACCGACATCACAGATTCCAAGGTGGATATCAACCGTCATCGTCAGAAGATCGGAATGGTATTCCAGCAGTTTAATCTTTTTCCACATAAGACAGTAAAAGAGAACATTATGCTCGCACCTGTGACTCTGAATCTTATGAGTAAGGAAGAGGCTGAAAAAACGGCACTGGAGCTTCTGGAGCGAGTAGGTCTTCCGGATAAGGCAGATTCCTATCCGGACATGCTTTCCGGCGGTCAGAAGCAGCGTATCGCCATTGCAAGATCTCTTGCTATGAACCCGGACGTGATGCTGTTTGATGAGCCTACATCTGCTCTTGATCCGGAGATGGTAGGAGAGGTCCTGGAACTGATGCAGGAGCTTGCAAGATCCGGCATGACCATGGTTGTGGTAACTCATGAGATGGGCTTTGCCCGCGAGGTGGCAACCAGAGTCCTCTTCATTGATGAAGGAAAGATCCAGGAAGAAAATTCTCCTAAGGAATTCTTTGCAAATCCAAAGAATAAAAGACTTCGAGAGTTTCTTTCAAAGACATTATAATGACATTCATTATAATGACATTATAAATATAAGAATATTAAAAACGGATGCTTTATCCTCCTGTGGAAATGCTGCAGGAGATAAAGCATCGTTTTTGTAGTGCTAGTTGCAAAAAAATCTTTTTTCTTTCCGCTGCTCAGTGGATTTCTTCACCGGCAGTTTTCTGTGCGGCTTTTATTTCGTTGTAACAGTATTTGATGATAGATTTTCTGGTTATGATCCCGATGAAGGAGCCCTGGTCATCTACCACCGGTACGAAGTTCTGATTAATGGCGCGATCCAGGAGATCTTCCATATTGGAATCTGCATGGACCGGTTTGTAGGTGGCACGGCGTGGAATCGCCATGATTGGGATTCCCTCTGTTTCCTTGATGTCGTGGATATCTGCACGGCGCATGCCCCAGAGGAGATCTCCCTCTGAGATGGTGCCGAGATATTTGCCGTCCATGGTGAGGATAGGAATGCAGGAGTACTTGCGGTGCTCCATTTTTTCGAGGGTCTGGCGAAGAGTTTCATCCTCAAAGATGTAGGCTACTTCGCTTTTGGGAATCAGAAAAAACAGAATGTTCACGTTATTACCTCATTTCCGCGAAAATTATAAATAAATCTGTAGGCTGTTTTAGAGAAGCTGAAGTCCGTGTGTCTCTGCAGCATCTGTGATCTCCTTCGGCCAGAGAGAGACATGTACTTCTCCGATGTGTGCTTTACGAAGGAAGAACATACAGATCCTGGACTGTCCGATACCACCACCGATGGTGTACGGAAGCTCTTTGTTCAGGATTGCTTTCTGGAATGGAAGCTCTCTTCGGTCATCACAGCCTGCTTCGGTAAGCTGGCGGTCAAGTGCGTCCTCGTCAACACGGATTCCCATTGAGGAAAGCTCAAGGGCAATGTCAAGTACCGGATAGTATACGAGGATATCACCGTTCAGTTCCCAGTCATCATAGTCCGGGGCACGTCCGTCGTGGCGCTCGCCGTTGGTGAGGGTTTTGCCGACTTTCATAAGGAAGACAGCGCCCTTTTCACGGGTGATCCGATATTCACGTTCCTTCGGTGTACAGTCCGGATACATGTCAAGAAGCTCCTGAGTTGTGATAAAGAAGATATCCTTCGGAAGGATCTCCTCGATGTAGTCATACTGTACAGCCATGTATTTCTCAGTTTTACGAAGGACACTGTAAATGGTGCGTACGGTTTCCTTGAGAGTCTCCATGGAACGTTCTTCTTTGGAGATGATCTTTTCCCAGTCCCACTGGTCTACGTAAACAGAGTGGATATTGTCCAGATCTTCATCCCGGCGGATGGCTACCATATCTGTGTAAAGACCTTCTCCGTGAGAAAATCCGTATTTTTTCAGTGCGTAGCGTTTCCATTTGGCAAGGGAGTGTACGATTTCGGCGTTGCTTCCTTCGATAGCCTTGATATCAAGCTTACCGGGCGCTCTACACCATTAAGGTTGTCATTAAGGCCGGATTCCGGTGCTACAAATGTTGGAGCGGATACTCGAAGAAGGTTCAGCTTCTGTGAGAGTGTCTGCTGGAAGAAATCTTTTACTGTTTTGATCGCAATCTGTGTGTCATGGAGGTTCAGGTCTGCATGATAGGTTGCGGGGATTGTGATTGTATTCATTATCGGCTCCTCCTGATGATTTTTAGGCTTATTGCTCTGTGGGGTATTATAGCAGAAAATGGGTGGAGTGGCAATATAATGAGAGGGGAAGTCTTTTGGGGTATCGTAGAAAAATGCTGGGTATTAAATGCTTGGTGTGATATACTGAAAAAAGAATGCTTATGTTTACGACGGAAATATAAATATCCGTTTTGACGGATAGAATGGAGGGAGCTTATGGCAGGTCAAAGGTGTCAGGTTTGTGGGGGTAAGGTTGTAAATGGCAGGTGTTCATTATGTGGGATGCCTTACAGAAATGATGAGGTGTTATATCATTTGAATGAGCCCCGGGAGATACATTATAAACATGCTTCCGCCAAAGTGCGGGATATGATGCGGCAGTATGGACAGGATGCTGATCAAACAACACAACATAACGGAAACGTAAACCGGAATACGAACGCAAACCGGAATACAAACATAAATCGGAATACGAATGCAAGCCGCAATACCGATTTGAATCGGAATCTAACCAGAAGCCGGAATACAGGTGCAGCAGCCGGACGTAAGACTGCAGCGGCAGTTAATACCAGGAATAAAACAACGGTGGGCAGAAATCGTGCAGAAGTTTTAGAACAGGGAAAAAAACAGCAAAAAAAAGATCAGAAAAGCAGCGGGGCAGGCTGGATCATATGGTTTATAGTGACACTGGCCATTCTGCTTCCAAAATTATGGGATTTTCTTGCAGACTGGATCGGAACAAATTTGTGAGAATATTTCTGCAGTGAGATCAGGCAGTGCTAAGTGTCTGTATTTTCGTGTATACAGAAATATCCCTTTTCTTTTCTCCTCAGCTGTGTTATACTCATGCCTAGCACAACATATAGATGAAAAACAATATATAGAAGATATAGGTACTATATATAGTATTTTGCATAGCGACTTATATATAGCACAGGGAGGGATGAGCAATGTTATATGTGATCAAGAAAGACGGGACAAGAGAGGAGTTTAATCCGCAGAAGATCGTGGCTGCCGTGAACAAATCCGCAGAGCGTATTCTTTATACTTTTTCAGACGAGGAGAAGGATTTTATCTGCCGTTTTGCCCAGGAGCATGCGGATTCCCTTGGAAAGAATGAGATTGAGATCCAGGAGATGCACAATATCGTGGAGGGGGCTCTGGAGCGTGTGAATCCGGCAGTTGCCAAGAGCTACCGTGATTATCGGAATTACAAGCTGGATTTTATCCATATGATGGATGATGTCTATACCAAGAGTCAGGCGATCCGTTATATCGGTGATAAAAGTAATGCCAATACAGACAGCGCCCTTGTTGCCACGAAACGAAGCCTGATCTTTAATGAGCTGAACAAGGAACTCTATCGGAAGTTTTTTATGAACCGTAATGAGCTTCAGGCATGTAAGGACGGCTACATTTATATTCATGACCAGTCTGCACGTCTGGATACCATGAATTGCTGTCTGTTCGATGTGGCAGCTGTTTTAAGTGGCGGTTTTGAGATGGGTAATGTCTGGTATAACGAGCCGAAGACTCTGGATACAGCCTTTGATGTTATGGGGGATATCATTCTCAGTACAGCAGCACAGCAGTATGGTGGCTTTACAGTGCCGGAGGTTGATAAGATCCTGGCACCGTATGCAAAGAAGAGCTATGATAAATATATTTCCGAATTTATGAAATACTCGGACGAGAGCTGGAGTGGCCGTGAGGAGAGAGCTATTGAGTATGCTCTTGATAAGGTCCGCAGGATTATGACCAGGGCTGGCAGGGAATTGAGTACAAGCTGAATACCGTCGGTTCTTCCAGAGGTGATTATCCGTTTGTTACGGTGACACTTGGTCTCGGAACCGAGCAGTTTGAGAAGATGTGTACGATTTCCCTTCTTGAGGTCCATCAGGGAGGACAGGGTAAGGCCGGACACAAGAAACCGGTACTTTTCCCGAAGATCGTATTCCTTTATGACAAAGAGATCCATGGTCCAGGAAAGTGCTGTGAGGATATTTTTGAGGCTGGTGTGGAGTGTTCCTCCAAAACCATGTATCCGGACTGGCTGTCTATGTCCGGCGCAGGCTATATTTCCAGTATGTACAGGAAATACAAGAAGGTCATCAGCGATGGGATGCCGTGCTTTCTTAAGTCCGTGGTATGAGCGTGGCGGTATGGAGCCGGCGGATGAGAATGATACGCCTGTTTTTGTGGGACGTTTTAACATTGGTGCGGTAAGCTTCATCTTCCGATGATCCTTGCAAAGGCCAGAGCGGAGAGCAGAGATTTCTATGAGGTTCTGGATTTCTATCTGGAAATGATCCGTAACCTGCACATCCGCACTTACGAATATCTGGGACAGATGCGTGCATCCACCAACCCGCTTGCATACTGTGAAGGCGGTTTCTACGGCGGACATCTGAAACCGAATGAAAAGATTGGCAAGATCCTGAAGCCTATGACAGCTTCCTTCGGTATCACAGCGTTAAATGAGCTTCAGGAACTTTACAATGGCAAATCCATTGCCGAGGATGGGGCGTTTGCTCTGGAGGTCCTGAAATATATCAATGACAAGGTAAATCAATACAAGAAGGAAGATGGTTATCTTTATGCGATCTACGGAACACCGGCAGAGAGTCTTTGTGGCCTGCAGGTAGAGCAGTTCCGTAAGATGTATGGAATCATTGAGGGCGTTTCTGACAGACCATATGTGAGCAACAGCTTCCACTGCCATGTAACAGAGGATGTAACTCCGATCGAGAAACAGGATCTGGAGGGACGTTTCTGGGAACTCTGCAATGGAGGTAAGATTCAGTATGTACGTTATCCGATCGGCTACAATAAGGAAGCTATCCGTACACTGATCCGCAGAGCCATGGATCTGGGATATTATGAGGGAGTGAACCTTTCTCTTGCATACTGTGACGATTGTGGTCATGAGGAACTGGAGATGGATGTATGCCCTGTCTGCGGTTCCAGAAACCTGACCAAGATCGACCGTATGAACGGATATCTTTCCTACAGCCGTGTCCATGGAGATACTCGCCTGAATGAGGCGAAGATGGCTGAGATCGCTGAGCGAAAATCTATGTAAATGCTGGCTGTCCGATCAACTGTGGAACAGTGATCGGATGTGGAGCCAGACAGTATAAAATATCCCGCAGAGCTGCCGGTAAGACCAGCAGCCGTCTGCGGGATATTTTTATGTAAAGTGAAGTTTTATAGTTCACTTTGTATTCTGAGTCCGTAAATGATCATTTAATGATAGTTCCGGTCTTCTCACGGTAGCCGTCTTTTGCATGGGCCATGTCTGTGATGATGGTACGGCGTCCGGTTCCCTTCTCCACGAAGGAAACACCTGCTTCGATCTTAGGAAGCATGGAGCCTGCCGCAAACTGTTTGCCGGCAATATATTTCTTGGCATCTTCTGTGGAAATAGTATCCAGATAAGATTCGTGATCCGTATTATGGTCAAGGCTTACTTTCTCGACGCTTGTAAGGATCATCAGAGTGTCAGCGTTCAGTTCTTCTGCAAGAAGTCCTGCTGCCAGGTCTTTCTCGATGATGGCGCTGGCACCATTCAGCTGAGTTCCTGCTCAAGAACCGGGATTCCGCCGCCGCCTGCGGCAATGACGATCTGCTCTGCTGCAGAGAGGACCTTTACGGTTTCAATCTCTACGATCTTCTGTGGCTTCGGTGCTGCAAGGATACGTCTGTACTGGCCCTCGCCCACCTTTGTGACAAAGTTTCCTTTTTCTTCTTCAGCCTCGGCCTCTTCTGCGTTAAGAACACGTCCAATGATCTTCTCCGGCTCTGCAAATGCTTCATCGTATGGATCGATGACAACCTGTGTCAGAACTGTGCTGACTGGTTTGTAGATCCCTCTGGAGATAAGCTCAGCACGGATGGCGTTCTGAAGGTCATAGCCGATATAACCCTGGCTCATGGCGGAACATACGGACATTGGTGCAAATGTATAATCAGGATGTGCCTTACCGAATTCATTCATTGCGGTGTGGATCATCCCTACCTGCGGACCGTTGCTGTGGGAGATCACTACGCGGGTTCCCTCCTCTACCAGATCTGCGATTACCTTCGCTGCGAGTTTTGTAGCTGTTTTTTGCTCTGGAAGTGTGGTGCCAAGTGCCCGGTGCCTAATGCAACTACTACGGTTTTTTCGCTCATAGGAAATACCTCGTTTCTCTTAAAAATTGGAATGAAATCAGTTACTGTATTCAGTAACGAGTACATCGAAAACGATGCACGAATATTATATTTTATTATAAAAGACCTATGTGGGAAATGCAATAGAAAATCGAGTGTTTTCCGAGACAGGAAAAACCGCCTGATCCAGTCAGACGGTTTGCTTCCTACTATTTTTTGAGGGGGGAGATAGAGAGTGGTTTTTCATCTATCCAACACCTATTATATAGAGAAAATATGTTTAAAATATGTCATTAATCTAAAAGAAATGGAAAATTTATAAAGAAAGTTTAAACAAACTTTATAATTTTTATATCCGGTTGCGCATGGTCTGAAAATGTGATACATTGAAAAAGTCTTGATCCTGCATTCTGCGGGATCTGTTCACGCATCGTTTCGATGCAGAAATCCATTTTATTTTATCGAAAAAACATTGATCATGCACCATTTGCCGGGGAGGGATGCCTTTGTCTGTGGAAAAGTAAGTTTCTGTAAAAAAAACATGTGTATAAGAAATGCCAGATCAGGCAGAAATGAGGAAGAGCCATGAAAAACAGAATATGGAAACAGATGAAGAAAGCCGGAATTGTGACAGTGCTGGCAGGAGCCATGCTGGGAGGAACAATAGAACCGAAGCTGACTCTGGGAGCAGATTTTTTGCCGGGACAGGCACCGTTTATCGATCAGAGTGTGTTCTGGAAAGACATAGAATCCGGACAGGCGGAGCTTGGGATCCGGATTCGCGGCCTGAATGAATGGCTGTCCGGGAGAAGGTTTTCGGAGGATAAGGAGAAAAATGAGAAGTGGGACGATGAACTTCAGAAGATTGAAGATTCATCGGTGGAGCAGGAAGAAGAGATAGAGCAGGAACTGCCAGAGGATGATTGGCAGCAGGAAAAGGAGCCAGAGCAGGAGCTGCCGGAGGATGATTGGCAGCAGGAAAAGGAGCCAGAGCAGGAGCTGCCGGAGGATGACTTGCAGCAGGAAGAAGAGCCAGAACAGGAACTTCAAAGGATGAGGATGACTTGCAGCAGGAAGAGAAGGCAGAACAGGAATTGCCGGTGGATAAGGTTGTGGAAGGAATCGGAATAGAAATGGAGGAAGGATATGAGCACGTGGAGCAGCTGGCATCCGGGGAAACAGTACAGCCGGAGGATGAAGAGCAGGAGAAAACGGGTCCGCTCACACCGGAAGGAACGTCGACCGGAGGGGAAAATGTAGGGAATGAAGAGGAAGGTGAGTCTGAGGAGACGCAAAAGCTGACGCTGGTCACGTATATTTCGGAGTATTTTGTTCCGGAAACGGATTCTGTCCCGAAAAATATGGCTGCACAGCAGATTTCTGTAAGGAGCCAGAGCGGTGAAGCTACAGAGATCACAAAGCTGGAAAGCGTGCTGAACGTGGAGCAGAACGGGCAGGATGAGATCTTTTTCCGTATCCCGCTGATCTTGCGGCAGGAATACCGTTTTCCGGCAGAGAAAAGCAGTTATCCTGTGACTCAGGAGGAACCGCTTCAGAAGGACTGTACCGGTGCGGGAACCTTTCTCATGACAGAAGAAAACGGGGAAAAGCTGGTGATCGCAGAGGGGATCTCGCCTATGTTGGACGTGGAGGCTGCTGAGGCTGATATGGAATTGTCGGTAATTGCACAGAATAAAAAAATGAAAGCAGGGCAGACCATCCGTTATCAGGTAGAGATAGCCAATACCGGAAAGCTGGATCTTGCAGATATCCGTCTGACCAGCAGCCTTTCATGCCCTAAGATCCGGCAGCTGTGGGAAGATGCAGAAGGCCTTCTAACAGAAGGGGCTGTGGCGGAATTTGCAGAATTAAAAGCCGGAGAGAGCAGGAGCTTTTATGTACAGGCGCCGCTTCTGGATGAACAGGAAAAAGATCTGGAGCACCAGGTGGAAGCAGAGGCCAGGGTGAAGGACAGAGTGGAGGAGGTGATCCGGAAGAACGCTTCCACTATAAATGGTCTGGAGGCACTGAAGGCGGATCTTTCTGTAAAGAAAACTGCAGACAAAGAAACCGCTGCACCGGGTGAGACTGTGACCTATCAGATCTGTATCGTGAATACCGGTGAAAAAACGCTTCATTCGGTTGTGGGAACGGAGCGCTTTCAGGCAGCAGGGATCCATGCACAGTTTCTGGAGCAGGAAGGTGTAACGCTCAACAGCAGCCGTACAAAGGCAATGATCCAACAGATCCCGCCGGGAGAGGCAGTTTCTCTTCAGGCTGTGGTGAAGATCCCGGGAAAAACAGCGGATCAGAAGCTTTTTAACCAGGTGACGGTCACAAGCAAGGAAACCGGAGAGCGATTGATGGAGGCCTCCGCTTCTGTCATGGTAAAAGGAGAGGTGCTATTACGCCGGAAGAAGGGCTGCCTTTGCAGGGAGATGACCAGGGTCCGGCTTCCGGTCAGATACAGATGGCAAGAACTGCGTCCACACATCCGAAGACCGGAGATGATACCAGGAGGGATTTGTGGACGCTTCTGGCAGTGACAGCTTTGGTGACTGTGCTGGGCGGCATCTGGCTTCGGAAAAAATATGCGGATATTTATGGAAAAAGCTGATGTTACTGAGAACGGAGTGAATAGTAACAAGCTGATATTTTACAAGGCGGCCGTACCTCAAAGAAACGTTGAAAACAGGGGGGAGGTGTGCTATTCTATATGGTATGTACAGAAAATAAGAACAGTATATTTCCCGCCTCCGGTGTGCTGCCCGTCAGACCGGAAAAAGGGAAGATGGAGGAGAAAAATGAATCTTTTATCCTTATTGGAACATCTTGAATACAAATGCCTTCAGGGAAGTACAGAGCAGGAGGTTTCTTCTGTTGTATATGATTCCCGCAAAGTAGAAGAAGGGAGCCTTTTTATCTGCATCAGAGGTGCGGTCGTGGATGGACATAAATTTATACCTGATGTTGTGGCAAAGGGTGCGAAGACACTCATCGTGGAAGAAGCGGTGGAGGCACCGGAGGATGTGACAGTGATCCAGGTAGAGGATACCCGTTACGCCATGGCCTTTATTTCAGCAGCATGGTTCGGACATCCGGCAGAAAAGCTCAAAACCATCGGTATCACCGGAACTAAAGGAAAAACAACTACAACCTATATGGTGAAATCGATCCTTGAGAATGCCGGATATAAGGTTGGTCTGATCGGAACCATCGAGCTGTTATCGGGGAGAAGCATATCCCGGCAGCCAACACGACACCGGAATCCTATATGGTACAGAAATATTTTCATGATATGGTAGAAGCAGGCTGCGATGCGGTCGTTATGGAGGTTTCCTCACAGGGCCTGATGCTTCACAGGACCCAGGGATTTGTGTTTGATTTTGGAATTTTCACAAATATTGAACCAGATCATATCGGACCGAATGAGCACAAGGACTTTGATGATTATCTGCACTGCAAATCCATGCTTCTCAGACAGTGTAAGGTTGGTATCGTAAATCGTGACGATGAACACTTTGACCGCATTATCGAAGGCCACACCTGTAAACTTGAAACCTATGGATTTTCCGAAAAAGCAGATCTCCGTGCAGAGGGCGCCAGACTCGTTGGAAGAAAGGGCTATCTGGGAATTTCCTATCATGTTAAGGGACTTATGGATTTTCCTGTGGAGATCGATATTCCAGGTAAGTTCAGCATTTACAATTCTCTGACTGCCATTGCCATCTGCCGCCATTTTAAGGTATCCGAGGAGAATATCATCAAAGCTCTGAAGGTGGCCAGGGTCAAAGGCCGTATTGAGATGATCAAGGTATCTGACGAATTCACACTGATGATCGATTACGCACATAATGCCATGGCGCTGGAGAGCCTTCTCGGAACACTGAAGGAATATGATCCGCACAGACTGGTATGCCTGTTTGGCTGTGGCGGAAACCGTTCCAGCTGCGCCGTTATGAGATGGGTGAGGTTTCAGGAAAGATGGCAGATCTGACCATCATTACTTCAGATAATCCGCGAGATGAGGATCCACAGGCCATCATCGATGATATCAAGATCGGAATGGCAAAAACAGATGGAAAATATGTAGAGATCCCGGATCGTAAAGAGGCGATCGCCTACGCAATCCATCACGGTGAGCCGGGAGATATCATCGTCCTTGCCGGAAAGGGCCATGAGGATTATCAGGAGATCAAGGGTAAGAAATATCCCATGGATGAGCGTGTACTGATCCGGGAGATCCTGGAAGAAGATCAGAAAGCGTAAATGGATGATCTATGCAGATGTGATCATTGACATTTCTCATGAAAAGCTGGACCGGGATTTTCAGTATCGTGTACCTGAGGAGCTGGTGCAGGCAATAAAACCCGGAGTTGTGGTCACAGTGCCCTTCGGAAAGGGAAATACCCTTCGGAAAGGCTATGTGACCGGGATCTCCGGAACGGCAAAATATGATGCGTCAAAGCTCAAGGAGATCCGGGGAGTGTCCACAGACAGTGAGACAACAGAATCTCGCTGATCGCACTTGCGGCCTGGATGAAGGAGACCTATGGCTCCACCATGATCCAGGCGCTGAAAACAGTTCTGCCTGTAAAAGACAAGGTCCGTGCAAAAGAGAAAAGGCTGATTTTTTACAGGAAAAAAGGAAGAGGGCAGGCACTTCTTGGCAAGCTGGAAGGCAGCCGCTTTAAAGCACGTGAGCGGTTCCTTCGGGCAATCCTGGAGCCGGGAGCCTAGATTATACCTATGCCTCCAAAGAGCTTGGAGCCGGCATTTCCGTTCTTGATTTTTTTTGAAAAAAAAGGTCTGATAACTATTGAAAGTCAGGAAATGTATCGCATTCCCGAGGGGCTCGGCCTGGTGAAGGAGAACATGGAGCTTAGTCTGAACCAGGAACAGCTTTTGGCGGCAGAGCAGATCTTTCGGGAATGGCAGGAGCCGGACCCAAGGCCTGCACTTCTTTTCGGAGTGACCGGAAGCGGAAAGACGCAGGTTTATATGCGACTGATCCAGAAGGTGCTGGAGGAGGGAAAACAGGCGATCGTGCTGATCCCTGAGATCGCACTTACCTATCAGACAGTCCGGCGCTTTTATGCCATGTTCGGAGATAAGGTTTCGGTTCTGAACTCCAGACTTTCCCAGGGAGAACGCTATGATCAGTTCAAAAGAGCAAAACGTGGTGAGATCCAGGTGATGGTAGGACCCAGATCTGCATTGTTCACGCCATTTGCAGATCTGGGGCTGATCGTTATCGACGAAGAGCATGAACCCACCTACAAAAGTGAGAATACGCCAAGATATCATGCCCGTGAGACCGCTATTGAGAGGGCACGGATGGAACATGCCCGTGTGGTCATGGGATCAGCTACTCCGTCATTGGAAGCCTACAGTCATGCCTGTGACGGAGAATATCTTCTGGTAAAGTTAAACGCACGTTATGAAGAAAGGCCGCTTCCGCAGGTATCGATCGTGGATCTTCGGGAAGAATTAAAGAAAGGGAACCGCTCGGTACTGAGTCTGGAGCTGAAAAGGGATCTGGAGCAGGTCCTTGAAAGAAGGGAACAGGCCATGCTGTTTCTGAACCGGAGAGGATATGCTGGCTTTGTTTCCTGCAGAGCCTGCGGCCACGTTATGAAATGTCCCCACTGTGATGTGTCTCTAAGTGAACACAATGGCAATCGTCTGATCTGTCATTACTGCGGCTATGAGACTGTGAAGCCGGAAATCTGTCCATCCTGTGACTCACCGCACATTGGTGGATTTAAGGCAGGAACCCAGCAGATCGAGAAGGTCATTGAAAAAGAATTCCCGAAAGCCAGGGTACTCCGAATGGATTTTGATACCACAAGGACCAAGGACAGCTATGAGAAGATCCTGGATTCTTTTGCAAAGCATGAGGCAGATATTCTGGTGGGGACCCAGATGATCGTCAAGGGACATGATTTTCCGGATGTGACCCTGGTAGGAGTGATCGCAGCAGATCTTTCACTGAATATGGATGACTATCACTGCGGGGAGCGTACATTCCAGCTTCTGACTCAGGCAGTTGGACGTTCCGGCAGAGGTAACCGCCCGGGGCAGGCGGTGATCCAGACATATCAGCCGGAGCATTACAGTATCCAGGCTGCAGCTATTCAGGATTATGAGAAATTTTATAAAGAAGAAATGGGGTACCGGATGCTTCTGGATTATCCGCCAGCAGCCCATATGATGACTGTTTTTGGCGCTGCCAGGATGAAGAGCTTCTGAAAAATGCCATGTATTATATAGAAGTTTTTATCCGCAGGGTAAGTCCGAAGGAAGAGCTTCACATGATCGGACCTGCAGCTGCATCGGTAGGCAAGGTAAAGGATGTTTATCGTCAGGTGATCCATCTGAAGCACAGAGATATCAGCTTTCTCACCGCAGTCAGAGAGAAGCTGGAGAAATATATAGAGATAAATTCCGGATTCCGGAAAATATACATTCAATTTGATATGAATTAAAGGAGAAGAAAAATGGCACTTAGAACAATCCGTGTACAGGGGGATTCTGTACTGACAAAAAAATCCCGGACAGTAGACAAAATGACACCGAGGATCGGGGAACTGATCACAGATATGCTGGATACCATGTATGATGCAATGGGTGTTGGCCTCGCTGCACCACAGGTAGGAATCCTGAAACGTATCGTTGTCATCGATGTAGGTGAGGGCCCGATCGTGCTGATCAATCCGGAGATCCTTGAGACAAGCGGCGAGCAGACCGGTGACGAGGGATGCCTGAGCGTTCCGGGAATGGCAGGACAGGTAACACGTCCGAACTATGTGAAGGTAAAAGCACTTGATGTAAATATGAACGAACAGATCTACGAGGGAGAGGGCCTTCTGGCAAGAGCATTCTGTCATGAGATTGACCATCTGGATGGAAAAATGTATACAGAACTTGTGGAGGGAGAACTTCACAAGGTAACTTATGATGAAGAAGACTAAAGGCGGGATACTATGAAGATTATTTATATGGGAACTCCGGACTTTGCGGTGGCGCCTCTTGTAGCACTGGCAGAGAACGGATATGAAGTGGAGGCTGTGATCACACAGCCGGACAAACCGAAGGGCAGAGGCAAAACTATGATGCCTACTCCTGTAAAAGAAGAAGCACTGAAACACGGGATCCCGGTACTGCAGCCGGTGAAGGTAAGAGATCCTGAATTTGTGGAAGAACTGAAAAATCTTGCACCGG
>ENA-OQCS01000014-OQCS01000014.1-human-gut-metagenome-genome-assembly--contig:-NODE-14-length-68300-cov-11.989541_pt1 | contig 68300 bp, 96 predicted proteins | sample MGYA00242757_ERZ504575 | MGnify/ENA primary metagenome ERZ504575 (study PRJEB26092, sample SAMD00036297) | human gut metagenome | host: Homo sapiens | study: EMG produced TPA metagenomics assembly of... | reverse complement strand
TGAAGTAAACCCCCTTGAAGACGACGAGGTAGATAGGGCAGAGGTGGAAGTGTGGTAACACATGGAGCTGACTGTTACTAATCGGGTGAGGGCTTGACCAAGAAACGCAGGTTAAGAATTGATTCAAGAGTTTGATTAATGATCAACAGGCATGTATGTAGTTTTTAAGGTATAATCCTTAAATTAAATATTCCTCCTTAGCTCAGTCGGTAGAGCATGCGGCTGTTAACCGCAGTGTCGTTGGTTCGAGTCCAACAGGGGGAGCATGGTGCCATAGCCAAGTGGTAAGGCAAAGGTCTGCAACACCTCTATCCCCGGTTCAAATCCGGGTGGCACCTCTTAGAAAGCCTTGGAAAGATGAATTTCCAGGGCTTATCTTTCCTATAAAAATGTATTTGCTGAAGACCGTGAAGACAGACTTCTGGAAGATCGGACAGCATCAGGAATTTTTTTCCGTAAGCAGGATTCGTTTACGATTATAAAACAGGTGAAGGTACATGGCATCCTGAGCACGCAAAGCGTCATGCTCTGCAATGGCAGCTCCTTATACAGGAATCCGTTTTATGCCTACCGGCGGGATCAATGCGAAAAACCTTGAGGACTATCTTTCCTGTGACAAAATCCTCTGCTGCGGCGGAAGCTGGATGGTAAAAGGAGATCTTGTGAAGGCAGGAGAATTTGACAAAATAAGAGAACTGACAGCAGAAGCAAAAAAGCTTGCGGATTCCATAAGAAAGTAATCAAACTTAATACACATATTCAATAAAAAAAGCAGAGCCCTGCACAACCAGGCAGAGTTCTGCTTTTGTCAATTATTGTGAAAATAGATCAATGAAGCAGGATCGGCAGAAGTTTTTTACGCTTCAGCTGCCAGATCAGCTGCAGGATCCGCAGAAGGTTTCCGAAGATCCATTCGGTAAAGATAAAAGATCCCACCGAAGAAACCGGGAATCAGTCCGGCGTATCCACCGGCACATAAGATCATAGTCAGCTTCACCATCAGTTCTGTCTGAAGTTCCAGAAAAACAAGTAATCCTGCAAGAATTCCGGCTACACTCCATCCAGCTGTCAAAAGTGCAAGAAAAACAGCTGGCGCAGGGGCCTTTTTTAAATTTTGATCTAAGTGATTCCACAGTACTTTATACATAATCCATTCCTCCTGTTTTGCTGGAATTATACTTCTGCTGTTGTCAGCAACAGTCAGCCATAATATTGATTTCCTTTATCTGTCTGTATTATAGAAAAGAAATGTAAAATACAAATGCGCAGGAATGAAAAATCTTTGTAAAATATAAGTAGAAATTGCATTTTGAATTAAGAACCGATATACTTATAAATATAGTTATTGATAATATTCGATCACAGCCGAAAACATTTTTCTACAGCTGTGATACGTGAGTGAGAGAATTAAAAGGGGGCAGATAAAAGCCCCCTGAAATCATATAGAGAGTAAAGAGGAGGGGTGGAAATGGAGCATACGGAAGACTATGTGAAGCTGGAGAATGTATCCAAAATCTATGGCTCAAAAGAAGTGAAGATCATAGCTGTGGATGAGATCAGCTTCCGGATAAAAAAAGGAGAATTTGTGGTTGTGGTAGGACCAAGCGGTGCCGGAAAGACAACGGTGCTGAATATCTTGGGCGGAATGGATAAGGCCACATCCGGCAATGTTTGGATCGATGGAAAAAATATTGCAAAATATACAGACCGGCAGCTGACCGGATACCGGCGGGAGGATATTGGATTTGTATTCCAGTTTTATAATCTGGTGCCAAATCTGACTGCATTGGAGAATGTGGAGCTTGCGCTTCAGATCTGTAAGGATCCTCTGGATGCCAGGACAGTTCTGGAGGAAGTAGGGCTGAAGGAGAGACTGACCAATTTTCCGGCACAGTTATCCGGCGGTGAGCAGCAGAGAGTTTCCATAGCCAGAGCGCTGGCGAAGAATCCAAAGCTTCTGCTCTGTGATGAACCTACAGGAGCGTTGGATTATCAGACCGGCAAGGCAATCCTGAAGCTCCTTCAGGATACCTGCAGGGAACGGGGCATGACGGTTATTGTCATTACTCACAACTCTGCATTGACACCTATGGCCGACCGTGTGATCAAGATCAAAAACGGCAAGGTTTCCAGGATGACTGAAAATGCACATCCCACACCAGTGGAAGAGATTGAATGGTAGGTGACGGAATGAAGGCATTACACAAAGATTTCTGGATGGAGATCCGGAAAAGTAAAGCACGTTTTATCTCGATCTTTCTGATCGTGGCACTGGGTGTTGCATTTTTTTCCGGGATCCAGGCGTCTTCTCCGGATATGAGATATTCCGGAGATGCTTATTATGAAGCAGCAAAGCTGATGGATCTGAAGATCCAGGGAACCCTGGGACTGACGCAGCGTGATGTAAAAGCGGTATCGGATATTGACGGTGTGGAACTGGCTGAGGGCAGCTACTCTACGGATGTTATGAGTGGAGAGGACGATGCCAGGAAGGTTCTTCATCTGGAATCTATCAGCAGCAATTTTAATCTACTTACAGCAGATGAAGGAAGGATACCGAAAAAAAGCGGTGAGATTTTTCTGGACAAGCCATTTGCAAAGAATCGGGGGTATAAAATCGGGGATACCATATCTGTCAGTGAGGATGGAGACAGTGAGCTTTTGAAAAAAACAACCTATACAGTTGCGGGAATCGGAAGCAGCCCTCTTTATATTTCATTTAACAGAGGAAATACGACTCTTGGATCGGGTGAGGTCAGCGGCTTCGGATACATTCTTCCTGAGGATTTTGAACAGGAAGCTTTTACCCAAATCTATATTATGGTCCATGAATCCGGGGATGTGATCAGCTATACCGATGCTTACGACAATCTTATCAGGAAAATACAGAAGCGTGTGGAAGGCATCGAAAAAGAACAGTGCAGCCTGCGCTACGAGGAGATCGTCGCAGAAGCCAATGAAAAACTGAATGATGCCAGAAAAGAGCTTGAGGACGGAAAGAAGGAATCAGAGGAAAAACTTGGCGACGCGAAGAAAAAGTTGGATGATGGGCAGAAGAAGTATGAGGATGGAAAAAAAGAGTACGAAGATGGAAAACAGCAGCTCAGTGATGCAAAAAAGGAGCTGACCGATGGAAAACAGCAGCTTGCTGACGGAAGAAAACAGATTGAAGATGGATGGTCTCAGCTTAACAGCGCAAAACAGCAGGTGGAAGACGGTCTGTCTCAGTTAAATGCTGCCAGATCCCAGCTTGCCGACTCCGAAGCACAGATAAATGAGAAGCAGGCAGAGCTGACTGCCGGATATGAACAGCTGAATGCCGCAAAACAGCAGGTAAGTGACGGTGAGGTCCAGCTCCGGGAAGCGGAGAAAACACTGGAAAGCAAACAGGCTGAGCTTGACAGTGGAAGAGAACAGTTGGAAAAGGGAAAGAATACGATCAAAGAAACAAAGGCTGCTCTTACTGGTCAGAAAGAACAGTGTGAGGCAGGACTTGTACAGGTTTCCGAGGGCGAATCCCAGATCAGTTCCAGTGAAGAAGCCCTTTCCGGGCAGCAGGCACAGCTGGATGAACTGACCAGCCAGAAAGAGGCATTAAGCAGTCAGGCGGCGGAGCTGCAGGCACAGTATGACGCCGGTGCGGAAGCAGGAAAAACCGAGGAAGAGCTGGCGGAGCTTTCCACGCAGATCCAGACTTTAAATGGTCAGATCAGTGCAATGGAAGAACAGATAAATGCCGGTCAGACCCAGATTAACGGGGCGCAGGCAGAGCTTACTGCAAAAAAATCAGAGCTGGCCCAGACAAGAGCTGAATTGGAGAGCAGCCTAGGTCAGATCAATGAGGCTTCAGCCAGATCAAAGAACAGGAAGAGACACTTTCCGGGACAGAGGCACAGCTGAACGAAGGCCAGGAAGAACTGGATAAAGGGAAAAAAGAACTGGAAACAAAGAAAGCAGAGCTTTCCGCGGCAAAAGAAGAAATTGCGGTAAACCAGGCAACTCTGGATGATGGCCAGAGCCAGCTGGATTCGGCCAGAGCCCAGCTCAGCTCAGGGCGGCAGCAGCTGGAGGAAAAACAGGCCCAGTTAAATGCCGGTCAGGCAGAGATCCAGGCCAATACAGAAAAGCTTACCAGCAGTCAGGCAGAACTGGATGCAAATGAACAGAAGCTCCTGGATGGTGAAAAAGAGATCCGGGAAAATGAACAGAAATTAAAAGATGCAAAAAAAGATCTGGAGGATGCAAAAAAGAAGCTTTCCGATGGAAAGAAAGAATATCAGGACGGCAAAAAAGAGGCCGATGACAAAATTGCGGAAGCCCGGCAGAAAATCGAGGATGCCCAGAAAGAGGTGGATGATATTGAAACACCGGAATGGATCATCTCAGACCGCAATGACCTTCCGGAATATTCGGATTTTGGTGATAACGCAGAGCGACTGAAAAACATCGGAAAGGTTTTCCCGATGATATTCTTCCTTGTAGCGGCTCTGATCAGTCTTACCACGATGACACGAATGGTGGAGGAGCAGCGAACACAGATCGGAACCATGAAAGCACTGGGTTACGGAAAGACAGCCATCGCATCCAAGTATCTCAGCTACGCATTTCTGGCTACAGTAGGCGGAAGTATCGCAGGAGTACTTTTCGGAGAAAAGGTTCTTCCGTTTATCATTATCCAGGCGTATGGAATCATGTACTGGAATATTGGCGATTATATGCAGTTGGATTATGAGTTACAATATGCACTGATCGCTTCCGGGGCAGCGGTGATCTGTACTATGGGCGCTACACTGTTTTCCTGCGCAAAAACCCTGGCAGAAACACCGGCATCTCTGATGCGTCCGCCTGCACCGAAAGAAGGAAAACGGATCCTTATTGAACGGATCAGCTTTATCTGGAAGCATCTGAGCTTTTCCTGGAAATCGTCCATGCGAAATCTTTTCCGTTATAAAAAGCGTCTTTTTATGACCATTTTCGGAATTGCAGGAAGCATGGGACTGATGCTTGTAGGATTCGGACTTTATGACTCCATTATGGATATTGCGATTCTCCAATATGACCAGATCCAGCACTATGATGCCATGGTGATCAATGATGAGGATGCCACAGACAGCCAGGAAAAGGATCTTCTGAAATTTCTGGACGGAAACAGCGAGATCGATCACTATACCGTGTGCAGCTCACCAAGATGACGGCACCAAAAGAAAAGGGAAGTGTCAGTATCTATGTGTATGTTCCGGAAAATACGGAAAATTTTAAAGAGGATGTAACATTACGTGACAGAAAGTCCCACGAGCAGTATGAGCTTACCGATGATGGAGCGGTGATCTGTGAAAAAACGGCTTCTCTTATCGGTGTGAAAACAGGAGACGAGATTACCCTGGAGAAAGACAACAGAAAATATAAAGTAAAGATCACTGCTGTCACGGAGAACTATATGGGACATTACGTTTACATGACCCCACCCTGCTATGAAAAAACATTCGGAGAGAAACCGGAATATTCAAGTACAGTATATACTATGAAAGAGGATGCAGAGAGTGATCTGGAAACTCTTGGAAATGCGATCCTGAAATATCCGGCAGCTTTAAGTATCAGCTATACAAGCAGCACAGCAGGTCAGGTAGAGCGAATGCTGGGATCCCTCGGAGCGGTGATCTGGGTCCTGATCATTTCTGCCGGAATGCTGGCATTTGTGGTACTGTATAATCTGAACAACATCAATATCACAGAGCGTCAGAGAGAGCTTGCAACATTGAAGGTCCTGGGATTTTATGATGGCGAAGTTTCCCAGTATGTATTCCGGGAAAATATCCTGCTGTCCTTCATAGGGATTCTGGCAGGCGCAGTGTTCGGAATCTTCCTCCACCGGTATGTGATCACAACCGTTGAGTAGATGCGGTGATGTTCGGAAGAAATATCAAGCCAATAAGCTTTGTTTACAGTGGAATCATTACCTTTGGGTTCTCCATGTTTGTAAATATGGTGATGCATTTTAAGCTGAAAAAGATCAATATGGTAGAGTCACTGAAGAGCGTGGAATAAAATAATGAAATGCCAGAAAGATCTTCGTATCCGGAAATATGTGAAATCCCAGGAAAAGCAGGTCTCTGTCTTGACAAAAAAAGAAATTTCATTATAGTAGGAACATGGCAAAGGTGTTGAATAAGAGGAGTATGCAGATCTACGCTGACAGAGAGAAATGCACAGACGCAAGAGAAGCGCAGGCTGAAAGGCATTTTCAGATGGAGGACTGCAGAAGGTAGCTTAGGAGCCGGGAAACTGAAAGCAGAAATGCAGAACAGATGCAGATGCTGCTGTGTAGGTTTTCACGTACCCCGCGTTAAGGGACAAGAGATAGACGGGAATAACAGATGTTTTTTCCGGATAATGAAGGTGGTACCGCGAGAATGATCGCCCTTCGCACATTAGTTATTGGCTTTTGTGTGGAGGGCGTGTTTTTCTTGCAGAGAACAGGAGCATTTTAAGGTTCCTATAATCAGAAAGATTCAGGAGGAAAACATGAGTAAAGAACTTGCAAAGACTTATGATCCCAAGGGTATTGAGGATCGTCTGTACAAAAAATGGATGGATAACGGATACTTCCATGCAAAAGTTAATCCGGACAAAAAACCTTTTACAATTGTAATGCCGCCGCCCAATGTAACCGGACAGCTGCATATGGGACATGCACTGGATGAGACCATGCAGGATATCCTGATCCGTTTCAAAAGAATGCAGGGCTATGAGGCTCTCTGGCAGCCGGGAACTGACCATGCAGCCATCGCTACAGAGGTTAAGGTAACAGAGAAACTTCGTAAGGAAGGGATTGATAAGAACGAGATCGGCCGTGACGAATTTATGAAACATGCCTGGGCATGGAAAGAGGAGTACGGCGGAAAGATCATCAACCAGCTGAAAAAGCTGGGAGCATCTGCAGACTGGGAGCGTGAGCGCTTTACCATGGATGAGGGCTGCTCCAAGGCTGTTCAGGAAGTATTTATCCGCCTTTATGAGAAAGGCTATATCTACAAAGGCTCCAGGATCATCAACTGGTGTCCGGTATGCCAGACCTCTATTTCTGATGCAGAGGTTGTACATGAGGACCAGGACGGATTTTTCTGGCACATCAATTATCCCATCGTAGGTGAGGAAGGACGTTTCGTTGAGATCGCGACCACTCGTCCGGAGACACTTCTCGGCGATACAGCAGTTGCTGTAAACCCGGAGGATGAAAGATATAAAGACCTTGTAGGAAAGATGCTGAAGCTTCCTCTTACAGACAGAGAGATCCCGGTTATTGCCGATGAGTATGTTGACAAGGAATTCGGAACAGGCTGCGTTAAGATCACACCGGCACACGATCCCAACGACTTGAGGTTGGACGCCGTCATAACCTTGAGGAGATCAACATCTTAAATGATGATGCCACCATCAACAGCCTTGGCGGAAAATATGCAGGTATGGACCGTTACGAGGCACGTAAGGCCATGGTAGAGGACCTGAAGGAGCAGGGACTTCTTGTAAAGGTTGTTCCGCACAGCCACAGTGTTGGTACGCATGACCGCTGCGGTACAACAGTAGAGCCGATGATCAAACCACAGTGGTTTGTAAAAATGGATGAAATGGCAAAAGCTGCTATCAAAACTCTGGACGACGGAAACCTTCAGTTTGTTCCGGCACGTTTTGACAAGACTTACCTGCACTGGCTGGAGAATATCCGTGACTGGTGTATTTCCCGTCAGCTTTGGTGGGGACACAGGATCCCGGCTTATTACTGCGATGAGTGCGGTGAGATGGTGGTTGGAAGAGAGATGCCGGAGAAATGCCCGAAATGCGGATGCACACATATGCATCAGGATGAGGACACTCTGGATACCTGGTTCAGTTCCGCACTGTGGCCGTTCTCCACACTTGGATGGCCGGATAAGACACCGGAGCTTGAATATTTCTATCCTACAGATGTTCTGGTAACCGGATATGATATCATCTTCTTCTGGGTTATCCGTATGGTATTCTCCGCACTGGAGCAGACCGGTGAGACACCGTTCCACCATGTACTGATCCACGGTCTGGTACGTGACTCACAGGGACGTAAGATGAGTAAGTCTCTTGGAAACGGTATCGATCCGCTGGAGGTTATCGACAAATACGGCGCAGATGCCCTTCGCCTGACTCTGATGACAGGTAATGCACCTGGAAATGATATGCGTTTCTACTGGGAGCGTGTAGAATCCAGCCGTAACTTTGCAAATAAGATCTGGAATGCTTCCCGTTTCATTATGATGAACCTGGAGGGCAAGACAGTAACAGCGCCGGAAGACCTGAACGCACTGTGCAACGAGGATAAATGGATCCTTTCCAGACTGAACACAGTGATCCGTGATGTTACTGAGAATATGGATAAATATGAGCTTGGAATTGCCGTACAGAAGGTCTATGATTTCCTGTGGGATGAGCTCTGTGACTGGTATATCGAGATGGCAAAGGTAAGACTGTGGAAGGCAGAGGAAAACCCGGCAGCAGCAAACGATGCACTGTGGACACTTCGCACTGCACTGACACAGGGACTGAAGCTTCTTCATCCGTTCATGCCGTTTATCACAGAAGAGATCTACTGCACACTGCTTCCGGAGGAAGAATCCATCATGATCTCCGACTGGCCGGTATATAAAGACGAAATGAACTTTGCAGATGCTGAGAAAGCAGTTTCAAGCTTCCAGGAGGTTGTACGTGGAATCCGTAATACCAGAAACGAGATGAACGTACCGCAGAACAGAAAGACCAATATCTACATCGTAGGCAAGGATGCAGAGTGCTGTGCACGTTTTGAGTCCTGCAAGAAATCCTTTACAAACCTTGCGTTTGCAAAAGAGATCCACGTACAGCAGGATAAGAACGGAATCGGTGAGGATGCGGTATCCATCGTTGTGGCAGACGGTGTGGTTTATCTGCCACTGGAGGATCTGATCGACCGTGAAAAGGAGATCGAACGTCTCACAAAAGAGCAGGAGCGTCTTACAAAAGAGATCGCACGCTGCGAGGGAATGCTGAACAATCCGAATTTTGTGAACAAGGCACCAGCAGCTAAGGTAGAGGCAGAGAAGGAGAAACTTGAGAAATACAAAGAGATGAAAGAGAAAGTGAACCTGCAGTTAACACAGATGGTGAAATAACGAAGGAGTGTTTTAATGAAGTGGTGTAACTTTTTCAATAAGATTTCGCTGATACTTCAGGCTCTGGGCTGTGCAGTCCTGTACTTTGTGATCGAGGCCATATGCAGGCACTCGTTCACAGAGGCGTGGACCTACATGACCACAAAGCCGCTTGTATTTGCTTATAATGCAGCGTTTATCTTTACAACGATGCTGATTGTTTATCTCTTCCGAAAGAGAATTTTCTGGCGTATCTTTGTGGGCAGCTTATGGCTGTTTCTGGGAATCGTAAACGGTGTGCTTCTTCTCAACCGTGTCACACCGTTTACAGGACCGGATGTGAAGAATCTGACAGATGGTCTCAGTATTGCAAAAAAATATCTGACCCATACCCAGATGACCATAGGTGCAGTTCTTCTGGGAATTGCGGTTCTAATCCTTCTGATCATCCTGATAAGGTCGCCGAAGTACAGAGGCAAGCTGAAATATAAGGTGAATATTCCACTGGTCCTGGTTGGGGTTCTTGCATTTGGAGGAATCACACAGCTTGCTCTGGAAAAAAGAGTTCTTTCCAATTATTTTGGAAATATTGCCATAGCTTATGAGGATTACGGATATCCTTACTGTCTGGCAACGACGATCTTTAATACCGGAATCAGTGCCCCGAGAGATTATTCCAAAAGCGAGATCAAAAGAATCGAGAAGTCGGAAGAAAATCTTCCGGAAACGAAAGAAGGCAGTCATCCGAATATTCTGTTTTTACAGCTGGAGTCCTTTTTTGATCCTACGCTGGTAAATTATCTGGAGCTATCAGAAGATCCTATCCCGAATTTCAGAAAGCTGATGAAGGAGTATTCCTCCGGATATTATAAGGTACCTTCCGTAGGAGCCGGAACCGCAAATACTGAGTTTGAATCCATTACCGGAATGAGCCTTCATTATTTTGGACCGGGAGAGTATCCTTACAAGAGTATCCTTAAGGAAACTACCTGTGAGAGCGCACCGTATGTTCTGAAGAATCTGGGCTATACTGCTCATGCAGTACATAACAATGAGGCGAATTTCTACGGAAGAAGAAGCATTTTTCCGAATCTGGGATTTGATACCTTCACTTCGGCAGAGTACATGAAGGATGAAAATCAGAAGAACCGTTGGGCTGGACCAAGGACAGTGTCCTCACCGATGAGATCGTCAAGTGTCTGGATTCCACAGAAGGACCTGATTATGTATATACTATTTCCGTGCAGGGACATGGAGATTATCCTTCAGAACCGGTACTGGAAAATCCGGAGATCACAGTTTCCGGGGCACCTACTGACGAGCTGAACAATAAGTGGGAGTATTATGTAAATCAGATCCATGAGATGGATAATTTTGTCAAAGAGCTGACAGATAAGCTTGCGGAGTATCCGGAGGATGTGGTTTTGGTTATGTACGGTGACCATCTGCCGACCATGGGACTGACTGTGGAGGATGTGGATAACAAATATCTTTTCCAGACTGAGTATGTAATGTGGGATAATTTCGGACTTAAGAAAAGGAAAGAAAATCTTGCGGCATACCAGATGGCAGCAGAGGTTATGGATCGTGTAGGTATCCATGAGGGAAATGTTTTCAAGTATCATCAGGCAAGAAGAAATACCAAAAATTATCAGGTGGATCTGGAGACCCTGCAGTACGATCTTCTCTACGGAAAGCAGTATACATATGACGGAGCGAATCCTTTTGAGCGGACAAAGATGCGTATGGGAATCTATGATACCACGCTGGATTCCATTCAGGTTGTGTCTGAGACGGATCACACCTATTATATCCAGGGAACAAACTTTACGCCGTCCAGCCAGGTGAAGATCAACGGAGAATGGTATGATACGGTTTACGTGAATCCTACCAAGCTGATCATTACCGGAAAGGAACTGGATGATTTTGACCGGCTCTCGGTAGTGCAGCGAAGTAACAGTTCCACAAGAAAGGCCATGACAAAGAGCCATGACCGGGCGGTTTATGCGCTGCTCGCTGACAGCAAGTGGAAGCTTGACAGTGAAAAGAGCAGTTCTGATACAGGGTCAATGGAGGAAACGGATACAGCGTTAGAAACGGAATCCACAGAAGATTCCGGTGAAGAAAACAGTACAGACAACCAGTAAATGGCATAGAAAAGATACTCCGATACAAAAAATGTCGGATAAAATATTACGATTAGGACTGGACATCTTCCACCACTATTATATAATGGTATCGTAACGAACAGGAGGGGAGAAGCTTTTCTCCCCAAAAGTTCTTTACGAATACATTATAGATAAGTGATGGTTTTTTTTATGAATTACGAAGAAGCAGTTGCGTATATTGAAGATATACCGAGATTTACTACTAAGAACAGCCTGGACCATACCAGAGAATGCTTAAGAAGACTTGGAGATCCGCAGAGGAAATTCCGTGTGATCCATGTGGCAGGAACCAACGGAAAGGGAAGTACCTGTGCTTTTATCACATCGGTCCTTCGGGAAGCTGGATATTCCTGCGGACTTTTTACATCTCCTCATCTGGTGGAGATCAACGAGCGTTTTCAGATCAACGAGGAAGTGATCGATGACGATACTTTCCTTCGTGCTTTTGAAAAAGTTAAAAAGCTTTCCGATGAGCTGGTTGCGGAGGGAAGCTATCATCCACCTATTTTGAGACACTCCTTCTGATGGGAATGGTGATCTTTGCAGAAGCCGGCGTGGACTATGTAACACTGGAGACCGGTCTTGGCGGACGTCTGGATGCAACCACTGCTGTGGAGGATCCGGCAGCTGTGTGATCACATCCATCAGCCTCGATCATATGCAGTATCTTGGAAATACAGTTTCCGAGATCGCAGGAGAGAAGGCAGGGATCATGGTGCCGGGTGTTCCGGTGATCTACGATGGAAATGATCCGGATGCGGCCGGAGTGATGCGTGAGCATGCAGAGAAGCTGGGATGTCCATATTATGAGCTGAAACGGGAAGACACAGAGATCCATAAGATCACAAAGGACGGAATCCGGTTTTCTCTTAAGGACGAGACATATGGCGATACCGTATTTGATATACCGTTTATCGCCCGTTATCAGGTTATGAATGCAGCTCTTGCGGTGAAAACCATTCAGGTACTGGAAGATCAGATTCCGGTATCTCTGGAGGCTCTGAAGGCTGGTATGGCAAAAACACGCTGGCAGGGAAGGATGGAAACGGTTCTTCCGGGTGTGATCGTGGATGGCGCACATAACGAAGACGGTGTTGAGAAGTTTGTAGAGACAGCAGAACATTTCCAGAAGGAATTTCCTCTGACTCTACTGTTTTCCGCAGTGGATGACAAGGACTATACGGATATGATCCGCACGATCTGTAGCAGGATCCGTTTTCGACATGTGATCGTCACACAGGTAGGCGGATACCGTAAAGTTCCGGTAGAAGAGCTTGCGGAGATCTTCCGTGAAGACGGAGTACCGGAAGTGGAAGCAATAGAGGATGTTCCAGCAGCTTTTGAACGGGCAGTAAAGGAAAAAGGTGAGGATGGAATGCTGTTCTGTGTAGGATCCCTTTATCTGGTCGGTGAGATCAAGGCTGTGATCAGGAGGAAAAAATTATGATCGATTACGAAGAGGAACTGAAGAAATTTGAACCATGTCTGGATGTGGCAGATGTAGAAGGTGTCATTTATGACCGGGAGATCACAGATATCATGGATGTACTCCAGGAGATGCTGCGTGAGGTCAAGAGCAACAGACGTGTAAGATAAGGAGAAGTGGATGAACTGCATAAACTGTGGAGCGTTCCTGACGGATACAGATCTGGATTATTGTCCGCACTGTGGAGCCAATGTACTGATCCAGAAGAAGGTGGATTATCTTTCCAAGCTTTATTATAATCAGGGGCTGGAAAAAGCCAGCATCCGGGATCTGTCCGGGGCGATCAGCTGTCTGAAGCAAAGTCTTGCTTATGACAAACGGAATATCCGTGCAAGAAATCTTCTTGGTCTTGTATATTTTGAGACCGGTGAGGTGGTTGCCGCACTGAGTGAGTGGGTCATCAGCAAGAATATCCAGAAGAACCGAAATCTGGCTTCAGAATATATTGCCAGGCTTCAGGCAAACCAGAACAAACTGGAAACAATCAACGAAAGCATCAAGAAATATAACAATGCCCTTGCCATGTGCAGGGAAGGCCATGAGGATATGGCGGCCATCCGCCTGAAAAAGATCCTGTCCCAGAATCCCAAGCTGATCAAGGGGTATCATCTTCTTGCTCTGATCCAGATGAAGAATCAGGAGTGGAATAAGGCGAGAAGAACCCTGAAAAAAGCAGCCAGGATCGACAAGACCAATACCACCACACTTCGTTTCCTGCGTGAAGTTGACGAGCAGACGGGTGTTACCACAAAGATGGAAAACGGCGTAAGGGCTTGTTTGGAAATGAAAAAAATGAGAATGATAATATTTCAGGAGAAATCGTTGTAAGGCCGTCGTCTTATAAAGAAAGATCAAAGATATCACTTTTCTTTACCACGGTACTTGGATTTGCGGCAGGGGCGGCAGCATTCTGGCTCCTTGTACTGCCGGCTGTGAAACAGGATATTTACAGGCAGGCCAATCAGCAGATCATACAGTACAGTGATTCTCTTTCCAGCCAGAGCGTGGAGCTTACCAAAGCTCAGGGAGAAGCTGCCCAGTCCAGTGATACGGCAGATGCAGTTGCCAAGCAGGCAGAGGAAGAGCAGAAACGCAGTCAGAGCTATGAGGCTTTGTTTAATGCATATACTGCCATGCAGCAGGAGGATCTGGATACAGCGGCGCTGGAACTACAGAAGGTATATGTGGATACACTGTCAGATTCTGCAAAGGGGATTTACAGTACTATCAGCGGAAAGACCGGTGTAAGCGGGATCGGGAGCGGAGCTTCTGACGGAACGTCCAGTGCTGACAGCAGTACAGATGGAACAGCTGAAGCTGGAGCGGATGCCGCAGCTTCGGATGGAGAAGATACACAGAGCTCTGACGGAGATTCCGGAGAAGACAGCAGCTACAGTGACGGAGGATATGAGGATTCCTCTTACGATGGAGGTTATACAGAATAAAAAATATCATAATTCATACAGAGGAGAAACCTCGGATAAGGGGAATGTGCGTTGGCGCATTCCTCTTTTTTACCCTTTGGTCATGAGAAATGGAATAAAAAATCAAAAATGGGGGAATGATAGAATGACATCAGGTTTTGAAAAATCCGGAACCGTGCTGACTGTACATCTTCCGGCGGAACTGGATCATCCGGCTTCTGATGAGATCCGGAGAGATTCAGACCGGATTATTGGACATAACTATATAAAAAATATGATTTTTGATTTCTCAGAGACCGTTTTTATGGACAGTTCCGGGATCGGTCTGCTGATGGGTAGGTACCGGGCACTTGGCATGAGGGGGAAATGTGTGCAGGTTGTCAATGTGAACAGTCATATTGCAAAGCTTTTACGGCTATCCGGAGTGGGAAAATATATTGAAATCTGTGGAATTAAAAAATCGGCAGGTGAACAGGAGGGTGTTTATGATGGAAAACACAAATGAAATGACGATCATTTTTGACAGCAGACCGGTAAATGAAGCACTGGCAAGAGTTGCTGTGGCTTCATTCTGCACACAGCTGAATCCTACGCTGGAGGAAATTTCGGATCTGAAGACCGCAGTATCGGAGGCAGTGACCAACTGCATCATACACGGGTATGAAGGGGAGATACATAAGATTCGGGTAGAATGTCGTCTCCGGGGGCAGGAGCTTCAGGTAGATGTGACAGATCACGGAGCCGGGATCCCGGATATCAAAAAAGCCATGGAGCCTCTGTTTACCACAAAGGCTGATAAAGACCGCTCCGGTATGGGGTTTACATTCATGGAGGCGTTTATGGATGAGCTTCAGGTGGAATCGGAGGTTGGCCGTGGAACTACAGTGCACATGAAAAAGATCATCAGGAGGTAACTATGGATCGTACTCTTGTCCTCATCGGGCGTGCACACCAGGGGGATAAAGCGGCAAGAGATCTTTTGTTTGAGGAAAATACAGGACTGATATACAGTGTGGCAAAGCGTTTTCTGGGACGAGGGGTGGAGATGGAGGATCTGTTCCAGATCGGCAGCATCGGACTTCTGAAAGCTGTGGATAAGTTTGACATGTCCTATGATGTGAAATTTTCCACCTATGCCGTTCCCATGATCATCGGAGAGATCAAACGTTATCTCAGGGACGACGGGATACTGAAGGTAAGCCGTTCTCTGAAGGAAAACCATTACAGGATCTATCAGGTGAGAGAAGCACTGACACGCCGGCTGGAGCGGGAACCTACGACGGGAGAAATGGCAGAGGAAATGGGAATTTCCATAGAAGAACTGGTAATGACCATGGAATCCGGTGCAGAGGTGGAATCTCTTCACAAAACGATCTATCAGGGTGAGGGAACGGAGATTTCTCTGATGGACAAGCTTCCGGAAAAAGAAAACCGGCAGGAAAAAGTACTGGACAGGATTTTTCTGGAAGAGATACTGGGAACTCTGGAGGCAAAGGAGCGGAGGCTGATCTATATGCGGTATTTTCAGAACATGACCCAGATGGAGATCGCCCATGAGCTTGGCGTATCCCAGGTACAGGTATCCAGAATGGAAAAGAGGATCCTGCGCAGTCTGCAGGAATCCGCAGAGAAAAAATAAAAGAGAGCCATGAGAAATGCTGCTGTTTTCTCATGGCTCCTTTTTGTGGGTAGCAGATTTAGTCAGACTGCTGCTTTTTTATGAAAAAGTACATTTTTGTATTTGGAAAGTGCTCCAAGAAGGATCATACCGATCACACCGGCTGAGATAAATTCGCCGGCTCCTACTGTGAGCATCATAAACGGGATAGGAAGGTTAATGCCATATCCGTAACGAAGCACAAGAGGAACGATCACAATGTTGGAAACGATCGGCGGGATTGGGGCTGTCCATTTGCCTGTATTGCGAAGCTTGTAGGTAAAGAATGCACCGATAAGTGTGGCAATGCTTCCGAAAATGATGTCAACCGGAATCGCACCGCCAAGAAGATTGGCGATGATACATCCCACGAACAGTCCCGGGATGCAGCCGGTGTGAAGAACGGAAGCACGGTCAGCGCCTCGGAAAACCGGATCTGAACTTCACCGAAGCTAAGTGGCGCGAATACCAGTGTCAGGACAACATATACAGCTGCAATGGCAGCTCCCTGTACCAGAAAATGAGTACCTTTGTTTTTCATGTTTTTTATTCTCCTTTAGTTTTGTTTTACGAGTGGAAGGTCACGAACACTCGGCACATTTATAGGCGGTGACCGCCTTGTAAGCCCTGTACGACCTTGGTTTTTGCGGGCTTTTGCAGCGAAACTGAGTATAGCATAAGGGGCGTGGAAATGCAAGGTACGATCCTGACTATTTGATAACCCTGGCCTGTGTGGACAGACCCTGGCTCTGAAACAGCTTTTTGTAAGAGGAAAGTCTGCTTGCCGGAACCTTTACAGTCAGTTTTTTGTAATTATTCTGACCTGCTCTTGTGAAGATATATTTACCTGAGCTTTTGGAAGTAAGACGTCCTGTCTGTATGGTGACAGAGGTAAGGGCCTTACAGTCACAGAAAGCTTTTGTGCCGATCGCAGAAACTCGGGAACCGATTTTTACAGTACGAAGACTTGTGCATCCCTGGAAGGCTCCGGCACCTATGCTTGTGATATTTCCTGAAATCGTTACCTGTTTCAGGTTTTTACAGTTTTTGAAGGCATTGGCTGCAATGGCTGTGACTTTGTAGGTTTTTCCGTTAGCTTTGACAGTGGCCGGAATCTTTGCAGTGACAGTATTGCGTGAACGTGGTCCCTTCAGTGCTACGGAAGTCCCGGTGGTATTGACTGTGTAGACATTATAAGCATCCCGGAATGTTTTTGCAGTCTGTGGCTTTGGTGTGGCTGCAGGAGTGATCTGGAAATTTAAGGTGATGGTTCCGTAGAATGGTAATCACCGATGATCTTCAGGGTAGCAGTTCCTGCTTTTTTATTGTTCTGGTATGTCACATGATAATCATTGATGCCAGAAAGCTTTGCTTTTCCAAGAGTTACGGTTGGAACGGGCTTTATGTCAGAGCCTGTATAGGTATATGTTTTTTTGATCCCTGTTACAGCTGCATCGGAAATATTGCATGCATAGCTGATATTGTTTTTCTTGGCATATGTAACTGCGTAAGAGCCGTACGGAGCATGGATCTTGCAAAAATATGCATGAGAGTTGACATACCCGTAGCCGCCCCACACAGCATCCGTTCCAATGCTTTTAACAGTATCAGGTATGTTGATCCTGGATAGCTTGTCACAGTAGGCGAAAGCTTCTTTTCCGATCTTTGTGACCCCTTTCTGGATGTCCACTTCTTTCAGCTCAGGAAGACAAACAAAGGCCCTTTCGGAAATACTTGTGATCCCAGGCTTTATTATTACCTTTCTGATCTGGTTTTTGATAGCTTTCCAGGAGGAATCGTTGGAGAAGATAAACCAGCCTTTTGTTGAAGAGACCGGGTATCGGTGGTTTTCCTCTGTGGAAATAGAAAGTGGTCCGTAGCCGGAGATCGTAAGGATACCGTTTTTGAAATTCCAGGTTGCGTTGTCACCTGCGATATGGTAAGTTTTTTTGTCAGCTTTTCCGTTGTCGGAATTAATGGAATAAAAGTTCAAGGTGTTGGAGTTTGAAGCATAATAAACGACCCTGGAATCCTTTACCACAGGCTGACAGTCAGAAATCGGAGCAGCTGTTGTAAACTCTTTGCTGAGACTCTTTCCCTTTCCGTCCACAAAAAGATAATGAAGGGTGCTGGAAGAGAGCGGATCGTTAGCGGAAGAGTTTTTCTTGTTATCGTCGGAGACGTATTCTTCCCAGGAAATCATAAAACGGTTGTCATTTATTTTGGTGATCTTTACGCCCGCAAAGCTTTTTCCTCCGCCTGTAAAGTTGGTAAGCTTCCTGGTAGTGGTTGCTTTTTCGGAAAAGTCAGACATTGGTGTGACGGACAGATAAAGGTTATGAGGCGTGTTTTCAGATACCTTATCATATTTGGACTGATCGATGGAAGTGCCAACGCATAATACACTGTCAGAGGAAACAGCCATGCCGTCAACGCTTGCGTAGCAGGCCAGTGCCCACACAGAAGTATGTGAGCCTCCGTATGGCAAAAGCTCTATGGTGGTGCAGGCAAGTGTAGTGCTGTCGTATCTGGAAAGAATTGTACATCGTGAACCCTCACTCTGCTCCAGTACGTAGAGATAAGAACCTTGTGATTTGATATACTGTGCAAAGGAATGCCACAGATCGCAGGAAACGATCTTTCCTTTCATGGTTGCCTGGTCGATCTCGACCATAAGGAAGCCTGATGTCCCTGACCGACAGAGGGATCCACATATCCTTCGTGACCGGTAACAACATAGAGTTTGCCGTTGCTTTCTGTCATTTCCACACAGCCATAGTCAAAGGGCGTGCGGACCTCACCGCCAAAAAGCTCCGGGTTACTGGTAATTGCTGCCGCACCGTTCCGGTTCCAGTTTGTATCGTAGCGGATAACGCGGATGACCTCAGCGGAATCGTTTTCTTTGTTGTTTGTCTGGCCTTCTACCAGATAATATCCGTCAGATCCGGCATAAAAGCACCCCACAGTGGAAGCTCCATGTTGATCTTGCGCTTGCTTCTGATCTTCAGATCATTATCGTAATATTCAACGCCGACAGAATTTTTCTGGTGGAAGACCCTCATGTATCCGCCGGAAACAGGAATAAGATCAGAGGTACGGCGTAACCTGACATTGAGATTGTCCTGTGCGGTTGGCGTAAGAGAGCCTGCCCGGGCTGTCTGTGGAAACAGGATCAGACAGAAGCAAAGACAGCAGAACAGAAATAGCAGAGATGTTAATTCTTTTAGCTTTTTCATAAGTTTCTCCTTTGTATGTGTTTTAGATGATCTCCTGTTTAGATTATAATTCATGGGACAGAATTTACAATACAAAATCGGGAGTTATGGAACTCCCGATCATCAGGATTTCTGTAAATTCTGTTCACAAAAACATCTTGAGGAAATACTGCCGGTGGGCAGTAACATCAGCAGCAGGAACCTTATGGAAACAGGGGCTTTTTTCTTGACAGCTTTTTGTGATATTGATAAAATATATTTCAGTATATAGGTTAAAGGGGCATTGGTTTTGATCTAAATCGATGTCTCTTTATTTTATGTATCACACACATTACACCAGGGAGGTAGAAAGATGTTAAAAGTATGGATCGCAGGTGCCAACGGACAGATCGGACGGGCACTGAATGATGTTCTGGATCCAATGCAGATCGAGACTCTGAACACAGATCTTGATGAGCTGGATATCACAGACACAGATGAAGTGATCAACTTCGGTTCCATTAACCGTCCGGATGTGATCATCAACTGCACCGTATCACAGATACCGATGAGTGTGAGAAGAATCCGGAACATGCATACCGTGTCAACGCACTGGGAGCAAGAAACTTAAGCATCGTGGCAAGAAAATGCGGGGCAAAGATCGTCCAGCTTTCCACAGATGATGTTTTCGACGGAAAGAGCAAAAAACCGTATACAGAGTTTGACGATACCAATCCGCTGACTGTTTACGGCCGTTCCAAGAGAGCCGGAGAAAACTATGTAAAAGAGTTTACACACAAACATTTCATTATCCGAAGCAACTGGGTATACGGAAAAGGCGGAAACAATTTTGTAAACCGTGTGCTGGAGACAGCAGAAAAAGGCCAGGCGCTTTCCGTTGCTTCGGATCAGTTCGGATCACCGACCAGCGCCAAGGATCTGGCAAGAATGATCCTGTATCTTATCGATACCAACGAATATGGAACTTATCACGTAACCTGCAGCGGTGTATGCAACCGTTATGAGTTTGCAACCGAGATCCTTCGCCTTGCAGGAAAGGAAATCGAACTGAGATCCGTGCCGACAGAGCAGTCAGATCTTTCTTCTGTCAGACCGCCATATGCCGTCCTTGATAATTTTATCCTCCGTATTATTGAAGTGTATGACATGCCGGACTGGAAAGCATCGCTGAAAGAATATATGGATGAAAGAGCGGAGGACTAGAATGAAAGAGAAAAATATAAAAGAGAAAACACAGCAGAAAAAGAAAATAGGCCTTACCACGAAGATCTTTGTGGCGCTGATCGCAGGTGCGATACTGGGAATCATTCTCTGTTACCTGGTTCCTGACAGCAGCTTCAAGAAAGATGTGATCGTGGAGGGAATCCTTTATGTGATCGGACAGGGATTTATCCGTCTGATGAAAATGCTGGTTGTACCGTTGGTATTCTGTTCCCTTGTCTGCGGAAGTATGTCCATCGGTGATACCAAGAAGCTTGGAACCGTAGGTGTGAGAACACTGGTATTTTATCTGGCGACTACAGCTCTGGCTGTTTCGGTTGCGCTGACGGTAGGTAATCTGATCAATCCGGGTGTGGGACTTGATATGAGCTCTATTCAGTCCTCTGCTTCCTCTGTGGAGACTATGGAGGCGACCTCTCTTACGGATACCATCCTGAATATCATTCCGGACAATCCGATCAATTCCCTGGCAAGCGGAACCATGCTTCAGGTTATCGTATTTGCCTGATCGTGGGTGTGATCCTTGCGAAAATGGGAGAGCGCGCAGAGACAGTAGCGAACTTTTCAGCCAGTTCAATGACATCATGATGGAGATGACCATGATGATCATGGCACTTGCACCGATCGGTGTATTCTGCCTTATCAGCAGAACCTTTGCAAACATCGGTTTCAGCGCATTTATCCCGCTGGCAAAATATATGATCGGTGTTCTCCTTGCACTGGCAATCCAGTGCTTCGGCGTATACCAGATCCTGCTGAAGATCTTCACAGGACTGAATCCGATAAAATTCATCAAGAAATTTTTCCCGGTTATGGCATTTGCATTCTCAACAGCTACATCCAATGCCACGATCCCGATGTCCATTGATACCCTGTCCAAGAAAGTGGGTGTTTCCAAGAAGATCTCTTCATTTACCATTCCTCTTGGAGCTACTATCAACATGGACGGTACCTCTATCATGCAGGGTGTTGCCGTAGTATTTGCGGCACAGGCTTTTGGTATCCACTTAAGTCCGATGGATTATGTGACAGTTATCGGAACTGCAACCCTTGCTTCCGTAGGAACTGCCGGTGTACCAAGTGTTGGTCTTGTTACCCTGACCATGGTATTTAACTCTGTAGGTCTTCCGGTTGAGGCCATTGGTCTGATCATGGGTATTGACCGTATCCTGGATATGACCAGAACAGCAGTTAACATTACCGGTGATGCAGTCTGCACAACCATCGTTGCACACCAGAACAATGCACTGGATAGAAAAGTGTTCAACGAATCAAACTAAATATCCGGTTCAGAAAAAGATCCGACCCTTTCGGGTGAGATAAAAAACGAAAAACGGCTGTACATATCGTAAGAACGATATGTGCGGCCGTTTTTTAACGAAATCAGGTGAGTCCCCTGCTTATTCCTGCTCCAGAACACCCATGACAGAGGGTAGTTCCAGCTGCTGATAGGTGTGAAGGATCTTTTCCAGCTCAAAGATAGCAGGGGTAAGAAACTTATTCTTGTGATAGACCAGCTTGAATTTCCGGTTCCATTCCCCTGCTTCGTTGCAGAAGACCCGGACTGAACGGTGACGGATCTCATGATGCATAAGACGGATGGACATAACAGAGAGCATCTGGTTATACAGCACTGCGTTCATCAGAGCCTGGGGACTGTTGGCTTCCCAGGCAGTCCGGATCTTAAGGCCATGGCGAAGGGTATAATCCTCAAAAGCTGCCTGGTACCGCTGCCATATTCACGGACCGCAAATTTCTGGTCATTCAGTTCCTGGACATGGATGCGCCTCTGCGGTAAAAGGGATGTTTTTTTCCGGCGGCAAGGACCAGGCAGTCGTCGATGATGGGAAGAACGATAAGATCCGGAGAGTGGATCTCACCTTCTACCACAGCAGCGTCCAGTTCTGAGCGGAGAAGTTTCTGCTCGATGTTCTTGGTGTTGGTGACAAAAGAGTAAACATCCAGATCCGGAAATTTTTTCTGCAGATCCAGGATAATGGACGGTGTCAGGCAGTTCCAACCGTGAGGGTGGAACCAAGCTTCAGGGTGGAAGACTGCCCCTGATTCTGCATCAGTTCCTCCAGCTGCTGAAACTGCCGGATCATTTCCCGGGCATGTGGAAGAAGCAGTTTTCCACGGTCTGTGAGATAAAGTTTTTTTCCGAGGCGTTCAAAGAGAAGACCATTGTAATGGTTTTCCAGTTCCCGGATGGCCTGGCTGACCGTTGGCTGGGAAATATAAAGATGTTTGGCAGCGGCACTCATGGAGCCCTGTTCTGCAACGGCGACAAAAACAGTGAGATGGCGGATAGTCATGTGGGATTCTCCTTTTACTTACGATTCGATATATATAGGAAAAACCTATCGTTTTCATAAAATAATATCATTTTTCAAATATATCTTCAAGTGGTATAGTAGGAAGTGCGTGAAAACGATTTCAGAATGTTGCCGGTCACGGAGTGAACAGTAATTTCAGAATCACAATCACAGGATACATGGCATAGGTACCGGGGGAAGAGTAACGAAATGCCAGCAGGATCAGGAGGAGGAAATATGTCAGCATTAACGGTAAGCAAAGACGAAGAAAAAAGACTGAAAGGTCAGGGATTTTTAAATAACAGGGGGACGGATGAATTTTCCGCACGGGTGATCACCGTAAACGGAAAGGTGACAGCACACAGCACAGATGCATGGCGGAAGCGGCAGAGAAATTCGGTAACGGAAATCTTACCTACACAACAAGACTTTCCGTGGAGATCCAGGGAATCCCTTACGAAAAGATCGAAAAGTTTCAGGAATTTATCGCAAAAGAAGGTCTGGAGACAGGAGGAACCGGAGCGAAGGTACGTCCGGTAGTATCCTGCAAGGGAACCACCTGCCAGTACGGACTTCTGGATTCCTATGGGATCTCCGAGAAGATTTTTGAGAGATTCTATAAGGGTTATCGCCAGGTTGCACTGCCTCATAAATTTAAGATCGCAGTAGGCGGCTGCCCAAACAACTGTGTGAAGCCAAATCTGAACGATGTGGGAATCATCGGACAGAGAATTCCACACTTTGACAGCGAGGCCTGCAAGGGCTGTAAAAAATGTGCCATCGAAGCTGCATGTCCGAATAAAGTTGCGAAGGTCGTTGACGGGAAGCTGCACATCGATGAGGAGCTTTGCAGACACTGCGGAAGATGTGTGGGAAAATGCCCGTTCCACTCCATCCCGGACGGTACCTACGGATTCAAGATCTATATCGGTGGACGCTGGGGAAAGAAAATTTCTCATGGAAAGGCCCTGAACCGGATCTTTACGTCAGAGGAAGAGGCACTTGATGTTATTGAGAAGGCAATCCTGCTTTTTAAGGACCGGGGATTAAAGGGAGAACGTTTTGCCGAGACTATAGAACGAATTGGATTCGAAAATGCAGAAAAACAATTATTGGAAAAAAATCTTCTGGAAAGAAAAATGGAAATTTTGTCCAAATAGAGATATAAAAAACTTCCTATTATATAAGCTGTCTGAAACTGAAAAAATGCGAGCAATAATATAAAAAATTTTTATTTCATTTATATAAATTTTTATTATATCACAATATTAACAAAAAACTAAGTGAAAATTCTATTTGAAATATGCAAAATAATGTGATAAAGTATTAACAATACATGAACGGAGGTAAAAAGAGTGGAAAACTACATGTATTTGGTGCCGGTGGCAGCAGTACTGGCACTTCTGTTCGCAGCATACCTTGCAGCGAAGGTCAGCAAGCAGGATGCAGGAACAGACAGAATGAAGGAGATCGCAGGTGCGATCGCAGAAGGTGCCCGCGCCTTCTTAACAGCAGAGTACAAGATCCTGGTTATTTTTGTAGCCGTACTTTTTGTACTGATCGGAATCGGAGTTGGAAGCTGGGTAACAGCAATCTGCTTCGTAGTAGGTGCTCTGTTTTCAACAATCGCAGGATACTGCGGTATGACCGTTGCAACAAAGGCTAATGTAAGAACAGCAAATGCAGCAAAAGAGGGAGGAATGAACAAGGCTCTTTCCATTGCATTCTCCGGCGGTGCTGTTATGGGTATGTGTGTTGCAGGTCTTGGTGCATTGGGTGTCAGCGTTGTGTATATCATCACAAAGAACGTTGACGTACTTTCTGGATTCAGCTTGGTGCTTCTTCCATCGCACTGTTTGCACGTGTTGGTGGTGGAATCTATACAAAGGCAGCTGACGTAGGAGCTGACCTTGTAGGTAAGGTTGAGGCTGGAATCCCGGAGGATGACCCTCGTAACCCGGCTGTTATCGCGGATAACGTAGGTGATAACGTAGGTGATGTTGCCGGTATGGGTGCAGACCTTTTTGAGTCCTATGTAGGATCTCTGGTATCTGCCCTTACACTTGGTGCGGTAGCCGGAGCAGTTTCCGGTGTTCTCTATCCGCTGGCTATTGCAGGCTGTGGACTGATCGCATCCATCATTGCAACATTCTTTGTAAAAGGTGATGATAATTCCAATCCGCAGAAAGCCCTCACAAGAGGAAGCTATGTATCTGCAGCACTTGTTATCATCGTGTCCTTGATCCTCAGCAAGATTCTCTTCGGAGACATGAAGGCAGCCATTGCTGTGATCGCAGGTCTTGTTGTCGGTGTCATCATCGGAAACATTACAGAGTATTACACATCTGCAGATTATAAACCGGTTCAGGGAATCGGCGAGCAGTCTGAGACAGGTGCAGCTACAACTATCATCAGTGGTATCGCAGTAGGTATGAAATCTACAGCATTCCCGATCCTGCTGATCTGTGTTGGTATTTTTGTAGCATACGGTGTGGATGGATTATACGGAATCGCTCTTGCAGCAGTTGGTATGCTTTCCACAACAGGAATCACAGTTGCCGTTGACGCGTATGGACCATCGCTGACAATGCCGGTGGTATTGCAGAAATGTCAGGTCTGGATGAGTCTGTTCGTGAGATCACAGATAAGCTTGACTCTGTAGGTAACACAACAGCAGCTATGGGTAAAGGTTTCGCAATCGGTTCCGCAGCTCTTACAGCACTTGCACTGTTCGTATCTTACGCAAATGCAGTAGGCATGGATGCAATCAATATCCTTGCTCCTCGTGTTACAATCGGTATCTTCATCGGTGGTATGCTTACATTCCTCTTCTCAGCTTTCACTATGGAATCTGTTTCCAAGGCTGCTTACAAGATGATCGAGGAAGTAAGACGTCAGTTCCGTGAGAAACCAGGTATCATGAAAGGTACCGAGAAACCGGATTACAAATCATGCGTTGCAATCTCCACAACAGCAGCTCTTCACGAGATGATGCTTCCTGGAATCATGGCAGTCGTTGTTCCGGTTATCGTAGGTGTTGTTCTTGGTGTTGAGGCTCTTGGTGGACTTCTTTCCGGTGCTCTTGTAACAGGTGTACTGATGGCAATCTTCATGTCCAACGCAGGTGGTGCATGGGATAATGCTAAGAAATACATCGAGACAGGACATCATGGCGGAAAAGGCAGCGAGGCGCACAAAGCAGCCGTTGTCGGCGATACAGTCGGCGACCCGTTCAAAGATACATCAGGTCCTTCCATTAACATCCTGATCAAGCTTATGACTATTGTATCACTGGTATTTGCTCCTCTGTTCTTATCCATCGGAGGACTTCTGTAAATATCATTTCAGAAAAAAAGTAAACCCATATTATATAAAAAAAGCTCTTTGCAGAGAAATCTGCAGGGAGCTTTGTGCGACAGGCGGCGGAATTGTACGGATATGAGAGTGGGCTCTGGTTATGAGTCAGTTTCTGGATTTTCTGTTCGTGCAGCCTGTTCGATCAGTGTCCGGTTTACATCATCCTCATAGGTCCGCATCTGCACCTGCATAGGTGTGGGATCATCGCTTAGCTTCAGATGCCCGAAATGATTAAAGAAGATCAGTACGCCGAGGCCGATCCCGATGGAGTAGGAAATCTCCAGGATGGTAAAGCCGGAGGAACTTTTTCCCGTAACAAGAGTGTAAAACTGGCTAAAAAGCTGCCCATATCTACGTCATTATTAAAGGTCATAATGGAAAAAGCGGCGCCGAAAAAGGAAACCAGGCATACAAAAAGGATTTTCACATACCGGAAAATTTTCCCTGTGGCAGAGCTGATGCGGTAGGTGATGATAAAATCCGTTTCCCCGATGGGAGAAATATCAATGGAGGGTTCCAGCTTCTGGATCTTTTTCAGAAGATCCGAGACAGACATCACATAGCGTCCGGGCTTTTTCACATCCAGAACGATCACAGGCATGACCCGCAGACGATTGAGGATTTTGGGGTCACTCATGGAAAGTGCAGCGATATCCTGAAGATATACATGTGGGTTGGTGACTTCAATGTTCTGATCCAGCTGCAGATAAAGAGTATCACTCATGAGAAAAAACTCCTTTCCCGGAATATTATTTTTTCATTTTTGGACGGAAGAAGAGACTGGCCAGATAAGAGAAGATCAGGGCGGAGGAAACTCCGGCAGCACAGGCAGTGAAGCCTCCTGTAAAAAGCCCAAGGATGCCGTCTTCTTCAATGGCTTTTTTCATACCCTCCCATAATACATGTCCGAAACCGATCAGCGGGACGGAGGCCCCGGCACCTGCAAAATCCACCAGCGGCCGGTAGACGCCAACGGCACTTAACAGGCGCCGCTGCATACCAGAAGTACCATCACACGGCCAGGCATCAGCTTTGTCTTGTCCAGAAGGATCTGGATCAGGCACAGACAAGGCCACCGAACCAGAATGCGTTAAAGTAATCCATGCTCATACCTCCATATGCTCGATGACAACTCCGTGGGCAATACCCGGAATACTGTCACCTTCATTAAAGCTTACTTTGGAAAGAAGCGCTCCTGTTGGTACAAAAAGGATCCGCTTCCATTCTCCGGATACAATCTTCGGAAGGATATAGGAGGCAAGGACTACAGCAGAACAGCCGCAGCCGCTTCCTCCTGCGTGGGTGTCCTGAGAAGGATTGTCATAGATCAGGATACCGCAGTCTTTATGAATGGGAGAAAGCCGGATATTTTGTTCCTCCAGAAGATCCAGGAGAATTTTCTGCCCGATGATCCCCAGATCCCCGGTAAAGACGGCATCATAATCCGAAGGCGTCCGCCCGAAATCCGAAAAGCTTCGTGCAATGGTATCGCAGGCTGCAGGAGCCATACAGCCTCCCATGTTCATGGAATCCCTGAGACCGTAATCCATCACACGGCCGGCAGTAAGGCCAGTGATAGCAGCACAGCCTTTGCCGGAGCGCAGAGGAGCTTTTTCTCCGGGAGGAGATGTACTTAGGATACAGGCACCGCTTCCGGTTACTGTCCAGGTGGCAGAAAACGGCCGCTGGTTTCCGTATCCCAGAGGAAAACGAAATTCTTTTTCTGCACTTGCGAAATGGCTGGAGGTGGCACATAAGACCCGTGTGCCGAATCCGGCGGTCAGAGCAAGGGAACCGAGAGAAAGTGCTTCCCCTATGGTGGAGCAGGCGCCGTAAAGACCGTAAAAGGGAATTCCAAGTCCAGCGGAGCCGAAACAGGTGGCTGATGTCTGAGCGAGAAGATCTCCGGCGAACATCAGATGGATATCTTCGGAGCTCAGTCCGGCTTTGCTTATGGCCTGAGTGGCAGTTTCTTTCTGCAGTGTGCTTTCCGCAGATTCCCAGGTGTCACAGCCAAACATGGGATCTTCACAGATCAGGTCAAAAAGATCTCCAAGAGGACCGTCCGCCTCTTTCTGACTGACGATGGATGCGGCGCTTTCGATATACAAAGGCTGTGAAAATGCAATGCTGGCTGCGCCAAGTCTGAGATTTTTGCTCATGATATCACCTCCAGGATCTTTAGGATATAATAGATCACACCCAGTCCCCAGGCGCTTAAGATGCCGTAGAGGATCACAGGACCTGCAATAGTAAAGATCTTGCACCCTATGCCGAAAACCTGTCCTTCTGCCCGGAACTCAATGGCGGATGCAGCCACTGAGTTGGCGAATCCGGTAATGGGAACAAGACTTCCTGCACCGCCGAATTTGCCGATTTTGGGATAAATACCAAAGCCCGTGAGAAGGACGCTTAAGAGAATGAGAAGGACAGAACACCAGGTTCTGGAATCGGAAGCATCTGCACCGAGAGCCTGTGCTGCGTTTAAGATAACCTGTCCAAGAAGACAGATCAGTCCGCCTGTGAGAAAAGCTTTTGCCATATTCAGCGGCAGACTGTGGGTGGGAGTAAGCTGCTTGACATATTGTTCATACTTTTTTTTGTTGATATTTTGCATATGGAAAATCCTTTCGTGAGATGGTAGAGTGACAGTAAGAATTACATCCAGCTCATGGCATAATAAAACAGGGAGCCCAGGGCTTTTCCGGCAGCAATGGAAATTATTACCGGAGAAAGCCCCTGAGAGAGCTTCAGCGTCTGGCAAAGACGGGAAAGACTTTTGCGATCTCTGCCAGTGCAAGGATCCAGCCGCCCAGGAAAATTCCGAAAAATACTCCGCAGACAGCCAGGAAAAAGGTCCCAGCGGAATTCTGATCGGAAACAGGGTGACGACGGTTCCGGCAACTGTTCCCAGAAGTGTCAGATCTTCATAAAGAAAAATCTGGTCAGCTGTATGCGTGATACCTGCATAGCGGGGAACAATGGAAAGGCCGATCAGCAGTCCGGAGACACCTCCTGCAACGATGATCCCGGCACAGAAACCGATAAAGCACAGAATCAGTTGTTGAAGCATGGACAGAACCTCCTTGTGGGATTGTATGGGAATAGTATGAGAAAATATAAATTTTTTATGCGAAAATCTTAAAAAACAAGAATATCTGTACATTTACGGACAGAGATAGTATAATAAAAAGGAATATGGACAGCGGCGGACAGGCGCTGTCTTTCTCAATCAAAAGAAAAAACAGTGTCAGGAGGACGGATATGCAGGATGCTTTTTCACGTATGGAATTGCTCGTTGGAAATACAGGTGTAAAAAAACTCAGCAGGGCGAAAATTGCAGTATTCGGTCTTGGCGGAGCCGGATCACAGGTGCAGAGTCACTTGCGCGCTGCGGTGTGGGGAGTCTGACACTGATCGATCATGAAAAGATCACATTGACGAATATCGGAAGCCAGGTGCTGGCACTTCATTCTACTCTGGGAATGAGCAAGGTAGAGGCGGCCAAGAAGAGAATCCGGGATATTGATGAGAATATTTTGGTGCATACCTACGAAACCTTTTATAATGAGGAGACTGCGGGAATGTTTGAATTGCGTTCCTTTGATTATATTGTGGATACAATGGGAACACTGTCGTCAAAACTGCTTCTGATCAGCAGAGCAAGGGAGGAACGTGTGCCTGTGATCTCCTGCCTGGACATCGGGACAAGATAGACCCGTCTAGACTTGAGGTTGCGGATATCAGCAGGACCACAGTATGCCCGGCGGCCAGGATCATAAAAAAAAGAACTGCGTAAACAGGGAATACGTAAACTCAAAGTACTGTATTCCAGAGAACAACCGGCAAAAGAAAAGCTTTTCAGACGGAGAAGAACTATGGTGAAGAAGCCTGCCGAAGGAAATATTTCCTTTGTGACAGGGACTGCGGGATATCTGCTGGCGGGAGAAGTTGTGCGGGATATACTGTCAGCCGGAAACGTTTCACATAGCTGACAGCAAATGAGAAATTGAGCGCAGATCACGGACAGATCCAGTTCATGAGCATAAGTCAAGGCGGAACAGTAATGTCTGCTTTACAGAAATAAAACAGAAAGACTGAGGAAATAAAAAGTGAATTCAGAAATCATAAAAAAGTTCTGCGATCTTCTTGGAGAAGAACGTGTTTTTACAGGCGAAGCAATGAGCCGTCATACAACTTTTAAGATCGGAGGTCCGGCGGATTATTTTCTGATGCCGGATAAAGACACAGATGTGGGGCGTATCGTAAAAATCTGTAAAGAAAGTGCGATCCCTTATTTTATCCTCGGAAATGGAAGTAATCTTCTGGTAGGAGACGGCGGTTACCGTGGAGCAGTTATCCAGATCTACAAAAATATGTCTGCCGTTACCGTAGAAGGAACAGAGATCACCGTACAGGCAGGTGCGCTGCTTTCATCGGTGGCAGCAGCAGCAAAAAATGCAGCTCTTACAGGCTTTGAGTTTGCAGGCGGGATCCCGGGAACTATGGGCGGTGCGGTTGTGATGAATGCAGGTGCCTATGGCGGCGAGATGAAGGATGTTCTCACAGAGGTAACTGTGATGGATGAGGAGGGAGAGATCGTTACCCTTCCGGCAGATAAACTGGAACTGGGATATCGTACCAGCATCATCAAAACCGCAGGTTATATCGTGCTGGAAGCAAAGCTGCAGCTGAAGGAGGGAAATCCGGAAGTGATCCGTGAGACCATGAAAGATCTGACGATCCGTCGTACCACCAAACAGCCGTTGGAGTATCCCAGTGCTGGAAGTACCTTTAAGAGACCGGAGGGATATTTTGCAGGTAAGCTGATCATGGACAGCGGTCTTGCTGGATATCAGGTAGGTGGTGCACAGGTTTCTGAGAAACACTGTGGCTTTGTGATCAATGCAGGCGGTGCAACTGCAGGGATGTCCGCACGCTGATGGATAATGTCAGGGATATCGTTTATAAGAAATATGGAGTTACGCTGGAACCGGAGGTGAAGTTCCTGGGTGATTTTGAAGCCTGATGACCATTTCTGGTACATCGTTTTCAAAATAATTATACCACTTACTTGTCTGTGGATCCGATCGCACAGACCTAAAAGGCTCAGCGTAGTCCGGCTTTCAGGTACCCAGGATACGAAACAGAGGGAACAGGAATGCGTATGTACGCTTTGCAGATAACGGAAGAAGAAATGGAAAGGAAGAGAGACTATGCGTTTTGTGATCGTTACAGGAGTGTCAGGAGCAGGAAAAACAGCTGCACTTAAAATGTTGGAGGATATGGGATATTTCTGCGTGGATAATCTTCCAATCCAGCTTCTGGAAAAATTTGCTTCCCTTCTTCCTGAGATGCAGAGCGAAAATGTTAGAAATGTGGCTCTTGGGATCGATGCCAGAAGCGGAAGTGCCCTTGATGAACTGGAAGTAGTTCTGGACCGTATGAAGCAGACAGGGTATGATTACGAGATCCTGTTTATGGATGCAGAGGATTCGGTCCTTGTAAAACGCTATAAAGAATCCAGAAGAAGCCACCCGCTGGCAAGAGCAGGGAGAGTGGATGAGGGAATCCGCCTGGAACGTGAGAAAACAAAATTTCTCCGGAAACGTGCGGATTATATCATTGATACCAGCCATCTGCTTACCAGGGAGCTTCGCCAGGAAATCGAAAAGATCTTTGTGGACGACAGAGAGTTCAGCAATATCATGATCTCTGTGCTTTCCTTCGGCTTTAAGTATGGAATCCCGGCAGATGCAGATCTTGTGTTTGATGTGCGATTTCTTCCCAATCCCTATTATGTGGATGAACTGCGTCCTCTGACAGGCCTTGACGATGAAGTGTTCAATTATGTGATGGCCAGTGATACGGCGAAAGCTTCGCGGACAAACTGGAGGATATGATCCGTTTTCTGATCCCTAACTACATTAAAGAAGGGAAAACAAGCCTTGTGATCGGTATCGGATGTACAGGGGGAAAACATCGTTCTGTTACGATTGCCAGAGAACTTTTTTCCAGGCTTTCCAAATCGGATGAATACGGCATCCGCCTGGAGCACAGGGATGCGGAGAAGGACAGACTTCTGAAAAAATAACTGCCGCGATGAAAAGGGCGGCAGGGAAACAGTAAAAGAGGGTTCGGGATGTCATTTTCAGGAAAAGTCAAAGAAGAACTTGCAGGACAGCTTAGTCTGGCTAGGCACTGTCAGGTGGCAGAACTGGCGGCACTGCTCTGCGGCTGCGGCCGTGTAGAAAAAATGTCGGATGGAAACAGAAAACTATGGATCCAGACAGAAAATGAAGCAGTTGCAAGAAAAAGCTTTACATTATTGCGAAAAACCTTTAATATAGAGACAGCGATTGTTATCCGGGAAGGGTCTCATCTCAAACGGGGTAAGGTATATCTTGTTGAGGTTACGGATCCTGCCAGAACAGAGGAAGTACTGCAGGGGACAAAGCTTTCTGTGGATAACGAAACCGGTTTACTTGAAATGGATAATTCGCTTGTGGTTCAGATGAACTGTTGCAAGCGGGCATTTATTCGCGGTACTTTTTTGTCGTCCGGTTCGATCAGTGATCCAGAGAAAGGGTATCATTTTGAGATCGTGTGTCCGGACAGCAGGAAAGCAGAACAATTACAGGGGATTATCCGCAGTTTTCACGTAGAAGCTAAAATTGTGGTGCGCAAGAAATCATATGTGGTCTATGTGAAGGAAGGCGCGCAGATCGTTGACATGCTGGCAGTCATGGAGCGAACGTAGCCCTTATGGATCTGGAGAACATCCGGATACTTAAGGAAATGCGTAACACGGTAAACCGTAAGGTGAACTGTGAGGCTGCGAATATCAATAAAACGGTAAATGCGGCAGTGAGACAGGTGGAAGATATACAGCTGATCAGCAGAACTATCGGCTTTGAGAGCTTAAGCGATGGACTGGCACAGGTAGCCAGGCTGAGACTGCAGTATCCGGATGCCACACTGAAAGAATTAGGTATGATGTTGAATCCGCAGGTGGGCAAATCAGGTGTGAATCACCGGCTTCGCAAGCTGAGTGAGATCGCAGATGAGCTGCGGGAGAACAAGGAGGAGCTATTATGATTAAAAAACCAATCACTATCAACTTATCCACTGGACTGGAGGCAAGACCTGTAGCACAGCTTGTTCAGGTGGCAAGCCAGTTTAACAGTGAAATTTATGTTGAGATTGGCAAAAAAAGAGTCAATGCAAAGAGCATTATGGGAATGATGACCCTGGGACTTGACGCTGGAGAAGAGATTACACTGTCTGCCAACGGTGATGATGAGAATGCAGCGATGGAGAGCATTGAACAGTATTTAAGCAACCAGTAATCAGTTGGAACAGAGCAGTCCGCGGAAAATGGTAGATTCCTGCGGATGTGGAATATAAAGGGATACAGACGGAAAGGAAGACCGATTCCCGCTGTATCCCTTTCCGCTTCAAAGTACCTACAAATATGAAAGAGGAAGATTACCTATGTCAAAAGTATTGAAATTTATCGTACATTTTGTTGTGATATGCACACTGATCTGTGTACTGGGACTTGTTCTTCCGCCGTTCTTCGGGGTGAGAACAGTGATCGTGGATAAATCCGATAAGGCAACGAACCTCCCAGTCGGATCTGTTACATATGCGATCCCGGAGAAGAGTTCTGCGATCAGCGCAGGTACTCCGATCCTTGTACAGAAAGATTCCGAGACATATAAATATACGATCACCAATCTCGATGCCTCCAAGGGAACCGGAACAGTAACAGATCAGTCCGTTTCCGGAGGAAAGACTTTTACCATTAAGGTTGGAGATTATGTTCCGAAAGTTGTAGTTACCATTGGCTATGTGGGATATCTTATGGTGGCTACAGAAAGTATTGAAGGCCTGATCATTCTTGGTCTGGTCGTATTGTTCCTGATCATCCTGTATGTGATCGTAGAGCTCTGGAAGAAAGAGCCGGATGATATTGAGGAAGATGTGAACGATCCGGAACCGGGTTATGTGAAGTCCAGGAAAGAACTGAAGCAGGAAGAAAAAGCACGTGCCAGAAGAATGAAGGAAGAAGAAAAAGAGATCATTCAGGAAGAAAAGGCACGAAAACACAAAAATAAAAAAGCAGATAAGCGTAAGGTCCGTACGGGCGGTTTCGTAGATGAGATTGACGAAGAGGATGTTACAGGCTATTCGGAGAATAAAAAGAAGGCTGCCATACAGCAGACTGCACAGACTGCCGCAAGTGAGGCTCATGCGGAACTTAAGAAAGAGATTGCAGCAGCCACTTCAGAAGAAGCAGATATGCTTTCCAGACTGGAATGGCAGAACGTACGGTTGAAGAAAACAGAAAGCCGCATCCGGCGGAATCGAAGAGGTTCCGGAAGAGGAAGAGGAGCCGGTTACCATTGGAAGCCTTGCGATGCCGTCTTATTCCGCAGCGCAGCTTGCAAGCCGCGTAAAGAAGGCCGGTGATGCACCGGATATCGTTAAGGATGACATCACGAAGGTTACACTGTTTGATTACTCGGATATCATCAGTGGTGATGTGGACGATATGGAAGAATAAAATAAGTACCTATATATAAGAAGAAATGGTTCAGAAATGAGCCATTTTCTTCTTTTAAAAAATCAAAAAATTAAAAAAGCTTGCATTCTGAAGAATCATCGTATATACTAATCCTTGCTGTGACATTGATAGCTATGAAGCGCGAGGTTGCTGCCACACTGGCAGGTTTTCCGTGGAGCGAATGTCAAGTTAGGAAACTGACGACAAGTCACTGTACAAAATTCAATAACCATCTTGGGATGGGACGTGTGTGCAAATATACCATGACACACACGGAGATGTGTACAGTCGCCGCTTGTCGTACTGCTATATAAGTACGAATAGGAGGAGACTTTTTTTATGGCAAATCAGGTAATGAGAATCACATTAAAGGCATATGATCATCAGCTCGTTGATGCATCTGCAGCAAAGATCATCGAGACAGTAAAGAAGAACGGAGCAATGGTAAGTGGACCGGTTCCGCTTCCTACTAAGAAAGAGGTTGTTACAATCTTAAGAGCTGTTCATAAATACAAAGATTCCAGAGAGCAGTTTGAGCAGAGAACACATAAGAGACTTATCGATATCCTGACACCAACTCAGAAAACAGTAGATGCACTTTCCAGACTGGAAATGCCGGCTGGTGTTCACATCGATATCAAGATGAAAAACCGCTAATAATGTCATTTGACATTAACTATATGATTACCGAATGGTAATCCGCTATAAGGAGGAAGAAAGAAATGAAGAAAGCTATTTTAGCTACTAAAGTCGGAATGACTCAGATCTTCAATGAAGATGGAATGTTAATTCCGGTAACTGTTTTACAGGCAGGTCCTTGCGTTGTAACTCAGGTTAAAACTGAGGAGAACGATGGATACACATCAGTTCAGGTTGGCTTCGGCGAGATCAGAGAGAAACTGGTCAACAAACCGGAGAAAGGCCACTTTGACAAAGCTGGTGTAGCTGTAAAGAGATTTGTAAAAGAGTTCAGATTTGACAATGCCGGCGAGTATGAGGTTGGACAGGAAATCAAGGCTGATATCTTTGCAGCAGGAGATCATATCGATGCTACTGCAGTTTCCAAAGGTAAAGGCTTCCAGGCGCCATCAAGAGACATGGCCAGTCCAGAGGACCTATGGCTCACGGTTCTAAATATCATCGTCATGCAGGTTCCAACGGCGCTTGCTCCGATCCGAGCAAGGTTTTCAAAGGAAAACATATGCCAGGTCACATGGGACATGTTCAGGTAACTGTTCAGAATCTTGAGATCGTACGTGTAGATACAGAAAATAACTTACTGTTAGTTAAGGGTGCTGTTCCAGGACCTAAGAAATCTTTGGTTACAATCAAAGAGACAGTAAAGTCCTTATAATAGGAAAGGAGGAGCATCAGAATGGCTAATGTAACTGTTTATAATATGGAAGGCAATGAAGTTGGCACAATGGAGCTGAATGACGCAGTATTCGGCGTTGAGATCAACGAGCATCTCGTTCATCTTGCAGTTGTTCGTCAGCTTGCAAATAACCGTCAGGGAACTCAGAAAGCGAAAACTCGTTCTGAGGTAAGAGGCGGCGGAAGAAAACCGTGGAGACAGAAAGGAACAGGTCATGCAAGACAGGGTTCCATCCGTGCACCACAGTGGACAGGCGGCGGTGTTGTATTCGCTCCGGTTCCGAGAGATTATGAAGTAAAAATGAACAAGAAGGAAAGAAGAGCAGCTCTTAAATCCGCTCTGACATCCAAGGTTCAGGATAATAAACTTGTTGTTGTTGACAGCCTTGCACTTGCTGAGGTTAAGACAAAAGAGATGCAGAAGGTTCTTACAAACCTGAAAGCAGAGAAAGCTCTTGTAATCACAGCTGACAACGATCAGAACGTAGTTCTTTCCGCAAGAAACATCGCTGACGTGGAAACTGCAACACCGGCTACAATCAACACATACGATGTTATGAAACACAACACCGTAGTTGTTACAAAGGATGCCGTTGCATCTATCGAGGAGGTATACGCATAATGGCAAGTATTCAGTACTATGACGTAATCATCCGTCCGGTTATCACAGAGAAATCCATGGCAGACATGGGTGAGAAGAAATATACATTCCTTGTACATCCGGAAGCTAACAAGACTCAGATCAAAGAGGCTGTTGAGAAGATGTTCGAGGGAACAAAAGTTAAGAGCGTAAACACATCAACAGTGATGGAAAGAAAAAACGCCGTGGAATGGTAGTTGGAAAAACTGCTAAGACTAAAAAAGCTATCGTAGCTCTTACAGAAGAGAGCAAAGATATCGAGATTTTTGAGGGACTTTAATTAACAGATAAGTCCGAATATGTGCACGAAAGCACGAGAACAAATTCGAAAGGAGAAACATCATGGGAATCAAAAGCTATAACCCATATACACCGTCAAGAAGACATATGACTGGTTCCGACTTCTCTGAGATTACAGCTGCAAAACCAGAGAAATCCCTCGTTACTTCCCTTAAGAAGAACGCTGGACGTAACAATCAGGGTAAGATCACTGTAAGACATCAGGGTGGCGGAAGCAGAAGAAAATACAGAATCATCGACTTCAAGAGAAGAAAAGATGGAATCCCTGCAACAGTTAAAACAATCGAGTACGATCCGAACAGAACAGCTAACATCGCTCTGATCTGCTACGCAGATGGCGAGAAAGCTTACATCCTCGCTCCAGAGGGACTTAAAGTAGGCCAGAAGGTTTACAATGGTCCGGAAGCTGAGGTTCGTGTTGGAAACTGCCTCCCACTGGAGCTTATCCCGGTTGGTACTATGGTTCACAACATTGAGCTTCATCCTGGAAAAGGCGGACAGATGGTTCGTTCTGCAGGAAACGGCGCACAGCTCATGGCTAAAGAAGGAAAGTACGCAACACTTCGTCTTCCTTCCGGTGAGATGAGAATGGTTCCGATCGTATGCCGCGCAACTGTTGGTGTAATCGGAAACGGAGATCACAACCTTATTAACATCGGTAAAGCCGGACGTAAACGTAACATGGGTATCAGACCTACAGTTCGTGGTTCCGTAATGAACCCGAATGACCATCCACATGGTGGTGGTGAAGGTAAGACCGGTATCGGACGCCCAGGTCCTTGCACACCGTGGGGCAAACCTGCTCTCGGCCTGAAGACCAGAAAGAAAAACAAACAGTCCAACAAGTACATCGTAAGAAGACGCGATGGAAAAGCATTATCGAAATAATAAGGAGGAGAAAGCATGTCTCGTTCACTGAAAAAAGGACCTTTTGCAGACCAGAGCTTACTTAAAAAAGTAGACGCTCTTAACGCTGCAAATGATAAATCCGTAATCAAAACTTGGTCTCGCCGTTCCACAATCTTCCCGTCTTTCGTAGGACACACAATCGCTGTTCATGACGGAAGAAAACATGTGCCGGTATATATCACAGAGGATATGGTAGGACACAAACTTGGTGAGTTCGTTGCAACAAGAACTTACAGAGGACACGGAAAAGACGAGAAGAAGTCCGGAGTACGCTAGTCATCAGATTTATAACTGCCCGCTGTCAATTTAAGACAGCTGGCAGATAACTTAGATATCGAATTTAAGAAAGGAGGCACTTTAAGATGGCAAAAGGACATAGAAGCCAGATAAAGAGAGCCAGAAATGAGAATAATAGAGAGACAAGGCCGTCTGCAAAGTTATCTTATGCAAGAATTTCTGTTCAGAAAGCCTGCTACGTATTAGATGCGATCCGTGGCAAAGATGTACAGACAGCACTTGGTATCCTGACATACAATCCGAGATACGCTTCCAGCGTGATCAAAAAACTGCTTGAGTCAGCAGTAGCAAACGCTGAGAACAACAACGGAATGAACGCAGACAACCTTTATGTTGCAGCATGCTATGCAGATAAGGGACCTACAATGAAGAGAATTCAGCCGAGAGCACAGGTAGAGCTTACAGAATCGAGAAGAGAACTAGCCATATCACAGTTGTGCTTGATGAAAGGTAAGGAGGAAAAGCATGGGACAGAAAGTTAATCCGCATGGCCTTAGAGTCGGAGTTATCAAGGATTGGGATTCCAGATGGTATGCAGAAGACAAGTTTGCTGACTACCTGGTAGAAGACTACAACATTAGAACATTCCTTAAAAAGAAATTATACAGCGCAGGTGTTTCCAAAATCGAGATCGAGAGAGCATCTGACAGAGTTAAGATCATCATCTACACAGCAAAACCTGGTATCGTAATCGGTAAGGGCGGCGCAGAGATCGAGAAAGTTAAAGCTGAGCTTCAGAAATACACAGACAAGAAGCTTATCGTTGACATCAAAGAAGTTAAGAGACCGGACAAAGATGCACAGCTGGTTGCTGAGAACATTGCTCTTCAGCTTGAGAATCGTATTTCCTTCAGACGTGCTATGAAGTCCACAATGCAGAGAACAATGAAGGCTGGCGCTAAGGGAATCAAGACTTCCGTATCTGGACGTCTCGGCGGAGCTGATATGGCTCGTACAGAGTTCTACAGCGAGGGAACAATCCCGCTTCAGACACTTCGTGCAGATATTGACTATGGCTTTGCGGAAGCAGACACCACATACGGTAAAGTTGGTGTTAAGGCATGGATCTACAATGGTGAGATTCTTCCGACAAAAGGAACTAAGGAAGGGAGCGATAAATAATGTTAATGCCAAAAAGAGTAAAACGTCGTAAACAATTCCGTGGCTCCATGAGAGGAAAAGCCCTTAGAGGCAATGTTATCAACTATGGTGATTTCGGTCTTGTTGCTACTGAGCCATGTTGGATCAGATCTAATCAGATCGAGGCAGCCCGTGTTGCTATGACCCGTTACATCAAACGTGGCGGTAAAGTTTGGATTAAGATTTTCCCGGATAAACCGGTAACAGCTAAACCAGCTGAGACTCGAATGGGTTCCGGAAAAGGCGCTCTGGAGTACTGGGTAGCAGTAGTAAAACCAGGTCGTGTTATGTTTGAGATTGCAGGCGTGTCCGAAGAGGTTGCCCGTGAAGCATTACGTCTTGCAATGCACAAGTTACCATGTAAATGTAAAATCGTTTCTCGTGCAGACTTAGAAGGCGGTGATAACAGTGAAAATTAATAAGTTCGTGGAAGATTTAAAAGCAAAGTCAGTTGCAGAACTGAATGAAGAATTAGTAGCTGCTAAAAAAGAGCTTTTCAATCTGAGATTTCAGAATGCAACAAACCAGTTAGACAATACAGGACGAATCAAAGAGGTTCGTAAAAATATTGCCAGAATCCAGACAGTAATCACTGAGCAGGCAAACGCTTCCAAATAGGACAGGAGGACATAATCGTGGAAAGAAATCTGAGAAAAACCCGCGTGGGTAAGGTTATCAGCGACAAAATGGATAAGACCATCGTAGTTGCAATTGAAGACCATGTAAAACATCCTCTTTACAAAAAAATCGTGAAGAGAACATATAAATTAAAAGCTCATGACGAGAACAATGAGTGCAACATCGGAGATACCGTTAAGGTAATGGAGACCAGACCGCTGTCCAAGGACAAGAGATGGAGACTGGTTGAGATCGTAGAGAAAGCTAAATAAGGAGGAAACCAGTATGATTCAGCAGGAAACTAGACTGAAAGTTGCCGACAACACTGGTGCAAAAGAAATCCTTTGTATTCGTGTTATGGGCGGCTCTACAAGAAGATATGCAAACATCGGTGACACAATCGTTGCTACGGTTAAAGATGCAACACCAGGCGGCGTTGTTAAAAAAGGTGACGTTGTTAAAGCTGTAGTTGTTAGAACTAAAAAAGGCGCTCGTCGTAAAGACGGATCTTACATCCGTTTCGATGAAAATGCTGCCGTAATTATCAAGGATGACTTAACTCCGAGAGGAACACGTATCTTTGGACCAGTTGCCAGAGAGCTTCGTGAGAAGAAATTCATGAAGATCGTTTCCTTAGCTCCGGAAGTATTATAGGAGGGTGCCGAATGTCAGCTATGAAAATTAAAAAAGGTGATACTGTAAAGGTAATCGCTGGAAAAGATAAAGGTAAGGACGGAAAGGTCCTTGCAGTTAACGTAAAAGACAACACAGTAGTTGTTGAGAACGTAAACATGGTTACAAAGCACGCTAAACCGTCCGCAGCTAATCAGAACGGTGGAATCGTGACAAAAGAAGCTCCGCTTCATATCTCCAACGTAATGCTCGTTGTAGACGGAAAAGCTACAAGAGTTGGATTCAAGATGGATGGAGACAAAAAAGTTCGTGTTGCCAAAGCAACAGGAAAGACAATCGATTAATTAAGAGAGGAGGCATATAAAGGTGAGTAGATTAAAAGATCTTTACAAGAACGAGATCATGGATGCCATGACCAAGAAATTCGGATACAAAAACGTAATGGAAGTGCCAAACTCGAGAAAATCGTTGTTAACATGGGTGTTGGCGAGGCAAAAGAGAACGCTAAACTTCTTGACGCTGCAATCGCAGATATGGAACTTGTTACAGGACAGAAAGCAATCGCTACAAAAGCTAAAAAATCTGTCGCTAACTTCAAAATCAGAGAGGGTATGCCGATCGGATGTAAAGTTACTCTGAGAGGCGAGAAGATGTATGAGTTCGCTGATCGTCTTATCAACCTTGCTCTTCCACGTGTACGTGACTTCCGTGGTGTTAACCCGAACGCATTCGACGGCAGAGGAAACTATGCTCTTGGTATCAAAGAGCAGCTGATCTTCCCAGAGGTTGAGTACGATAAGGTTGATAAAGTAAGAGGAATGGACGTTATCTTCGTTACAACTGCTAAAACAGATGAAGAGGCACGCGAATTACTGACATTATTCAACATGCCATTTGCTAAATAGGAGGAAAAGATTCATGGCTAAGACAGCAATGAAAATTAAACAGCAGCGTAAAGCTAAATTCTCCACAAGAGAGTATACTCGCTGCAGAATCTGTGGCCGTCCACATGCATACCTGAGAAAATACGGAATTTGCAGAATCTGCTTCCGTGAGCTGGCATACAAAGGTCAGATCCCGGGTGTTAAGAAAGCTTCCTGGTAGGCCGAGGCGAAAGCAACTTTTTAATCATTTAAATAATATTCACACGACATGTAAAGTCTGAAGAAAGAGGAGGAAACTTACATGACAATGAGCGATCCGATCGCAGATATGCTTACAAGAATCCGTAACGCAAATACTGCAAAACATGACACTGTAGACGTACCGGCATCCAAGATGAAAATTGCTATCGCAAACATCCTTGTAGATGAGGGATACATCGCAAAATATGATCTGGTTGAGGATGGAGTTGTTAAAACTCTTCACATCACACTGAAATATGGTGAGGACAAAAACCAGAAGATCATCACAGGACTTAAGAGAATCTCCAAACCAGGTCTTCGTGTATACGCAGGCAAGGATGAGCTTCCGAAGGTTCTTGGTGGACTTGGTATCGCAATCCTTTCCACAAACAAAGGCGTTATCACTGACAAAGAGGCTCGTAAGCTTCAGGTTGGTGGCGAGGTACTTGCATTCGTTTGGTAGGCCAAAGCCGCTTAACGAAGCAGTCATATAGCTTTTAAACTGAAAACAGAGAGGGCATGGGCCCTCTCCGACAATCTAAGTAAGGAGGACAAATTTATGTCACGAATCGGAAGACTTCCGGTTGCAATTCCAGCTGGCGTTGAGGTTACAGTCGCAGATGGAACGTTGTAACAGTAAAAGGACCTAAGGGAACACTTGAGAGAGCACTCCCGACAGAGTTAGAGATCAAAGTTGAAGACGGTCATGTAGTTGTAACAAGACCGAACGACTTAAAGAGAATCAAAGCCCTTCACGGCTTAACAAGAAGCCTTATCCACAACATGGTTGTTGGTGTAAGCGAAGGATACAAAAAAGAGCTTGAGGTTAACGGTGTTGGTTACAGAGCTGCTAAGCAGGGCAAGAAACTTGTACTTAACCTCGGATATTCTCACCCGGTAGAGATGGAAGATCCAGAAGGTCTTGAGTCCACAGTTGACGGAAACAAGATCATCGTATCTGGTATCAGCAAAGAAAAAGTTGGCCAGTACGCAGCTGAGATCAGAGACAAGAGAAGACCTGAGCCATACAAGGGCAAGGGAATCAAGTACGTTGACGAAGTTATCAGACGTAAAGTCGGTAAGACCGGTAAGAAATAATTAAGGAGAGTGAGAATATGATTAACAAAGCATCCAGAAGCGAAATTCGCGAAAAGAAGCATAGAAGATTACGTCATCATTTAAACGGAACTGCAACTACTCCTCGTCTGGCAGTATTTCGTTCCAACAAGCACATCTATGCACAGATTATTGATGACACAGTTGGTAAAACTTTAGTATCCGCTTCTACTCTCCAGAAGGACGTAAAAGCAGAGCTTGAGAACACTGATGATGTACAGGCTGCAGCAAAAGTTGGAACAGTGATCGGTAAAAAAGCTGTTGAGGCTGGTATCGAGAGCGTTGTTTTCGACAGAGGTGGATATATCTACCACGGAAAAGTTAAAGCACTGGCAGATGCAGCAAGAGAAGCTGGACTGAAATTCTAAGAGGAGGAAAAGAACACATGAAACGTAATCTTATTGATGCTAGTCAGTTAGAGTTAGAAGATAAAGTAGTATCAATCAAGCGTGTTACCAAGGTTGTTAAAGGTGGTCGTAACTTCCGTTTCACAGCTTTAGTTGTTGTAGGTGACGGCAATGGACACGTTGGTGCAGGTTTAGGAAAAGCAGCAGAAATTCCGGAGGCGATCCGCAAAGGTAAAGAGGACGCTATGAAGAAGCTTGTTACTGTTGCAAGAGACGAGAACAATTCCATTACACATGACTTCATCGGAAAATTCGGAAGCGCTGAGATGCTTCTGAAGAGAGCTCCGGAAGGTACTGGAGTTATCGCCGGTGGCCCGGCACGTGCCGTAATCGAGCTTGCAGGTATCAAAAACATCCGTACAAAATGTATGGGTTCCAGAAATAAACAGAACGTAGTTCTGGCAACAATCGCAGGCCTGAGCCAGTTAAAGACTCCGGAAGAGGTTGCAAAGCTCCGCGGAAAATCTGTAGATGAGATTCTGGGTTAAGGAGGATATGGAAATGGCAGATACAATCAAGGTTACACTGGTAAAATCTCCAATCGGTGCAGTACCGAAACACAAAAAAACTGTAAAAGCTATGGGTCTTACAAAGATGCATAAAACAGTTGAGATGCCAGACAACGCTGCAACCAGAGGAATGATTCAGCAGGTGCAGCACCTGGTAAAAGTAGAAGATTAAGGAGGTGCCAGAATGGAATTATCAAACTTAAGACCCGCAGAGGGTTCCAAGCATAGCGATAACTTCAGAAGAGGCCGTGGACATGGTTCAGGAAACGGCAAAACTGCTGGTAAAGGACATAAAGGACAGCTTGCTCGTTCCGGACACAAGAAACCGGGATTCGAGGGAGGTCAGATGCCTTTATACAGACGTCTTCCTAAGAGAGGTTTCACTAACAGAAACTCTAAAGAAATTATCGCAATCAATGTAGACGTTCTCAATCGTTTTGAGGATGGCGCAGAGGTTACAGTTGACAGCTTACTTGCAAGCGGTGCAATCTCCAAGATCGGTGATGGTGTTAAGATCCTTGGAAACGGCGAGCTTACAAAAAAACTTAATGTTAAAGTAAACGCTGTCAGCGAGACTGCAAAAACAAAAATTGAAGCTGCTGGTGGTACAGTAGAGGTGATCTAATGTTTGAGACTCTTAAGAGTGTTTTCAAAGTAAAGGAAATGAGAAGAAAGCTTCTCTATCTGATCTGGATGATATTCGTGATCAGAATCGGATCCCAGCTTCCTGTACCGGGAGTCGACAGTGACTTCTTTAAGCAGTGGTTTGAATCTAATACCGGTGACGCATTCAATTTCTTTGATGCGTTCACCGGCGGTTCCTTTACTCAGATGTCAATTTTCGCATTGAACATCACACCTTACATTACTTCTTCCATTATCATTCAGCTTCTTACCATTGCCATTCCGGCACTGGAAGAGATGCAGCGTGACGGAGAAGAAGGAAGAAAAAAGCTTACAGCAATCACACGTTATGTAACGGTTGGTCTTGCTCTGTTTGAGTCTGTTGCCATGGCAATCGGATTTGGACGTCAGGGTATGATCCCGAACATGAGCTTCCTTAAAGGAATCGTAGTTGTTGCAAGTTTAACAGCGGGTTCCGCAATGCTTATGTGGCTGGGCGAGCGTATTACAGAGAAGGGCATTGGAAATGGTATTTCCATCGTCCTGACTATCAATATCGTGTCCAGGATCCCGAGTGATATGTCCCTTCTTTATGAGACTTCGTCAAGGGCAAAACAATTGCAAAAGGAATGCTTGCAGCCTGCATCATTGCTGTGATTATTCTGTTTGTTGTAGTGCTCGTACTTATCCTCAACGGAGCAGAGAGAAGAATTCCGGTTCAGTATTCCAGAAAGATGGTTGGACGTAAAATGATGGGCGGTCAGTCCACAAACATCCCGCTCAAGGTAAATACTGCCGGCGTTATCCCGGTTATTTTTGCTTCCTCTATCATGTCTTTCCCGTCGATCATTGCTCAGTTCGCTGGCAAAGGAAACGGAACGGGCATCGGAAGTGAGATCTTAAGAGGACTTTCCTCCAATAACTGGTGTAATCCAAGTCAGATCCAGTACAGCTGGGGTCTGATCGTGTATGTGGTACTTTGCGTATTCTTCGCATACTTCTATACATCAATTACCTTTAATCCGTTGGAAGTAGCCGATAATATCAAAAAGCAGGGCGGTTTTATCCCAGGCATCCGTCCGGGAAAACCGACTTCAGATTATTTGACTAAAATCCTGAATTATATTATATTTATAGGTGCAGTAGGTCTTGTTATCGTGGCCGTTATACCGTTCTTCTTCAACGGTGTGTTCGGTGCGGATGTTTCCTTCGGCGGTACATCTATCATCATCATCGTAGGTGTTATCCTGGAGACCGTTAAGCAGGTGGAATCTCAGCTGCTTGTACGTAATTACAAAGGCTTCCTGAACTAATTGAAAATGAAGGTTGCGGTGCGAAAGTGTCGCAGCTTGATTTGTAAACAGGACTGTCTGAAAATCAGGCAGAAAACAGGAAAATGGAGGGTATGCTATGAGAATTATTATGTTGGGTGCACCGGGGGCAGGTAAAGGTACTCAGGCTAAGAAAATTGCGGCGAAATATGGGATTCCGCACATCTCCACAGGAGATATTTCCGTGCTAACATCAAAAACGGTACCGAGCTTGGAAACAAAGCAAAAACTTACATGGATCAGGGACTTCTTGTTCCGGATGAACTGACCTGCGACCTTGTTGTTGACAGAATCCAGCAGGATGACGCAAGGGAAGGGTATGTTCTGGATGGTTTCCCGAGAACAATTCCGCAGGCAGAATGTCTGACAGAGGCTCTGAACAAACTTGGAAGCAAAATTGACTATGCGATCGATGTGGATGTGCCGGATGATAACATCGTGAAACGTATGGGCGGACGCCGTGCATGTGTGAAATGCGGTGCAACTTATCACGTTGTATTTGCAGCACCGAAGACAGAGGGGGTCTGCGATACCTGTGGTGACAAGCTTGTACTCCGTGATGATGACAAGCCGGAAACAGTTCAGAAGCGTCTGAATGTTTATCATGAGCAGACACAGCCATTGATTGACTATTACACCACACAGGGTGTTTTGAAGACGGTAGACGGAACCAGGGATCTGAATGAGGTATTCCAGGAGATCGTTGACATCTTAGGAGAATAAGAATGTCCGTAACAATTAAGACACAGCATGAAATCGAACTTATGAGAGAAGCAGGCCATCTTCTTGAGAAGGTGCATGACGTTTGATCCCTTACATCAAACCGGGTGTCAGCACCAAAGAGATTGATAAGATCGGAGAAGAAATGATCCGGTCTATGGGCTGTATTCCGAACTTCTGAACTACGGAGGTTTTCCGGCTTCTTTCTGCATCAGCCTGAATGATGAGGTTGTGCATGGAATTCCATCCGAGGAGAAGATCATCCAGGACGGGGATCTGGTTAAGATCGACGCCGGCCTGATTTATAAGGGCTACCATTCTGACGCAGCACGTACCTATGCGGTAGGTGAAGTATCCAAAGAAGCACAGCAGCTCATTAAGGTTACAAGAGAGTGCTTTTTTGAAGGACTGAAAATGGCAAAAGCCGGAAATCATTTAAATGATATTTCCAAAGCCATCGGAGCCCACGCAGCGAAATACCGTTATGGTATTGTACGTGACCTTGTAGGACATGGAATCGGAACTCATCTTCATGAGGATCCGCAGATTCCAAACTTCCCGCAGAAGCGCAGGGGCATCAAGCTCCTTCCGGGAATGACCCTGGCCGTCGAGCCCATGATCAACCTTGGTCGTGCGGACGTGGCATGGCTGGACGATGAGTGGACAGTGGTAACCATGGATGGTTCACTTTCCGCCCATTATGAAAATACGATCCTCATCACCGATGGGGAACCAGAGATTCTGACGCTTACGAATCTGTAAGTAGCAATTGTTGTCATGACATAGGAGGTAAAAAATGTCAAAAGCAGATGTGATCGAAGTAGAAGGCACTGTTCTGGAGAAACTGCCTAATGCGATGTTTAAAGTGGAACTGGAAAACAAACATGTGGTACTTGCACATATCAGTGGCAAGCTCCGTATGAATTTTATCCGTATTCTCCCGGGAGATAAAGTAACGATCGAACTTTCTCCGTATGATCTTTCCAAAGGAAGAATCATCTGGAGAGATAAATAAGAAATATTGTAAAAGATGACCTGGTGGCGTCAAGCTGCCGGGTCTTTTTTGCCTTTTCTGCAGAAAGAATCTGAAGTGGAATTTATCACTCACATTTTTTTACGTTTCTCAGGCAGCGATACGGCTGCATCCTGGTCTGACTACGAAGTGGAGAAACCGGATACACTCTAAGAATGCAGAATAATTGAAAATCAGTGTAAAACTTAAACTTGTTGACAAACTGTGAAGTGAGTGTATTCGGGATATGCAGCAAATCGAAAATCCTGGCTTTACGAATATTATAAGATAAAACATAAAAATCCCTCGGAAATGATTAAAAAATCATTTTTCGGGGGATTTATTTATGCAGATAATTTTTTATTTTACTTATGTTATCACCTTATCATCCGATCCCGCCCAGCACAACACCAAGGATCAGCACCAGAAAGCACACCGGAATATAAAGATATTTACACACCGGGTAAAAATATTTCGTGAATGGTTTCTCGCGGCCTTTGTTGACCTGGCTTTCCACATAGCTCCGGCCGAAGATCCAGAAGAACATGATCCCTGCAAGTCCTGCGCCGAGAGGACAGATATAGATGGAAAGCACATCCATCCAGTCAGAAACAATGCCCTGGATAAGAAGCGAAACCACAACGCCGATCACTGAGATCACCATGCAGGAAGGAATCCGGCCAAGACCTGTTTTTTCCTGAACTGTGGCAATAGGAGCTTCATAAAGGTTCATAAGCGAGGTCATGCCTGCAAGGAACACAGCTACGAAAAAGATGATGGCAATGATCTGTCCGCCAGGCATGGTTTTGATCAGGTGCGGCAGGTAGATGAACAGAAGTCCGGGACCGCCCTGGTCAAGCTTGGCACCTGTGGTAGCCATGGCCGGAATGATAACAAGTGCTGCCAGCATAGCAGCCAGAGTATCAAAAAGTGCTACCCTTGCAGCAGATGCAGGGATATCTTCGCTGTCCGGAAGATAAGATCCGTAGATCAGTGTACCGTTGCCTGCAACAGACAGGGAGAAAAATGCCTGTCCAAGTGCGAAGATCCAGGTGGAGGCTTTGCCAGAACTTCCGGCTCCACGCGGAAGATATAGCGGTATCCGGCAGCAGCTCCCGCTGAAAGGCAACATAGATGCCAAGGATCACAAACAGTATAAAGAAGATAGGCATCATCACTTTATTGGCCTTTTCGATGCCGCTTCCAACGCCGTACATCAGGATAAACATGCAGATTACAAGAGCAGCCAGCTGCCAGAGATTATTTCCCCAGGCAGAGGCCATGCCTCCGAATTTGGTGCCAAAGGACTCAATATCTGCCGGTGCCAGGTGGAGCCTGTAAAGGCTCCGAGCATATATCGGAAGATCCATCCCATAACAACGGTATAACCGATAGCCATGGCCAGTGCACCGATCACCGGTATCCAGCCCAGTGTTTCACCCAGCCTTCGCCTGCCTCTGGTTTCACAGGCCATGCCAAGCGTCAATGGGCCCGGAACGTGTCCCGCGGCCAAAGCTCATCTCACCGATCACCCCGGTAAAGCCGATCAGTGCCACAAAAATAAAATACGGGATCAGGAACGATCCCCCGCCATACAGGGAAACTCTGGTGGGAAACATCCAGATATTTCCCATTCCAACCGCAGACCCGATGCAGGCCAGAATGAACCCCCAGCGGCTGTTAAAAGATTCTCGTTTTTTCATAAAAATAAAATTTCCTCTCTCCGTTGATCGTTTCAGTATAACATAATTTTGGAAAATAGGAAACTGCAGCATCTATACAGATCCAGGTATCTATACAGATCTAGGCGGATATTTGTGAGCCACATTTGTCACCTGCTCATAACCGTATAGCTGCGAAGCAGTTATGAGCCGGCTCATCGGCGCAGGGCATTATCATAAAATCGAAAATGATCCGGTCTGTGCCGTGACTGGGTATATTCAAACATCACACCGTCACTGTTATAAGTCTGGCTGGACACCACAGCCACGCAGTTATAATCCTTTACATTCAGATGAAGATATTTTTCATCAATTTCTGTAACCTTTTCCACAGTCATGATACGTTTGCTGTTGACAATGGTCATATGAAGCACCTGTTCCAGATATTCATAGATAGAATGACTGGCAATCTCGGCAGTAAGGCCGGGAACGGATTCCTTCAGAAAATAATTATGGTTGATGATCAGCGGGATATCTTCAAGATAATGGATACGCTGAATATAATATACTTCTGCACCAGCGGGAAATCCTGTGTAAGCTGACTGATTTTTGCTGATACAAAGCTCTGTAAAAAGAGCCACCTCCGTATGGGCATTCTGACCGTTCCTTGCAGCAGATTCCTTGAAGGTTTCGATCTCTCCGATGGTGAAAGCAGTCTTCTCGTTTGGACGGTAGATATTGCGGACACCTTTTCCCTGCATGGTCTGTACATAGCCGTCACTGACAAGAAGACTGACCGCACGTCGCAGGGTATTGCGGGAGCAGCCGTAAGTCTGGATCAGAGTGTTTTCGGAAGGCAGAAGCTCCTGATAGGCAAAGGTGTTGTCCTCTATTTTCATTTTCAGATCTTTATAGATATCTTCGTAAATACTTTTGGGCATTTCAATTCTCCATTCATGTTCGGTCAAAAATATATAGCAGGATTTATGATTTCTGGAATAATTATAAAAGATTTTCCCGGTAAGCGCAATGTAAATACCGTGGAATGTTTAAACAAGTTACAGAGCATATTGATATGTTATGAGGATAGTATGAGAAATATAGATGAAATCAATTTGCGGCCATTCAAAATCATGATACTGGATTTCGAACGCATATAAGCTGTAAGCGCCAGAGGGGCTTACGCGTAAACAAAAAAGGAAATGTGACAGTGTAAAAACAGATCACATTTCCTCTTATTTTATCAAAGCTAAAATAAAGTCAGGCCTCTTTTTTCTTATAGGAAAGATTTCTGAAGCTGCTGCCGTCAGAAGCGCTGCTTCGGGTAACTGCCGGTGTATCGGCTGCGGTATTCCGGTCTACACTGATCAGCCATACAGCATAGAAGGCAGGAACCAGACAGAGCCATACGCCTGAGAGACCGCAGGTCATATACAGGATCAGAGACAAAGCTGCACCTGTATGAAAAGAAAGCAGCGTCATTCCGTAGAATTTTGCTTTATCGCACTGTGCGCTGTCCTTTTTCATAAGGAACTGAGTGACAGCTGTGGTGAACTGGCGAAGGTTGTTGGTGGAAAAGATCGTGGAGCTGTTATATCCGCCGGGAGCCTTGAAGGTACACCACTGGAAAGGCATTGCAAAGAACACGGGGTAAAGAGCCACAACCGGAGACATTCCGGAAGGAAAGAATCCCAGGAGCAGGATCGCAAAGATATCGATCACGATACTGATAAAACGAAGATCTGCGGAAAAATGCTCTGGGATCCAGACCGTAAGGATAACAGCAGCCATATATATGAGAAGCGCACCCACACGCAGAAGCATATCCGAAAAATTCCTGCCTATGAGATCCCGCACAACACCAAGAAGATTGGCTGTCTGGCATTGCCGAAAAGATCAGCTCTTGACACAATGGCATAAAGCCCCAGGTATCCACCGATAAAAGATAAGGTGTAATGTATCAGAAAACGATATTTCATTTCCGTATGCATATGTAAAGATTCCTTTCATTAAAAAATAGGCAGATTCCATATGTCTGCCGGACTTTGCCACCCATTATAATACAGCCTGTAAAAAAAATCAAAAATTTTTTTAATTTTTTCTTGCATTTCAGGAAAACAGGTGTTAGTATATATTTTAAGCGCGCAAATACTGTGTATGAGTGCGCCTGTGAAACTGCAGATATGAGACTAATTTACGGAAGGAGGATTTCCAGTGAAAGTAAGATCATCTGTAAAGCCGATCTGCGAGAAGTGCAAGGTCATTAAGAGAAAGGGATCCATCAGAATCATCTGTGAGAACCCGAAGCACAAACAGCGTCAGGTTGATTTCCATATCGGAACTTCTTTGGAATGTTTGTGAAACGTGCGGCTGCAGTATGAAACACCCGGTAGGTTGTTCTACTGAACAGATAATAAGCATGTATTGCCTAATACCGAGAGGCAACAGCGGTTAAGATCCGCAATTTCGGAAAGGCTGTGATTCGCCAATTACAGCTGGGTGTTTTACCGAGGCACCCCAATTAGGAAACTAGAAAAGAAAGCGGCAGGTCGATATGTCCCATTTCACCTTGCGAGAGCAAGTGACATACGATATGCGGAACTTTCAGAAACAGAAAATGGAGGAAACAGTACATGGCTCGTATAGCTGGTGTAGACTTACCAAGAGAGAAACGTATTGAAATCGGTCTTACCTACATTTATGGAATTGGTAGACCAAGCGCAGATAAAATTCTTGCTAAAGCAGAGGTTAATCCTGACACACGTGTCAGAGATCTGACTGATGACGAGGTTAAGAGACTGAGTGCTGTTATTGATGAGACAATGACAGTAGAAGGTGATCTGAGAAGGGAAATCGCCCTTAACATCAAGAGACTGCAGGAGATTGGATGCTACAGAGGTATCCGTCATCGTAAAGGACTCCCGGTTCGTGGTCAGAAGACTAAGACAAATGCGAGAACTCGCAAGGGACCGAAGAGAACTGTTGCAAACAAGAAGAAATAATTTATAGATATAACTAATTAATTTCAATAAAAGGAAAGTGTAGGTTAGTTTTAAAATGGCAAAAGTTACAAAGAAAACGACAAAACGTCGTGTCAAGAAAAACGTTGAACACGGACAGGCACACATTCAGTCTTCCTTCAACAATACAATCGTCACACTGACAGATAACGAAGGAAACGCTCTTTCATGGGCAAGTGCCGGTGGTCTTGGATTTAAAGGTTCAAGGAAATCTACCCCTTATGCAGCACAGATGGCAGCAGAGACTGCAACAAAGGCTGCTTTAATTCATGGATTAAAAACAGTAGACGTTATGGTAAAAGGCCCGGGCTCAGGCCGTGAAGCTGCAATCCGTGCGCTTCAGGCATGCGGACTTGAAGTAACCAGCATTCGTGACGTAACTCCGGTTCCTCACAACGGATGCCGTCCACCAAAACGCAGAAGAGTCTAATTAGGAGGTAGTTGAAATGGCAGTAAATAGAGTACCTGTTCTGAAAAGATGCAGATCCCTTGGCCTGGATCCGATTTACTTAGGAATTGATAAGAAGTCCACAAGACAGTTAAAACGTGCAAACCGCAAGGTGTCTGAGTATGGTCTTCAGTTAAAAGAGAAACAGAAAGCAAAATTTATCTACGGAGTTCTTGAGAAACCTTTCCGTAACTACTACAAGAAAGCCGACAGAATGCAGGGCCAGACAGGTGAGAACCTTATGGTTATGCTTGAGAGCAGACTTGACAACATCGTTTTCCGTATGGGATTTGCCAGAACAAGAAGAGAGGCTCGTCAGATCGTAGATCACAAGCACGTACTTGTTAACGGAAAATGTGTAAACATTCCGTCCTACCTGTGCAAAGCAGGAGACACAATTGAGATCAGAGAGAAGAGCAAAGGCTCTGAGAGATATAAAGGAATCCTTGAGATCACTGGCGGAAGACTTGTTCCGGAGTGGATCGACGTTGATCAGGAGAACCTGAAGGGTGTAGTTAAAGAGCTTCCTACAAGAGAGCAGATCGATGTTCCTGTAAACGAGATGCTTATCGTCGAGCTGTATTCTAAATAATTAGTAACTGTTTACTGTGTCTACAGTTATAAAAATTGGTAATACCCTCGAATGTTGATTAACCCAGAAGGAGGGAACCTTATAGTGTTTGATTTCAATAAACCAAAAATCGAAATTACCGAAATATCCGAAGATAAGAAGTTTGGAAGATTCGTTGTAGAGCCTCTGGAAAGAGGTTATGGTACTACCCTTGGCAATTCTTTAAGAAGAATTATGCTGTCCTCCTTCCGGGAGCTGCAGTAAGCCAGGTGAAGATCGATGGTGTACTTCATGAATTCAGCTCCATTCCGGGCGTGAAGGAAGATGTGACCGAAATCATCATGAATCTGAAATCTCTTGCCATTAAGAATCACAGCAGTGACAATGAGCCGAAGACCGCATACATTGAGTGTGAGGGCAAAGGTGTTGTTACAGCAGCTGATATCCAGGCAGATCAGGATATTGAGATCATGAACCCGGATCAGGTGATCGCAACCCTGAACGGTGGAAAAGACTGCAGACTGGCCATGGAGCTTACCATTACCAAGGGTCGTGGCTATATCAGTGCAGACAAAGGCAAAACCGATGACATGCCGATCGGTATGATCGCAGTGGATGCGATCTACACACCGGTAGACAGAGTCAACATGATCGTAGAGAATACACGAGTTGGTCAGGTAACTGACTTCGACAAGCTTACACTGGATGTATATACCAATGGAACACTTGATCCGGATGAGGCAGTCAGCCTTGCAGCGAAGGTTCTCAGCGAGCATTTAAACCTGTTCATTGATCTTTCCGAGAATGCTAAGACCGCAGAGGTTATGATCGAGAAAGAAGACAATGAGAAGGAAAAGGTCCTGGAGATGAGCATTGATGAGCTTGAGCTCTCTGTTCGTTCCTACAACTGCCTTAAGAGAGCCGGTATCAATACGGTTGAAGAATTATGCAACAAGACTTCTGACGATATGATGAAGGTTCGTAATCTGGGCCGCAAATCCTTAGAGGAAGTACTTGCAAAACTCAAAGAGCTGGGACTTCAGCTCCAGCCTACAGAGGAATAATCCGGAAACAGAGTAATGAGTGGGGTGTCAGCAGCAGGGCAGTAAGACCGAACAAGCATGTCCTGGTGTCCCACAGATGGAGGATAATAAAATGGCAAAATATAGAAAATTAAGCAGAACATCTAACCAGAGAAAAGCACTTCTCAGAAATCAGGTTACAAACCTTCTTCATCACGGAAAGATTGTGACAACAGAAGCTAAGGCTAAAGAGATCCGTAAGATCGCTGAGGGACTTATCGCTATGGCTGTACGTGAGAAAGACAATTTCGAGACAGTTACAGTAACAGCTAAGGTTGCTCGTAAAGATGCTGACGGAAAACGTGTAAAAGAAGTCGTAGACGGCAAAAAGAAAACAGTTTACGATGAAGTTCAGAAAGAGATCAAGAAAGATGCTCCTTCCAGACTTCATGCACGTCGTGAGATGATGAAAGTTTTCTATCCTGTAACAGAGGTTCCTGCTAAGGGCGCTGGCAGAAAGAAAAATACAAAAGAAGTTGACATGGTTGACAAGATGTTCAGCGAGATCGCTCCGAAATACGCAGATCGTAACGGTGGTTACACAAGAATCGTTAAGATCGGACAGCGTAAAGGCGATGCAGCAATGGAAGTTCTTATCGAGCTTGTATAATTTACTTCTGACCGATTTAAAGGACATTTGCAGAAATGCAGATGTCCTTTTTTTATATTCCAAAAACTCGAAAAAATGCATAAATGGTGGGTTTTCGACCATAAATTACATTAAGATATCATAATTTGAATAACAAATCATGGTATAATATATAGAACAAAAAGTAACAATGATGGAGTAAAAGGGGATACATAAATATGACGATGATGACCATTGCCATTTGTGATGATATGCAGACGGATGCGAGAAAACTTCACAAACAGCTTGAGCGGATCGTTCCAGGGTCAGAAATTCGGATATTTAAAAGCGGCGAGCTTTTATTGGAAGAATTGGAAAAGAAAAGGAAACCTTATGATGCAATCTTTGTGAACATTGATTCAAAGAAAGTAGACGGACTGGAAACAATACGGAAGATACGTGAAAAAGAAATGTCAGTGGCAGTGCTTTTTATGAGTAGAAGCGATGAATATTACAGAAATGCTTTTGACCTGTTTGCATATAACTATTTACTGAAACCTGTAACCGAAGAAACTTTGGAATATGTAATGGAACCACTGAAGAAGCGACTTAGCGACGGGAATGATGAGCGGGTGATCCATTTTCAGTATCGTGCCCGTGTGTATACTTTACGCTACAGTCAGGTTAGCTATATTACCAGCAGTCTCCATATCGTGAATTTCCATAGGACAGACGGAAGTATACTCCAGTGCAGAGGTAAGCTGAAAGACTTCGAAAAACAGCTTGACGACGGTACATTTTTGCGGTGTCATCAGAGCTTTATAGTAAATATGGAACGGGTCACAGGAGCTGAAAATGACAGCTTCCATATCGGAGAGCATGTAATACCGATCTCCCGATCCTATAATCGGAATGCACACGAGAAATATGATGAATATCTGAGGCTTCAGCAGGAATATGACGAGGAAGAAGAGGATTAACTTGATTATTATCCTTTTTTAGCGTACAATCGGTAATGTATGAAATACGACTACACGTATGCGAAAGGATGATAAACATGGTCGGTGGGACTTTTGGTATTACCGGACAGAAACAATATAGGAATGATTTGGGACAGGTTCCCGGATATGATAAATTTGCAGAAGATAAAAAGGAAAGCAGCGAGGAAATGTTTTCCTTTACGTCTTGTGCATTTTTTTGTTGCCTGAGATGATGCGACGTTTTATACTGACATTGGAAATACTGTTTGTATCACTTTTTCTTCTGGGAGGAAGTTTTCCGGAAACAGAAACTGCCCGGAATACATCAGGAGGATTTAGCTGGAAGGACTACAGGACCATTGCACATGCTCTGGGAGGTATGGACGGAAAGGATTACCTGAATTCCAGAGAGGGATTTCTGTTCATGTATGAACAGGGAGTTCGTCTTTTTGAATTGGATCTTTCCAGGACATCCGATGGAGTATGGGTCTGCAGGCATAACTGGAACGATCCCATGGGACAGTGGGATGGCAACGGAAAAAAAGTCCTTACAGAAAAGGAATTCAGACAAAGTAAAATATATGGGAAATACACCCCCATGACACTGGAGGATTTTTTCCTTCTTCTGAAAGATTATCCGGATGCATATGTGCTGATCGATTCCAAACAGTATTCTCTTCGCAATTATCAGAGAACACTGGAGGATTACAGTGATTATGTGGAAATTGCCAGGAATGCAGGTGCCGGTGAGACGCTGGATCGGATCATTCCGGAAATCTACAATGAAGCAATGTTTCCCGGAACGGCCATGCTCTATTCTTTTCCTTCCTATGTATATTCACTGTGGCAGGAGTATTCTGTGGAAGAGCTGGAGTATATTGCATCCTTCTGTAAAGAAAAGGAAATTCCGGCAGCAACAGTATACTGGGAGTATTGGTCAGAAGAAACGGAGAAGATCTTTGAAAAAAACGGGATCAGTCTGTATGTTTATACGGTTAATGACCGTGACCAGGCCAGAAGATACATTTCGCAGGGAGCAGAAGGAATCTGTACCGATTTCCTGACAGCGGAAGATCTGTGGTAAGAGAAATAAAAACAAAGGAATCAGAAGATTATGAAAATAAGAACAACCATTGCTGTGATGGCAGCAAAGATCACAGGACATGTCTGTAAGCTTATGGGCCGGCAGGGTGTGACCTGGGCCGGTAAGGTCGCGATGAAGATCTGTCCGGATATCCTGGAAGAGCTTTCTTCTCAGGTAAGAGAAAAAATATTTGTAGTATGCGGAACAAACGGAAAGACCACAACCAATAACATGCTGTGCGCAGGCCTTGAGGCAGAGGGAAAAAAGGTCATCTGCAATCATACCGGTTCAAACATGCTCAACGGAGTTGTGGCAGCCTTTGTATTGGGGGCAAAATTCAGCGGAAAACTGGATGCGGATTATGCCTGTATCGAGGTGGATGAGGCATCCACAAGACATGTGTTCACAAGGATCAGACCGGATTATATGGTTATGACCAATCTGTTCCGTGATCAGCTGGACCGTTATGGCGAGATCGATATCACTATGAACATCCTGGAAGAAATGATGAAAAAGGTTCCGGATATGAAGGTCATTGTCAATGGTGATGATGCACTGTCTGCATATCTTGCCATGGACTGCGGAAATCCTTTTGTAACCTACGGGATCAGCAAACCGGTGATCGAGAACAAAACAAACGAGATCCGTGAGGGCCGGTTCTGTAAGTGCTGTGGAGAAAGGCTGATCTACAGCTTCTATCATTACAGTCAGCTGGGAGACTACAGATGTCCGAAATGCGGCTTTAAACGTCCGGAGATCGACTTTGATGCCACAGATGTAAAGGTGGATGATCAGATTGCCTTTACAGTGGAGGATAAACGGATTGTGGCCAATTATAAGGGATTCTATAATGTGTATAATATTCTGGCGGCCTATGCGGGAATTCGTACCGCAGGCTTTAAGGCGGAGCATTTTAATGAGATGCTCCGGAAGTTTAATCCGGAAAACGGACGCAATGAACAGTTTCGGATCAAGGGCACCAGTGTTGTTCTGAATCTTGCCAAGAATCCGGCCGGTTTTAACCAGAACATTTCAGCTGTGATGCAGGATGGATCACCAAAGGATATCATCATTGTGATCAATGATAATGCACAGGATGGAAAAGATATCTCTTGGCTCTGGGATGTGGATTTTGATCTTTTCGGAGGTGACAATATCAATTCCATCACAGTCAGTGGTATCCGGTGTCAGGATATGCGCCTCCGTCTGAAATATGTGGATATCCCGTCCATGCTGGAAAATGATGTGGAGACAGCCATCCGCAAACGAATCGGGGATGGATGCGGCAATCTTTATGTACTTGTAAATTATACGGCGCTGTTTGGCACCAGAAATATCCTGAAGAAACTGGAGGGTGAGAAATGAAGATAACGATAGGGCATTTATATCCGGATCTTCTGAACCTTTACGGTGACAGAGGAAATATCCAGTGTCTGATGAAGCGCTGTCTCTGGAGAGGAATCGAGGCAGAAACCATAGCTTATGAACTGGATGACCGAATCGATTTTTCCAAACTGGATATCGTACTTCTTGGCGGTGGCTCCGACAGAGAACAGATGCTGGTATGTGAAAAGCTGAAGGAAATCCAGAAGGATTTCAAGGCGTATGTGGAAGACAATGGAGTTGTGATCGCAATCTGTGGAGGGTATCAGCTCCTTGGAAATTATTATAAGACGGATCAGGGAATGATCGAGGGTCTGAAGCTTGTAGATATGAGCACTGAGCAGGGAAAAGGCCGCCTTATTGGAAACATTGTGATGCAGAGCGATCTTTTTGATATGCCCATCGTAGGTTTTGAAAATCATGGAGGGCGTACCACCATCGGAAACAACAGATCCCTGGGAAAGGTTCTGTCAGGATACGGAAATGACGGACAATCCGGTGAGGAAGGGGTTGTATACAAAAATGTGATCGGTACGTATCTTCACGGACCGCTTCTTCCCAAGAACCCGCAGCTTGCAGATCTTCTGATCAGCCGTGCACTGGAAAAGAAATACGGTAAAAAGATCGAACTTGAGAAACTGGACGACAGCGAGGAACAGGAGGCAAACTCCTATATTTTCCATCGCTTTGTAAAAAACGAAGGATAAGAGGGCAGTATGGCAAAATCAAACAATCAGAAGGCGAAGATCCTGTACCTTGAAAAAATGCTGCGGGAAACAGGGGAGCATCGGGTAATATCTATGCAGAAGATCCTTGAGAATCTTGAGAAACAGGGAATCCGTGCAGAGCGAAAGAGCATTTATGATGATGTGGAGGTATTACGTTCTTTTGGAATGGATATCCGTTATACAAGAGAACGGCCGGGTGGGTATTATCTTGCCGGTGAGAGTGCCGGAGAGGAACAGCCGTCTGAAGAACCCGGGCTGACTGCGGAAGCTAAGGAGATTCATGAAACTAAAGATATTCATGAGACCTCTGTGACAGGGTACCGGAAGCTTCTTGAGGCTTCAGCCGGAACCATAAAAAAAGAAATAAAACTTCTCTGTACCGGAGCTGTACAGGCGGAGGTGCGTGACTTTTTCGGCACAGATGCAGAATATAAGATGAAAGATAGCGGAGATCTGACGGTAACTGCAGAGCTTCCGGAAAATGGAAAATTCTACGGCTGGCTGACCGGGATGGGCGGCAGTGTACGTATCCTGAAACCCAAGAAATCTGCAGCCGCCTACAGAGACTATCTGAAATCACTGGCAAAGGACTATAAAGCTTATGAGGAGAGATTGATCATGAAGAAAAAACAGTAATCCTGCTTGTGGGAGCTTTTGTCTTTACAGCAGCCTTTTCCGGCTGTGGAAAAAACAAAGAGGCGACAGAGGCAGCCAATGAAAGTGTGGAGTCTGAAGACCCGGAAGGAAAAGCCAAAAACAGCAATGATGCAGAGGAAGAAGAAAAAGAAGAAGCAAAAGAAACTGCGGCAGCAGATAAGAAAGTAGGTGTGTTTCTGCCTTCATCAGCAGATGATCCCCGTTGGTCTGCTGATGGAGAAACTCTTCAGAATACACTGGAAGATGATGGATATGATGCAGAGATATTTTGGGCAGATGAAGACAGTGATACGCAGGTATCACAGATCCAGTCCATTCTGGACGATGAAGAGCTTTCTGCACTTGTCATCGCACCTTCAGATGCTTACAGCCTGAACGATGTGCTAGAGCAGGTGTATGAGAAATCTATCCCTGTGATTTCTTACGATCAGCTGATCATGGATACAGATAAGGTCAACTATTATGTTACCTTTAATACAAGAAAGGCAGGAAAAATGGTGGGAGATTCCATCATAAAAAAAATGGATCTGGAGAAAGCCCGGGAAGAAAAGAAAACTCTGACCATTGAGTTCCTTATGGGCTCTCCGGATGACCGTGACGCACTGTTCTTTTATAATGGCGTGATGGAGAAGCTTCAGGAATATTTCGACGACGGAACACTGGTATGTACTTCAGGAAAGCTGACCTTTGATGATACTGCAGTGATGCGTTCCGGAAGAAATACCGCAAAGAATGATATGGCGGAGATCCTTTCTCAGAATTATACAGAGGGTGCGCCGGATATTATCTGCACAGGTGCCGACGACCTTGCACTTGGGGCTGTGGATGCCCTGGAGGATGCAGGACATGTGTCTGGAGAGGATGGTTGGCCTATGATCACAGGAGGCGGCTGTGAGGCAGAAGCAGTGACCGCTGCGATCCAGGGAAAGATTGAGGATGATCTGCTGTTTGATAACCGTGTACTGGCACATGACTGTGTGACGATGGTGGATGCTCTTCTGAAAGGGGAGAAGCCGGAGATCTCCGATTATGAGCAGTATGACAACGGGACCAAGATCGTGGGAACTGTGACCAGTGATATCCAGCTGATCGATGCAGATAATTATCAGATGCTTGTGGATGACGGATATTATGAAGAAAAAGAGATCATGCCGGAGCAACTGCCACACCAACGCCGACAGTGACATCGGAAGCTACGGTGACGGAAGAACCGGATATAGATGAAAATACACCGGAAGCTGCATCGGCTTCATCGGAAAAGGAAGAAACGGAAATTTCCGGAACACCGACACCGGAGGAAACAGTAACTCCGACACCTTCAGAGAAAGCGGAAAAGGGTGCAGATGCATAGATCAGAAATGATATCATGATCTGGCTGTGATAAAAATAAAAATACTCCCGGAAACAATGTATATAAGTTTCCAGGAGTATTTTTTATGATAAATCTTATTCACGGAAAGTAAGTTTGCCATCAGCAATGGAATCAATGATAGCAAGGGATTCCAGATGGATACCCATGTCACGGATGGTCTGTCCGCCGGACTGGAAGCCTTTTTCGATAACGATTCCGGCTCCTTCAAGAGTTGCGCCGGATTTCTTAACGATGTCGATTAGACCGAGAAGTGCACAGCCATTGGCAAGAAAATCATCGATCAGGAGTACGTGATCTTCCGGTCCGAGAAATTTCTTGGAAAGGATCACATCGTAAACTTCTTGTGGGTGAAAGACTCTACCTTGGTGGTGTACATCTCGCCGTCAAGGTTCACACTCTGTGCTTTCTTGGCAAATACAACCGGTACATGGAAATACTGTGCCGCAATACAGGCAATACCGATACCGGAAGCCTCGATGGTAAGGATCTTGGTGATTGGACAGTGGTCAAAACGTTTCTTGAATTCTTTGCCGACCTCGTTGATCAGGTCAATATCCATCTGATGATTCAGGAAGCTGTCCACTTTTAAAATATTTCCTTCTTTTACTACGCCGTCTGTCAGAATTCTGTCTTTTAAAAGCTGCATGAAATTTATCTCCTTTGATTTATCACATTAATATATGTTTACTGCCCACGGACAGAGCAGTAATATTTTTAATATGTATCATACGACAATATTTGCGTGAGTGCAATTATTTTTGACAAAAAAACATAAAATTATTATAATGGATAGGATGACTAAGAAAGGAACAGGCACAGATGAAAGAGTACGAAGTAATCTGGGAAATTTTTAACAAATGTCCGAGAAATCAGATGCGTGATGTATTTGTGGAAGAAGTGGAGATTGCAGATCCGGAAGCGTATGTGAAACAGAAATTTCAGGGGAAGGATGTCTCCTACGAGAAGACAGTACTGGAAGACGGAACCATCATTTTTGACATTCAGACATCTATGATCCGGCAGCGCTGTTCTTTCACGGAGATCTGAAGGAGGAAATACACATGAAAGAAACACATGTGCACGTTCTCGAGGATGGAACCGTTCTTGAACATACCCATGGGGAACAGGAACATGTGCATACTCACGATGGCACACATCCTCATCATCACAGCCACGCACAGACCAAGGCCGTACTCAATAGACTTTCCAGGGCCATCGGGCATATGGAATCCATTAAGCGTATGGTGGAGGAAGGACGTGACTGCAGCGAAGTGCTGATCCAGCTGTCAGCCGTAAAATCTGCGATCAATAATACAGGCAAGATCATCCTGCAGGATCATATAGAACACTGCATCGTGGATGCAGTGGAGCATGGAGACAGGGATGCTATCAAGGAACTGGAAAAAGCGATCGACAGATTTATGAAGTAAGGTAAGGAGTTCATGAGAGATCGTGAATGAGAAAAATACACGGACAGAGAGCCAGTTCTGTCTGTGTAAATACAAAGAATGAGAGGAATCTATTATGGCAAAAGAGTGTAGCAATACATCCTGCAACAAATCAAGCTGTGAAGGCTGCGGACAGAAACAGCCCCAGAGCCTCATGGCAGAACCAAATGTTTTTTCTGACGTAAAACATGTGATCGGAGTTGTCAGCGGAAAGGGAGGCGTGGGTAAATCCTTCGTAACAGGCTCCCTGGCAAACCTGATGGCTTCCAAGGGATATAAAGTGGGCATTATGGATGCTGATATCACCGGTCCGTCCATCCCGAAGATGTATGGCATCAAGGGCAATGCACAGGGCAGTGACAATGGGATCTATCCGATGCCAACTGCAAACGGAATCGAGGTTATGTCTGTAAACCTTCTTCTCCCGGATGAGGAGACACCGGTGATCTGGAGAGGTCCGGTCCTTGCAAATATGGTAAAACAGTTCTGGAGTGATGTGATCTGGGGTGAATTGGATTATCTCTTTGTAGATATGCCGCCAGGAACCGGAGATGTTCCGCTGACAGTATTCCAGTCCCTGCCGATCGAGGGTGTCGTGATCGTTACTTCTCCGCAGGATCTGGTCCGCATGATCGTCAAGAAGGCCTATAACATGGCTGATATGATGAAGGTTCCGGTCCTTGGAATCGTGGAGAACTATAGCTATGTGAAATGTCCGGACTGCGGAAAAGAGATTAAGGTCTTTGGCGAGAGCCATATCGATGAGATCGCTGCAGAACTGAAGGTTCCGGTCCTGGGCAAGATGCCGATTGACGTGAAGCTTGCAGAGCTTGCAGACAGCGGTCTGTTCAGTAAGATCGAGAATGAGTATATCACTGCGGCAGCAGACGTGATGCCGAAGGCTGAAGTGTAAGTAATAAGAATAATATCTGACCGATATCAATAACAGAAAAGACCACCGGAATTGAGTATATAAGGATCGTAATAACCTTATGGCAGATTCCGGTGGCTTTTTTACTGAATCAGGGAAGTATCCTGCTTCGATCGCGAAAAGCAGTAAGCGGCAGGAACTTGATCGTATCAGATCTGGGAAAAATATTTAAGAAAGCATTGGGCAGCCTGGGAAAGCTGCAGTGCTTCATGATGAGCGATCACGGCACTTCTTGCGGGCAGAGGTGTTTTCAGATGGACAGGTTCCAGACCCGGACGGTTGCGGAGCATATAATCCGGGATACAGGCAATACCAAGTCCGATCTCTGCAAGATCGATCAGCAGATCGTTGCTGTTCAGTTCAACCTCAGGCAGTAGCTTCAGTCCCTGGGCTGCAAACACCTGATGAAGATATTCGCTGGTGGTACTCTTTGGAGCGAGCATCAGGATGGGATAATCCAGAAGATTTTCCATGGAAAGAGGCGATTTGCCCATGGTGAAATAGTCCGGATTTGCCACGAAGATATCCCGGAATTCCAGCACAGTCTGAAGCTTGGTGTGGGCTGAAAGCCGGGAATTCGGGTAGTTGGTGACGATCAGCTCAGCCTGGCCGTTTTCCAGAAGCTCCGCACATCCGATGGAGGTACTGTTGATGATCTTGATCCGTACCTCCGGATGATCTTGTGGAAACGGCGGAGATAGGGGATGAGAAAATAGCGGCACAGAGTATCGCTGGCACCAATCCGCAGCTGACCGGTAAGATTTCCTTCTCCGGAAAGGACAGCCTCTCCTTCGTTTAGCATGGAAAGGGCCGGCTTTACATGCTGGAGGAGAAGCTCTCCCTCCGGAGTCAGGATGACCCGTTTGGTGCTGCGCACAAACAGAGTATGGCCCAGCTTTTTTTCAAGGTTTTGACGGCCTGGCTTACTGCAGACTGTGAGATAAAAAGCTGTCTGGAAGCCTCCGAAAAGCTCAGCGTCGTGGCCACGTAATAAAACACTTTGTAAAGTTCAAGATTGATATCCATATGTGAAAAATCCTCCGCTTATAAATGATATAAGATATATTAATTTTACTAATGATATTTCCTATGATACTATATTTTCAGCAGAAAAGAAAGACTGAAATGCTTTCTGCACGTTTACCATCCTTATTATCGGATATAGAGAAAGGAGCCTTCTATGAGCAACGTAAGACGTGTGTATGTAGAAAAGAAACCTGCCTTTGCAGTAAAAGCAAAGGAACTGAAACATGAGATCAAACATTATCTTGGTATCAGCACTGTGACAGCAGTCCGTGAGCTGATCCGTTATGACGTGGAGAATATCTCCGATGAAGTATTTGAGAAAGCCTGCAAGACCGTATTTGCAGAGCCGCCGGTAGATGATCTGTATCATGAAAAATTTGATGTGGCAGAGGGCGCACGTGTATTTTCCGTAGAATTCCTTCCCGGACAGTTTGACCAGAGAGCCGATTCTGCAGTGCAGTGTGTACAGTTCCTGGATGAGAATGCAGCACCGATCATCCGTTCAGCAACTACTTATGTAATCGAAGGAACCGTTACAGATGCAGAGTTTGAGGCAATCAAACATCACTGCATCAACCCTGTGGATTCCCGTGAGACAGGTCTTGAGAAGCCGGAAACACTGGTAACAGTATTCCCGGATCCTGAGGATGTGAAGATTTTTGACGGATTCAAGGATATGGCTGAGCTGATCTGAAGGAGCTGTACTCTTCTCTGAACCTCGCCATGACATTTAAGGACTTCCAGCATATCCAGAATTATTTCAGAAATGAAGAGAAACGCGATCCTTCCATGACAGAGATCCGTGTTCTGGATACCTATTGGTCTGATCATTGCCGTCATACTACTTTCTCCACAGAGCTTACCAGCGTGAAGTTTGACGAAGGTGATTATAAGACTCCTATTGAAAAAACATACAAAGAATATCTGGATGCCCATAAGGATATGTACAAGGGCCGTGATGATAAGTTTGTCTGCCTGATGGATCTTGCACTTATGGCAATGAAGAAACTGAAAGCAGAAGGCAAGCTTGCAGACCAAGAAGAGTCTGATGAGATCAATGCCTGCAGTATCGTGGTACCGGTGGATGTGGACGGAAAAGAAGAAGAGTGGCTGATCAACTTCAAGAATGAGACCCACAACCATCCGACCGAGATCGAGCCTTTTGGTGGTGCGGCTACCTGCCTTGGCGGTGCCATCCGTGACCCGCTTTCCGGACGTACCTATGTATATCAGGCAATGCGTGTAACCGGTGCGGCTGATCCGACCGTATCCGTAAAAGAAACTCTGAAAGGCAAACTTCCGCAGAAGAAACTTGTCCGCAGCGCAGCTCACGGTTACAGCTCCTACGGAAACCAGATCGGTCTTGCAACCGGTTCTGTAAAAGAAATCTATCATCCGGACTACGTTGCAAAACGTATGGAGATCGGTGCGGTTATGGGTGCTGCCCCGAGACGTGCGGTTATCCGTGAGAATTCCGATCCTGGAGATATCATCATCCTTCTTGGAGGACGTACCGGCCGTGACGGTATCGGCGGTGCTACCGGTTCTTCCAAGGTCCACACAGAGGCTTCCATCGAGGTCTGCGGCGCAGAGGTGCAGAAAGGTAACGCACCGACAGAGCGTAAGATCCAGAGAATGTTCCGCAGAGAGGAAGTCAGCCATATCATCAAGAAATGTAACGACTTTGGCGCAGGCGGTGTTTCCGTTGCCATCGGCGAGCTGGCACCGGGACTTCAGATCGACCTCGACAAGGTTCCGAAAAAATACGCAGGTCTTGACGGCACTGAGATCGCCATCTCTGAGTCTCAGGAGCGTATGGCTGTTGTAGTTGACCCGAAAGATGTGGATACTTTCCTGAAATTTGCAAATGAAGAGAATCTCGAGGCAATTCCGGTTGCAGTTGTAACGGAGGAGCCACGCCTTGTCCTTAACTGGAGAGGAAAAGAGATCGTAAATATCTCCCGTGCATTCCTGGATACCAACGGTGCACATCAGGAGACCTCCGTTGAGGTTGAGATCCCGTCAAAGGAAGGAAATCTTTTCGAGGAACGTCCGGATGTAACAGATGTAAAGAAAAAATGGATGGATACTCTTGCTGACCTGAATGTATGCTCACAGAAGGGTCTTGTGGAGATGTTTGACGGCTCCATCGGCGCAGGCAGTGTATTTATGCCTCACGGTGGCAAATATCAGCTGACAGAGACACAGTCCATGGTTGCAAAGGTTCCGGTACAGAACGGAAAAACAGAGACTGTTACCATGATGAGCTACGGCTTTGATCCATACCTTTCCTCATGGAGTCCGTATCATGGAGCTGCCTACGCAGTAACCGAGTCCGTTGCCAAGATCGTTGCAACCGGTGGTGACTATAAGAAGATCCGTTTCACCTTCCAGGAATACTTCCGTCGTATGACAGAAGATCCTAAGAGATGGAGCCAGCCGTTCTCCGCACTGCTTGGCGCTTATGCGGCACAGATCGGATTCGGCCTTCCTTCCATCGGCGGTAAGGACAGTATGTCCGGAACCTTCAATGACATTGATGTTCCTCCGACACTGGTGTCCTTCGCAGTGGATGTTGCAAAGGTAAAAGATGTGATCACACCGGAGCTCAAAAAAGCAGGAAGCAAGCTGGTATGGCTCCGTGCACCGAAGGATTCCTATGATCTTCCGGATTACCCGGCTCTTATGGAGCAGTATGATAAATTACACCAGGATATCCAGGCAGGCCGTGTGATCTCCGCATATGCACTTGACCGTCATGGAATCGCTGCTGCAGTCAGCAAGATGGCCTTTGGTAACGGCATGGGTGTAAAGATCGAGCATAACCTTGATCCAAGAGATTTCTTTGCTCCGGCATTCGGCGATATCATCTGTGAGGTTCCGGATGGAAAAGTCGGTGAGCTTGCCATTACCTATACTGTGATCGGTGAGGTTACGGATAATGCGAAGTTCACCTACGGTGATACAGAGATCACTCTGAAAGAGGCGCTTTCCACATGGGAAGGAACTCTGGAGAATGTATTTAAAACAGCAGCAGGAACCGAGGACGTCAAGGCAGATGACGGTTCCCTTTACAAAGCAGACAGCATCTATGTATGCAAACATAAGGTTGCAAAACCGCGTGTATTTATTCCGGTATTCCCTGGAACAAACTGCGAGTATGACAGTACCCGTGCATTTGAGAGAGCAGGCGCCGAGGTAGACGTAAAGGTATTCAAGAACCTTACAGCAGAAGATATCCATGATTCTGTAGAGCTCTTTGAGAAAGCCATCGATCAGGCACAGATGATCATGTTCCCGGGCGGCTTCTCAGCCGGAGATGAGCCGGACGGATCCGCGAAATTCTTTGCTACCGCGTTCCAGAACGAGAAGATCAAGGAGGCAGTTATGAAGCTCCTCAATGAGCGTGACGGTCTTGCTCTTGGTATCTGCAACGGATTCCAGGCACTGATCAAACTGGGATTGGTACCGTACGGTGAGATCTGCGGACAGAAAGAGGATTCTCCGACACTGACCTACAACACCATCGGACGCCACGTATCCAAGATGGTTTACACCAAGGTTGTCAGCAACAAGTCTCCATGGCTTCAGAAAGCACAGCTTGGCGGTGTATACTGTAATCCGGCTTCTCATGGTGAGGGACGTTTTGTCGCAAACGATGAGTGGCTGAAGAAACTCAAGGAAAACGGACAGATCGCAACAGAGTATGTACCGGTAGATGAGACAGGATATGAGGGTGAGTTTAACGTAAACGGCTCTTATATGAACATCGAGGGTATCACAAGCCCGGATGGACGTGTTCTCGGAAAGATGGCACACAGTGAGCGTCGTGACGCAGGCGTGGCTGTCAATATCTACGGAGAGCAGGATATCAAGATTTTCGAATCTGGTGTTGAGTACTTTAGATAATACCAGGGTTACGTGAGCTGCATGCAGTGGCAGGGGATTTCAGACCTCCCTGCCACTGTAAAAATACAAAAAGCATATATTTAAAAAATTAAAAAAGTGAAAAAAACTGTT
>ENA-OQCS01000013-OQCS01000013.1-human-gut-metagenome-genome-assembly--contig:-NODE-13-length-69193-cov-4.050705_pt1 | contig 69193 bp, 75 predicted proteins | sample MGYA00242757_ERZ504575 | MGnify/ENA primary metagenome ERZ504575 (study PRJEB26092, sample SAMD00036297) | human gut metagenome | host: Homo sapiens | study: EMG produced TPA metagenomics assembly of... | reverse complement strand
AAGACAGCGTCATTGGTAATGCGCACATAATGCGGATTGCGGTCGAAGCAGGCCGCTCGTCCTGTACCGTCACCTCGCCGAAAGGTATCCACCCCACCAGCGGCTGCGGGAACTCAAAAGAGCGGTTCTTTACCAGTTCGGCATACAAACCACCGTCCGCACCGAAATTAATGTCTTCGAAGAAGATTCCATACATGGCAGGATTTATCCGAGCCGTCGGTTTTGATACATCAACAGTCATCACATGCTGTTGCGCCTGCATGCCAAGAACAACGAACAATGTCAATAGAAATAAAAGTCTTTTCATGGTTTTAATCTGTTTATAACGATAGCATAAGCTAAATTATGACGACATACTTACCTATTCTACATCAATCCTATTTACCGGCAACCATACATCCATCTTGCCCTCACCCGGTGTGCCCATGCATAATAAGGTATCAGGGTCAGCGTCACATCTCTGGTTGCCAACTTTCCGGCAGCATCAAAACCAAGAGCCTGCACTTCTGTGGTAATTTCGTTGATGCCATACAGCAGTTCGGGCTTCTCCGTCACCTGGAATTTCGGATGACGGTTCAGGATGATATTCTGTATATTAAAATCATTATCGGCCCACTCGGCACAATAAACGATAGGACCACGCTCAACGGCCACCCGTCCACGGTCGGCAACCACTTTTTCATTGGCTTTCACCACACGGGGTTGCATGTCGAAATGCACCTCTACCACATCCCCTTTCTTCCACTTCCGGTCTATCCGGAGATAGCCTTTACGAAGTTCACCGGTCACCTCCTCGCCATTCACCAATACACGATAGCCCAACTTCAGGTCGTCGGCATACGAATAAAGGTCACTCGGAAGTACACTGCCGCGCACCCAACCCGGAATACGGATATTCATCGTAAACGGCAGGTTGCCCTGAGCCACCTTCACACGAATGTCTCCGTTCCAGGGGTATCCGGTTTCCTGCTCCAGCACCACTTTCTTTTCATTCAACTTCAGCTCGGCACGGTTGGACAAGAAAAGGTTGACGTACACCTGATTGTCTTTCACGGCATACACATATCCCGGCAAAGAAGGAATGAACCGGCTGATGTTGCTGGGACAGCAGGCACAACCAAACCACGGCTGACGTGTAATCGTATGGTCGGCATTAAAGTGATACTTACCATCGCAAGACAACGGATTGGGATAGAAGAACTTGCTCCGTCCAATGAAACGCCGGAGATTAATCCGTTGTAAAGCGTACGTTCCAGCACGTCGAAATACTTGGAATCGCCATGCAGCAGAAAGAGGCGGTAATTCATGTAAACATTGCCGATGGCGGCACAGGTCTCATTGTAGCAGTCAGATTCGGCAATTCATAGTTATCACCGAAAGCTTCGCCCGCATGACGCGCACCGATACCGCCGGTAATATATATCTTCTTGCCGACGATATTCTCCCATATCTTGTCGATAGCCTTGATGTAGGAGCTGTCACCCGTAATGGCAGCCACATCAGCCATACCGGAATACATGTAACCGCACGTACGGCATGTCCCACTGCCTCTTCCTGCTCCAGTACAGGCTTGTGCGACTGCAAATAGATGTCCTTGCGTGCCGTAGTGCCGCGCGCGTCGAGGAAGAACTTGGCCTGGTCGAGATATTTCTTATCTCCTGTCACGGTATAGAGGCGTACCAATGCCATTTCGGCAATCTGATGTCCGGGAATCACACGCTTCTGTCCGGGGCCTTCACCGATATTCTTGCATACGCAGTCGGCATAACGGATAGCTATATCCAGGAAGTTCCGCTTGCCTGTAGCTTGATAATAAGCCACAGCCCCTTCCACCATGTGACCCAGATTATAGAACTCGTGGCTCAAATTCTCCACCTCCGACCAGCGTTCCGGCCCCGACCAATCGTGCGGATGCTTGGGGTTCATGGTACGTGCGGTGTAAAGATACCCGTCCGGTTCTTGGGCGGCGGCCACTATGACCAATACGCTGTCGATATATTCTTCCAGTTTCTTGTCCGGGTAAGTCTGCAAGGAGTAACTTGCACCTTCAATCGTCTTATAGACATCCGTATCGTCAAAGGAGAAGCCTCCCACCTTATACTCATCACTGGGATGAGTAGCTTTCACAAAGTTTTCATAACGTCCCGTTTCCTCACACTTACTGAAAGCCAACGGGATGGTTACCTCGCGGCTTGCCTTCAAGCGTTGTCCCCAGAAACTGTCCGTCACCTTCACTGAAGTGAAAGGAACCGGGTCGATGGGATAACCGGAATGCAAAGTCTGTTGCTTTTGTGCCGACACACTGCCGGTCATGGCTGCAACAAGTGCCAAAGTCAATAATCGTATCATATCTTTTAAGTTTTTAAGTTCCCACGCACGGAATTACACGGATTTATCCTTATTTCCCCTTATTCTCATGGATACGTATCACCGTAAACGAATAGGCAGGCAAGGTATAAGGAAACTCCGTACCGCCGATGTCGAAGGCGGAAGTCACGGAACGTGCCTGCTTGTCTTTCGGGTCACCCGTCAGGAGCGTCTTCACTGCCGAGGGATTCTGCAAGTCGATGCCCTTCAGCTTCACTGTAGAGGAAACCTCCACCGGAAGCAGGTTCACCAGCTTTACGATATGGTCACCCGTGGCCTCATCCTTTACCACCGAAACACCGACGCGCTTGCGGACAGCCTCTTGCCCATTATTCAGTGTGACGTGCGAGGTGATGTACTGCGTACCCGCATTCTGTCCGTACATCTGCTGTGTGTAGTAGCCCACGGTAGGCTTCACTTCCGTGTTATTGAAATAAATCAAGTCGGGATTCCACTGCGTATGGCCTTCCTTCGCCAGCAACGGGGCGTACGAGGTCATCTCCACCACATCGGCATTACGTTCCACCGAAGTCAGATAGAGAGCTTCTGCCAACGCTGTCTCTATGTTGTTGGGACGTCCGGGCAGGTGGGCGGCATATTCGCCCAGATAGACCTTGGACTTGGTACGGTCATAACGGTCGTAGTAGTCCTGGTTGTGAATCATCCAGCCCGGATCCACGTAATAGTGTTCGTCCACCATGGGCACGCCCAGTTCCGTGGCAAGGCGCCAGCCTCCGCATAGTCCGTGCTTCGTAGAAGGGACCTACAGTGCCGACAACCGTAATTTCGGGATGCTTCTCCCTGACAGCCTTGTATATCATGCAAAGCGCTCCTCAAACACTTCGGTAATCATATCCTCGTTGCCTATGCCGATATACTTCAGATTGAAAGGCTTGGGATGGCCTGCCTCAGCACGCTTCCTGCCCCACACGGTGCGGCGTGCATCGCCGTTGGCATACTCTATCAGGTCGAGCACATCCTGGATATAGGCAGGCATCTCTTCCATCGGGATGCCACCCTGCTGGCCGTAGCGCATCAGTTCCTTGTTGGCCCCCTGCGGACAGTTGTCGGCATAGTGCGAGTGTGTGCCCGAGTTCTGGCACGGCACGCCCGCTGCCAATACCGGCAGAGGTTCGGCACCTATATCTTCGCAGAAGCGGAAGTACTCGAAGTAGCCCAGTCCGCGTGTCTGATGATACCCCCACAGATTGCGCAACGGCTTACGCGCTTCAAGCGGTCCGATAGAGCCTTTCCAGTCATAGATATTATCAATGCCGTCGCCATGAGCCACGCAGCCGCCGGGGAAGCGGACGAAGCGTGGATGCAGGTCGCAAGCGTCTGCGCCAGGTCGGCACGCAAGCCGTTCTTATGGCCCTTGAATGTATTTTGCGGAAAAAGGGAAATCATATCGAGATGCAGTGTCCCCACCGTCTGCGGCTGAAGCGAGAGCACGGCGCACGCACATCGGCGTTTGCCGTCAGCACCGTCTGCTGTTTCTTCCACTCTTTGGAGGACACATTGACGGAAGAGCGGGCAATCTCACGGCCCGTCTGGTCGAGCAGGCAAACAACCACCTTGCCTCCCTTGCTGCCCGGTGCCACGCGGGCGAAGAGAGAGAAATCGTACTTCTCCCCTTTCTTCAAGCTGATGCCGTCGAAACCGTCGTTCTGCAATGTCACTCCGGGACGCGCCTCCAATACGGCATAATGAGGGTTATTGGGATGAATGGGGTCGGCAGCGGCAATGGTAACGGCAGCCGCAGCATCGCCCTCTTTCACCGCCCAGGCATATGTGCCGTCCCAACCTTGGTGTGAACCGTCCTTAGACGAATACTCGAAGTCGCGGTTCTGTACCAGCTCGGCATACAGTCCTCCATCCGCAGCATAGTTGATGTCTTCGAAGAAAATACCTATCAGATGCTTGCTGATGGTTTTTGCACATTCCGTCTCCACTTCGATAGTCGCCTCCACCGGTTTCAGTCCGGCAAAACGTACGGGGTCTTGCTCGGTACGTTCGGCATGGAGTGCCTGGCGGTACTTCTTATGCTCTGCAAAGGAGATGACACGCTGCACCGTGGCATACGGTACACGCTGCATCCAACCCTGCTGTACGGTACCGTTCAGCAGAACCTCCTTCCGCACGTTAGGATAGACCTCCGCCGGCCGGTATTCGGCAAGGCGAGAACGGTCAAAGTATTTCTGCGCTTTCCATTGCAGCAAGTCGGGAGACTCGACGTATGCAAGGGAGTTTCCGCTTTCCGTCAGTTCCCAGATACAGTGCCAACGGTCGTCGGCACGGGTCTGCATCAAGTGCGGTTTCAGCATCCGCTTCATTTGCCCCCAGGGGCCGAAGTCCGAGTTGACAAAGGAGCTGCCCTCTGCCACGCTGAACCATCGGTTGCCATTGGGACTCCAGGCTAGTTTCAGACCGCCACTGCCGTCGGCATGGGAGTAGGAAAAGAGGTAGACTGAATCGTTCATTCGCCACTCCATTCGTCACAGCCTGCAAAGGAACGGTCAGTGTCAAGAACAGACACAAGGACAATAATTTCAAGAATCTATTCATGGTATTAAGTCGGTATTAATCATTCACATTTAGTTCGATAGTCACAATCAGCCGTATTCTGAATGCCATTCAGTCGTATAGTGAATAGGGTTCAGTCGTATAGTGAATGCCATTCAGTATACGACTGAATCAGGACAATTATAAACCTCTGATAATCAAAGATTTGCAAAAGGAGTAATCCGTTATGATATATCATTACAAAACAAGGGTTGCTCCATGCCTTCTTTATTCCACGATTACCGCCCCTCCCTGCGGCTGAACCGTGAGTTGCAGAGAGCCGTCAGCCTTTATCCTCTGTAGCTTTAATTGAGGCTGCATCTTCTTGTCATCACTATACAGAGACACCTCTTGTCCTGCCAGCATAGGAAGGTCAAGTTTCAGTTTCAACGGTTCCACCGTTGCATTGGCAGCGGCTATGTACCACGTGTTTCCATGACGACGGGCAAGAACAATATATCTCCCCGGATAGCCGTCAATGAAACGGGTCTCGTCCCAAGTAGTGGCACTTGTTTCATAAGTCGAGGCAGATTTGCGGAGCATCCGTCAAGTTATTAGGTGCCAAGGCGAAGTTCTGGATAGATTTTGGAACAGCACTGCCGTTGCCAGCTGAAAGATGTCCGTGGTGCGGCGAATAGTTCCGCCATCGTTGCTGCGGTTCAAACGCTTGTTCAGGAACACACCGCCAAACTCCATGCATCCCACAGCATTGCGGATGAAAGGGTGCAGCGTGGCATTGAACGCCTCGTTATCACAGAAATGCTGGCTAAATACCAGATTCTCGGAAGCCAGCACCGCCTCGCTGCCTACGTAATTGGGATACATCCGTTCCCAGCCGCGAGGCAAGGTACAGCCGTGGAAGATAACCATCAGACCGTGGTCGTCGGCATCGCTCAGAATCTCCTCGTACAAACGCAGGGTCTCCTGCTTGTCACCGCCGAAGAAGTCTACTTTGATACCCTTCACACCCAGACTTTGCAACCAGCGCATCTCTTGCTTGCGGGCAATGGAGTTATCCATCCGGTTGACGGGACTCTGCTCTATATCGTTCCAGTAACCACTGGAGCTATACCACAAGAATACCTCCACACCCTTGCTACGGGCATACTTGATAAACTGTTCCATGCGGTCGCGACCGATGTTGTTGTCCCACCAGTTGTCAATCAATACATATTCGTATCCCATGGCGGCTGCCAAGTCAACATAGCGCACCTGGTCGTCGTAGTTGATGCTGCCGTCCTGCCAGAGAATCCAGCTCCATGTGCCACGGCCCGGCTTGTAATCATGGGTGGTGGTATAGCGTGGTTCCACTACATCCCAGGGGACGGTGGTTTCCACAATCGGCTTCAAGGTTTCCCCCACCGTCACAGTACGCCACGGCGTGGAGCCCGGCAGGGAAAAGGCAGGTGCCACCGTTCCATTGCCGTTGTTCTCTTCCGGCATGGGGAAAGCAATGCGATACACGCCGTTATCCCAATCACTCAAACGCGAGCCACAATAACGGCTGTCCACTCCGGTTTCACTGAGCAGTACCCAGCCGTCATCCCCCACCTTGAACAAGCAGGGAAATGTATATCCATGTCCATAACCCGAACGTTCGTTCATCGGGCATCTGCCTTATATTCTTCTTCGTAACTGGGTTTGGTACGCTTCCACCCTATCATGGCGTCGCTCTGCGGACAAAGGAAAGTGGTGTCTGCGACGGAAGCGGAAGCCGGTCCGTTCGCTGTTCACCGTGACGCTTCCTTTTCCCTGCTCCCTCGGCAGGGTGTAACGGAAAGCCACGTCATTGTGCTGACGCGGAAAGTTATCTGCACATTCTTCCCCTCACCGTTGACGAATGAACAAAGCAATTCGTTTGCCCGGTAATGGATGTGCGAAGCTTTGATTCGGGATTGTTCATAAACCGTATCGAAAGCTGTGACTTTATGTTCCTTCAACTGCAATCCTCTATAGAAATCACCCACATTTGTCTCCATCCCCAAGGGAGAAGATTCCAGCATTTGCTTTCCATTGTAGGTGACGGCGTAAGACACTTCGCCGTTGGCTGACGGGCAGGATACCGTAAGCTGCAATTTTCCATCCGGACCATTGACAGATACACTCTGTGCTGCCAGCGGACCTGAGAGGGCAAACAACCAAACCAGTAATTTCAATCTATTCTTCATGGTATTAAATTATTATGTTATATCATTAAATCAAAAGGTAGGCACACCGGCCTGATGGTTCCGTCTTCATTGAACTCCATCCGGTCTATGCAGACTTCACGATGAACGCCGGGGCCATCTTTCAAGTACCATTTATTAATACGGTGGTAAACGATTCTCCACTCATCTGTACCGGGAATCTGCAATACAGCGTTGTGTGCCGGACCGTAAATTTCCTTTTCCGGATTCTGAATCAGCACAACGGGTTGCTTGGCAACTTCGATAGGACCGAGCGGCGACTTGGATGTACCGTATGCCACATGGTAATTGGGCGAACCGGTATCGTCTACCGACCACATGAAATAGTAGAGCCCGTTGCGATAAAAGACATAGGCTGCTTCGCGGAAAGCATAGTCCTGCAAGGTGCCTCCCGCCGGTGTCATCACCGTAACGGTATTTTCCTTGATGGACACCATATCGTCGTTCAGCTCGGCACCTGCCATGTAGCCGTTGCCCCAGTAAAGATAGGATTTGCCCGAAACAGGTCTGTAAACACATCCACATCAATCTGTTGCCCGCCACCGACGGGTGAAGCAGTAACGACAGGGCGTCCCAAATCGGTGAAAGGGCCGGCCGGAGAATCGCTCGTAGCCACTCCAATCTGCTTGCCGCCGCCATTCTTGGGGTTTCCACTGTAATAGAAGAAGTATTTATACTTACCGTCCACTTTTTTCTCTTCAATGCAAGGCGCCCAAGCATTGCCATCTGCCCAGGGCACTTGCTCCGACTTCAAGTCCAGCATGACGCCTTCATCCTGCCAGGTCTTCAAATCCGTGGAGGAGAATACGGTGAAATACCAGCCTCCCCAACCCGGCTGTCCGTCCGTAGTAGAATAGATGTAATACTTTTGGGTCTGATGGGAATAAAGGATTTCCGGGTCGGCATGGAAACCCGGCAATACGGGATTGTTGGGCAATGCGCCCAGTTCTGTCGGCTTGCCCCATTCATCGGTAATGCGCAACAGCTCATGGCGGGTAATGGGGATAATGGTCCCATGACGGGGATGGAAGTTCATCTTCACCTCGCTGTCTATCACCTTAAAATTCTTCAAGTCAGTGGTTTCCGTAACTGATAGCTTCCTTTCATATAGACGTCGTACATCAGGATATACTTATCCTGCCCTATCAGTTTGAAGTGCCCGCACCCTCTACGGCTTCCTTAGTCTGTTGCTTGTAATCGGGTTCTTCCGTCCATGCCCCGGAGGTCAAGGAACGGGTGGTGGCCACCTTTATGCCGTTTCCATGCCCTTCCGTCTTATAGAAAAGGTGGAAAACACCATCCTTATAGACAATGTCTCCATCGATGCACGATTTCCCGTTCTCCGGCAGAAACAATGGCTTGGGCTCTCCCTCCAAATCCGTAAACTCCGCATTGGCATAAGCATAATATATGACATCGGCTCCATCGCCATGCAGCATGGACCAATACACCATGTACTTTCCCGCCTCCGGGTCGTAGATAGTCTGCGGAGCCCATACACGCTTCAAATCCTCCTGACCTGAATAACGTTTCTGTATATTGATAACGGAGTGGGACCAGTTGACCAAGTCGGTAGATTTCAGCAAAACCATGGCACGGTTGGAACTCCATCCATTGGCTGAAACCATATCTGTCACTACCATATAGAAAGTCTTGCCATCCTCGCAACGAAGGATATGCGGGTCGCGGACTCCCCGGTGGAGCTGATGACTTCGAGTCGATTACCGGTTCATTATCATTCAATGCCCAGTAGGTATAACCGTCCATGCTTACAGCATAGCGCACAGCTTCTTCATCGCCACTATTCCCAGTGAAATAAGTGAACAAATAAGCTACATAATCTTTTTCGGGAAAGGATTTTTGCCAGGAATATCCCGGAAGTGCAAACAACGACAATAACATTGCCGCCAAAAGCATCCGGAAAGTGTTTTTCATCCGTACAATCATAATCTTTTTATATTAAACCTTTTAACGGGTGTAAAATTAACACTATATACATTATAATACAAAGAAAGTGTATATGTTGTGTAACATATACACTTATTTAATCTCTCCAATCAGTCGGCATTCAAAAAACGCACCATCTCACAAGCTGCCAGCAGAAATGCCCCTACCCCAAGTTAGCAGTAGAGTTGGCATCAACCACCTGTCCGGGAATGGCTTTCTCGCCAATCGGCTGTACATACCCTATGCGGCCATCGGGCTGCAAGGCTACAGTAGTCAGATAATTCCACGCCTTCATCACTACGGGTTGATAAGCAGCCTTGTCCAGCAAGCCGTTGTTCATCCCCCATAACAGACCATAGGTAAAGAAAGCCGTACCGCTGGTTTCAGGACCGGGAGCATGCTCAGGGTCGAGCATACTGCGTGTCCAGTAGCCTTCCGGCTGCTGGCAGGCAGCCACGGATTTGGCCATCGTCTGGAAGCGGTCTATGTACTCCTGGCGGTATTGGTCTGTTTCGGGCAGGTCTTTCAGTACCTTTGCCAAAGCAGCCAGCACCCAACCGTCGCCACGTGCCCAGAAGTCTTTCTTACCATTCACACTTTTGTGTTTTGGATAAATATATTTGCCGTCGCGATAGTATAGGCCTTCCTCCGAATCGTACATGATACTGTTGGCATAGGTCCAGTATTCATGCAGTTTCTCCAGATATAACGGATTGCCGGTCAGCTTGTACATCTTTGTCATAACGGGCATTACCATGTAAAGTCCGTCCGCCCACCACCAATAATCGTTCTTGTCCGTACTCATCTGGTATTCCATCACTTCGCGCGCACGGGCTATCTTCCCGGAATCCGGCTTCACGGTATACAAATCCGCATAAGTCTGGAAACAAATCTGATAATCACCGAAAAGCACATAATCATCACTCTCCCCATAGCTGTACTTCCACTCTTCCTTGTTGTCACTCTTCGCGCCTTTCCATTCATTATGTTCTGCCCACGCCTCGGAATAGGCATAGCATTCCGGATTACCGGTCAGGAAGAACACCTCCATGTTTCCCGTATGATAGGCGGCATTGTCCCAGAAAGAGCGCCCATGTTGCGGATGGGTCTCCTGCCAATAGTTGTTCACCCGATTGATAATCTCAATCACTTCTTCCGGTTTCGGCTGCTGAGCGGTGCATGAGAACAGTCCCCAGCAAAAAGCCAAACCCAATAAAAATAAGCATGTCGTTTTCATATACTAATACTGTTCTTTTATCTTATCACTTCCAATACATATACCGGTTGCGGTGCAAACTCCACAACCCGCTCTCCGTCTCCTTGCTTGGCATGCTGCACAAACAGATGCAGCCGCTTCCTGCTCTTCCACAATTCCGTGTCATGAGACGGTTCCCAGGCACCGACAGTGAAGTCGGTCAAATCGCTGATGCTCCACTTACTGTTTGCCACATCCGTAGCGTGCGCCAAAGAGACTTTGCTCCCCCGTTCTTCATCCCTAAATACATAAAATATCTCCCCGCCATCTACTACGATGCGCGGACGGGCCATCGGAATCATCTTCGTGCCTCCACCTTTCAGGGAAAACGGAGTGGTACGCCCGGAGACCTGGCGGCTGTGCCACATCTGCCCGTCATGCCAGACAATCCGGTATTGCGGGACGTCGCTGTCCGGGTCGCGCCAATAGGAAGCAATGTACGGATTGCCGCCTGCATCGGCACTCATGCTGGTCTGGTTTATCAGTTCCGAATTCTGAGGAATGCGGCAGGCATACTCTGCATTACCCAGACGGATGGGCAAATCATATTTCTTGCCATTTGCCTTATACCATGTTACGCCATTGTCAAAGGAACGGGCGTAGCATAGGTCATGGTTGGTTTCCACATGCCAAGTCTCGCGCCAGACCCACGACAGATGGATGGTTCCAAGCTCATCTACATATAGCTGCCAGTAAGCATTGCGCTTGTTCTCGCCATCAATCAGTACATCCTGCACACGGCTCCATTTCTTCTCCTTCAAGGAATAGCGGTTCATCACCAGGTTGCCCCGGCCGGAAGAACCGGAACGGTATGCAAACAGCAGGTCGCCTCCGGACAGCAGATAAAACTCCGGATAGGTTACATTGCCTTCATCCACGCCCGTCATGGGCTCCTTCTCACCCAATTCCAGTGAATGGGGTGCAATGCTGCGACAGTAGTTCAAGGGCTGTCCGTGATGGTCGAAGGTACATGAATATACCCGTCACCATCCAGCATCATGCTGATGACGTTATGGGCATCCTTCACATTCCCTTTATACTGTGTGCGGTGCAGTGTCCACTGTCCGGCATGGAGGTTCCGTTTTCCAAGAGTCAGGAACCCTTCCGCATCATAGTAACTGATGTATTGCTCGTCACCTTGCGTCACCAGCGAATTATTACGGAATACGGCAGTGTTGACGGAAGTCTGGCTGTATCCTTTCCCCACTTCCACCAGATGCGTTTCGGGAAGGACACCGGCAGCACCCTGTGCACAGAGTGCCACCGGAAATCCACCAATCCCCCAAACAATTAATATAAATACTATAAAAAATGAATCAGTCTTACTCATAATAGGCATGGTCTTTGGGGAATTCTTCACCACCCCACGCCTTTTTCGAGGTCCATGCCTGCGGAGCATCTGTCCAGAACGGATGGTCGGCGGGCAAGCCCAGGGGCAAGAATGCCAGGGAAGCCATGTAAAGGCTGCCGTTGTTAGTATACCAGTCGGAGATATGAGGCTGGGAACCATTGAATCCCAATGTCAGAAAACCTTTCTCGTTGAAGTTCCGGTTGTCACCGAACATACGGTTGATGACAGCTGTCATGGCAACACGTACCTGTCCGTTCGACAATTCCTTGGGCAACCATCCACGCCATGCCAACAAAGCCAATGGTTGGAGGGTACCGGTGCGGTAGGTAATGGAACGCCCGAATACGGGGAAGGCCCCCTCGGGAGAGATGAAACGTTCCAGAATCATGCCGAAACGCTGCATGCGCTTCTGGGCACGCTGGAAATTGCAATCCGGCGCATTCCATATCTTATTTTTTCCACTGTTCGTAAAGACTTCCAGACACTCCACATACATGGGATGGAGTACGAAGCTGTTGTAATAGTCAAAGGCAAATCCCGGTCCGTCGCTATAGAAGCCGTCACCTACATACCACTCTTCCACCTTGCGCAGAGCGGAGACAATACGGTAAGCATCACTCTTGGAACCAGCCTTGCGCAGGAAACATTCTACCGTAGACGAGAACAGCAGCCAGTTGGTATAAGGAGGGTCCACACGGCGCAACTGGGTGAACTCTTCAATGTAACGCCGTTTAGTCAAACTATCCAGAGGCACCCACAAAGCATCGTATCCTCGCAGGAAGCTTTCAGCAACATAAGCGGCATCGACCAGCGGCTGCCCCTCTTTCCGCCAAAGTAGGTAATCCTGACTTTCCGGGTCTACCGCCTGCGCATAACTTTTCAATGCCCATTCGCGGAGCTGCCTGCGCTGCTTGCCTTCGGCAGTGTCATCGTCCGGCAAAGAGAGCCAGGGCGCCAACCCCGCCATCAGACGGCCGAAACATTCCATATAGGTCACCCGTTTGTCGCGTCCATCCCAAGTGGGACTAAGCTCCACCTGCATATTTTCCTGGAGCTTCCCTTCACTCATATTGCTCAGTACCGGAGCAGCCATTTGATACAACACCCCGGCCCAAAGTTCGCGGTCTGTCACTTCCTTCTCTTTTTTCTTCTTGGCAGCCATTTCCTGAGCAGGCAGCAATAAAACTGCCACCAGCAGCAGCCATAAGTAGTTACTTTTTCTCATGATATTATTTAAGTTTGTTTTTCAATACTGCAAAATTACCCCATTCCCGGTAATTTCGGGGGCACTATTGTTTCAAAAAGGGGTAAATATCGGTCATTAGTGCCCCAAAAGCTCAGAAATCACAAGAAAAATCCTAAGATTAAACCGTGCTACGACGGAAGTGAATAAAGTATTTGCCGCTATATTTGTTTCTTCATGAACTGCACCAGTACGAGGGCAATGCAATAAGCTATAATCTGTTCAAACCAAAAGTCAAGTCCTTCAAACATATTACTCATTATTTTAATAGACACCCATTCCTTTTTCTGATAACAAAGGAAAGGAGTTTATTCGGAATAATGAATTTCCATACGACTCAAAAAATGTTCTATTTTTCCGGATTACAGACAAAACTGAGAATATCCACCAAGACACTGACTACTTCCATATTACATTAAATGTCCCGAAAACCGATATATTCTCCTGCCAAAAGACTATTTTTGCAACAAATATCCATAAGCATACCATGGCAGGCATCTATATTCATATACCTTTTTGCAAGACACGCTGTATCTATTGCGATTTTTATTCCACCACTCGCAGCGAATTGAAGCAGCAGTACATCCGTGCCTTGTGCACTGAACTGAAAACCCGCAAGGGTTATCTGAAGGAAGAACCGATAGAGACCATCTACTTTGGCGGAGGAACTCCCTCACAGCTCGCTCACGAAGATTTCGAGCAGATATTCCGGACTATCAAAGAGGTGTATGGAACAGAACATGCCGAAGAAATTACCCTCGAGGCCAATCCCGACGACCTGACGGAAGAATATGTGTCCATGCTGCGCACCCTCCCCTTCAACCGCATAAGCATGGGGATACAGACATTCGACGCCCCCACCCTGAAACTGTTGAACCGCCGGCACAATGCCGCGCAAGCCATCGCAGCCATACACCGCCTCCGCCAAGCCGGCTTCCGGAATATCAGCATCGACCTCATCTATGGACTACCGGATGAAACAGACCAACGGTGGGAACGCGACCTGCAACAAGCCGTCGGCCTTGATGTGGAGCATATCTCCGCTTATCATCTGACTTACGAAAAAGGCACCCGCATCTACGAAATGCTGCAGAGCCATCGTATCAGCGAAGTGGACGAAGAGAGTAGCCTGCGCTTCTTCTCGGCGCTCATGGACACCCTGGGAGCCGCGGGGTATGAGCATTACGAAATATCCAACTTCTGCAAGCCCGGCATGTACTCACGCCACAACACTGCTTACTGGAAAGGCATTCCGTATTTGGGCTGCGGCCCTTCCGCCCACTCCTTCAATGCGGAGACAAGGGAATGGAACACAGCTTCTCTGGAAGGATACATAAAGTCCATTGAAGAGGGGCACCGTTCCTCCGAAACAGAAATTCTGGATAAAGTGACCCGTTACAATGAATACATCATGACTTCCCTGCGTACCATGTGGGGAATCTCCCTGACATATACGGAAGAAGCCTTCGGCACAGAGTTGTGCCAATATTGCACGAAAATGGCAGCCCCCTACCTCCAAAGCCACAAACTGGAGATGCAGGCAGACCGCCTGCGCCTGACCCGGGAAGGCATCTTTGTTTCGGACGGCATAATAAGCGACCTGATGTTCATTGATTAACAGCAAAACCGGGAGACTGCATGACCGAACAAGAAGTCAGACGCTACTTGCGCCAAATGAAGGAAGAAGACTCGGAACGGGCTTTTCACAGTTTCTACAATCTGTGCTACGACCGCTTGTTCCGTATTGCCTGCTATTTCGTGAAGCACGAAGAATGGGCGCAAGAAATTGTGCTCGACGTCTTCATGAAGCTTTGGGAACAACGCGCCCGGCTGCCGGAAGTGAACAACATAGAGGATTACTGCTTTATCCTTACCAAAAATGCCTCCCTCAATTACCTGGAAAAAGAGAACCGGCACCCTACACTCTCGTCCGAACAGCTTCCCGAAGTTTCCGGCCAGGCCGATTCCCCCGAAGACACTCTTATCAGCGAAGAACTGTTTGCCCGATATGTCAAGGCGCTCGACCGCCTGCCGGAGCGTTGCCGTGAAGTATTCATCCGCCTGCGCGAAGAGAAACAAAGCTATGCACAAGTGGCGGAGGAGCTGAACATCAGCACAAAGACAGTAGACGCGCAACTGCAAAAAGCACTCACAAGACTCAAGGAAGCATTGCTGACGGAGTGAACTCTGCTTCATCTTCCTTGCAAGAAGCCGCGTATGCATGTATGAGATGTACATCTCGAGCTGCATGAGATACACATCTCGCACAACATGAGATGCACATCTCGAGCACACCTTCCCTATTGATTGAAACAGAGAAACAAGGAAGTCATACGTAGGCAGGACGGACTTTCACGGACAAAGAGCTTTAGATTAACATTATTTCAGGATATAGGCATAGGGAATTCCTGAAAAGGAGCTGTCTTTACATGCAGAAAAGGAGTCATAGGCTCTTAATAAATTGCCAAAAATGAAAGTGAATAACGAGAATTTCGACAAGGTACTGAACAAACTGGTTGCTTCTACCCGTTCCCCACGAGGACGCTTTACGGCAGAGAACAGCTGGAGGCTGCTGGAAAGCCGTTTGCTAAAGCGCCGCAGCATGAAGCGGTTCTGGATGCGTACAGCCAGTGCCGCAGCCGTAGTCCTGCTCTGTGTAACGAGCTGGGCAGCCTATCAGTCTTATACGTAGCACCACCACGGAAGCCATTCCCACAGAAGCCATACATACTACCGAGGAAACCCAAGTAATCCATAGCGTACTGACATTCGATCAGCAACCCTTGCAGGAAATCGTCCGTCAACTTTCCGAAACGTTCCGTACCGATATACGTATCGAAGGAGACAGCCTGAAGAACTATCACATGACAGCTACCTTCCGCGAAGGGGAGAGTCTTACAGAAATCCTCGACCTACTGAAGGACGCCGGCAACTTTACCTATAAAAAAGAAAACAACACTATTATCCTTACTACTAAACTTAACTGACAATGACCAGCTCTACTATCTGTTCGCACCACCGCATCAGAACCGTACTTCTGATGTGTGTGGTTCTTTTAAGCGCCTCACTCCATGCACAGGCACAAAACAAGGAAACACGTATAAACCTGAATATCCGTAACGCAACTTTAGAGAGTTTCGTGAAGCAACTGGAAAATGCAACCGGATTCTCCTTCATCTATGGGGAAGAAGTAAAGCTCACGCACCGCATCACACTGGAGATGAAACAAAAGAACATCAGTGAGATATTGCAACGTGCCTTTGAAAACGAACCCATCACGTTCGAAATATCCGGAAAGCACATTCTACTCCATAAGCGGCCCGTGCCGCAGAAACCCGTTAGCCGTAAGTTCACCATCAGCGGATACGTGACCGACGGAGCGTCTTCCGAGACGCTGATTGGTGCCAATATCCTTGAGAGTCGTCGTTCCACAGGTACTGCCACCAATCCTTTCGGTTTCTATTCCCTCACCCTGCCGGAAGGGGAAACGGAACTGGTTTTCTCCTACCTGGGCTACGAAAGCCGGCATAGCCGGTTCGAACTGACGAAAGACACCTTACTCAACGTCAGGCTGGACAGCAATAACCAGCTGGCAGAGGTCGTGGTGCTCTCGGACAAGCGGGAGGCCGGCATAGAAAGCACAGCCATGGGAGCGCATGAGATACCGATGACACAAATCAGGCATACCCCGTCCATATTGGGAGAAGCGACCTGCTGAAGACCATTCAGCTGATGCCGGGTGTGCAAGCCGGTATGGAAGGTTTTGCAGGCATGTATGTGCGAGGGGGAGGTCCCGACCAAAACCTGGTTATGCTGGACGGAATTCCAGTTTACAACGCAGACCACCTGCTGGGAGTATTCTCCATCTTTACGCCCGAAGCGGTAAAGAACACCACACTCTTCAAAAGTTCTTTTCCTGCCCGCTACGGCGGGCGTCTTTCGTCTATAGTAGATGTACGGACCAACGACGGAGACATGCATAAATACCACGGCGCATTCAGCATAGGCCTGTTGACGGACAAACTGCATATCGAAGGCCCTATCTGGAAAGAACGGACCTCCTTCAGTTTCAGCGCACGAGCCATCCCCACCCTATTCTTCAAAAATCTCATTGTAGACAAAGACGACACCTATTCCGACAAATACAACTACTATTTTTACGACGTCAATGCAAAGGTCAATCATAAGTTCAGCGACCGTAGCCGCATCTTCCTCAGTTTCTACAAGGGGAAAGACCACTATCATTATGACAGTGACTACCACGGTGACAATTACGACAACAGCATTAAGAATTATTCCAAGGACAACAGCCATCTGAATTGGGGAAACACCATCGCCTACGGCCGCTGGAACTATGTATTCAACAGCAAGCTGTTTTGCAACACCACCGTCTCATACAACAAATATGAGATGGGGCTGGACGGAAACATAGAAGATACCTATACTGTCGCCAATAAAGTACAAGACAGATACTATTACTCCTCCAAGTTCAACTCCGGTATCCGTGACTGGAGTGCGCGTATGGACTTTGACTACACCCCCATGCCGCAGCACCACATCAAGTTCGGTGCAGAGTACATCCACCATACGTTCCGTCCGGGAATAGCTACCTCGAAAATACAAGATATAGATAATGGCGCCCTCCAGGAAGATACGGTTTACAATACCAGCAACAGCCATGCCATGCGCGGACAAGAAATCTCCCTTTACGCCGAAGACAATTTCAATGTAAACGCCAGGCTCAGTCTGAATGCAGGTGTACGCACATCGCTGTTCCACACACAAGGGAAAAGCTACTATTCGCTGCAGCCCCGCCTTTCCGCCCGCTATGACCTCGGACAAGGATATTCTGCCAAAGCATCCTATACGTGCATGGCACAGTATGTGCATCTGCTGTCCTCTACTCCGCTGTCTATGCCTACCGACCTCTGGGTACCCATTACCAAAGACATCAGTCCGATGTATGCCAACCAGTTCTCCATAGGAGGCTACTATTCCGGACTGCCGGGTTGGGAGTTCTCCGTCGAGGGATATTATAAACAGATGAAACACATACTTGAATATCAAGACGGTGTATCCTTCTTCGGCACCTCTACCAACTGGGAAGAAAAAGTGGAAATGGGCGAAGGCCGCTCCTTCGGTCTGGAACTGATGGCACAGAAAACATTGGGCAAGACTACCGGCTGGCTGGCATATACCCTATCCAAGACCGATCACCGTTTTAAGAGCGGAACCATCAACCAAGGCCGATGGTTCCCCTACAAATATGACCGCCGCCACAGCATCAGCCTCAATCTCAGCCATAAGTTCAGTGACCGCATTGATGCAGGAGCTTCCTGGATATTCAATACCGGTGGATGTATCACTATCCCCGAAAAGGCAACAATCATCATCCGGCCCGATGGCTCTATTGAGGAAACCGGTTACATCTCCCGGCGTAACAATTACCGCTTCCCGCCAGCCATCGTTTGAATCTCGGCGTCAACTTCAACAAGAAGACCAAACATGGTATGCTACCTGGAATATCAGTATCTACAATGCATACAATGCCATGAATCCGAACATCGTTACAGCAAATACAAAAATGGATACAACGTATACTACGATGATTTCTACGAAGTATTTATCATGGAAATACCGGGCAGAAGAAAGCTCAAACTGTCATCAAGAAAATAACAATACTGCCTTGTATTCCTTCTGTTACCTATACTTATAGATTTTAAAAACAAATCCGGCATATGAAAACAAAAATGAAATTACACCTTATTATATACATAACTATTGTAGGCTTCCTAACAGCCTGCGAAAACGAGATTCCTTACAATCCCGGACAACAAGATCCGCAAATCATCATGAACGCCTTGCTCGAAACCGGACAAGCTGAGAATGATGTCTATCTCCATTTAGGCGAGGGCTATAGTATTGAACATTTGAACGAAGCAACTCTTTTCCTCTACATCAATGGCAAAATAGCAGAAACTCCGAAAGCGGTTTCCCCGGAAGAAATTTATGGGCATCTGGAAGGAGAACTTGATAAGGACATTTATGAATCATTACTGAAAAGCATACGTTTCAAGAAATATCGTCTGACCAGCACACTGCATCCCGGCGACAACATACGTCTGGAAGCCACTGCCGAAAACGGGAAATACCATGCCAGTGCCGAGGTCACCGTGCCACAACCGATAGAGAGCCTGCACGTGGACACTTGCTTGGCCTACCTGCGCGAGTACAGCGGACAAACCCTTTACCGCCAATACAAAATTACATTGCAAGACCGCCCCAACGAGAAGAACTACTACCGGCTGGACATTTGGAATGACCGTAGTTACTATTGCAAATGGAAAGAATACCTGGAAGATGAAAACGGCAGCCTCATCAAAGTGGAAGACGAGGACGGCTCTTGGCATTGGGCCTCCATACCCAGAGACACTACCATCCTTGCTCCCCGACAGAACGAAATCATCAACCGGGAAGATGTTATACTGACTGACGGCCACCCTGGCAACTATGATGATGAAGAAAATGAATTGTTTCCCACCATAAATAACAAATACAACATATTCAATGATAACACTTTCCGTGATTCGTATGCCACATTAAAAGTATATACCCCTCTCTACCAAGAATATTATCCGGTAGAGGGACACTACTACTACCATATATCCCGCAAACAAACCATCACCGTACGGCTGCTTAGCATCACTGAAGCCGAATACCGCTACCTGAAAGCCTTAAACTGCCTGGATGATGGGGATTACGACGATACTTTAATGGAACCTATCAGTCTGCCTTGCAACGTCATAGGTGGATTAGGCTTTGTGGGAGTCTGCTCTGAAAGCAGAGTAATCATAGAATTGCCCGAAACTGTTTGGCAATAACATTTTGACTAATAAAAATCCTTTTATCCATTACAATAAACTGAATTTCATTTAACCTACATTACATTCGTATTACAAAAAGCATCCAAATAAAGCATTTTCACACTACAAAATTGATTTAAGTCAAGAAATGAAGGTATAAACTACACTTTTTTACGTATTCATTTTTGTGTTATAAAACATATACCTATATTTGCATAGGTAAAAAGAAAAAGCTAAGCGCTTAGAGAGTTTTCAATAGGTATTAGATTGAGATTAGTTTTTAGGAATAACAATTAAAAAGTAGGTATTATGAAACGTTTAGGATTAACATTAGTGGCAGCAGTCTGCCTGACTGCTACAACATTTGCAGCAGGAAACCAACCTACAACTGCAAAATGGGAAGGTAACATCAACATAACAAAGTTGAGCAAGTATTTGAATCTGGATTCCAACCAGCATGAAGAAGTGGCAAACATCTGCGAATATTTTACAGAACAGATGGAACGCGCTACAAATTCCAAGAAGAATCAGGAGAAGTTACTCCGTAATGCAGTTTATGGTAATCTGAAGTTGATGAAAAAGACTCTGAATGAAAAGCAGTATGCTGATTATGCCAGAGTATTGAACGTCACACTGCAGAACAAAGGTATCGAAGTGAAATAAACTTCGCTTCTGATAAATACGAAAATAGTATTTGATAAATAAAAAGGCATTGGACTTTAGAGGTTCAATGCCTTTTCTTTACGTCAACGCCACCAAAACCTGCGGCGTCAACTCCCTAACCAAATAATTCTTATCACTTTACAAGCAGAATCTGTCTTGCAGCTCTTTCTTATACTTTCTGGAAACCAGCAGTTCCGTCACTTTGTCAAATGGTGGATAAAGCATGCATTTGCTATCCTTTATAATCATCAGATAATCAATATTGATAATATACGATTGATGTATCTGCACGAAACTGGATGAATATTGAGTAATCTGCTCAGCAGTCATTCCGCGACGCAACACCAACGGCGGCTGGTTGTTTAGTATCACCTCCCATTGTTTACGCTCGGAACAATAGCGAAAAAAGCCGATTTCAGCCGGACGCAACGCACGCATATCATTAGTTGGCGTAAATACGATAAATGTCTGTCCGGTATGCAACGGTGCACCAATGGGATATGACATTCTCTGCCCAGCCTCTGCCTGCTCTACAAAACGCGCAAGAATATCCCGCAACTCCTGCTCTTCAAAAGGTTTCAGCAGATAGTCGAACGCAGCCTCCCGGATAGCCTGAATCATGTACTTATCATAAGCCGTATAGAAAACAATCCGCATATTCCACGAAACACTGTCACGTATTTCCTGCAGTAATTCCATTCCAGTCATGTCCGGCAGTTCCACATCCAAGAACAACAAATCCGGCTGTACCTTGGCAATGAGTTTTTTCCCTTGTTTACCATTACGGGCAGTTCCTTTCAAAAAGAAGCGTGCATCCTTTCCCAATTCAAAACTCAGATTCTCAAGAGCCACCTCATCGTCGTCAACTATTGCAACCTTATATTTATCCATGTTCCTTTTATGTTTTTCTTCTCGCGAATATATACATAATCCTACTCCCATACAAAGCAATAGAAGGTCATTTACGGACTATTTGTCTGTAAATATGCCTATCCTTGCAAAAAACGAGATTAAACGGTTCTTTTAAATCCTGTAATCGTAGTTGTCTGGCAACCAGAAGTCACCTCACATCCCATCTCACCACTCTGTAGAGAGACATTGTGCACTGAAACATCAATGGCCTCCTTATTCTTATTGTTGAGAATCTGAATGGTCTGCATAATGACTTTCATTCCCGTCCCCGTGCCCCGGTTCCGACTGTCCGGACGATAACCGCCACCATTATCCGTTATCTTTATACAGATACCGTTTCCCCGGCGGCAGACCGAAACCCAAAGATTACGTTCACCTTCCTTCTCGCGCAACGCATGCTTCACTGCATTTTCAACCGGAATTTGAATCATCATAGACGGAATCCTTATTTGCTCCGGCTGCACATCCTTTTCTATCTTCAGTTCCGAATGAAAATCCGGACCTAAAGAACGGCGTTCCAGATTAATATATGTTTTCACAAAATCCAGCTCCTCTGCCAAGGTTACACACAGTTGTTCCGCCAATTCCAGATTGCAACGCATCAGTTTACCAGCGACGAAAGCTCTTGCTTTTCTTCTACATTCCGCTCCGCCATCTCCCTGTTCAGCACATTGAAGATGAAATGAGGGACAAGCGGTTACGGATATTCTCCAGACGAAGTGTAGAGACTGTGCGATGATTCCGTGCAAGCAACAAAGCACGTTTCTTTTTGCTGTACAGATAAAGGAAAACCGCCGTCAATATAGATACAACAGCTACAGCAAACACGACAAACTGTGTCTGCCTCAGCACCAGCACCTCGTTTTTCTGCTCCTGAAGCAAAACCCGATGTGCCATCAAGGTAGAATCCTGCTGATAACGCAAAGTCAAGTCTGCCGTACGCATCCGGACACGCTCATTCCTGATAGAATCATCAAGCAGGTTGTTCCTCTGCAGATAGTGATAAGCCCTCTTGTAGTTGCCGGTTTCCTCGTAAAACTGCTGAAGGTATTTATTACGGATATGTACCATATCAGGGTCGATGCCCGGAGGGACTACACTCTCGGACAATAAACGACGTGCCTCTTGAAAGTCTTTCTGAAGCAGAGCCAATTCTATTTTCTGCGTATCGATATAATATAGTGCAGTACTTACCCCCATTTCCTCCAAAAAAAGTTGGCATTCATTTATATATTTAACAGCCAAATCAACCATATTCAGTTGAAGATAACAGTCTCCTAAATTCAACCTCCCCAGATTAAGTTCAAAACTCATATCATCATATCCTTCGACTAAATCAATAACCTTTTGGAAATATTTTATCGCTGTCTGGTAATCCTCCCTATAATAGTAAGAAGTCCCTCTATTATTCAAATAAATATATTTTTCATAAGGCAGCATATTGTCATAGCTTTCCCCTGCAAGATTGTAATAGTAATCACACTGTTCAAAATCACGCATGGTAACATATACTTGTGCCAAACCATAATAAATGGGAGGTTTCTTGGTAGAAGCCATATGCAAAGAGTCGCACATCAACAAAGCTCTCCTATACCAAGCTGCCCCTATGTCCAATTTTCCTAAACGGTTATTCGCATCAGCAAGATTCATCAAAATATCCGGCACCACTTCAATCCTAGTCCCTCTCATCCGTAATTCATAAGCCTTCCGGAAAACAAATTTCGGCAGAATCCATATTCCCAACACGTGCAAAGATATTTCCCTTCATATTGAAACATTCAGACTCCAAATCTGCCATTTGAGAAGAACTATGCTGCCTTTCTATAAAGTCATGTATCTGCTGGATTACGATTTGTGCCGAATCAAGCTGTGAAGTAATCAAATATGTTTTCAGTGTCATTGCCAGATAATTATACTTGACCAAGCTATCCTTTGCCTCTTCCATCTTTTGAAGAGCCTTCAACCTTACCTTGCGGGGCACAATGGCCACAGAATCTCCATTTATACGGGAAAAATCCTCAAAAGCTCTCATCTCTGTGTATACGTCCTCTTTATCTCCGGGCGCACAAGCCCTAGAAACACAAGCCCTAATATCCAATAAATGTAAAATCGAATTCGCTTATCCATCCTCTCTCCCATGTTTCCCGTAATTAGATTATTTATTCAATACATCTACAAACTTAAAATATTTTTGCGAAATACCATCAAGTATAAGGCGTATTTCTCAGCCATAAAAGAGCATACGTTACCGCTTTATTAAAATGAAACAAAAAAATCACATCATAGTACAATATTTAGCTATATAAGCCATCAAAAATAATGAATAGGGCATTCCAACGTTTGAACTGCCCTATTCACTATTCAAATACTTGATTTTATTTAATCGTCACCATCGTCGCCCCAAATCCATACTCCTGGAACGAAGCATCCTGGTGGCGGCAATTGGAATATTTACGTTTCAACTCATCCAATAACGCTTTACGAAGTACACCATCCCCCTTGCCATGAATAAAGACGATGCGTTGTTCGCGCTTTTTCTTGTATTGTTCCATCACTTCACGAAACTTGTCCAGCTGGTAATTCAATATTTCACTGTTGCTCATGCCGCAGGTGTCATCCAGCAACTCGCCGATATGCAGGTCAATCTCGACAATCCCATTCTTGCCCCCACGTTTGATGACCGTCTGCAGTTTGGATGGAGTATCTGCCGTTTTTTCTGTATCAAAGCCTCCTTCAGTTCCTCTGCCGAAACATACACCTGCTTGGCAGGCTGGTCATTCCGGACAATATCATACACCAAGGCCGGTGTTTCAAAGAAAACCGTCTGCTGGAATGTATGCAGTTTATAGAACTTTACCATATCTATGCGGACTTCCACACTGACAGCCGGTTTCATTGTGAACGCACGGTTATCTTTGAATGCCACCAGCTGTACCATCACACGTTCACGGTCGTTCAACTCGGACTTTTCGAACTCCTCCAGCAGAAGTTTCGTATTCGGCTCTATCAAACCATGCGAACGGACTGTCCAGGACTTTCCTTCAGCACTCGAATAGGTATAATACATATAATAATTACTGTCGTTCACCAAATATGCCTCGAAAGGTGTAGTGCTGACAGCCTTGATATCCTCCGGAACAAAAGCCAGAAAAACATTCAGGATATCTCCGCCTTTCATCTCGGGCTGACGATAAACAGATATCTGCGGTTTCTCCAAACGGACCGTTTGAGGCTCTGAAACCTGAGACTCCATAGCAGACGGCCTTGCCGCAGTAGCGGTCGTACGCAATTGTTGCTCTTCTTCCCGCTTCTTCTTGGCAGCCGCTTTGGCTGCCGGAGTGGGGATATTATAATCATCGGTCTCTATCACCACACATTCGTTTATGGGCATCGGTATGTCAAAACCGTCGGCATCTTCCACCAACACGATGTTTTTCCCTTGAAATCCTGTCACAACACCACCCCCAACTTCGCTGAGGAAACGAACTTTATCTCCTATCTTCATAGTAACTTATCTTTTAGTTTGTCTTTTCCTACTTTCTTCCTGCAAAGTTAGGAATTATTTCCCTTATTCTTCAAATCTTCCCAAATATCCGTACCTTTGCAGCCGATATAATAAAGAGAAAGCCATCATGAAAGAAGACCCCAGACATATCAGAATCAGCGAATTCAACTACCCGTTGCCGGACGAACGCATTGCAAAGTTCCCATTGTCCGTACGTGACCAGTCCAAACTGTTATTGTATCGCCACGGAGAAGTTTCAGAAGACAGATTCACTTCACTGCCGGAGTATCTGCCATCGGGAAGCCTGATGATATTCAACAATACCAAAGTCATCCAAGCACGCCTGCATTTCCGGAAAGAAACGGGAGCACTGATTGAAGTATTCTGCCTAGAACCTATACAGCCGAACGACTATGCCCTCAACTTCCAGCAAACCGAGCATACCGCTTGGCTCTGCATGGTCGGCAACCTGAAAAAATGGAAAGAAGGCATGCTGAGACGTGAGATGACCGTGAAAGGCAAACCACTCACCCTGACCGCCGAACGGGGCGAATGCCACGGAACCAGCCATTGGGTAAACTTCCGCTGGAATAATCCGGAAGTGACTTTTGCCGACATTCTCGAGGTCTTCGGTGAATTGCCCATCCCTCCCTACTTGAACCGGGAAACCCAGGAAAGTGACAAGGAGACTTACCAGACTGTCTATTCCAAAATCAAAGGTTCGGTGGCTGCCCCTACAGCGGGACTGCATTTCACCCCACGCGTATTGGACGCATTGCGCAATAAAGGAGTAGAATTGGAAGAACTGACACTCCATGTGGGAGCCGGAACCTTCAAACCGGTGAAAAGTGAAGAAATAGAAGGGCATGAAATGCATACGGAATACATCTCCGTCTCGCGCAACACATTGGAAAAACTCATAGCGCACGACGGCAAGGCAGTGGCCGTAGGGACAACTTCGGTGCGCACATTGGAAAGCCTTTATCACATCGGAGCCACCTTACTGAATAATCCCGAAGCCACGGAGGAAGACTTGCACGTCCACCAATGGCAACCTTATGAAATGTCTGCCAAGCCGCCACCACCCCTGTAGTAGAAGCCCTGCAAGCCATTGTCGCCTATCTTGACAAGCATAGTATGGAGACTCTGCATACCAGCACTCAAATCATCATCGCCCCGGGATATGAATACAAAATCGTGAAGGCTATGGTGACTAATTTCCACCAACCGCAAAGCACCTTGCTGCTGCTCGTATCAGCTTTCGTACACGGCGACTGGCAGAAGATTTATAACTATGCACTGGCACATGATTTCCGCTTTCTGAGCTATGGAGATTCATCATTATTAATACCCTAAACACAATGAACCACGATAACAATCAAGAGATGTTCCCCCTTGTCGACGAACAAGGCAACATCATAGGTGCCGCCACCCGTGGCGAATGCCATAACGGTAGCAAACTGCTGCATCCGGTAATCCATCTTCATGTATTCAATTCCAAAGGTGAGCTGTATCTGCAGAAACGTCCCGAATGGAAAGACATACAACCGGGGAAGTGGGACACCTCCGTAGGCGGACACGTCGATTTAGGTGAAAGTGTAGAGATGGCGCTGAAACGCGAGGTACGCGAAGAACTCGGCATTACCGACTTTGTTCTCGAAACCGTCTTGCATTATGTCTTCGAGTCTGCCCGCGAAAAGGAACTGGTCTTCGTACACAAAACGGTCTACGACGGTGAAATACATCCCAGTGACGAGCTGGACGGAGGACGTTTCTGGAGCATTGATGAAATCAAAAAAAGCATAGGCAAGGAAGTCTTTACTCCAAACTTTGAAGAAGAGATAGAGAAAGTCATCGAATTGTAGCAGCAATAAATACTCCCTAAAAAAAGTCCCACTCTCCAAAAGAAAAGTGGGACATATAACAGTCATTACAATCAGTCTTATTTTGCCAGGTCTTCAATCACCTTCATAATCTGCTGACCGATTTCCTCGGCAGCTTCTGGTGTACCGGCCTCACTATAAACGCGGATAATCGGTTCCGTATTGCTCTTACGCAGATGAACCCATTTGTCGGGGAAGTCAATCTTCACACCGTCTATATCATTGATTTCTTCATTCTTATACAGCTCCTTCACCTTGGCAAGAATAGCATCTACATCTGTTTCAGGAGTCAAGTCTACACGATTCTTTGCATGAAGTATGCAGGATAGGATGCACGGAGTTCGCTCACCTTCTTACCTTCGTGTGCCAGATGGCTCAAGAACAAGGCAATACCTACCAAGGCATCACGTCCATAGTGGCTTGCCGGATAGATTACCCCACCGTTTCCTTCGCCACCGATAACGCACCTACTTCCTTCATTCTGGTAGTTACATTCACTTCACCTACGGCGGAAGCGTAATATTCTTGCCCATACTTGCGGGTTACATCGCGCAAGGCACGGTCGAACTCAAATTGGATACCGTATTGCCCGGAGTATGTTTCAATACGTAGTCGGCAACAGTAACCAGCGTATATTCTTCACCGTACATCTTGCCGTCTTCGCAAATCATTGCCAGGCGGTCTACATCAGGGTCTACAACAAATGCAACATCTGCCTTCCCCCCTTTCATCAGGTTCATGATGTCACCCAAGTTCTTTTCCAAAGGCTCGGATTATGCTGGAAGTTACCGGTCGGTTCGCAATAGAGCTTCTCTACGTGCTGAACACCAAGCTGCTCAAGTAGTTGCGGCAGAATAATACCACCTACAGAGTTTACACAATCGATGGCTACACGGAAGTTTGCTTTCGGATAGCTTCCACATCTACGAGGTCAAGTGCCAATACGCTGTCGATATGTTTCTGGTTGTAGCTTAAATCCTGACGGTACGAGCCGAGTTGGTCCACTTCGGCATAGTCGAATTCTTCGGCGGCGGCAATGCGGAGTACTTCCTGCCTTCGGCAGCGTTCAGAAATTCGCCCTTTTCATTCAGCAGTTTCAACGCATTCCACTGCTTGGGATTGTGTGAGGCAGTCAGAATAATACCTCCACTGGCACCTTCCATGGTTACAGCCAGCTCGGTAGTCGGAGTAGAAGCCAAATCAATGTCCACTACATCCCAGCCCATACCCATCAAGGTACCGACTACTACGTTCTTGACCATCTCGCCAGAGATGCGGGCATCACGCCCTACCACGATTTTGTTACTTTTTACAGTACACGTCTTACGAATCAGGGTAGCATAAGCTGAAGTGAACTTCACAATGTCGAGCGGATTCAATCCCTCGCCAGCACCACCGCCAATTGTTCCGCGGATTCCAGAAATAGATTTGATTAGAGTCATAGGTTAATGATTTAAAATTTATCGGTTAGTTCCAAATTTGGAGTTTATGTAAATCGTAATAATAAGGATGAACGTCCCGCATAGCATCCGACTGTCCCATCTTGGAAGGAACAATCAGCTTCACATGTGCTCCGTTACGAATATAATTCAACGCAACCAGCCAGCCAGCAGGTACAGACGAACCATGATATATAAGCATATAGCCTTGAGTGAAAAGTCCGGCAATAGACGAAGAAGTAACAGAATATCTAAACTCATCCACAACAGTCGGACTATTCATATTGGTTATATACGATTTCACCCCTCCAACAGCTATCAACCCTTGTTCTTCAAAGCGCACCAAAATCAAATCATTCGGTTTAACTGTATCTGCAGGATTCGTCGAACCTTTATCCACAATCTGCATATACACCCCGCTTGCCAGCTGCACATACTCATTCCTGCTTACATCCGTTGTCGAATCTTGCGCATAGAATTCACTTTGAGAAATAACGACAATGCTACTGTCTTTGATAAATGCTTTGATGGCATCTTTTTCTTCCTCAAGCATTTCGGCATAAGTTTTAGAATTATCGCATGCCTGGAAGGCTAAACAAACTGCAAGTAAGGCAAAAAAGAATAAAGTAAGTTTCTTCATTTCTGTTATTTAGTAATTTCGTACAAAAGTATCTGATTTCCTTGAAAGTTGAAAGCTGCGGATAGAAAGTTCGTAACTTTTAACCTTTACAACTGAACTTTTTTTTATCCTTTGGCATTCAGCAGCGGTTTGTATTTCTCCAAAGCCTGCTCAAAGACCTTGCGGGCCTCATCCATCGTTCCATAAAATTCACCGCCGGAAGCATTCAAATGACCGCCGCCGCCAAAGAACTCGGCAGCCAGCTGATTGCAGGGGAATGTACCGACCGAACGTAAAGAAATCTTTATCATCGGCTTCTCCGTATCTTCACGCAGGAAGCAAGAGAAAATCACCCCTTTGATACTTAAAGGAATGTTCACAAACCCTTCACTATCTCCACGCACATAGTCGAACTGGCTTTGTTCGGCTTTAGTCAGAGAAATTAAGGCTGCATGATAGTCCGGATAGACCTTCATTTGTGACAAGACATATCCCATTAGGCGCAAACGGCTTTCTGAATAAGTATTGAACACCTTACGGTAAATCTCGTCCTTGTCAATACCTTTCGACAACAGTTCGCTGATGATGAAATAGATTTCCCGATTATTGGAATTATAGGTGAACCCGCCGGTATCCGTCATCATACCCGTATAGATGCACTCTGCTCCTTCCCTTGAAATGTCACTGAAATAGCCCATACGGCAAATCAGGCGGAAAACCAGTTCCGAAGTGGAAGATATCTCCGGATGGGAAATGATAATCTTGCAGAAATCCTCCGGATGGAGATGATGGTCTATCAGTATTTTTCTTGCCGGGGATGCAAGAACAGCGTCACCCATGGCATCTATACGATGGATAGCATTAAAGTCCAGACAACAAATGACATCCGCCTCGGCAATCAGCTTGTCAGCGAACTCCTTGTAGCGGTCGTACAGAAGGACGTCCTTGCTCCCGGGCATCCATTTCAAGAAGTCGGGAAAGGCGTTCGGCACAATAACATTCGCCGTCTTTCCCTGCGAGCTGAAGAAGTGCCACAAGCCCAGAGAAGAGCCGATGGCGTCCCCGTCGGGACCCACATGCGAAACGATTACTATCTTGTCTGCACGGTCAAACCATTTGGTGAAATGGTCTATCTTGGATTGTTCTATTACTTTGGTCAACATATTTTTATTTACTATTTGACGATTGACTATTTACTATTTGGCGTTTATAACAAATTGAAGGGGCAAAAGTACGAAAAGTTTGTGATTTATAACAATATGCGGTAAGAACCTTTTTGAGAAAGAAGAAGATAGGGAATACCTAAGCGAACGCAATCATTGGCAATCTTATTCTGATAATAGTCTGAAAGAGAAGCGTCAAGCACCACCATGCCCATGGAAAAGAGCGAAGTAAGTTCCTCTACCCCACCTTGATACCCCTTGGAGACATATAGATAATCAACTGAAAGGAGATGGGAAGAGTTCTTGTTTCTCCAACGGTTGTCGGAAAGAAGACAGATGCGCTTACCGGCGTAAGAGACAATCTGGTTACGCATGGATAAGCCGGAAGTGGTATAATCTCCGGCAACCAGTCGGGGAGTCTCCAGACGCAGGCGGTTCCAATGCGGAGAAAGGGCACGGCACAAACACGGCATATCCGGCAAGCTATCGGCACATGCCAACCAAGAATGACGGTTGTCTGCCATACAATGGACAACGGGACAGCCTCTCACGCTATAAAAAGCAATCCCCTGCCGGGGAGCATTGGACATGATGGAAAGGGAATGCCAGGAAACCACTGCCAACAATGCCAGCAACGCAAAGCAGATTCTACGTACCGTAAGGCGTAGAAAGCCATAATATGTCATCCCCAAGAACAGATAGACGAGCAGAACACCCCATATATCCAGCCAAATATCATCGACAGCAGCGCCGGAAGATGCTCTATCCAGCGGAGCACTTCATTCTGGACATGTACCAATGCCTCTACTACCCTTGCAAACAGATGTTGTACAAAAGGCAGCGGCGTAAGCATCAACAGAAAGACAGCCGAATACAGAACGAGCGACACCATGGGAATTACCCAAAGATTAGTCAACAGAAAATGAGTGGAAAAACGGGAGAAATAGAAAATGACCAAAGGGGCCGTACCCAGCTGAGCCGCCACAGACACTGTCATAAGTCCCCACAAATATCGCAGGAAACGATTGTCAACCTTCCAAAGGGCATATAACTTAGGCTGTACAAGTACAATAGCTGCAACCGCCGAGAATGACAACTGAAAACCGACATCAAACAACCAGACCGGCTTGCACAGCAGCATCAGGAAAGCAGTTGCCGCCAGCGTATTCAGAGTCAGCGGCTTTTCCGGCTGCAAACCGGCAAACGCCAACAAAGAGAACATGACGACCGACCGCACCACCGAGGAAGACAATCCCGTGAAAAAAGCAAAACTCACCAAGAAAAGGACCAGAAGCAAAAGCAACAAAGGTTTTAACCGCCGCCATCGCCTCCACAAAGGACGAAGCACAAACAAGAGCAAAGCATACAGAAAACCTATGTGCAACCCCGAAAGTGCCAGTACATGGCTGGCTCCCGAAACGGAGTAGGTCTCCACAATATCATCACTCAGTTCCTCTTTATCCCCCACTGTCAACGCAGCCAAGTACCGCCAATTCATCAGTTTCAAACCCAAACTCCGGTATAAGCCAACCACTTTCTCCCTATAATCCAGTGCCACCTGGCTGACAGTGCGAGAGGCATCATGCCCCGTCTTCCGCCAATGTCCGTCAGCCACGTAAGCCGTGCCGCTATAGCCTTTCCGCCTCAGGTAGCGGGCATAGTCAAACTCGTCGGGATTACCATTGTTTGCCGGAGGAACAAGCCGGTAGATACCAGCAACTCATCACCACGGCGCAAAGTGGCCGTAGCAGAATCTTTCGGAAAATAAGCCAGAAAAAGATGATTCCGGGGGCAACCCGTAACTGTATCCTTCTCTACCTCTCCCAGCAGGCAACCCTGCACAATATGCTGCGCTCCCTCTCTTCTGGATGCTCGCGGATACAAACCCTATAAACAGCAGGTTTGCCCGAAAAGGGAAATACCGTCTTTCCCTGCTGCCAACTCATCAAGCAGCCCCCCGTACCACCCAAGAAAAGGTATACCGCCGCTCCATACACCCATCCGGTATGCTTGTATCTACCTATAATAAAAAGAAAAAGCAGAAAACCTGCCACATACTCCCATGCAGAAAGCACATGTGGAAACGCATCTCCACACAAAATACCAACTACCAACGGCATCAACAGTCGAAGGAAAGGATGCCGTTGCCAGCTGTCGATTATCAATCCAGAAGACGGATTACAGATTCCTTAATGCACGGATGGCCTCCTTCGGATCGGGAGCCGAGAAAACGGCATTGCCTGCCACCAGTACATCTGCTCCAGCTTCTACCAGACGCGCACCGGTTTCCAAGTTTACGCCACCGTCCACTTCTATCAAGGCCTGCGAACCGGTAACCGTAATCAATTCACGCAACTCGCGCACCTTGTCAAGAGAATGCTCTATGAACTTTGTCCGCCGAAGCCGGGATTTACGCTCATTATCAGCACCATGTATACATCATTAATAATATCCTTCAACAAGGACACGGGAGTTGCCGGATTAATCGTTACCGCCGGCTGCATCCCTGCTTCGCGGATTGCTGCACCACACGGTGCAGATGCGGACAAGCCTCGTAATGCACATTCATGACATGTGCCCCCAGAGCCTTCACCTCCGGAATAAACTTCTCCGGCTGTACAATCATCAGATGCACATCCAAAGGTTTCTGCGACAGTTTTGCACATACTTCAGTACCGGGAATCCGAAAGAAATATTGGGGACAAACACACCGTCCATGATGTCGATATGTACCCACTCAGCCTCACTTTCGTTAATCATTTCAATGTCTCGTGCCAGATAACCAAAATCGGCAGAGAGAATAGAAGGGGATATGATTGGTTTCATAATGTTATGTTCTAAAGTTTACGAACTTTGTTATGTACAAATATAGTGAAAAGATTTAATTCAGCCTAACATTGGAAATCAAAACTCTCACTGCAAACTTACTGTATACCTTTTGCAGCGTCACTGCAAACGTGTTGCAGTAGCACTGCAAAGCAGTTGCAGTCACACTGCATATTAGTTGCAGCAACACTGCAAAGCGGTTTGCAGTGACGCTGCAAAACGAGTGCAGTAGTTTTGCAGTAGGAAGTCACTGAATGACAATCAGTTATTTCATCACGTATCCTTCCGTCAACCGGAAGCCGCGCAACAGTTCATCCGTTTTCAGTTTCTTCTTGCCCGGAAGCTGGAGGGAGCAGATGCCGACAAAGCCATCTTCGGCAGCAACGCGGATATAGGTCTTCCCGTCTGTCTGCAAGGTTCCGGGAACCAGTTGATGGGATTCCCCTATTTTCTCCGTCTCGAAGATTTTTACCACAACAGATTCTCCACCGGGTTGGACCAGCTCCGTCCAAGCGGCAGGATAGGGAGAAAGGCCGCGTACAAAATCGTAAATACGCTTCACCGGGCGGTTCCAGTCAATACGACAAGTATCTTTGAAGATTTTCGGTGCCGGACGCAGTTCACCCACGACGGCCATTTCTTCTTGAGGAATACTTTTCACTGTACCGGCAAGAATGGCATCTACGGTTTCTACCACCAGGCGACCGCCCAACAGCATCAGTTTGTCGTGGACGATACCCACGTTGTCCGTATCGGCAATGGGTACCCGTACCTGCTGGATAACCTCACCGGTGTCAATCTCATGTTTCAGGAAGAAAGTGGTGATGCCCGTTTCCGTATCACCATTAATCACCGCCCAGTTGATGGGGCTGCGCCGCGATACTGCGGAAGCAGGGAAGCATGCAGGTTGAAGGTGCCCAATCGCGGCATGTTCCATACCACCTCCGGCAACATGCGGAAGGCAACGACTATCTGCAAATCGGCCTTCCATGCACGCAACGCCTCCACAAAAGCCTCATCCTTCAGCTTCTCCGGCTGAAGAAGCGGAAGATTATGTTCCAGTGCATACTGTTTCACCGGAGAGAATTGGAGCTTATGTCCCCGTCCGGCAGGCTTGTCGGGCATCGTAATGACACCCACCACATTGTAACCTCCTTCTACCAGACAACGAAGAGCCTCCACCGCAAAGTCGGGAGTACCCATATATACAATCCTCAAATTCTTCTTTTCCACCATTTCATTTACAATTTACCATTTACAATGTACCATTTGCGAGGCAACTCATTTGCCCATTTACAATTTACCATTTACAATGTACGAAGCATCTTCTTTGCGATTTACAATGCCCCATCACCCCGAACGGCAAATAGTAACTTGTAAATAGTAAAATAGTAAATACCAAAAAGTCCTCAGTCTTCTGAAAAATGTACCAATACTTCACGGTACGAGTTGAATATCTTCGACTTGGACACGAAGCCCAAGTATTTGTTTTCCGCATCCACCACCGGCAGATTCCACGCTTCGTATCATCAAAGGTGCGCATCACCTGCTCCATACTGTCCGTATCATACAGACGTGCCGGAGCCGAAGTCATCAGTTTTCCCACCGTGAAGCGATGATATAACTCCTGGCGGAACATAATGTTCCGGATATCGTCCAACAAGACAATGCCAATCAGCACCCCTTCCTTATCCGTCACGGGAAAGACATTGCGATGCGAGGCAGAAATGGCCTTTACCAGTTCGCCCAAATCCATTTCGGGATGCACGGTCACAAAATCCTTTTCCACCACATTCTCCATCTTCATCAGGGTAAGGATGGCCTTGTCCTTATGGTGCGTCAACAGTTCTCCTTTCTTGGCCAAACGCATGGAATAGATACTATGAGGCTCGAACATGATGATGGTAAGATAGGAACTGACGGAAACAATCATCAGTGGCAGAAACAGGTCGTATCCTCCCGTAAGCTCGGCTATGAGGAACACGCCGGTCAGCGGAGCGTGCATGACCCCACTCATGACCCCCGCCATTCCCATCAAGGCAAAGTTCTTCTCGCAGATAAGCCGTCATCTCTATTTCATTGCTGAAATGTGAAAAGACAAAACCGGCAATACAACCCAGATACAACGAAGGTGCGAAGATACCGCCACAACCGCCCCCGCCATTCGTGGCACTCGAGGCAAAGACCTTGAACAGAATAATCAGTATGAGGTATATCAGCAACAGATTGCCGTGCCCGTAGAAGAAGGAATTATTCATCACCGTGTCCCATTCGGCATTGCTCATCCCATTCAGCAACAATTCTATCGTATCGTAACCTTCGCCATACAACGGTGGGAAAAGGAATATCAGGATACTCAGCATGGCACCGCCCATTATCAGTTTCTTATAGGGAGTTCTCAACCTTCCGAACACGCCTTCCACAGAGTTCATGGCCCGGGTAAAATAAAGGGAAACCAATCCGCAGAAGATACCCAGCATAATGACATACGGAATACGCTCCAGTTCGAAAGCTTGGTCCAGATGGAATTTGAACATGGCATCCGTACCCGTCACGATATAGGAAACAGTTGCAGCCGTCACCGCAGATATCAGCAACGGCAACAAGGAGGACATTGTCAAATCTATCATCAGTACCTCCAGCGTAAATACCAGACCGGCAATCGGCGCCTTGAAAATGCCTGCAACCGCACCGGCAGCACCACATCCCACCAATAGCATCAGCGTACGATGCTCCATCTTGAAGATGTTCCCAGATTGGAACCGATAGCCGAACCAGTCAGCACAATAGGCGCCTCTGCCCCGACCGAACCACCGAAACCGATGGTAATGGAACTGGCTATGATGGACGACCAAGTGTTATGCCGTTTGATGCGTCCCTGCCGCCGCGAGATGGCGTATAGGATTTTGGTAACACCATGACTGATGTCGTCCTTCACCACGTAGCGGACAAACAATCCGGTCAGGAAGATACCCACTACCGGATAGACCAGATAAAGGTAGTTGGCTTCCGTCGCATTGAAATTATCCGTCAGGAAGTTCTGTATCCAGTGTATGATGACTTTCAGTATCAGTGCGGCGAATGCCGTAAAGATACCGACAAGAAAACTGAGAATCAGTATGAACCGCTTTTCCTTGATATTCTTTTCGCGCCATATGATGAAGCGCTGCAACAAACTCCTCTTGTCCTCTGCCATTTTTCCTTTTATTCGCGAATAATCTTAATGACTCCGCCCTTGCCCAACTTGATGATACTGGACGGTTTCGGGCGTCCCGTTTCCTCCTGGCGGTATCCTACTATATAATCCACCGCAGACTTGATGTCTTCACTTATTTCACTGAAGTTACCGGGAGACGGTTGCCCGCTGACATTGGCAGAAGTAGAGACTATCGCCTTGCGGAACTGCTGACAAAGCCGTTTTGAAAATGCCTCACTGGTGACACGGATACTACACTACCATCTTCGGCAAGCAAGTTAGGAGCCAGATTACGCGCTCCGGAATAAATTATGGTAAGGGGCTTGTCAGCCAGTTCTATCAAATCCCAGGCAACCTCCGGAACATCCTGCACATAGAAATCCACCTTTACCGGAGAATCTACCAATACCAGCATCGCCTTACTGTCAGAGCGTTGCTTGATTTCATATACACGGCGCACCGCTTCTTCATTGGTAGCGTCACAACCTATACCCCAAATCGTATCTGTCGGATACAGAATTACCCCGCCCTCGCTCATTACCTGGCAGGCTTTTTTGATGTCTTCTATCATTTCTTGATATATAAGTTCACGGATTAACACGCAAAAATAGTATTTTTGCAGCGATTATAAACAAAGTTTAAGAGAAAACAATGGAAGAAATTCAATTTAACCACACCCTGCCCATACAACTACGCTTCAATGACGTCGACAAATTCGGCCATGTAAACAACACTGTTTACTTCTCTTTTTATGATTTAGGAAAAACGGAATATTTCGCTTCCGTATGCCCGGATGTAGATTGGGAAAAGGATGGTATCGTTGTCGTCCATATTGAAGCAAACTTCCTCGCACAGATTTATGGTTCGGACCATATCGCCGTGCAAACTGCCGTCACTGAGATAGGAACCAAAAGCTTCCACCTCGCCCAACGGGTCATTGATACGGAAACCCAAGAAGTAAAATGCGTATGTACCTCCGTCATGGTAGCCTTCGACCTCGCCAAACACGAGTCCAAGCCACTGGAAGAAAAATGGATTGAAGCAATCTGCAAATATGAGGGAAAAGATTTGAAGAAAAGAAATAAAATCCTATATTTGTCAATTAAGCTAACATTTGTATAAGTAACAATCAGTTACATTTAGTCAACTGCTATGATTCGATTGATATTATTGACCGATTTACAGAGTCCTTTTCGTACAATCTGCTAAAGGGGGTATTGGCCTATTCCAAAAGCATGAGCCATGGGTAGTATGCCGTATGCCACCCTCCTACAAAAACAGTCATGGTATAGAAGGAGTCTTGAAATGGGCAAAGACATGGCATGCAGATGCAATCATCGGCAGATTTGACAATGATGACAACGTGGAGCTATTCCGTGAAAACGGAATTATCGCATTGGCCCAGGATTATAAATCAAGGTTCAGCAATATTCCAAACATCACCGGCGATTACCGCAAGACCGGCAGAATGGCAGCAGAGTTTTTCTGAGTAAAGGCTTTCAGAACTTCGCATTCTATGGTTATCGCGATACGGTATGGTCACAAGAACGTTGCGAGGGTTTCTATGAATGTATAGCAGCCCAAGGGTTTGGAAACAATTTCTATTCTTATCAGGACCAATCCCTTGATGACTTATGGTTTTATGAAGCACCGCCCCTGCTCAACTGGTTAAAGTCATTGCCACAACCTACGGCACTCATGGCTTGCGACGACAATCAAGGTAACCGCATTACGGAAATCTGTAAAGTCAACAACATCAGAGTGCCCGACAAGATAGCAATATTAGGAGTCGACAATGATGAGATTATATGCAATCTTTCAGACCCTCCCCTATCCAGTATCAGCCAAAACATTGTAAGAGGCGGATTTGAGGCAGCTGCCCTCATAGAACATCTATTGAATGATGAGGAGGCCACTTATCAGGACGTAGTGCTCCAACCAGTTAATATAATCAACCGGCTTTCGACCGACTTCTATTCTACCACCGATGCCATATCCAAACCGCTCTGAAATATATCCATCAGAATATAGCAGCTGATATCACTGTATCGGATATAGTGAAACAAGTACCATTATCACGCCGTTTATTGGAGATTCGCTTCAAGCAAGTCACCCAGCAATCCATCCACAAATACATCTTCAACCTTAGGATGGAACGCTTTGCCCAATTGCTGTTGGCCAGTGATGCTCCGATTGCAGATGTGGCGGAACAAGTCGGAATAAACAATCTGAAGAACTTGTCCCGCCAATTCAAAGCTTTGAAGAAGTCTCTCCCAATGAATATCGGAAAGAGTACCAGACAAAGAGTTACCAGCGCTGATTTAATCCGGTACAAACAACATGGTATCAGGTAACACGGTTTCCAGAACATTCCGTCCCGAATACCCGACTTCCAATTCCTGGCCCATGTAATCTTCGAAATACAGCAGATGCAACTCGTGGTACCCTGCTTCGAGAGCGACTTTCCCTTCGGCACGGCGTCCGCTGTGTCCACCGTCGTTATCAACAATCAATTTACCGTCTATGTATAGTTTAGAACCATCATCGGAAAAAGTATAGAAACGGTATACTCCCCTTTCTGGAATTTTCACCAACGTACGGAAATCATAAGCAAAATGATCAGGGACGGCTACTTCTTCAATCGAGAAGTTCTTCATCACCCCTTCCTTCACTTTATTGCAGGCGGCAATATCGGCAACACGTTTACATTGCCTTCATAATAGGTATATGCCACGCCCTGCTTCTTGGGAGAAGTTCCCGTAGCCGCAAATAAGCCATACTCTGCTCCTCATCCGAATTCAGACCTGAAGGGTAATAGTAGGCAGCCTCCCTTCCCGAAGGAGTGGAAATCCATGTGTCAAATTTGAATTGGTCTTCGTACAGTTCAATGATACGGGCTCCTCTCGTCAACTCTCCATACGCATCCGCACCGGTCACCCGTCCGTATCCCAATGCAATACCTTTATCTATTCCTATAAAATCGTTATCATGGTCATGTCCTACAAATACTCCCATTACATCCCTCATGTCAAGGAAGGAAGCAAACATACCAGAATTGATATTAGCAGAGGCAACTCCACCTTCTTTGTCATTGCCATAAGTTTTCCCGTCACCTCTGATTTCGTTGTATTCAATCAGCGGAATATGGAAAAAGGCCAAAGCAGGAACGGGATTACCACCGTTCTTCTCTGCAAAGTGTTTACTTTGCTTTCTGTACCATTCTATTTGGTCGAAATGAATCCAGTCGTAAGCACCATAGATTTTATTAGGCTGATAGTCGTTGGAATCCATGCAATAGAGCAATGCCTCTACCTGGTCCTTCTTCTCCGGACTATAAATAGAAATCACACAATTACCACATCCCATAATATCTTCAGGGCCTTTTGCCCCACATAGTAGGGAGACTTCAAGAGGAAATCATAGATTTCATTGCGCGTCAAGTATTCTGCATCATGGTTTCCCATCATCACCACAAAAGGCATCTTGGCTTCATTGAAAATATCCACTACACTTTTCCATCCATCCATAGCAGGGTCATCGGTCACCACATCCCCACTCAGTATAGCAATGTCCGGATGTTCGGCTGCCAGGACAGCACGGATAGTAGCTGCCGTTTCGGCACACTTTGCAGAACCCGGCATCCAGTGCAAATCTGTAAACTGTGCTACTACAAACCTGCCATCCTTAAAAAAGAATTGCTTCTGCGCAAAAGCCGTTACCGGCATACAGCCCAACAGTACAACTAAAAGAACAACTATTTTCTTCATAATTTCTTGAGATTAATATATTTCTATTTCATCTATTGCCAACTCACTCTGCAACCCTTCATGAAAATATCCTTTCGGGCACAAGCCACCACTCAATAATTCCAAGCGGACAAATGTAGCTTCCGTTTCGGCAAATGAAAGAGATGCCGGAAAACGGGTGCCTTCCGTCAAGCTAAAATCATAAGTCAGCCGTTTAGTGCCCACCGGAATAAAAGTCTGACCATCCATTGAAACAGAGACACCCATCGCTCTTGCCGGCCATATCTCATTTACCGGCCGCCATAAAGAAGAAAAGGCCACTTCCTTGACTTTTTGAGGTTTCTTCAGTTCCACTACAATCTGTACAGTATCCTGGTAGAAGCTAATCCAGCGACGCATGTCGCGGGCATAGCCACGTCGTCCATCAGTCAGCCCGAAGCCTTCATTCAGGTGTTCCCATCCTGCTGCAGGATTACAAGTATAGTCACATCCGGTTGCCTTGTTTACAGCAAAGCTCTTGCGGGTCACTTTCCCCAACGGCTTACCGTCTCTGTAAACTGCCGAATAAATAGTTGCATCCTCGTCCAACGGTATCGGAGTCTCATAAAGGGAAGATGAAGTGTTGACCGTTGAATCATTTACCGCATAGTAAATATCGGCATCCGGACAGAAGGTGTTCAAAGTCACCTCATAAGTCTGCTGCGACTTGTTCCACGCACCAGCCTGATTGACTTCATAGAAGTTGCGGCAAGCATTCACTCCGCAATAATCCAATCGTTCAAACTCCTTATCCAGCCTACGGGCAAACGACTCGAAGTCTTATGTTCCGGCTGTGTCCATTGCACCTCTGACATAGCCAGCAAACGAGGGAAAGCCATATATTCAAAATATTCGGGAGTCTGTATGTACTCTCCCCAGATATTGGCTTGTACACCTATTATATAAGCTTGTTCTTCCGGAGTCAGTTCAGCAGGAAGCGGGTTATAATTGTACACCGTATCCAACGGAAGAAAACCGCCGATAGCCAACGGGGCAAATTCCGGACTTTCCTGGTAGTAATCCAAATAACACTTTTTGCCGGGTGTCATAATGACTTTATGCCGTTGGCGAGCCGCTTCGATACCTCCTTTCTCGCCACGCCATGACATGACGGTAGCATTAGGGGCAAGCCCTCCTTCCAGAATCTCATCCCACCCGATGATGTCACGCCCTTTACTGTTCACAAATTGCTCAATCCGATGGATAAACCAACTTTGCAGAGCTTCTTCGTTGGGCAGACCTTCCCACTTCATCAAATGCTGGCAATGGGCACACTTCTTCCATGCTTTCTTGGGACACTCATCTCCACCAATGTGGATATAATGGCTGGGGAAGAGTTCCATAACTTCGGTCAGCACATTTTGTAAGAATTCAAATGTATGCTCTTTGGGACAATAGACCTCATCAAAAACATCAAAATAATCACGCACCACATAAGTCTTTCTCAGTCCGCAAGAAAGTTCCGGATAGGAAGCCAGTGCTGCGGATGCATGTCCCGGCATTTCAATTTCGGGAATGACCGTAATGAAACGGTCGGATGCATACTTCACAATTTCCTTTATTTCTTCCTGCGTATAATAACCTCTCTTTTCTTTTCCATCGTAACGCCGTGGAAAATAATAATCAGAGTGTCCTATCTGAGTCTGTTTACGATAAGAACCTATTTCAGTCAGTTTCGGGTATTTCTTTATTTCTATTCTCCATCCTTGGTCATCTGTCAGATGAAAATGGAATTTATTCAATTTATAGAATGCCATCAAATCAAGAAACTTCAGCACTTCCTCTTTGGGCAGAAAATTACGTCCTACATCCATCATAGCCCCACGATGAGGGAAACGGGGAGCATCCGTAATGCTGACAGCAGGAATCCTAATCTTTCCTTCGTATTTCCGGTCACCATCATAAATGGCTGCCGGCATGAGCTGCAGCAAAGACTGGACACCATAAAAAAATCCGACGGCAGTTTCACTGGAAGATATATTTATCCTATCAGAAGAAACCTCCAATGTATAGGCCTCATTGGGCAAGGAATTATCTATAGATAAGCAAATATCGGCCTTTCCCGTTTCCGAAATACCCTTCAGCGTTACAGAAGTGTTTTTCAACGCATCCTCCAAATAATGAAAAACTTTCATCGCGGCTTCCCCGGAAGGGACAGCCACTGTTTTTTTCCCTTGCAAGACATACACTCCCTGCATTGGAGCAAGTTCATTCGGCATGGGTATAATACCATAGTTTGCCTCTACATCATCAGCCACTCTCCCACAAGAGAGAAAAATGAATGACATAGCCAGTAACCAATATCTTATCTTCATAGTATTTGGGATAATAAGTTGGGATATTCCTTGATTGTATTCAGTATCAGTTCACCGAACAAAGTATTTGTCCAGGCAAACCAGGAACGAGTAAAGTCCGCGGCATCCTCCGAATGGAAAGACTCATGCATAAAGCCCGTCCCTCCATCCGTATCACGAAGTTGCTTCAGACAAGCACGTATTTCTTCGGAATCATCCGTTGTAAAAGCCTTCATAATGATGCTCATCGGCCAGATATAATTCAATCCCACATGAGGGCCTCCTACCCCTTCACCGGCTTTTCCTTTAAAGAAATAAGGATTATTGCCGCTCCATATCATTTTACGGGTATTCTGATAAATCGCATCTTTAAAAGAACAATAACCCAGATAAGGCGCAGCCAGCAAACTGGGTACATTGGCATCGTCCATACAAAGCGCGTTACCAAAACCGTCGACCTCAAAAGCATAAATACGCCCACAAACCGGATGATTGAAAGTACCATACCTACGGATAGCTGCATCCACTTCATCTGCCAGTGCTATACATTTGCCAGAGAAGTCCTTGTTTCCATAAACTTTATCCTCTATCTCGGCCAATTGGCGCAATGACACAACTGCAAACATATTAGAAGGAATCAGAAAACCGTATTGTGTAGCATCATCTGACGGACGGAAAGAAGAAACGATTAAGCCGACCGGCTTTACCGGTGCTCCCCATCCGTTGTTAATCTGCGAATCTGTAGGGCGGTCGCAATCGCGCGTAAAGCTATAAGGTCCTAAGCCTTGTTTCCTCTGTTGCTCTTTAAAGGTCTTGACCACCAGCAGCATAGCTTTATGCCAATTTTCATCGAACACAGACGTGTCTTCCGTGTATTGCCAATAATGATAAGCCAGACGAATGGGATAGCACAAAGAATCTATCTCCCATTTGCGTTCATGCAGTTCCTTAACCATATGTTGTGTATGGTCGGTTTCCCAATAGCTGCCCAACGGCCCGTCGTTGAAGGCATTGGCATACGGGTCTATCAAGATACATTCAGTCTGTCTGTTGACAAGTCCTGCCACCATCAACTGCAAGTCCTTATCTTTCTTCATCAACGGCAGATAGGGCCATACTTGCGCTGAAGAGTCGCGCAGCCACATGGCATCTATATCACCTGTAATGACGAAAGTATCTGGTCTGCCATTCTTCACTCTATATCTGACAGTAGTGTCAAGCGTATTGGGAAAACAGTTCTCGAACATCCAACGCAACTTCTCGTCCTTTATTTTAGGCTTTGCTTCTTCAATAGCAGCATCTACTGCCTTCGAAATGAAGCTCCTTTTGCTTGCAGAAGGACGCAACGAAACATATCTCTGGCTGAAAGTCCCGGATGAAGATAATACGGAAGCGGGCTGAAAGGTCATTGCAGCCAAGGCAAGCCCGCCAGTCTTCAGAAATTGGCGTCTTGACATATTGTTTTCATGATTGATTTCTTCTTTAATAGGTATGCTTACCGGATGTCACATTTATCTTTTTCTCTTTTCCACCATAGAGTACACACAGTTCAAAATCGATATTGGAATCTACTGTGATACGGGGTTCATCACTTGCAGAACGGCGTGCTTCAGCTTTTAAGGAGATAAGCCTTCGGGACCAAAAGGATAGCGTTCTATGCCGTTAATCTCCGTCAAATTCATATCCCAGATAATCTGCTTTTTGGCATAATCTCCCCGAATACCGATAATAAATTCTATCAATTCAGCAATAGGAGGAAGTCCTGCCCAACCCACAAAATTATCCCTTGCCATAAATCCCGGCTCAGCACTTTCCGGAGCATAATATTCCCAAAAAGTTCCAGTCTTCTTATAGACCTCAAACACCTGGGCATAATGATTCAAACAAATCTCCCGTGCCAGTTTACCATAACCTTTCTGCACAAGGCCCTGCATCACCATGTAATTAGTTCCCGGCCATACGCCACCCTGCCAATAACGGCCATTCTCCTTGTACTTGGGATTATCGGCAGACAAAGAAGGAATACGGTGTTTCCGGTTGAATGTGGCAGGATTATCCAATTCCTTCACCATACGGTCCAACTGTACAGAATCCAATACATCAGTAAACAGAGCCCAATAGGCACCTATTCCCTTGGTTGTACAGAGCGTACCGTCAGCATACTGGTCATAAAGGAAACCGGTCTTTTCATCCCAAAGATTGTCATGGATATATTTTCCCAGCATTTTGGCTTCGTCTTCAAACTCTTCTATCTCTTGCCAACGTTCCAGATAAAAGCCCATCTCAAGTAGTAAATTGGCAGTAAATAATTGCTGTAGGTTTGTATCTAACCAAATCATATGCCCGTGACTGTAGATAGGGCTGTATTCCGACGGAACACGGGGCATATTATCCATGCCGGTCCCCCATCCGCTTGACCAGTAGGTTCCATTTCTCCAAGTATGGTTCAATTTCAACCACTTATAATAAGCACAAAGTACCGGAAATATCTTGTGCAGGCGTTCCGTATCACCAAACTGATGGAAATAGACCATCTCACACCAAGGCATCAAATTCGGTCCGGTACTCACCGGATCATAGCGTTCAAAGCAATCGGCACCATCCGCCTTTATTTCACGGCAAATGAAACCGTCGGGATGCTGCTTGGCGTAAAAGTTGTTCAGCGTATTCTGGAAAGGAAAGAAACGGGTACCATAGCGGGCAAACATCAGAATGAAAGAGGAATCCCACATAAAGATATTACCATTATAAGCTGTATCCAAATAGCTTGAGACAAAACCCGAGCCTGCTTGAGGAGCACGAATATTGCCGATAGCTATTTCCCATGCCTTCCAATACATTTCAAGTTCCTTGTCATGTCCACCCCAAATGGGATTGGGAAGAATCTGCCGAGCTTCTTCGAAGCTTTTCGGCACAATCGTCTCAGGTTTTGCCACACGATACTCATTTTCAGTGACCAGCGGTTCCTTTACATATGTATTTTTATAAGGCAAATGATACTTTTCATCATTGCCACAGCTCTGAGCTTTCAGCAAAGGGAGAGTGGAAAAAGAAAGCAAGCTTACCAATAAAATGTGTTTCAACATAGGAAATAGTTATTTTTTAAATTACAAATTGAGCAGTTTTTTATCTTGTCAAAGATAGCAGTATTTTCAAAAATCCCTGTAAATTCCTCTGCACCGGGACCAAAAGCATACACTGGTACCATTACACCGCTATGACCACCGGTAGAGAACTTACATACGATTCTGCCTTCTGCCAAATCTCCATCAACCAACGTAAGTCCACCAGTCTCATGGTCTGCAGTAACTACTACCAATGTTTCTCCATCCTTGGCAGCCCATTCATAAATGGCACCGATAGTACGGTCAAAGTCATGTGTTTCCTGCATCAGCAAATCAATGTCATTGAAGTGTCCGTAGTCATCCAGCTGCGAACCTTCTATCATCATAAAGAAACCGTTTTTATTTTGGTCCAGCAATTCGATACCTTTCAATGAAGCACGTGCCAAAAGGTCGCCACGTTCAGCAGGAAGAGGAGTATCGACGGGATAAGGTACGGCAAATACCTTACCACTCTTTATGCCAGCCAATTCATCCCAACTGCGAGGAGTCTGAAATCCTTTATCGCGTAGTTCCTTAAACAAGTCACGTCCATCTTCACGGTTTTCGAAAAGCTTGGCACCTCCACCGAATACATAATCGGCACTGCAATTAACGTAATCTGCTACGATTTCAGCTTCCGCATCCCTATCCTTGTTATGGCAACAAAAATCAGCAGGAGTGGCATCCCACAGACGGCAAGTCACCGCTATACCGGTCGATTTACCTTTAGCAGCAGCCAGGTCTACCAATGATTTCAAAGGACGTCCTTCGGTATCTACACCCACAGAATGATAGTTTGTCTTCCGCCCCGTAGCTATGGCTGTTCCACCCGCTCCCGAGTCTGTAATCAGCTTGTTGGCACAATAAGTTTTAGACAAACCCACTACCTGGCAGTTATCCAAAAACAACTTGCTCGATTGGCTGTCCAGGCAGAATATACGTGCATAAGACTCATGCCATCACCAATCATCAAGATGACATTCTTTATCTTCTTGCCCTGGGGAGGGGTAATCTTTGTCACCTCATAAGGTTGGTCCAAAACATAGGTCTGTTCTTTATCACGGCGGCTTTGTGCCGATAACTCTACCGGCAGTAGCAAGACTGCCAAGAGCATAACGATACATATTCTTAATATCTTAGTCATAATTATTGTTTTATTATTCAACCGTTACTAAAATAGGGGCATGGTCGGAGAGGAAAGCATTATTCTCTGTTTCAGCCAATACACCATACCTCAAAACTTTCAGTCCATTACGTACAAAAACGTAATCAATCAGCGGACGTTTATCGTAAGGAATCTTTCCGAAATCATGGAAACTCCATGCCGGACCATAAACAATTGCCGATGCCTGGCGTGCATCTGTCAAGTGTTCCGGATTGGAAGGGTCAGTCACGTGTTTGATGACATCCGATTCCGGACTAGCATTAAAGTCGCCCGTTACTACTACGGGTAAGTTACCACTCAACTCATTTACTTTATCCAGCATAAGGCTTATACCTTCACGACGTGCAGCAACACCTACATGATCCAAGTGGGTATTCAATGCGAAGAACTCCTTGCCACTTACTTTATCTTGCAGTTTTGCCCATGAAGCGATACGCTCACAAGCTCCATCCCAGCCCTTGGAACCGGCAACTTCAGGAGTCTCGCTCAACCAGAAATAGCCAGAATCCAGCAAGTTGAAACGATCTTTCTTATACCAGAGTGCACTATATTCACCCTTTTCCTTCCATCTTCACGACCTACACCGATGACTCCGTATTCCGGCAATCGTTGTTTAAGGTCTTCCAACTGATTATGAAGTACTTCTTGCGTACCCAATATATCCACATCATAAAAACGGATGGCATTTGCCGCGCGGTCTTTACGGTATTGCCAGTTGTCCAAGCTATCTTCCGGATTGTCATAGCGAATATTGAAACTCATGACATTAACGGGCTCTGGTGCAGGCGCCTGCTGCTTCACCTGTCCGCATGATGCAGCGAACAAAGGTAAAAATAACAAAAATAACTTCTCATAGCATATATATTAAACTATTATTTCACAAATAAAGCCGATGCAGGGATGGGTGCCAACTTCTCGGCAGAAGGCAGTTTCCAAGCCCAGCTCAAATACTCACCTTCATAATCTTCAAAGTAATAGAGCTTGTAAGGATGAAAACCTTTCTTCAGCGCGACCATTCCGGTAGCAGGAATTGCAGCATGGGAAGCATCATTATTGACTACCTGCTCATCGTGAATGTACAAGACACTGCCATCGTCCGAACGGGTCTGGAAAGTATAGACCCCATCTTCGGGAACATTTATCAATCCAGAAAAAATATAACCGAAATGATCCTCCTGCTTAGCACCCTTAATAGAAGGTTCGGGCATGACACCAGACTCCAGCAACGGTGACTTTTCTACATCAGCCACTTTCTGGTAAGTGCCTTCAAAGTACTTATAAGATGTACCATTCTGAGTAGGATTTACAGAAAGAGCAGCCTTTAATTCAGCTTTCGTTGCCGATATGGATAATGTTCTGCTTGAGCGGAGACCTTCCTTGAATCCTTTGGCTTTTATTAAAGTGGTCTTGTCCAGTTCAAAAGGCTGCTCGTACAATGCCGACTGCTCTGTGGGCTCGCTGCCATCCAATGTATATCTGATTTCGGCATCCTTGGTTGTTGTGGCCAATGCAACCGTTACCTTATCCATAAACAAGTTCAAATCCTTATCCACATAGGGAATGGAAACGACTTCATCTTTAGTATAGGAATAAGGGGATGCTTCAGAGGAAACACCTCTCTCCATATTCGGCTTGTCGGACAAAGTAAAACGAAGTCTCCACCTTCCATCAACTGTGCATAAGTAATAAAATTTACATCTATCGGTTGTCCGTTCAATTCTACTTTTGTGATATAGACATTCTTCTTCGGATTGTTGGCAAGGATGGTCAAAGTCTTTCTATTTGCCAGGTTGACAACGCTTTCTCAAATAGAGGAGTAGTCAGTGCAAATTCATTGCTTCCCGGACAAACTGAATAAATACCCAAGCTGGATAATATATACCAACCGGACATCTGTCCACAATCTTCATTACCAATGATTCCTTCAGGCGTAGGAGCGTACATTTCATGGAGCAGACGGCGTGTCATTTCCTGCGTCTTCCAAGGCTGTCCCACGTAATCGTACAGATAGGCGATATGATGGCTCGGCTCATTGCATGAACATATTGACCTATCAGTCCGGTAATATCCACTAAATCGCCATGTACATCCGACTCTACTGTAAAGATAGAATCGAGTGCGGTAATAAGCTCTTTCTTACCACCAAACAGTTGTGCCATACCGCTTACATCGTGAGGTACAAAGAAGCGATACTGCCAGGCTGTGGCTTCCGTATAGGCACGACCTACCTCAATAGGATTGAAGGGAGTTTCCCAGTTCCCATCCATCCGCTTGGGGCGGAAGAATTTTGTATTACCATCAAAAACATTGATATAGTTCTGGGAACGTTGAATATACTTTTGATAAATATCATCCTTACCCATTTCCTGAGCCATACGTGCAATACACCAGTCATCATAGGCAAACTCCAGCAAACAAGAGATGGACTCTTTCTTTATATTAGAAGGAATAAAGCCATTCTGAATATAGTAATCAGCTCCCTTTTTGTTCTTTTCAGAAGAAACTACCATAGCTTCCAACGCCTTTTCCGCGTCAAATCCTCTAATACCCTTCATATAAGCATCTGCTATAACGGACACTGCATGATAACCAATCATAGTTCCCGTCTCTCCGGCAGAAAGCGGCCAGATAGGAAGTTCACCCGAAGATTCGTAAATGTCCAGAAAGGAATTTATCATATTATTGACCAAAGTTGTATCAATCAAAGTCATCAACGGATTCCATGCACGGAAAGTATCCCAAAGCGAAAATGTAGAATATTGCACTTTGCCTTTTGGCAATTGCCCAATTTCCATATTATGACGGCGGTACTCACCATTGACATCACTCACGACATTGGGTACAACCATAGAATGATACATGGCTGTATAGAAATTCTTCAAGTCGTCCGTATTGCCGCCTTTTACCGTAATAGCAGAGAGAGCTTGTTCCCAAGCGGAACGGGCAGCACTACGCACGGCATCAAAATCGAAACCTATCACCTCGGTTTCCAAATTCTCACGTGCATTCTTTTCACTGACAATGGATAATCCAACTTTGGCTATAACCGGCTCTCCATTACTATTATCGAAGGACAAGCAAGCCTGCAAATCGGTACCGTTCAACTTAACTCCTGCAGAAACCATCTTTTTATTCTGTATAAAGTCTATGGCCTGAAAAGGTTTCGAGAACTGGGCTACAAAATAAACGTACTGATTGTCCGTCCATCCCCTGGTTCTGCGCATACCTGTTATTTCGTTGGCGGCAGTCTGTTCAAGTTCAGCCTCATAAATATATTCGTTATCAAGCAAATGAGTCAAATCTATAATAATAGATGCTTCTTTGCCGGAAGAAAACGTATAGCGGTGCATACCGGCGTGTGCCGTTACCGTCAATTCAGCTTTTATTCCTTCTTCTTTCAGAACAACCGAATAATATCCGGCAGAAGCATCTTCGTCTTTATGGGAAAAAGCCGCTGGCTGGTAAATGCTTTCCGTAGTCAAATCCGGTTTCAGCGTAGTAGGACGAAACAGTATATCCCCAAGATCAATGCATCCGGTCCCACTTAAATGTGTGTGTGAAAAACCTTTTAGAGTCTATCATTATAATGATACCCCGAACAAGCATCCCAGTTTCCGGCACGCGTGTCAGGACTTAACTGTACCGCCCCGAACGGAACGGTTGCCCCCGGATAAGTATGCCCATGAAAGCCGGTACCTATAAAAGGGTCTACATAGTCTACGGGAGATAGTTCACCGGATGTACAAGAGCAGCAAGCCCAAAAGGCAGTAGTTGCACATATAAGAGTTTTTAATTTCATCAGACTGTATATTTGAAGAGCGCTGCAGACTGTCGGGAATGCCGTCTCTCCGTATATTAAAATGATTTTATGAATAGCCTTTGCAAATGAAAGAAAAAGAAGAAATATCTGCAAGGATCAATACCCGAAAATACCAACCCCTGCAGATTAGACCAATGGCAATGAGGTCTTTTTTTATATTTTATCTCTTTCAGAGAAAATATCAATCATAATGAGGATTCTGTTTTAACTTACCATAGATTTGGTAATCTGAACCGAAGGATAAGGGAATACGATCATGTAATCCTGATAAGCAATCTTATCCGTATAATCCTCATAATCACCTACAACGAATGTGGAAGCAGGGTCCTGGCGGTTGGCATAATGACGTACGCGCGGATGGGCATTCAATTCGGCAGCAGCCAAAGCCTTTATTTCAGTATTGCCTGAGCGATACCAGCGTTTCAAATCATATAAATGGTCTGTAAACTCAAATGCCAATTCACAACGGCGTTCATGATATAGGTCAGCCATAGTAGCAGTGCCCGTCAATAATGCAACATTGGCACGTTTACGAATGCGATTCAAATCAGCGTAGCCAAGTCCGCTTTATTAGTCATCAAATAAGCTTCCGCACGGAAAAGTAACATTTCTGCAAAACGAATAACCGGGAAATTAATACGTACCGTCGGCCAGTCTCCGTTTGTATTGATATACCCCTTATTGGCTGCATCTTCATACTTAAAGGGATCCATGTATTTATTAATCATAAAACCGGATTCAATATCCGAGCTTGAATAAAAAGCACGGGATTCACCCAAGAATTGAAATTCCTGACCATACTCTAAAACCGTACGAACCAAACGGTCATTACCAGCTCCGTCTTTCAACATCTCTTCGTAAATATCATAAGACGGCTTGTTCTGTCCCCAGCCATTATACTGTCCCCAGCCTTTGTTCTCAAGGACAACTCCCGGAAACTCCGAACCGCCACCTTGAGAGCCACCATTTCCAGGAATAGTCCAAATATACTCTTTATTCCACCATTTAGAGAAATCAGAAGAGAACAACTCTTCATAAGTACCGGCTAAATCACGTCCGTAAGCAGTTTCCAGTTCATTGACCATACTGATTACATTTCCCCATTGTGTAGCATCCCAAGTTGCCCAATAAGCATAAACTTTAGCTTTAAAAGCTACTGCAGCCGCATCGTGCGCGCGTCCTCTATCATTATCTCCATACTCTTCAAAACGGGGCAAATACTCTATTGCCTTGTCCATATCCGAAATAATCAATTTATAATTATCGATGACCGAAGCTTGCTGAGGAGGAATAGAATTGTCATAGCCACCTTCAAAATCTTCATAACGGACAAAAGGTACCCCTTGTGTATCAAGACCGTAACGATAAGCGATCAAGAAATGAGCCCATCCACGAGTGAAGTAAGCTTCACCGAGACTTCTCTTTTCAATATCACTCAAGTGGTGCTTTTCCCTTTCTTAAGCAACTCTTGTATTACCCAGTTGGAACGTGCCATCACTTTGTACATAGTATCAAAAATAGTACGCAAAGGGGATTCGTCTCCTGTATATTTCAATGTAGCAAGTGTTGGAAAATCACGGGTCTTTCCCCACACAACGTCGCACGCGGCACCTTGTTCCCAAAACAGTTCGCGTCCATATACAGCTTCCTGATGAAATCTTTCATACAATGCATCTACAGCATCAATAGCCTGCAGGTCATTGGTAAAATAAGTCGTTGTAGTAGCATCTCCCTCTGGTTGCACATCAAGGAAGTCACTGCAAGAACTCATAAGCAATGTGGCAGACATCGCAAAAAAATAATATATTTTTTCATAATCATTCTTCTCTATTAATTATTAGTAAGTCAATTTTACACCAACAGATAATACGCGAGATACCGGATATTTCAAAGCATCCCAGCCACCACATTCAGGATCCATACCAGAATATCCAGTGATAGTAGCAAGATTTTCACCACTGAAGTACACAGACAAACGGCTGTTACGGTCATTCAAATGAGACCACTTGCGGAATACATCGCTTAAATCATAAGAAAGGGTTACATTCTTCAAACGCAGATAAGAAGCATTCTCCAAATACCAATCAGATGCAGTCGTAAAGTTTCCATTCGGGTCATTCTTTGACAAACGAGGAATATCAGAACCGGTATTTGTAGGACTCCAAGCATTCAATATCTCGCTGGAACGGTTAAAGTTTCCTTCTACATCACTCAACAGCATGTACTTTCCTACATATAAAGCTTTTGCTCCACCTACTCCCTGGAACATGGCACTGAAAGAAAGTTTTTTCCACGTCATTCCCAATGTAAAGGCAAAAGTCGTCTTCGGAGTCGCACTACCCATATACTGACGGTCTGCATCCGTAATTTTACCATCGCCATTATGATCCACAAACTTCAAGTCACCAGCCTTGGCATTCGGCTGAATACCTACCCACTCTTTTTCACCATTATCATTGGTCACATATGTTCCATGTTTAGCATTCCACTCGGCAACTTCTGCATCACTTTGGAACAAACCATCTGTCTTAATCAAGTAGAAGGAATTCAGAGGTTCCCCTTCCGTACTCTGCATCATATAAGGGATGCTACGGAACCTTTTATCATTAGGCCACAAACCCGGATTGCCATCCGCATCCTTCACACCTATATCTGATACCCAGTTCTTTAAATACGAGAAGTTACCCGATACGAAATAAGAAAGGTTTTTGTTAATCTTATCGCTCCAATTAGCTTGAATCTCAAAGCCACGGTTACGCACTTCACCTTGATTGATTAACATGGCATCGAGTCCCATAGTAGAAGGCCACCCCATTGATTGTGTCTGAATCAAATTGAAAGTACGTTTATCAAAATAGTCTAATGATACCGACAAACGGTTTTTAAACATCTCAACATCCAAGCCCAAGTCAGTCTGTTCTGAAGTTTCCCAGGTCAAATCAGGATTTAACGCAGAGCCGTTGTAAATCAAAGTATTCCAGATATTATTTGCCTCAGGACCATATTGTGCTTGTTCTGTCCACGAGCTTTTCTTCAACAAAGCAGACTTATAATTAAGCCCTATAGAGCTCAAATTACCTACACGCCCCCAAGAAGCACGCAATTTCAGCAAACTGATAAAATCACTCTTCTTAAAGAATTTTTCATTAGATATTTTCCATCCAAGGGTCACTGCAGGGAAATCACCATAGTTATTTTCCTTAGGCAAACGTCCAGCATAATCACGACGCCAAGATGCAGTAGCAAAATAACGGTCATTATAAGAATAAGCCAAACGGGCAATCAACGACACATTGGCATCAGGTCCAGTCAAATAGTCAGATGCTGTCACTGATCCTGCATACGCCATGTATTGTAAAAATTCCGATTCATCCGCAAAATCCTTACCCGTCACTTCCAGTCCACGCGTTTCAGAATGATCTGCCGTAGTCGAGAACAAGGCACCAACCGTATGTTCACCGAATGTCTTATCATAAGTCAGGGTATTTTCCGTCTTCCAAGCATCTCTACGGTAAGTAGTTTCTTGAAGATTATTCGACAAAGCCGGTTTACCTACTTCATCACGAATAGGATTGAACTTCTTGTAATGATTAGTCTTCATATTATAAGTAAAACGACTCGTAAACTTCAATCCAGGAAGTACATTAGCTATCTCCAAGCTGGTAGTGCTCCATATGTCACTTATCTTGTCATACAAATTCTCTGCTTCCAATAGACGTACCGGATTTACAGCATCCCCGTGGATATCAGAGAAATTCGAACCATATTTTTCAATATAGGCAGGATCTTCCGTAGTCACACCACCATAACTTCCGTCCAACGGATTATAGACAGTGGCACTTGCCGGCATGTAGATAGCCGAAAGGATAGGTCCTGTATAAGCATCGTTATCCGTAGCTTTGGAACGTTGGGTAGTGTTCTGCCATACAAAATCCTCACTGACGCTCACCCACTTGTTCAGCTGCATTTTACCATTATAACGTAATGTAAGATTCTTCTTGAAGTATTAATCAAAACACCTTCATCATTATCGTAAGCAAAAGATATACGATTTGAAAAATTATCAGAACCTACATTCAACGCTACGTTATGACGTTGGTAGAAGGCAGTGCGGAAAATCTCATCCATCCAATCAGTACGAGTCGTACCTATCCATGGATTTTGGTAACATCCCAACCGACTGGAAGCGAAGTCCTGCATTTTGATGAGATATCTTACGCATCTCAATCTGCTGCTCCGCATTCAGTGGTTCTATCAATTGGTAGCCTGACGAATACCAAAAGTGCCGTCATAAGTCAACGAAGGAGCACCTTGTTTCGCTTTTTTGGTAGTTACCAACACAACACCACCTGCACCAGACTGTGCGCCATAGATAGCAGCAGAAGCAGCATCCTTCAAAACAACGATACTTTCAATATCATTCATGGATGAGATAGGTGCACCGGGAACACCGTCCACAACCCAAAGTACATTGTCTCCATCTTGTGAGCCTTGACCACGAATCACAATGTTAGGAGAAGAAGTTGGGTCGCCACCATCGGCCGTAATGGTAACACCTGCCAGCTGTCCCTGCAGCATGCCTTCGGTAGAAGTTACCGGGCGAGCAGCCAATTCTTCAGTATTACTTACTACACCCACTGAAGCAGACAAGTCCTGCTTACGTGTATTCGCACCATACCCTAATACAACAACCTCATCCAGAAGTTCTGTATCCTCTTTAAGCACAATTACCATTTGTTTTTCTGCCACTGGTACTTCCTGAGTCACATAGCCGACAAAACTGATTACCAATACGCCGTTTTTATCGGCCGAAACATTAAAGTTTCCGTCAACGTCCGTAATCACTCCATTAGTCGTCCCCTTTACTAACACATTGGCACCAATCACAGGTTCGCCAGTCTGATCCTTTACTGTTCCTTTCACAGAAATCTGCTGTGCATAAGCACCTGCCGACAAGAACAGTCCCAACAATAGGGTCAGAATCGTTCGATAGATTCTAAGATTTACTTGTTTCATGCATTCAAAATTTAAAGTTTATAATATAGAAAATTATAATTCCGCCACAAAGGTCAGAAAGCAGAATTACATAGTTATTACAAAAGGAACAATTCTCTAACAGTCCTTATTTATGCGTAAAATAATATAACTGCAAAATATTTATTATTTTCAATCAAACCGTATAGGGATTATTACTCAAGAAGAGCGGCAGCACCCAATAAACTGGAATCCTTTGATGCGAAGCCACCACACTCACATTATCCGATATAATCTTGTAGGGAAAACTTTGCATTGTTTGTTCCATAGCATTTTTAAAGAAAGGAAAAGCCGATACAATACCGCCTCCTAAAACAATAGCCTGGGGAGCATAGGCAAAAAGAATTGCCTTTATAAGATTACCCAAATGCCTCCCAAACTCTTTCCAAATCTCCAATGCAGCTTGTTCTCCTTGCTGGGCTTTTTCAGCTACTACCGCACCGGTAGTGCCATAACGTTTAAACAAGAAACTACTGCAATAGTGTTCAAAATCAGAGTCCAAATAAGGAAATGAGCCTATCTCACCGGCTCCCATATATTGCCCACCATACAAACGACGGCCAATGACAACGCCAGCTCCAATTCCGGTCCCAATAGTAACGCCTACCATGTTGGTATAAGATTTTCCTTCGCCGTATAGGCTCTCCCCCAAAGTGAAACAGTTGGAATCATTATTAATGGCAACTGCCACCTTGAATTCGTTCTCCAAAATCTCCTTCAAGTGTATTTCTTTCCAAGAAGATATATTTGCTACATTATATACAATTCCTTTCTCCGGATCAACAATTGAAGGGACACCGATACCGATACCATCTACCTGCTCATTCATCATATTCCGAATAAGCTGGGAAAGCTGGTTTAGCACAGTAGAAGCATCTTGCTGAGCTAAACATGGAACCGACACTTTATTCAAGCAGTTCCCTTTTTCCACTTGGGCTATTCGAATATTGGTTCCTCCTAAATCTATTGACAGTTTCATAGTATATAACATTAAGGTGTTCAACATGTGCAAAATTAAGAAAATGCTTTTTTTCAGTATTCCCAATTGCGCATATAAATCTTCATTTTGCGCAAACATTACTGTCAATCAAATATTCCACCAAATCTTTTCCTCCAGGTTCACTGACAAAATCGATAAAAACAATACCGCAATTCCGGCTATTCTTTTGTTTTAAATAGTCAGCAATAGGCTTGTTTACCTTATCAGCAAAGACTTTAGGGGTTCCCAAGGGCAGCCCCGTCGCACTTACAAAAGTAATTCCCCACCGACGTGAGGAAACCGGCTCAGCAGACATCCCTTCAATATTACGGACACAAACCCCTACCTTCTTCCCGGCCTCCTCACCCGATTCATATTGATATTTATCTTCGAGCAAAGCCACTCCTTCCTTACCATCTTTATTGCGAAGAGTGAGCAGGCAAGTACTGTCATCCTCCCAACCTACACATGCTGCTCCAGGATAATTATCCATAGCATGATCCCTATGCAGGAAAAGAATCTTTCCACGGCAATCTTTCAGCGTCAGTTCAGGGCGAAAGTCCATCACGAAATAACTTTGATACTCAGGGCTGCTTAAAGAAACGGACAGCAGAGAAGCATAATCCCGCAATTCTCCCCCTTCCTTTTTCAAGGAAACAATCAAAGTCTCAGAAGGATATGTTTGCAGAAAGTGTATAAAAGCAGGTAAAACATCATCTTCCCAATATATATCCTGAAAGGCATGACTGTGAAACACCCCCAGTTTATTACCCTTCTTTTCCAAACGGATATCGAAAGCACGGATGCCTTGCCGTAATTGAGCAGGAATATCTGTTGCTTGTGTTTTCAACATATGCCCTCCTTTGATACTACCGCTATCGTGTGAACCAGGAATAGAAATCTTACATATAGGAAGCGTATCATGGAGAATCCTCATCACTCAGCCGCAGTGCAACCTCATCCCGCGCCTCCGCACAAGTATCCTGCAATCTGGAAGCTGTAGCACAAACCGGAGCATTCAATAGAAATATGGTCAAAGCTAATACAACAACTGTTCTTAATCCGTTTCTCTTCATAGTATATTGCTTTTAAGTTTACTGCATGCAAATGTAGAGAGTTCATTCTTTTCCCTCATCCTAAATTGCGTATTTAGTTCTTCATTTTGCGCAAACATCGAAAGCAACATATAGTAACATCTGAGCCAAACGTAATGTACCTTTTCATTACATAAATGTACCTAACGAAAAATGCCATACATTCTCCGTACTGCGTATCTCATCCCAGACGAAGCCCTCCCAAGAAAAGGATTTCAACTCCTCAGGACACTCCAGACGGTTCTTGACAATAAAACGCGTCATCTCTCCGCGACACATCTTGGCATAGATAACGACAGTCTTCGGCTGTCCGGCCTTCCAAACTTGAAACTCGGGCGTAATAACACGCACCTCTTGCTCCACCCGCTTCCAGTCGAACAAATCTTTCATTTCAGCACTTGCCAAATTAATGAGAACACCGCCACAGTTTTTAATTTCCTCTATGAAGTAATCCGTCAACAAAGGCTTCCAATAATCAAACATGGATATTCCACCTTTTTCGGGCAAACGGACATCTCCTTCCAAACGATAGGGTTTGATACCGTCCAGCGGGCGAAGCAACCCATAAAGAAAAGAAGTGATACGTAGATGTTCTTGCGCATAACGAAAATCCTCCGCTGAAAAATCTTTCGGAAGAATGCGTTTAAAAACAGCTCCCGTGTAGGCGCAAACGGCTGGCATCGAACGATTCTCCTCCGAACAGAAATCATGAAAACGCAAACGGTTCTCGGCAGCAATTTTGGTATTCACCCGAAGAAGCCTTTCCAATTCGGATACTGAATACTGCGACATTTCCAACGCATTCCGCACAGCCTCCGTTTCGAATTTCGGGACTGTGACTTCGGGCACGACAACAGAGCAGCGCGCTGCCATGGTCTTTGCACAAGAGATAAAAACAAGCATAGCGATATTTTTTAATGGATACAAAAATAAAGTTTTTTAGTGGAGAATACATATACTTATAAAGTTTTTCCGCAGAATTCACCTCCGTTTCAAGAGTTTTTCATACCTTTACACCTTGTTGGAGAAAAGTGCACGTATTGCCCCCTCTACTCCCCCAACATTTTGAGATAGAAAAAGAAAAAATAATATATAAAATGACTCACAAATGGAATTATCAACCCATTACACCCGAACAGGCAGAAGCAAGCCAACAACTGGCCCAAGAATTGGGAATTAGCCAATATTGGGAAAATTGCTGGTGGAGCGGGGAATAACAACGGCAGCGGATGCCCGGAAGTTTTTCCGCCCCCAACTACCGGACTTATACGACCCATTCCTGATGAAGGATATGGATATAGCCGTAGAGCGCCTGAACAAGGCAATGGGAAAGAAAGAGCGCATTCTTGTTTATGGAGATTATGACGTAGACGGTACCACGGCTGTGGCATTGGTCTACAAGTTTATTCAACAGTTCTATTCGAACATCGACTACTATATCCCCGACCGTTACAATGAGGGGTATGGAGTTTCAATCCAAGGAGTAGACTATGCCGCAGAGAGTGGTGTAGGTTTGATTATTGTATTGGACTGCGGTATCAAAGCCGTCGAAGAAATCACATACGCCAAGGAGAAAGGCATTGATTTCATCATCTGCGACCATCATGTCCCCGATGATGTACTGCCCCCTGCTGTAGCCATTCTGAATGCCAAACGGGAAGACAACACCTATCCTTATGAACATCTGTCCGGATGCGGTGTAGGCTTTAAGTTCATGCAGGCATTTGCCTCAACAACGGTATCGAGTTCCATCACCTTATCCCTTTACTGGACCTCTGCGCCGTCAGTATCGCATCGGATATTGTCCCCATTATGGGTGAAAACCGCATTCTCGCCTACCACGGTTTGAAGCAGTTGAACAGTAATCCCAGCGTAGGCCTGAAAGCAATCATTGATGTCTGCGGACTGACGGACAAGGACATCACCGTCAGTGACATTGTATTCAAAATAGGTCCCCGCATCAACGCCTCCGGACGTATCCAGAACGGGAAAGAAGCTGTTGACTTGCTTACTGAAAAAGATTTCTCTCTTGCCCTGGAGAAAGCCGGACAAATCAACCAATACAACGAGACACGCAAGGACTTGGACAAGACCATGACCGAGGAGGCCAACAAGATTGTAGCTGACCTGGACGGACTTGCCGACCGACGTTCCATCGTATTGTACAATGAAGACTGGCATAAAGGCGTCATCGGCATCGTAGCTCCCGGCTGACGGAAATCTATTACCGGCCGGCAGTAGTACTGACACGTACGGATGACATGGCAACCGGATCTGCCCGTTCCGTCTCCGGATTCGATGTCTACAAAGCCATTGAATACTGCCGCGACCTTCTGGAAAACTTCGGAGGTCATACCTACGCCGCCGGTCTTTCCATGAAGGTGGAAAATGTACCGGCCTTTATCGAACGCTTCGAAGAGTTCGTATCACAAAATATCCTGCCGGAACAGACATGCGCCGTCATCGACATCAATGCCGAGATTGATTTCAGAGACATCACTCCGAAATTCTTCAGCGACTTGAAGAAATTCAATCCATTCGGACCGGACAATGCCAAACCCATTTTCTGTACGCACAATGTCTATGATTATGGTACCAGCAAAGTCGTAGGCCGCGACCAGGAACATATCAAGCTAGAACTGGTGGATAATAAATCGAACAATGTAATGAACGGCATCGCTTTCGGGCAAAGTTCCCACGTACGCTTCATCAAGACCAAACGTTCCTTCGACATCTGCTATTCCATTGAAGAGAATACCCATAAGAGGGGTGAAGTGCAGTTGCAGATTGAAGACATAAAGCCGAACTGAAAGCCTCTCCCCTAACCCCTCCCCCACAGAGGGGAATAAGAATAGTCTCCTTATATTAAGGAAATGATGAAAATTGGTTGATGCTATAAGATTAGTAATCACTACTATTAGCATAGAGAAGGAAAGAATATCAATTCAACGATAAGAAGTAGCAAGAAGTTCAATAAGACCATGAGCAGCAGTAGTAACTTCAAAACTCCCCTCCCTATGGGGGAGGGATTGGGGGTGAGGCTTCTGAAGCAATACTGGGGATACGATACCTTCCGGGGAATCCAGGAAGATATCATCAACAGCATTACCGAGGGACGGGACACTTTGGGACTAATGCCCACGGGAGGAGGAAAATCCATCACTTTCCAAGTTCCGGCACTTGCTAAAGAAGGACTTTGCCTGGTCATCACTCCGTTGATTGCCTCATGAAAGACCAGGTACAAAACCTGAAAAAGCGGGGAATCAAGCGCTTGCCATCTACTCAGGCATGAGCAGGCAGGAAATCATCGTCACACTGGAGAACTGTATATTCGGCAATTTCAAGTTCCTCTATATCTCCCCCGAAAGGCTCGATACTGAAATCTTCCGCACCAAACTGCAGAAGATGAAAATCAGTATGATTACGGTAGACGAAAGCCACTGCATATCGCAATGGGGCTACGACTTCCGTCCTGCCTATCTGAAGATAGCCGAGATACGCACACTGCTACCCGGTGTACCCGTGCTGGCACTGACAGCCACTGCCACTCCGGAAGTAGTGAAAGATATCCAGGCCCGTCTGCATTTCCGTGAGGAAAATGTGTTCTGCATGAGTTTCGAGCGCAAAAATCTCGCCTATATCGTCCGTAAAACGGAAAACAAGACGGGAGAGCTGTTGCACATCCTGCGCCGTATGCCCGGAAGCGCCATCATCTATGTGCGCAACCGCCGCCGCACCAAGGAAATTACCGAACTGCTGCACAACGAAGGCATCACCGCAGATTTCTACCATGCCGGACTGGATGACGCCACCAAAGACATCCGCCAACAACGCTGGCAAACAGGAGAAAGCCGTGTCATGGTCGCCACCAATGCATTCGGTATGGGTATCGACAAACCGGATGTACGGATTGTCATCCACATGGACCTGCCCGATTCCATAGAAGCCTACTTCCAGGAAGCAGGACGTGCCGGAAGGGACGGACAAAAAGCCTACGCGGTCGTCCTTTACGCCAAGTCGGATAAGGCAACACTGCACAAACGCATTCCCGACACCTTTCCTGAAAAAGAGTATATAAAGGAAGTATATGAGCATCTTCAATACTATTACCAGATGGCAATGGGAGACGGACAAGGCTGTGTACGCGAGTTCAATATAGAAGACTTTTGTCGAAAGTTCAAGTACTTCCCCGTTCCCGTGGACAGTGCCTTGAAGATTCTGACACAAGCGGGATACCTGGAATATACAGACGAACAAGACAATGCATCCCGGCTACTGTTCACTATCCGTCGAGATGAACTTTATAAACTGAGAGAGCTCGGCGAAGATATGGACAAACTCATCCAAACCATTCTCCGCTCCTATACCGGGGTTTTCACAGACCATGCTTTCATCAATGAAGATTCACTGGCCATACGCACTGGACTCACACGCCGGCAAGTGTATGAACAGCTCATCCACCTAGCCAAGCTACATATCGTCAGTTACATCCCCCGCAAAAAGACACCATATATAATATACACGCGAGAGAGGGTTGAAATGCGCCACCTGCAAATCCCTTCCACCGTGTACGAGGAACGCAAAGAGCGATATGAGAAACGCATAAGTGCCATGCTGGATTACGTGAGCAGCGATACCGTGTGCCGTAGCCGGATGCTGCTACACTACTTCGGAGAGAAGAACGAGCATAACTGCGGGCAGTGCGACACTTGCATCAATTTGAAGAACAAGAAACCTTCCGGCCACCTTTCGGAAAAGGAACTTTCTGAAAAGATTCTTCAAGCCCTATCTGATAAACGACAAACTCCAGCCACTTTGGCAGAACAGATAGCAGACGATAAAAACATGCTCATCGATGTGTTACATGGATTGTTGGACGAAGGCAAGGTAATTGCTGTCAACGGAATGCTTCAAATCAAAAAATAATTCATTACTTTTGCCGTTGGAAAAGAATGTCCTGCCGCTGAGAGGAACCATCTCCTATCAGCCATGCCCCTCCTTTTCCTTTTTTAAATTTTTTAATTCTTTAATTTTTAATCACCTATGGGATTCTTTAAATCTTTTTTCTCCGGCAAGTCAGACAGTCCGGCAAATGAGAAACAAAAAAACGAACAGAAGAATTTTGAGATATTCAAGTATGACGGTATGCGCGCACAACGCATGGGCCGTACAGACTACGCCATCAAATGCTTCACTGAAGCCCTTGCCATTCAGGAAGACTTCGAGACCATGGGATATCTCGCCCAAGTCTACACCCAGACCAGCGAACTGGACGAGGCGCACAAACTACTGGAACGCATGACCGAAATAGAGCCGGAACATATCTCCACCTACCTCAGTCTTGCCAACGTATGCTACATGCAGGAAGACTATCCCGCATGCAGAGCGCAAAGAAGGCTATCGAAATAGAAGAGGCAACGCCATGGCACATTACCTGCTCGGCAAAGCAGACAATGGGCAAGGGGACGGCATCATGTGCATCGCCCATCTTACGAAAGCCATCGTACTGAAAGATGATTTCATCGAAGCACGTCTGCTCCGTGCCGAAGCCCTGGTCCAAATGCAGCAATACAAGGAAGCGATGGAAGACATAGACACCATTCTGGCACAAGACCCGGAAGACGAAAGTGCATCTTGCTCCGCGGAAAGATAGAAGAAGCTACGGGAGACAAAGAAAAAGCAGAAAGCAGCTATCAGAAAGTGACGGAGTTGAATCCCTTCAACGAACAAGCCTTCCTCTACTTAGGACAGCTTTACATCACCCAAAACAAACTGGCAGAAGCCATCGAGCTCTTTACGGAAGCCACAGAACTGAACCCTAATTTCGCAGAGGCCTATCATGAGCGCGGACGTGCCAAGTTGCTGAACGGCGACAAGGAAGGTTCTGCAGAAGACATGAAGAAAGGACTGGAACTCAATCCTAAAGAGATACAGAACTTTAACGGACAATATGGTAACCAACCGGGGGGAAGTACCGGTAATATCCTGGGATTATGACAAATTCAATTATTGCCGCCAATGAAACGAAATTTATTTCTATCAGTACTTTTTGTACTGATGTTCGCACCTGCCCATGCACAGCAAGTGAACATATTGTCCTATAACGTACATAATTGCATAGGTATGGACAAGGAGTACAATTACCGGCGCATTGCCAATGTTATCAGTCAAACTTCTCCGGACATAGTCGCCCTGCAGGAACTTGACAGTGTAACGGTGCGCAACAAAGGAATCCATGCTCTCGGAGAACTAGAAAAACTGACCGGAATGCACGGGACTTATGCAGCAGCCATTCCTTTTCAGGGTGGAAGCTACGGCATCGGAATCCTCTCCAGAGAGATACCATAAAATACAAAATCATTCCAATGCCCGGACGGGAAGAAAAACGTACCCTCATTATTGCAGAATTTAAAGATTATGTATTTTGTGCCACACACCAGTCCCTCACTCCAGAAGACCAGCTCCTTGCCGTACCATTGATAGAAAAAGCCTTGCAAAACGTCGATAAGCCCATCTTTATGGCAGGCGACATGAACTCTGCACCAGCAAGCGTTCCCCAGCTGGAATTGGCAAAACATTTTGCCACCCTCAATGACACAACCTCTTATACTTTCCCGGCAGACCGTCCCAACCGATGTATAGACTACATCTACGGCTATTCCAAGAATGGGTATCGGTTTGACGTACAATACCGGAAAGTCATAGAAGACACCATTTCATCCGACCATCGTCCGGTTCAAGTCATTGTACAAGTTAAAGGGAAATAAGTTAAATTGCTACTATCCCTAAAAAAAACATTGTTTTTTGTTTGTATATAAAAGAAAAGCATTACTTTTGTCACGTAATTCAAAAACAGAGAATACAAGTATGAAGTCATTTACTTATGCATATTACTTCTTTTTTTACTTTTACTTTAGCCAGAAAGTAGAGCGGGAGTTTGTATGTATCAAGTGACAGTGATGCTTAAGGACTGAATAGAGAAACAAGTAAATATACAGAATCCCGCTCCATCGTATGGAAGCGGGATTTTTTTATAGCATAACCAAGAAAATAAAAATAATGAAAAAGGTAGCCATTCAAGGAACATTAGGCTCGTATCACGACATCGCCGCACACAAGTACTTCGAAGGAGAAGAAATAGAGTTAATCTGTTGCGCCAACTTTGAAGACGTGTTCGGTGCCATCAAAAAAGACAGTCAGACCATAGGAATGCTGGCGATAGAAAACACCATTGCAGGTAGTTTGCTGCATAACAATGAGCTATTACGCCAAAGTGGCGCACAGATTGTCGGCGAGTACAAGCTGCGTATTTCCCATAGTTTTGTCTGCCTGCCGATGAAGACTGGGATGATATTACCGAAGTCAACTCCCACCCTATCGCCCTGATGCAATGCCGTGAATTCCTGGGACAACACCCCGGAATCAAAGTGGTGGAAGGCGAAGATACCGCCCGCAGTGCCGAAATCATCCAACAGGAACATCTGAAAGGCCATGCAGCTATCTGCTCCAAAGCTGCTGCAGAGCGTTATGGCATGAAGGTCCTGCAGGAAGGTATCGAAACCAACAAACATAACTTCACCCGTTTCCTGGTCGTAGCCGACCCTTGGCAAGTAGATGAACTGAACCGGCATCGCAGCAAGGACGTCAACAAGGCAAGCATGGTATTCACACTTCCCCATACTGAAGGAAGCCTTTCCCAAGTATTGTCTATTTTGTCTTTCTACCGCATCAACCTGACCAAGATACAATCACTGCCCATCATCGGGCGTGAATGGGAATACCAGTTTTACGTAGATGTCGTCTTCGACAATGTACTGAGATATAAACAATCCATTGCGGCCATCACACCGCTGACCAAAGAGCTGAAAATATTAGGAGAATATGAAGATGGAAAATCAAACGTGTAGAATAAAGCCTGCCGACCGCCTGGCAAGCGTAAGCGAATATTACTTCTCGAAGAAGCTGAAAGAAGTGGCACAAATGAATGCCGAAGGAATGGATGTCATCAGCCTGGGAATCGGAAGCCCCGACATGCCGCCTTCCGAAAAGACAATCCGGACACTTTGCGAAGCTGCCTGCAATCCGGACGGACATGGTTACATGCCCTACGTAGGTATCCCCGAACTGCGCCGCGGTTTTGCGGACTGGTACCAAAATGGTACGGTGTAGCATTGAATCCCAACACAGAGATACAACCGCTCATCGGCTCCAAAGAAGGCATCCTGCACGTGACGCTGGCCTTTGTCAACCCCGGTGAACAAGTATTGGTTCCCAATCCCGGCTATCCCACCTATACTTCATTAAGCAAGATTCTGGGTGCCGAGGTCGTGAACTATAACTTGAAAGAAGAAAACGGCTGGATGCCCGACTTCGACGAACTGGAACGGATGGACATGAGCCGTGTAAAACTGATGTGGACCAACTATCCCAATATGCCCACCGGGGCGAACGCAACACCGGAACTGTACCGGAAACTGGTGGACTTCGCACGCCGCAAGGACATCGTCATCGTAAACGACAACCCCTACAGTTTCATCCTGAACGAACATCCTATCAGCATCCTCAGCATTCCGGGTGCCAAAGAGTGCTGCATAGAATTCAATTCCATGAGCAAAAGCCACAACATGCCGGGCTGGCGTATCGGCATGCTTGCCTCGAATGCCGACTTCGTGCAATGGATATTGAAAGTAAAAAGCAACATCGACAGCGGTATGTTCCGTGCCATGCAACTGGCAGCCGCCACTGCCCTGGAAGCAGAGCAAGACTGGTATGACGGCAACAACGCGAATTACCGCAACCGCCGTCAGTTGGCAGGAGAAATCATGCATACCTTGGGTTGCACCTACGACGAAAACCAGGTAGGCATGTTCCTCTGGGGCAAAATCCCCGACAGCTGTACAGACGTGGAAGAACTGACTGAACACGTGCTGCATAAAGCCAGAGTGTTCATTACTCCCGGGTTTATCTTCGGAAGTAACGGGAAACGGTATATCCGCATCTCCCTCTGCTGTAAGGACAATAAACTGGCAGAAGCATTGAAGCGTATCAAGGACATGAAATAAATGCTTACAAGTAAGAGATGAACACCCTAAAGCCGGAATCCCGTTTACTAAAACTCCACCGGAGATTTACTAAAACGGGAGGAACGATTTAGTAAATCTTCTCCGACGTTTTACTAAATCTCCGGGACCTTGCTCAGAAAGTCTTCTGAAAAGGAGGAAACGTCACAAGGAAGAAAAAGCATAATTAAAGAATATTATTAAACAAATAAAGAATATGGAACTCGAATTAGAACCTATCACATTACCTGGTGTTGAAGACAAACGCCCTATGGTAATAGCCGGCCCCTGCAGTGCCGAAACCGAAGAACAAGTAATGAGCACCGCCAAACAATTGGCAGACAAAGGCCTCAAGCTATTCCGTGCCGGCATCTGGAAACCGCGCACCAAACCGGGCGGCTTCGAAGGAGTAGGCGTAGACGGCCTTGCATGGCTGAAGGAGGTAAAGAAAGAAACCGGCATGTACGTTTCAACAGAAGTAGCTACCGCCAAACATGTATACGAATGCCTGAAGGCTGGAATTGACCTTCTTTGGGTAGGTGCACGTACCACCGCCAATCCTTTCGCCGTACAGGAAATTGCCGATGCACTGAAAGGCGTAGATATCCCGGTACTGGTGAAGAATCCGGTAAATCCTGACCTGGAGCTGTGGATTGGAGCTTTGGAACGTATCAACAATGCAGGCTTGAAACGTCTGGGTGCCATCCATCGCGGATTCAGCAGCTATGACAAAAAGCTCTACCGTAACTTGCCCCAATGGCATATCCCCATTGAGCTGCGCCGCCGAATTCCCAACCTTCCTATTATCTGCGACCCCAGCCACATAGGTGGAAAGCGCGAACTGGTTGCTCCACTCTGCCAGCAAGCTATGGATTGGGTTTCAACGGACTGATTATCGAGAGCCACTGCAACCCGGACTGTGCCTGGAGCGATGCAGCCCAGCAAGTCACCCCGGATGTGCTGGATTACATCCTCAACCTGCTGGTCATCCGCAAGGAAACACAAAGCACCGAGAACCTCAGCGAATTGCGCAAGCAGATAGACGAATGCGACAACAATCTTATTCAGGAGCTGGCCAAACGGATGCGTGTGGCACGTGAAATCGGTACATACAAAAAAGAGCATGACATGACCATCCTGCAAACCGGACGCTACAACGAAATCCTCGAGAAACGCGGCTCGCAAGGCGCATTGTGTGGCATGGATGCTGAATTCATCAAAAAGGTATTTGAGGCGATACACGAAGAGAGTGTGAGGCAACAAATGGAAATTATAAATAAGTAATTATTTAATGTGCCAATGTGCTTATTGGCTGCGCAGTGATGCCGCATGGCAATAAGCACATTAGCACATTAGCACATTAAACATCATGAGAATACTTATACTTGGGGCCGGAAAAATGGGCTCTTTCTTTACAGATATATTGAGTTTCCAGCACGAGACGGCTGTGTTCGATGTCAACCCGCACCAACTGCGTTTTGTCTACAACACCTACCGCTTCACTACATTGGAGGAAATCAAGGAGTTCGAGCCGGAACTGGTCATCAATGCCGCTACGGTGAAATACACACTGGACGCCTTCCGCCAAGTGCTGCCAGTACTGCCTAAGGACTGCATCATCAGTGACATTGCTTCGGTAAAGACCGGATTGAAGAAATTTTACGAAGAAAGCGGTTTCCGATATGTATCGACACATCCCATGTTCGGCCCTACTTTTGCCAGTCTGAGCAACTTGAATACAGAAAATGCCATCATCATCAGCGAGGGTGACCATTTGGGCAAAATCTTCTTTAAAGATTTATACCAGACCATGAAGCTCAATATCTTTGAGTACACCTTCGACGAGCATGATGAAACGGTGGCCTACTCCTTGTCCATTCCGTTTGTTTCGACTTTCGTGTTTGCAGCAGTCATGAAGCATCAGGAAGCTCCGGGAACTACATTCAAGAAACACATGGCCATTGCCAAAGGCCTGTTGAGCGAGGACGATTATCTGTTACAGGAGATTCTGTCAATCCCCGCACCCCCTCACAAGTAGAGAATATACGTCTGGAACTGAAACAACTACTGGAGATTATCACCAACAAAAGATGCGGAAGGAATGAAGAAAGTATCTGACGAAGATCAGAGAAAAAATTAAGTAATTAGTGATTAGGGTTAGTGATTAGTGATTAGTACCATGCGGCATAATAGCGCAGCCTGCTAATCACTAACCCCTATTTTTTTGCAGAGGGCTGATTTTATGTTGTAAACTTTTGTGCTCGAAATCATGATAGACCAAACCCCACCCATAGACAGAATTCTGATGCGGCACAAAGCGTTGATGTCGTGTCAGACTTCGTCACGCTGCGGAAACGCGGAGTGAACTATGTAGGTCTGTGCCCGTTCCACGACGATAAGACCCCGTCGTTCTACGTATCGCCAGCCAAGGGACTGTGCAAATGCTTTACCTGCGGCAAGGGCGGCAATGTAGTGCACTTCATTATGGAGCACGAACAGATGTCCTATCCTGAGGCACTGAAATACCTTGCCAAGAAATACGGCATCGACATCATTCAGTCCGTTGCGTCGAAGGCAAAACCTTCTCCACCGACGCTTGGCAAGAATGGTACGGCGACAAGACGCTCAATCCCTACTGTGTCAACTCCGGCAAATACGATGGTCTGCACATCCACGATGCAATCGAAGCCGTCGCCAAAGATCTCAAGGAACTGGGTTTGGGTGATCGTCAGACCATGTTCCGTCTGCGCGACTGGGGCATTTCCCGTCAGAGATATTGGGGCACGCCGATTCCGATCATCAATTGCCCGAAATGCGGTCCCGTTCCGGTTCCGGAAAAGATCTGCCGGTGCTGTTGCCTGAAAACCTAATTCCGGACG
>ENA-OQCS01000012-OQCS01000012.1-human-gut-metagenome-genome-assembly--contig:-NODE-12-length-69492-cov-5.254884_pt1 | contig 69492 bp, 86 predicted proteins | sample MGYA00242757_ERZ504575 | MGnify/ENA primary metagenome ERZ504575 (study PRJEB26092, sample SAMD00036297) | human gut metagenome | host: Homo sapiens | study: EMG produced TPA metagenomics assembly of... | reverse complement strand
GCATACTCACTGGCGCTGAAAGAGGTCTGTACTGTTCCCGGAAGATTATTCCAAAGCAATTCGGTTTCCGTCAGTTGCCATTCCGCCTGATTATTGAACCATACATCCTTTTCCTGCCCATCCACTTACAATCTGCAACGAAATAGCCCCCTTTCTGTTCCCAGATTGAAGGACTAAAAATCTAAAAGATCTAACTATTGGGCAAATAACAAATGCAGATTTTAACCGTTTAACAAATATAAAATCTTTAGAGTCTTTAGATGCAGAAGGTAGTTTCTTAAATATTGATGGCATCAAAAATCTTACAAATTTAAATACACTTACACTAACATCTGGACGATTGAGTGATATCAAACCAATTGCAGAATTAAGTAATCTAAAAAAATTGTATTTAGGTAGATGTGGAAATGCAGAAGATATTTCTTGCCTGAAACCACGTGGATATAAAACATTACATATTAGTGAAAATGTACCCGCAAGGCAGGTGTTAGGTTATGAAAATTTTAAGGATGTTACAATTCAAAAAGGAGGAAATCTACATAATCTCGAAGCGGAAATAGATATTTTATATGGCGACTATAACGATGATGATCCAAAATTTGAATATAATGCAGATGATGAAAGTATTATCAATGCCGATGGAAAAGCAATAAAAAATGGAGAAACTGATGTAACGATCACAGTATATGGAAGAGAAGATGAAGCATCAAAGAGAATTCATGTGAAAGTACAAGAGGGAGATAACATAGAATCTTCTGGGGAAGCTATAGAAAAAGATCAGTTACCATCTTTTAAAAAAATCAAGGGAATAATGAAACATTAAATCTTCTACTGATCAATAAAAATGGAAAGGTCTATGATCTTAAAGAAAATGCAAAAGAAATAGCAGATGATGCGAAATCCTATACGATCACATCTGTATATCGCAATGGAAAAAGATATACACTTCGAGTGAAAGTAACAAAAGCAGGAGAAGTATATATCGGATTAGAAACAGGAGATTGTAAAACAAAATTATGATATTACAAAGATAGACCATAATTATTTCATTACAAAGGATGGAAATCTATATTGCATCAATGAAAAGAATCAAGTAGAGAAAATTGATGAAAATGTAACGGACATCAGTTATTTTGATGGAGCACATAGCTATGAAGAAGGGCGTTGCCTTGTATTACATAAAGATGGAAAATTAACCGATGTCAGAAATCAAGAATTAGATGATCTGAAAATTGAATTTTCCAATATTAAGAAGATTATAAATCCAAAATATGTAATAAAAGAAGATGGGTCAATGGGATATCTGCATATATATTTGCATTCAGATCAATATGTGATAGACAAGATCTCTGAGAAAGAGATGCAGGTAGTAGAAACAGGAATGGAATATAAAGAGACATTCTTCTTAGATGTAGATGATCATATATTGTATGCAGATGGATATAGCGAAGGATTGATCAAAATAGCAGCGAATGTAAAACGTGTATTGTCAGATTCTGAACATGTATATGAAAGTTTAGATGGAAATTATTATTCTTTAAGGAAAAATGGGATGATAATGATAATACATTTTATTCTGTTGAAAAAATTGATTGTACAGATGAAAAATTCACAGGAATTACACAAGATGGGACAGCATATGTAAGTGGTAAAAAGATCTTGAAAGATGTGGTAAGTTGTTGCAAAGATCAGCATAAGAATAGTAGTGGATACCAAGAGAGTGAACAAAAGTATTATTTTATAAGAAAAGATGGAACCGTATGGAAATATGAATTTCCATATATGGCACAAAAAATACTAAATGCAGACGGCAGTGTTCCAGAGGTAAAACCAGAGCCAGAGCCTAAGCCAACACCGAAACCAGATCCACAGCCAACACCAAAACCGGAACCAAAACCAGAGCCACAACCAACACCGAATCCAGGTTCAAATTCAACACAAGGTTCAACAACGAGTCAAGAACCACAGCAGATTAAGATCGATCAGATCATCTTAACAGGAATGTCTACAAAAGTTGCTGCAGGAAAGAAGCTGAAATTAACAGCAAATATCACAAACGATGCTACAAACAAGAATCTAAAGTGGACAACAAGCAATAATAAACTTGCAACTGTGGATAAAAATGGCGTTGTAACGCTAAATAAGAAAGCTGGAGGAAAGACAGTTAAAATTACTGCAGAAGCAACTGATGGCAGTGGCAAAAAAGCAACCTTTACGATCAAGATCATGAAAGGAAGCGTAAAGAAGATCAAGATTTCTGGAAAGAAAACAGTCAAAGCAGGAAAGACATTGAAATTAAAAGCTAAGGTTACAGCAAGCAAAGGTGCAAACAAAACACTGAAATGGACAAGCAGTAATACAAAATATGCAACAGTCTCTTCAGGAAAAGTAAAAGCACTGAAAGCAGGTAAGAAAAAAACAGTGAAGATCACAGTGATGGCAACAGATGGAAGTGGTAAGAAGGCAACAATTAGTGTGAAGATTAAGTAAGAAAAATAAAAGGAAGAGCAGTAGATGAATCAAAATCATCAGCTGCTCTTTCCTTTTATAAAAACATCTATTCAATTATCTCTTCATAAACATCGCCAAAAATTGCCCCTTAACTTCATCGGCTCTTTTTTGGCTGACAGGAATTTTATGTTTTCCAGCGAGTGTTACAAGATTATTTTCAAAATCAGTGATCTGATTTAAGTTGATCAGATAACTTCGATGACAACAGGCGAAATTCTGATCAAGACGATTTAACAGATCTGTAAGTTTCTCAGAAGTATAATATGTAGAAGAAGTACAATAAATCGTTGTTGTCCGAAGATTTCTTTCCATATAAATGATATCATCTAGTAAGATATTGTGTTCTCTACGATTCCAGGAAATCGTAAGATAGTTGTTTTTTCGTTGCTCTAAATTAAAGATTGCTTTTTTGATTGCACGAGGCAAGTATTGTTTCGCATCGGATTTGTGAATAAAGTATACATGCTCGGTTTCATAAACATCACTGCAATATTCACGATATTGCGTGATAAATATGATCTGTGTTGCAGGATGAGTCTGCTGGATTTCTTTTGATAAGATGATACCAGATTTTTCTGGGAGTTCAATGTCCATCAGGACAATATCATACGGGGTGGAACCTGTCTCATATAATTTGAATCTTTCTTCTGGAGAAGAACAAGAATGTACCTCTACAGAAAGATTTTTATTTTCTTTGATAATTTTTTCTAGTTCGCAAAGATAGGTAATATCATCTTCACAGATTGCAATATGAATCATTGATAAGAAGGCTCCTTTGTTTTTATTTATTTGGCAGTACATTCCATGATACTGGCAAACAATATTATTATACAACGAATATAGATTATTGAAAAAAGTGAATATTACATATAAGCGTGTTTTCGTGCATATTTCAACATGGTTAATGACATTCTTCCGAAAACTGAAGCATCAAATGGCAGGAAAAACACGCCCCTTCATCCACCCATTTATAAGTTCCATGATACTGCGTAACGATATCTTCAATGATCGCAAGACCATGACAATGAAGAGCAGAATTTTGCGTTTTATTTGTCTGATGTGTAAAAATTTCTTCTGGATTTTTACTATTTTGCATATGGATCATAAAAACATTTGCCTTAAAATTTGTGGTTAATGAGATGAACGGGTTCTTTTCTTCCGAATTGCATAATTCACAGGCCTCGATCGCATTATCTAAAAGATTTGAAAACAGGCTTGTGATCGTTATATCAGAAAAAACGCAATCAAACGATTCAGGCAAAAGAATCCGAAATTGACAATTAATTTCCAAACGATCGGCAATTGCCTTTTTCTCCTGAAGCAGGGTATTAAGCAGAGCATTTTTGCAAAAAGTATCCGGATAATTTCTCTTTACATGGGAAGATAAAGAAGAAATTAAAGAGGACATTTCTTCATAACGCTGCTCATTTCCTAATTGTTCGGCAATGTGAAGATAGTGGTCAATATAATATTGCTTTTTGAGGATCGTTGATTTTAAGTTTTTAAGTTCCTCCTGTTGCTTTAACATCGTATGATGCGTAATCTCAGTGTTTTTTAAATCAGCACTTTTTCTTGCACTATTGCATATATGAAATACGATTCCCATGAAAGAGCCAAAAGCAAAAATCATTGCAAATGACATCAGATCATAGAAAAAAATGTGGTAGCCCGAACGAAAAAAATTATTCCACAATGCAGGGTTATGGCGCATATAGTTGGTAATGATCCCGTGCAATGGGAAGGTAAAAATGCAGAGAAAAACGATAAACTTTTCAATTCTATACAGATTACGATGTTGTTTCATAGTTTCGTCTCCTCTCTGGATGTATTTAATGTGTGAATATAAGATAAAGCCTGATCATATTTCTTCTGTTCGATCAAAAGAGAGAGAGCAAGAAGATGATTTGACGTATCATGGTTCCAACGATAAAGCTTTTGGTATTCATCATCAAGAAGATGCAGATGCTTGATTTCTTCTTCTAAGAGCATTTGTTGATGTTTTTCTTTTAAATGATGTTTCTCTAATTCTTTTAACAACGACATACCCTGATGAAACATACTCCACATGATCGCAGAGATGATCACTGAGAATATAACAAACCATCCGTAAGAAAAGGATGGAGAAGGTATGGACATAAACAGATTTCCAATGATCATCATAAAAAGAACAGGAATCCCTAGATAAAGAAACAATTTTAAATTGATCAAATGACGAAAACGCTGAATAAAGTGAAAAAGGCGTGGCAAGAACAGATAATTTAAAATGATCTGAAATATAGAACATAAAGCGATTGAAATCGTGTTACCACGCAAAGCAACATATAAAACAGCTAGATGAAGCTGTGGAAATATAAAGTTTAAGATCACTAATATTCCAGCAGAAACTGCCTCTACAAAAATCATATTTACAATAAAAATGAAAAATAAAAAGATCCGAAAAGAAGATCTTCCGTGAAAAAGAAAAAAATATGAAAGCTCCATAATGGATAAATCATGAAAGATAAAAAGACAGCGGATTTAGCAACTGGAACAAAAATCATCCAGAGAAGAGAAATCGCATAAAATGACCATAAGACTCTGAAAAATAAAGGAGAGAAATCTTTATGAGAAAATAGTTTTAAAAATATATGAAACGGATAAATGATGTTAAAAATGCTTACAATATAAAAAAATAACCCAGCGATCATAAATTGTACTCCTCCCTTATCTCGTCAGATATTATTATACAACGAATCAAAATGCAGAAATAAAATGAATATTACATATAAAATTGTTTTTATGTATGTTTTAACATGATTAATGACAAAAAAGAATCATCTTCAACACTCCACTGACAAGTTCCGCCATAGTCCTTGGCAATACTTTCTATGATAGAAAGTCCATGCCCATGGAGTGAGGAATCGTCTTTTGTACTTTGTCTGGTAAAAGGAATGTCAGGATCTTTAGAGTTTTTCATTTGGATCATAAACATCTTGGTCTTGTAATCTGTGGACAAATGAATAAAAAGAGAATCATTTTGTGGATGATGCTCGCGATACTGTTTGCAGCTTTCCAAGGCATTATCAAGTAAATTTGAAAAGATACTTGTGATCGTAAAATCTGAAAAATCTTCTTCAAAATGTTCTGGAAGAATAATCTTAAAGTTGCAGGTAACATCAAGTTGATCTGCAAGGAATTTTTTCTCCTGAAGAAGCGTATTTAAAAGAATATTTTTGCAATAAGTATCTGGATAATTTCTTTTTACATGAGAAGAAAGTGCAGAGATTAAAGTCGTCATTTCTTCATACTTTTCAGATTCACAAAGATTGATCGCAAGATGAATATGAGAATGAATATATGCTTGCTTTTCAAGAATCTGCTCCTGTAATAACTTCATTTCATCTTCCTGCTTTAAGATGGTTTGTTGTGTGGAATCAAGCATATCAAGCTCGATCGATTTCTTTGTATTCTTACAAGTGATGACGATGATGCTGATAAAGGAAAGAAGGCAGGCAACCATCAGTAAATTAAAGCAAAAATAAAAATAAGGATGGAGAGATGTTTTTGCTAAGTATTCTTTGAACGTTGGGTTAATATATAAATAATGGTATATAACTGCAATATTTGGCAGGATAAAGATATAGATCATGATCAAAAATAATTGCAATTTATGAGAAGTTGTTGATTTCATTTGATATTACCTCCATTTTCCTGAAGTTGTTTCATATAAGAAAGAGCTTGATCGTATTTTTCTTGTTCAGAAAGTAAAGAAAGGGCTAGAAGATGGTTTGCCATATCATGATTCCAAACATAGAGTTTCTGATATTCTTGATCGAGAGAATGCAAATGATCAATTTCTTGTTGCACGGTAAGAAGGCGATGTTGTTCAATGGCATTTTCTTTTTCTGAATCTTTCAATAGATGAATTCCATGACGAAACAATCGAAAGATCAAAAACGAGCTGATCAGTGCAGGAATTAAATAAATATAAGTAGGTAGGCTATTTTGTGATAGGATCGTAAAAATATTATTCAGGATCATCGGTAATAAGATTGGCAATAATAAGGAAATAAGCAAGGATAATCTTAAAAGATAAGCGTGAGTGCTTATAAAACGGATCACAAAAGAAAAGATGATCAAATAGACGATCATTTCAATGGTACACAACAATGAAATAGAAATATCATTGCCTTCAAATGCAACAAAAATTCCAGTGATATGAAGTCCTGGAAATAAAAGTCCGATCAAAGATAAGATCAAAGAAGAAGTCGCTTCGATCAACATCAGAACATTAAAATACAGCAGAACAAAATAAACTTGAATGATTTTGAGCCACCAAGAAAAAAGAACATGTTAAATGCAGTAAATGGATAAATAAAGATCATCGTATAACGACTTGCGATGGCAGTAGGAACAGGCAACATCCATAAAAAGAAGATTGCATAAAATATGGATGCAAGATACACGTCACGAGATTTTCGCTTTTCACTAGGAAATATTCGAAAAAGCATATTTAACGGAACAATTGTAAAAAATACATTCAGAAGATAATAAAAGAAACGTCCGACCATAAAACCCCTCCCCAAGTCCGATAAAACTTATTTTATACAATAGATAAGTTTATTATACAATAGATCTATGTATACAAAAAGATAAAAAATATAGATTTGGGAAGGAAATATGATTGTTTTTTAAATTAGATCATAATATTCAAAACCACGATAGATTCCATCATCATTGACTGATGTTGTCACATGATCTGCAATGTGCTTAAGTTCATCGCAAGCATTTCCCATTGCAATGCCATGCCCCGCAGCCTGAAACATAGAAATATCATTGTTGCTGTCACCAAAAGCATAGCAATCATCGGTAGATACATGGAAATAATCCGCAATGTATTTAAGACCAGTACCTTTATCGTGATCTTTTAATAAAATTTCATATTGCGTATCTTCGATTCGAATATGATCCATCGTATCAGAGATTGTTGAAAGTGCATTGACAAAACCAGGTATATCACTTCCAGGACCACCAAATAAAATGGCTTTATCAGGATCTTTCACATGATCCCAGCTAAATTCGTGATTCATATAAGGTGCCAGATCGAATGCTGTGATCATAAAACCATAGTGCGGATGAAAATCAACATTATGATCATGGAAATAAGAACATTTTTCTCCCTCAAATGTTCCATAGATATGATAGGTTTCACAAATCTGTTTGATCTGATCAACAACTGATTCTGGAACTATCTTATGATAGACGGTTTTACCATCAACAATAAGATGAACACCATTAGAACAAAGATATCCATCAACCCCAATATCAAGAATCTCTTTTTCAAAATAGACGAGAGGACGTCCGGTATTAATAAATACTTTATTTCCTTTTTTTTGAGCTTTGTGAATCGCTCTGACTGCAGATTTTGGAACCGCGCGTTGCTCTTTGCTATATAAGGTAGCATCGACATCCAGAAAGATTAATTTTTTTATTTTCACTCATTGTATAATTTCCTCATTTATATTTTTAATAAAAAATCAAGAGCCGGAAAAGAAGATTGTTCGTCCGACTCTTGATGTTACAACCATATTTGATTATTCCATAACAGTTACAGTCTTCATAACTTGTGGTTCTAATGGTTTATCGGAATAATCTGTTGCAACTTCAGCGATCTTATTTACAACATCCATTCCTTCGATGATCTTACCAAATGCTGCGTACTGTCCATCTAAATGTGGAGCAGCTTTGTGCATGATAAAGAACTGTGATCCGGCAGAATCAGGCATCATAGAACGAGCCATGGATAAAACACCAGGAGTGTGTTTTAAGTTGTTGATCACACCGTTCTGGCTGAACTCTCCTTTGATCGTATGTCCAGGACCACCTGTTCCTGTACCTAATGGGCATCCACCCTGGATCATAAATCCGTTGATGATACGATGGAAAGTTAAACCATCATAGAAACCGTCTTTTACAAGATTTACAAAGTTCTCAACAGTGATCGGAGCGATCTCCGGATATAATTCTGCTTTCATTACATCACCATTTTCCATAGTGATCGTTACAATTGGATTTGCCATAATATGAAATTCCTTTCTATATTTTATAATCTTTTGCCATTTACGGCTATGCTTTGATTATAATGGAAATACTAAAAAAAGTACAGCAGTTTGACCAGAAGAGTTACAATCCAAAATATGCATATTTTTACACAAAAATTACAAAAAAGTTAAGAATATGAACAAAATTTAATGAAAAAGCTTTTATTTCTACAAAATGCGAGTATAATAGCATAGGAACACAGTATGATTTTAAAATCATACGATAATAAAAATTTGGGAGGACATCATGGATTTATATTTAGATTTTGATCATAATTCCAGAAGGCGCAGAAGGGGGCGCAGACGTGGAAGAAGAAATCGTTCCAGAGCTCCATTTGTCATTGGAGTCATCATTTTACTAGTGATCATTGTGGCAGGAGGTATATTTGCTGGAAGAAAATATATGGCTTACAGGCAGCAGAAAGCAGAAGAGGCCAGAAAACTTGCAGAGGCAAGAAGAGTCGTCACAGTCATGATCCCGGAAGGATATTCCATTGATATGATAGCAAAACGACTAGAGAAACAGGGAGTCTTTAAAGCAGATGAATTTATAAAGGCTGCGAAGAATACAAATCAGTATAAAAACGATTTTATTAAAGACATTGACAAAGAAGGGAACAAAGTACAAATTAGAAGGTTATCTGTATCCGGATACTTATAAGATTTACAAAAGTTCCAAACCAGAAGATCTGATCCAGAAGATGCTTGATAATTTCGATAAGAAATATTCAGCACTTGCGAAGTCTTATAAAGGAAAGCGTTCTATGGCAGAGATCATGACGATCGCATCAATGATCGAACGTGAAGCAAGCAATATGTCAGAACGTCCGATGATCGCAGGAGTCATTGAGAATCGCCTTGCAGCGAAAATGAGACTTCAGATCGATCCGACCGTTTTGTATACCACAACAAATGGATTATATAATGCGAAGAAGTTTATTATAAAGATCTGAAAGTGAAAACGGTGTATAATACTTACGTTATGAAAGGGTTGCCAGCAGGACCGATCTGTAATCCGTCAGACACGGTGATCAAGGCTGCGATGCATCCAAAGAAACATGATTACCTATATTATAGAACTGACGGAAGCAAAAAAGGAACCCATGTTTTCACAAAAACATTCGATGAACATAAGAATGCGAAAAGCACAAGCACAAAAGATAAAAATAGTACAAATAGCACAAATACAACGAATTCAAAATCTTGAGTATTTTACTAAGGATTCAAAAGATTGTTATTTTTTTGGCGTACAAAAAAAAATACCTAAAAATACATAAAAATCTCTTTAAAAACTTGTGCAAATAATGTAGAATAAAGCTGTATACAAAAGTTATATGTATACAGCTTTGTTTATGTTTTAAGCAACTTGTGAAAGTTGTAGTGATATTTTCTACGCCCATATGCTAGGTGGACGTAGAGATTAACAATGTGTGAATATATTCACACGAGATTTTTTAGGAGGAAGAGAACATGGCAAGAAAAATGAAAACCATGGATGGTAACACAGCCGCTGCACACGTATCATATGCTTTTACAGAAGCTGCAGCAATTTATCCTATTACACCATCCTCACCAATGGCAGAGTCAACTGACCAGTGGGCAACACAGGGAAAGAAAAATATTTTCGGACATCCTGTAAAATTAGTTGAAATGCAGTCTGAAGGAGGAGCAGCAGGAACTGTACATGGTTCTTTAGCAGCTGGTGCATTAACAACTACTTATACAGCATCTCAGGGTCTGTTATTAATGATTCCTAACATGTATAAGATCGCTGGTGAACAGATGCCTTGCGTATTTGATGTATCTGCTCGTGCACTTGCATCTCACGCACTTAACATCTTTGGTGACCACTCTGACGTTTATGCATGTCGTCAGACAGGTTTCGCAATGCTTTGCAGCTCTAGTGTTCAGGAAGTTATGGACTTAGGAGCAGTAGCTCATTTAGCAACAATTAAAGGACGTGTTCCTGTATTACATTTCTTCGATGGATTTAGAACATCTCATGAAATTCAGAAAATCGAAATGTGGGATTATGATGATCTTGCAGATATGGTTGATTATGAAGCAATCGACAAATTCAGAGCTGAGTGCTTAAACCCAGAACATCCAGTTCTTCGTGGATCAGCTCAGAACCCAGACATCTTCTTCCAGGCAAGAGAAGCAGCTAACTCAACATATAATGCTTTCCCTGCAATCGTTGAAGATTACATGAATCAGGTTAACGCTAAGATCGGAACAGATTATAAATTATTCAACTACTATGGAGCTGAAGACGCTGAGAGCGTAATCATCGCTATGGGATCTGTTTGTGAAACAATCGACGAAACAATCGATTACTTAATGAAACAGGGTAAAAAAGTCGGTGTTGTTAAAGTTCGTCTTTACAGACCATTCGTTGCTGAGAAATTAGTAGAAGCAATCCCTGATACAGCAAAAGTTATCAACGTATTAGACAGATCTAAAGAGCCTGGAGCAAGAGAACCATTATACCTTGATGTTGTTAACGCATTAAGAGGAACAAAATTCGAAAGCTGCACAATCAATGGTGGACGTTATGGATTAGGTTCTAAAGATACTACACCAGCTGATATCATCGCTACATTCGAAAACGTTGATAAAAACGAATTCACATTATCTATCGTGGATGATGTTACTAACTTATCTCTTGAAAGAGGAGAAACTCCAGTTACAGCTCCAGACAGCATCGTAGCTTGTAAATTCTGGGGACTTGGAGCCGACGGTACTGTTGGTGCTAACAAGAACTCTATCAAGATCATTGGTGACCATACAGACAAATATGCTCAGGCATACTTTGATTATGATTCTAAGAAATCCGGTGGTGTTACAATGTCCCACTTACGTTTCGGAGATGACCCAATCAAATCAACATACCTGATCAACAAAGCTGACTTTGTTGCTTGCCATTGTGCACCATATTTAACAAAATATAACATGGTTCAGGACTTAAAAGACGGTGGAACATTCCTGTTAAACTGCAGCTGGACTCCAGAAGAAGTTGGAGAACATCTTCCAGGACAGGTAAAAGCTTACTTAGCTAAACACAACATTAAGTTCTATATCATTGATGGTATCAAGATCGGTAAAGAAATCGGACTTGGTGGACGTATCAATACTGTATTACAGTCTGCATTCTTCAAATTATCAGGAATCATCCCTGAAGAAGATGCTATCAAATATATGAAAGACGCTGCAACAGCTTCTTACAGCAAGAAGGGTGAAGCTATCGTTAAGATGAACCACGATGCTATCGATGCTGGTGCAAAAGCTATCGTTGAAGTACCAGTTCCAGCTGAATGGGCTGACGCTGAAACAGAAAGCTTATTCGTTGAAGCTAAGGGAGATAACAAACCTCTTGTTGATTACATCAACAACGTACAGAACTACGTTAACGGACAGGAAGGTAACGCTCTTAAAGTTAGCGATTTAGTACCTTACGTAGATGGACATATGCCTTTAGGTGCATCTGCATTTGAAAAACGTGGAGTAGCAGTAGACGTTCCTTCTTGGAATCCAGATAACTGTATCCAGTGTAACTTCTGTGCTTATGTATGTCCTCATGCAACAATCCGTCCAGTAGCTATGACAGAAGAAGAAGCAGCAGCAGCTCCAGCAGCTACTAAGACAGCTGATATGACTGGAATGCCAGGATACAAATTCGCTATGACAGTTACAGTTCTTGACTGTTTAGGATGCGGATCTTGTGTAAACATCTGTCCAGGTAAGAAGGGTGAAAAAGCTCTTACAATGCAGGGATTAGATTCTCAGAGAGATCAGCAGGAAGTTTATGACTATGGTCAGAAATTACCAGCTAAAGAAGAAGTACTTGCTAAATTCAAAGCTGATTCCGTTAAAGGAAGCCAGTTCAGACAGCCAATGCTTGAGTTCTCAGGAGCATGTGCTGGTTGTGGTGAAACACCTTACGCTAAACTGATCACTCAGTTATTCGGTGAAAGAATGTACATCGCAAACGCAACAGGATGTTCTTCTATCTGGGGTGGATCTGCACCTGCTACACCATACACAACAAACGCTAAAGGACAGGGACCAGCTTGGGCTAACTCACTGTTCGAAGATAACGCAGAGTTTGGTTTAGGTATGTTCACAGGACAGAATACATTAAGAGAACAGACAAAAGAAAAAGTTGTTGCATTAGCTGAATCTACAGATAACGCAGATGTTAAAGCAGCAGCAGCTGAATACTTAGACACATATGCAGACGGAAGCAAGAACGGAGCAGCTACAGATAAATTAGTAGCAGCATTAGAAGCTTGTGGATGTGACGCTGCCAAAGAAATCCTTGCTAAGAAAGAATTCTTATCTAAGAAATCTCAGTGGATCTTCGGTGGTGACGGATGGGCATACGACATCGGATTCGGTGGTGTTGACCATGTATTAGCATCTGGAGAAGACGTAAACGTATTCGTATTCGATACAGAAGTTTACTCTAACACAGGTGGACAGGCATCTAAATCTACTAACTTAGGTGCAATCGCTCAGTTCCAGGCAGCTGGTAAAGGAACTAAGAAGAAAGACCTTGCAGCAATCGCAATGAGCTACGGATATGTATATGTAGCACAGATCGCTATGGGTGCTGATTACAACCAGACAGTTAAAGCAATCGCTGAAGCTGAAGCTTATCCAGGACCATCATTAGTAATCGGATACGCTCCATGTATCAACCATGGTATCAAGGGTGGAATGAAGATTGCTCAGACAGAAGAAAAGAAAGCTGTTACTTCTGGATACTGGAATCTGTTCAGATTCAACCCAGCATTAGCTGCTGAAGGAAAGAATCCATTCCACTTAGATTCTAAAGCTCCTACAACAGAATACGAAGACTTCATCATGGGAGAAGTTCGTTACAACGCTTTATCTCGTCAGAACCCTGAAAGAGCTAAAGAACTGTTCGCAGAAGCTAAAGCAAACGCAGAAGCTAAATACAACAGATTAAAAGAAATGTCTGATAAATAGGAATTACCTATTGTTTAGATGATCTTAATCTAATAAATCAAAATCCCCTTTGTGAGCAATCACAGAGGGGATTTTATGCATAAAAATAAGGGGTTGTCGCTTTAACGATTAATAAATCGTGAAGCTCTAAGGATTATGTGACGATGTGCAGTGTCTTTGACAATGAGGAAGTTGGAAGCGGTACAAAACAGGGGGCAGGATCAACCTTTGGAGCAGATGTATTAAAATACAATGTTGCTCAGAAATATACGACAGACGCAAGATCGGCAGCGCCGGAAAAGGCAGCCTACATCTATGCGGGGCAGATCAGAGATGAACTGGGAAGCCGTTTGGATTTACTGGAGAAAAATGCATACCGCTTCTGCTATATCAATGATTTCCCAATGAGCGGAACTGCACAGGATTTAATGTACGGAGCCCCAAGCGAGATTACAGAACAGCAATTAAGAGAAGTACACATAAAAGTACGTGATTAAGAGGTTCTTTGAAAATTTTTTATATGAGACAAAGATCGTCTAGTGTTAACTGTTTTTTGTTGACATAGGATTGTATTCTGTACTCAGGTAGTCAGAATATGTTGGAAGTTCCCAATTGGATGCAGTAGGCTATTTAGAAAAATTGACTGAAATTATCAAAAGCAATGATAATTGTGATGTTACCGTAGCAAGGATGAAGGCATCATGTTGCTACGGTATCGGAAATGCTGTGAATACAGTTTCGTAACATAGCAGTAATATTAGAAAGATTACGATGATTTTTCAATTGCAGCTAATTCCAAAATGATTTTCATGACGCTGGAATGACTGATTCCGAATTGGTCTACTCCAGCGTTTATCATTTCTCGTACCATTTCTGCATTGCGGATTCCAGATGCGGCCTTTCTATTCGTTATATATTTTTCGGTTATATGTACTTTTAATTCCTATCTCTTCTCTATATTTTGCGACAGTACGTCTGGAAATTTTGATTCCTTTTTGTTTTAATAAATTTGATAATGTCGAATCACTGTAGGGTTTGTTAGGGTTTTCAGAAGCGATTATAGCCTTCAATTGTTTTTTTACGGTAATTGGGCTGTTGTTATCCTTTTTTCCAGCAGAAGATGTGAATAAATCTTTCAAATAAACCACTCCAAAAGGGTATTGGAGATATTTATTTTTGATTCCACGGCTGATGGTGGATGTGTGCATCGAAATATCAGAAGCGATATCGGCAAGTGTCATAGGTTTTAATGTGCTATTTCCAGTAAAATAGTCTTTTTGGCGCTCTAAAACAGCAGATGTAATTTTTAAGATTGTTTCTCGGCGTTGTTCAATACTATGCATAATCAATTGCACACGATTGTATTTTTTACGGAAATATTCTTTTAACTCCGGACTCTGCGAAGTATGCATCATATTTAAATAATAGTCACAGAGGGAATAATTTCCAATCCACTGATCGTTTAATCTAATAATCCAACTGCTGTCTTGATAATCTATAAGAATATCTGGCACAATATAATCTGTGGAATTAGTAAGAAATCCAGAGATTGGGCGTGGATTTAATTCTCTGATTTTTGCAATACATTTTCGGACATCCTGTGTAGACATAGAAAGTTTTTGTGTGATAGTATTAATTTTTCCAGCAGCAATGTCATCCAGATGATAACGGATGATTTGATTGAGTTCCGGTGTCAGTTCCTGCCTTGCTTCTAACTGACGTAAAAGACAGTGTGGAAGATCTTTTGAAAAAATCCCTAATGGTTCCAAAGAGGATAGTATGTCCAAGCAGTATTTTACAGTAGATATATCAATACCAAACCATTGACTGAAATCCTTTAACGACAATTTAAAATAACCACAGTCATCTAGACAGTCAATCATGGTCTGCATTGCTGTCCACTGTAAATCTGAAAAATTTCTTTGGTTTAACTGATCCAGAAGGAATTCTTTGATTCCATTCTCCGAAAAGTCAGGGATTTCTTTGTAAATATCCTCGTCTTCTTTAGCGGAGGAATAGGAAACATATTGATTCCATGAAGGAAGATTTGAATTTTCATTATAATCTAGCAAAGGATTTTCAATATATTCATTTTGAAGGAAGTTATTTAACTCAAAATTATCCAAAGACAGTATTTTTAAAGACTGTAGTTGTGTTTGAGATAATGTTTGGGTTTGCACTAAAGTAGTTTTAGGGCTGAAATTCATTTCATCACACTCCAAATCTTACTAAAAGTTTTCTTCTGTAATAGAACATTGTATTAAAGGATTACAGTATTGCAATTGTTCTTTGGCATTTTGTATTGCATTTTCAATCATTTGAACTGTGTTTTCCGATTCAAGATTCATAATTAGTTCAAAAAGTAAGGGAAGATTTACTCCAGCAATCAGGTGAATATTTGATTTTGAAAGATATTTCATAAATTCATTATTGACGCTTCCGCCGAAAATATCTGTTGTTACAATTAATTCTTCGTCATCACATAACGCATCAATAATTTCTTTGATAGGAGTTTCTACCTCTGTCATGTCATTGGTATATGCACATAAAGTAGAAACAGAATTTTGTTCTCCAGTTACAAGTTCCATAGCATTTTTGATTCCATCAGCAAATACACTGTGTGTTGCAATTAAAAGTTTTTTCTTCATTTTTTATACACCTCGTTATTAAAAATAGTTCAATTTAAATGATATTTTTTTATAAAGCAAGAATGATGCCAAGTGTTAGTGTGAAAATTTAGAGGGTTGCAGATGAAAAGTATTGTATATATAATAATAATACAAAAATGAGAAAAGGAGAGAGAAGTTGCTGAAAGATTCCATTATTCAATATGTAAAAGAAAATACAGCAAAAATTAGCTTGGAAGAATTAGATACTGTGCTGACAGCGGAAGCAATTGCCGGATATTTTCAAGTAAAAAGAAATACAGTCAGCTATTATCTGAATCAAGAAATTGGAAAAACATTTTTTAAAATTAATACAAGACCGGTTCGCTTTCTAGATAAAAAAGTATTTGAAAAAAAAATTTTTTACAGTGTCAAAGGATGTTTATGCTAGTGTGAATGACCTCTTAGATGAAAATAAGCGGAAAAATGGCATCCAAAAGGAAGAAAAACAGGAAATAAATTTTGTAGAAGAACAGGATGTTTTTCAAAATCTGATTGGTTCTAATGGAAGTTTAAAAAACCCAATTGAACAGATGAAAACTTCTATTTTTTATCCCAATACCAGTCTTCCAGTGTTTCTTCACGGGCCGACCGGATCAGGGAAAAGTTTTATGGCAAGAAAAATTTATGAATTTGCAGTGCAAGAAGGAATTCTTAAGCCGGATGCTCCTTTTATAATTATGAACTGTGCTCAGTACGTAAATAATATTGAATTATTGTCCAGTAATTTGTTCGGGTACGTCAAGGGAGCTTTTACTGGAGCTTATGCAACAACCAAGGGATTGTTGGAGGCAGCAGACGGTGGAATGTTATTTCTAGATGAGGTGCATCGATTAAACAGTGAAAGTCAAGAAAAGCTGTTTGTCTTTCTGGATCAAGGAATTTTTCGAAGAATGGGAGAAAGTGAAGGATGGCATAAAGCAAAAGTGCGGATGGTCATGGCTACCACAGAAAATTTGGAATCAAATTTTCTAGATACATTTTTAAGAAGAATACCTATTGTTGTACAGATACCTTCTTTGAGAGAGAGAGGAGAGCAAGAACGTTTTGCAGTTTATTTACCATTCTTTATAGAAGAAAGTAAGGTGTTGGATAAGAAGATGAAAGTGTCTGGTAATGTAATTGAAGCGTTGTTAAATCATCTTTATCAAGGAAATATTGGAGATTTAGAGAATAAAATAAAATTTATTTGTGCAACTGCATATGCAAAAGAGAAACGAAAAAATGAAATTGATATACATTTGGAGCATCTTCCGGAAGATGTGTTAAAGGGGATTGCAGAGAAAGCGGAAAATAAAATTGGAAATTATGATACGGTAGAAATTTATCCGAACGCCCCAATACAGGAAATATTATCTGGAGATAAGAACGGAAAAGATTATCATCAAGAACTGTTTGAAAAATTGATTGCTATTTTTGGAGAATTTCGCAGTCAGAATTATGCAAAGGAACAGTTTGAAAAACGATGCATGCATACAGTTAATGATGTATTGGATTGTTTGATTTATAATCAGAATTCTGAAAATGAAAATACTATGCGTAAATATATTGTAAACAGCGTGCAGGAAGCGTTTCGATATGTAGAGTACAGTTGTAATGTTCAGTTTGGAGGAAATAGTCTCCATGCGATTACGGCGTATTTTTTCTGTATGAATCAACACTTTCGGAAACAAAATATTTTCATTCCCAATGAATTGATGCAGTATATATTAGAAGAGTATCCGAAGGAAATTCATATTGCAAAGCGGATTCTTAATATGCTGTCTTCTAAAATGGATATTGTGTCAACACAAGAAGATTTAATTCCATTGACAATTTATATTCGAAGTCTTTTAAATGTTTCCCTTTCCAGGAAAAGACCAAGAGCAGTAATTTTAGCCCATGGATATGCGACAGCAAGCAGTGTTGCAGATGTTGCTAACCGAATATTGGATGAAAATATTTTTGAATCTGTGGATATGCCAATTGAGAAAAATGTATCCGACGTCGTGCAATGGATGAAAGAGTATGTAGAAAAAAATGATGTCAGCCATGGAATTATTTTAATGGTTGATATGGGTTCTTTAAGGGAAATTTATCGATCTTTTGAAGAAAATTTAAAATCACCGCTCGTTGTAATGAATAATATTTCAACACAAATGGCAATTATGGCAGGAGAATTGATTCAAAAGGAAGAGAAATTAGAAGATATTGTTCGGATTCTTGAAGAGGAGAATGAAACGGAGTATAAAATCATATATCCTCAAATACAAAACAAAAACTATTTTAACTTGTTGCATTACCGGCACAGGAACGGCGGAGCAGATTCGTCTGTTGATTGAAAACAGTATTCCAAAAGAAATGGATATTCAAGTGATTTCTTATGATTATGATCAACTACAAAATGTGGAAATTGTGAAAGGAATCTACCAGAAGTGTGAAGTCTTAGGAATTGTAGGTACAAAAAATCCCCAAATAGGACAGGAAAAGTTTATTCCATTGGAACAATTAGTTTCCGGAGCAGCAACGGAACAGATGATTAATATGTTGAAAAATGTTGCGGACGCAGTTTCTATGGAAAAATTGAATGATAATTTAATACGAAATTTTTCTATGAACCGTTTATTAGGATTTTTGACAATTTTAGACACGGAAAAAATTTTAATGCATATTGAAGAGGCAATGAAACAGTATGAGTTTTTGACAGGAAGGAAGCTAAAAAATAGTACAAAAATTAATCTTTTTATTCATGTGGGCTGCTTGACAGAACGTTTGATTCGTAATTCGGCAATTGAAGATTATCCAGAGAAAGATAAGTTTCAAAAAATTCACAAAAAGGAAATTCGTCAGATACAGGCAGCGTTTAGTGTGATTGAAAAGACTTATAGTGTGAAAATTCCAATTTCTGAAATTGGTTATATTTATGATATTTTAGCGGGAATATGAGGTTTTTCGAGGAAAATTAAATATTTTGACAAAAGCATGACACTAAGTTGGCATGCTTTTTGTTTTATATAAAGACATCCGGATAAACAGTGATGAAATTTGAAAAGCCGAAAGGAGAATAACGATTATGATGATACCAATGGGAGAATTGTTAGCAAAAGCAAAAAAAGAAGGGTATGGAGTTGCAGCACCGAATGTATTTAATAGAGAAACTATTGAGGCATGTTTTTTAGCAGCGAAAAATTAAGAGCACCGATTATTTTAGATGTTGCAGCAGTTCATGGAATTTATGAATGTGCTGATATTGCAAGATATTATGAAAAACAGTATCCAGAAGTACCATTTGCTCTAAACTTAGATCACGGTGGAGCTTATGAAGATATTGTAAAAGCAATTCATGCAGGATTTAGTTCTGTTATGATTGATCGTTCTACATGTGCTTATGAAAAGAATGTAGAAGAAGTAAAAGAAATTGTAAAAATCGCTCATGCAGTAGGAACTTCGGTAGAGGCAGAACTTGGACATGTAGGACAGGGTGCTGAATATGAAGAAACAAGAGATGCAGGACTTACCAAATTAGAAGAAGCATTAAAGTATGTGGAAGAAACCGGAGTTGATTGTCTGGCAGTTGCAGTTGGAACTTCTCATGGAGTATACAAAGGAGAACCACATTTGGAATTTGAACTTTTAGATCATTTATCTAAGGAAGTACCAGTCCCATTAGTATTGCACGGAGGTTCTGGAACAGGGGATGAAAATCTTGCAAAAGCAGTAAGAACAGGAATTCAGAAGTAAATTTAAATACAGATGTCAGTGAGGCAGGAAAGCAGGCATTAAGAGAAGCCCTTGCTTCCACAGAAGTTCATGGTTCCGGAAAAGATGAATTTACACCGAAAAAGATGAATTTGCAGCAGACAATTGCAGCAGGTGTGGCAGGATTCCAAGCAGAGTTAGAACATTATATGAAATTATTCGGGTCTGAGAACAGATGGTAAAAACATTGGGAATTGAACAATTTGCCCCAATGAATCATATATATCGGTTTTATGAACTGAATGATTATATGAAATCAATCGCAGAGATTGGTTATCATTCTATGGATCTTTGGACCTGCGGTTCCCATTATTTCGTTGACAGTAATAATTATGAAGATACAAAATATATTAAAAAACTAATGAGTCAGTATGATATCCGTATAGTAAGCATTACTCCTAGACAATCTTGTCCGAATCCATTTCATATGGCAGTAAAAAAGACAGAGTTAAGAGAAAAAGCAAAACAGTATTTTCAGAATATGATTCTAGCAGCACATGAATTATCGTGTCCGAAACTTTTGATTACATCCGGCTGGCAGTCTTATTCTGAGACAAGACAGGAAGCATGGGATCGTAGTGTCTGGATGGTTGGCGAATTGTGCAGATTTGCTGAAAAATATGGGGTGTCTTTGACAATGGAAACATTATCCAGGCAAAGTACCACATTAGTAAATACTATCAGCGATTTAAAACAGATGATGAAGGAAGTGAATTCTAAAGCATTTACAATTACAGCAGATATTCATACAATTTACAATGCTAAGGAATCTATACAAGATTATTTTGATACATTTGGGAAAAAACTAAATCATTGTCATTTTATGGATTATAAAAATGGTATCCGTTCACATCTGGCATGGGGAGATGGAGAAGCTGACATAAAAGAAATATTGGATATTTTTGATCGCAATCGTTTTTCTGGGCATTTTGTGTTGGAATATACAGATAGTAAATACTTTTTGGAGCCTTTTAAGGTTTATGAGAAAACATATCATATCATAAGGCAAAATTTATAATAGAAAGAGGTAGAAGGAAATGAGTGAAAGAAAGACAACAAGATTTGCAGTTTTGGAAGCAGAACGTGTCGTAAAAGTACATGAAAGAGAAATTCCGGCGTTAAAAGCGATGAAGTATTGATTAAAAATGGTGCCTGTAATATTTGTACGACAGATTATGGGCAGTATACAGGAGCAAGAAAAAATCTGATGTTTCCTATGGCATGGGGACATGAATTTGCAGGAACTATAGTAGATATGGGTTCTGATGTAAAGGAATTTGAAGTTGGCGAAATGGTTGGAATCGGATATGATAATTGTGGTGAGTGTGAATTTTGTAAAAAGGGATTGACCAGTGAATGTGTTACCTTGGGGGCTGGAAGAAACAAGCTGTCTCCAGATGGATATCACGGAGGATTTGGTTGCTCTGAATACGTAATCAAACCTTATCGTTCTTTATTTAAATTAAATCAGAACATGGATCCGTCAGAAGCAGCATTTGTAGAGCCGGTTGGAACTGTATGTCAGGGAATTCGGAAACTTCGTGTACAGCAGGGAGAAAAAATAGTTGTTATTGGTGCAGGAACGATGGGTGTTTTGAATGCATTGGTAGCGAAAGCAGAAGGCTGTGAAGTCATGATTACAGAAATGATGGACAAAAAAATTGAAGTTGCTAAAGAACTTGGGTTAAATGTTGTTGATGTAAAAGAAAAAGATCCGGTAGAAGCAGTTAAAGAATGGACGGATGGACGAGGTGTAGATGCAGTTATTTTGGCAGTAGGAGTGACAGCAGCCAACGATCAGGCATTGGAAATGATTAAACGGCTGCATGGAAGAATTTTAATGTTTGCAGCGGGGTATCCTGCACCGGAGCTGCATGTTGATTCTAACTTAATTCATTATCGTAAAATGGAATTAATTGGAACTTTTTCTGCAGACAAATGTGATTTTGAAAGAGCTGCAGAGCTGATGAGAGAAAAGAAAATCGATTTATCAAAATTAGTAGAAGCAAAATATAAATTAGATGATGTGGAACAGGCATTTGAGGCAGCAATTGTACCTGGAGCATATCGCGTAAGTGTAGTATTTGATTAAAAAGGAGGAATTGTGGATGATTAAATTATTGCGAGTAGATTATCGGTTGGTACATGGACAGGTAGCTATTTCATGGTCACGTCATATTGGAGCAGATTGTATTTTAGTTGCCAATGATGAGGTTGCAAAAGATGAAATGCGCCAGTCAATGTTAAGACTTTCCAAGCCACAGGGAATGAAATTAGTAATTAAATCGATTGAAGATTCTGTAAAATCAATCAAATCAGGAGTGACAGATAAATATAAAATGTTTATTGTTGTAAATAATATTCAGGATGTGGAGAGGTTGGCAAAGGAAATACCAGAATTAAATTATGTGAATCTTGGTGTATTGCCTGCAAATGAAAATACAAAAGCATTAAGCAAAGCAATTAATGTAACATCAGAAGATGTAAAGACGCTGAAAAAACTGCTTGCAAAAAACATAGAAATTGACATTCAGCAAGTTCCGACAGAAGCTATTACACATGTAGATGAAAAACTATTAGAAAGTTAGGAGGAAAAAAGATGTTAATAAAAGCAATATTAGTGGGGCTTGTATTAGGTTTATGTAAAAGTGAATGGATTTACGGATTCCCTCAAGTTGGACGTCCGATTGTAGTCTCAACATTAACAGGACTGTTTTTGGGAGATCCGGTGCAAGGTGTGATTATGGGAAGTGTTTTGGAATTAATGTTTATCGGTTCATTTCCAATTGGAGCAGCAGTCAGCCCGGATTATACTTCTGCGGGAGCCATATGTACTGCTTTTGCAATTTTAACTGGAGGTGGAAAGGCAGTAGCAACTGCAATGGCATTGCCAATTGCATTGTTAGGTGGATTCATTTTCATTGGATGTAAATTGATGAATGCAGCTTTTGGACAGATTATGATGAAATATCTTGAAAAAGATGATTCTAAAGGTGCTTCTAGAATATATATAATGGGTTCTGTTTTCACCTGTTTTGTAGTGTATTTTGCTTATGCTTTTGTTTGCATCTTTGCAGGAAGTGCAGCAGTGGAAGCTGCAGTAAATGCAATTCCAAAAGTAATTATTAATGGCTTGGCAGCTTCTGCAAATCTTTTGCCGGCAGTAGGGTTTGCACTCTTACTCCAGATGGTAATTACAAAAAAGATGTCACCATATTTCTTTATCGGATTTATTTTAGCAGCATATTTAAGTATGCCGACGATTGCAGTAACTCTATTAGGAATTATGTTTGTATTAGTTATGGTAACATCACAGAATAATCAGCTAGCAGCTGAAGAAAATGCAGGAGGTGACGAAAATGAGTTCTAAGATTGAAAAGAAAGATTTAAAAACAATATATCGAAGATATTTAGCACTAAATTGTATGAATGACTATCCGGGACAGATGCATAATGGATATACATTCTCCTTACTTCCAGTTCTTGATAAGATTTATAAAGATAATAAAGAAGAACGTATCAAGGCCAAGAAGCGCCATATGGAATACTTTAATATTACTCCGAATATTGCAGGATTTGCCCTAGGTATTTCTACTGCGATGGAAGAGGAAAATGCAAAAAATCCAGAGTTTGATGATACAACTATCAATACAGTAAAAACGGCATTAATGGGACCGCTATCAGCAATTGGAGATACTCTATTTCCTGCAACATTAAGAATTCTGGCAACCTCACTTGTAATTACTATGGCAGCAGCTGGAAATGTATTTGCACCAATTTTATTCTTATTAATTTATAATATTCCAAACTATTTGGCAAGATGGTACAGCCTGAAATATGGTTACAGCATGGGAATGGAATTTATGGTAAAATCCCAGAAATCAGGTATTATGGATAAAGTATCTTATGCTTGTACAGTAGTTGGATTAATGGCAATCGGTGCTATGATATTTTATACTGTAAACATTAGTACACCAATTACTATTGGGAATGTAAAAAATGGCGGCATTGTATTGCAAACAACATTAGATACAGTCATGCCGGGAATGTTAAAAATTGCATTGGTTGGTATTGAATATTGGTTATTGAAAAAAGGTGTAAAAGTCGTACCGCTTTTGATTGGAACTATGGCTGTCGGTGTACTGTTATTCGCAATTGGAGCGATTGCTTAAGGGCAGGAGGCTAAAGATGAAAAAAGAATTACTTGTGATTGGTGCTGGAAATATTGGACGAGGTGTCATCGGTGGATTATTTTTTGAATCTGGTTACCATTTGTATATTTACGATATTATGGAAGAACGGATGAAACAGTTGAAAGAACAAGGCACTTATTTGATTGAACGGGTAGGTGCGAACAATAAACGAAGAGTTCTTGTCGACGATTTTGATGTTTTAGATTGTTCAGATACAGTAGATTTGATTGAACATATGAAAAAGTAGATTTGATTGCCTGTTGCGTATACGAAGGTGCTTTTCAAAGTATTTGTCAAAATTTAAAGGAAGCTATTGAATATCGTACAGAACAAGAGGCAGCTCCATTGAACATACTGCTTTGTGTTAATGCATTGGGGGCTCCGGATTACTTTGAGACAGAGTTAGCAAAATTATTGCAAAATAACCCGGCTGCTAGCCGTTATCTTAAAGAAAAAATAGGAATCTGTCAGGTTATGGTAGGAATGGCGGCAATGCCGTCTTCTGAAGAATTAATTGCAGAAGATGCATTTGCAGTTACAACTAAATTAGATGGACATATTGGAATTGATGAAGAACCTTTTAAAGGTGAGCTGCCACAGGTGAAACAAACTGGAGGGGTTCAAAAAGGGAAAGCTCAGATTTATCGAAAAGTCTATACTGGAAATATGAAGCATTGCATGTTGGCTTTTTTGGGAAAAGCAAAAGGCTATACTTACATTCGTGATACTTATGATGATGGATGGATTGAGGATTGTGTACTTGGAGCATTTTTTGAAGCGGATGCAGCTATTCAGGCGGAATATCAATTTGATGAAACTGACCATCAGGAGTGGATTGATTTTATTGTAGAAGCTCCTAAAAACCGAAATCTGAAAGATGCTTTTACGAGAGTAGCAGCAGATCCTAAGACAAAACTTTCCAGAGATAATCGATTTGTAGGACCAGCATTGTTATGTATGAAACATCATATTCTGCCATTTTATTTGGCAAAAGGGATTGCCTATGGATTTTTATACCGTGATGAAAGCGATATTGCCAGTATAGAAATTACAAACTATGTAAAAGAACATGGGATTGAAAAAGCTATAGAAGTTTATTGTGGTCTGACAGAAAATGAATGGGAGTTAAAACAATTGATTATGGCACAATATAAGGAAGCAGAAAAAATTCGTTAAAAAGGAGAAAAATTATGAGATATAATCATTTTAAAAATGCAGATGCTGATATTTCTGCATTAACAGTTGGTACATGGGGGATTGCAGGAGCAAACTCTGCAGGAGTGACATGGGGAAATGTAGATACAGAAGAATCGATTGCTGCCATTCGCCAGATGATAGATAATGGAGTTAATATGGTAGATACAGCCCCAATCTATGGAGACGGTCATTCTGAAACAGTCGTTGGACAAGCATTAAAAGATGGATATCGTGAAAAAGTGTATCTTGCAACAAAGTTTGGTTCTTACATCAGTCATTACACAGGAAAATCTGTAAGAGATAACAAATATAACTCCGTAGAGCGTGAAATTGATGAATCTCTTGCAAGATTACAAACAGATTATATAGACTTTTATATTATGCATTGGCCAGATGAAAATACACCGATTGAAGAAACAATGGCAGTCTGTAATATGTTGAAAAAAAAGGGGAAAATCCGTTACATTGGAATGTCTAATTCTTCCAAAGAATTAATTCAGGAAGCGCAAAAATATGCTAAAATTGATGTAATCCAGCCTCCGTTTTCTATCGTGAACCAGTCAGAAAGAGAACTAATGGAATGGGCTGAAACTCAAGGAATTGGGACAATGACTTATGGTTCTCTAGGTGGTGGAATTTTAACAGGAGCTATTCGCGAACTTCCAAAACCAGATCCAAAGGACATGCGTCAGGTATTCTATCCATTCTTTAAAGAACCGGTATTCTCTAATGTTATGGAATTATTAAAGACATTAGATAAAATTGCAGAAGCACACAATGTACCGGTGGCACAGGTATCCATCAACTGGAGTACCCAAAAGAGTTTTGTTGGTACAGCATTAACTGGAGTTAATACACCTGCACAGGCAGATGAAAATTGCAGTGCATTTGAATGGCAGTTGAATAATGAGGAAATTGCATTGATTGACAGTGAAATTGACAGATTAAATATTGGATAAGGTTTTTCTTGTGTTCATATAAGTCTTTTTATGGGGCTGTCACTTTAGTGAGACAGCCCTATATTCATATCCATTTCTATGAACAACGTCGAAACGTCTTATCTGTAATAATTCTTGCAAAGATCAATCCAAGCGGCAAAGCCATAATAATAAGTAAAGCTTCTGTAAACCAAAAAGCACCGGTATTAATCGAAGTAATACCAATATTATAAATTGCCCGATACAAATACAATCCAGGAACCATAATAACGATGGAAGGCACAGTCAAAGAAATTCGAGGATAACCAATCGAAGTCTTGATCATAGATGCCAGAAGACCAGCAAGCAAAGCACCAAGGAATGCAGCTGCAGCTGGTGGAAATGAGGCGAGATCAACAAGTTCCAGACGAGTTGTATTTGCAATTGCTCCAATGATCCCTGCTGTAGCAGCAAGTTGTAATGGACTGTTAAACATTACGGAGAAACCTAAAACTCCAAAAAAGCTTGCGATCAGTCGAAATATCAGGTATTCTGACTTGCTTAAATTCAATGGAAGAAAATCCATCGGTTTTAAATGAAGAACTAAAGCAAGCATCCATGCAGCTAAAGTTGCAACAGCAATGATAATCAGTGCGTAAGCCAGACGTTCAAGTCCGGAACGCATATCCAATTTTGCAAGGTCAATTCCACTTGTGATAAATGGAAATCCTGGAATAATGAATAACATAGAACAGATATAACCAGCTTGATGGTGTATCGAAATATGAAATCCAGATTTCAATGCCATGAAGCAATTGTGTATACAATACATGCCAAAGCAACGCTTGCCGCAGTGCATAGGAATAAAGTTAAATGATGTTGATTCATTTTTGCCCGGAGAAAATTTCCGGCACCAGCACCTAAGAATGCACAAAACATCTCAATCGGTCCGCCACCGAGTAAAAAAGTAAATGCACTGCATGCAACAGCTGCAGCCAGACCAAGGAATGGCGGAGAGTAAATCCATGAATTTCATGAATCTGATCAAGTAGTGTATGAAGTTCATCTCCAGACATCTTCTTGCAGTTTTTGGAAAATTTGTTAACAAACAATTCCATTCGATAAGTTTTGATGTATTTACGCCTGTATTAAACAGACATAGGGATTCTGTATAACAGTTACCACCATCAATACAAGTATATTCAATTGATAATAAACCAATATCAGCAGTACAAGTAATTCCAAGTTCTCTAGCCAGTGTGTTCATAGAACTTCGTACTCTCCATGCTCCAGTTCCGCAAGATAGAAGCATAATTCCAGTACGACCGATGATCGAGCTTTCTCACTTAACGAAGCTTCCGTGATCGGACGACCAATACTTTTTCTTGTATAATCATGCCAAGGAATCCGCATATGATTATGAAATTCTTCCTCCATATATATCACTCCTCCGAATCCATAAGTATTTCTAATAATTTTTTCCCAGCAATTCCAATTGGTCGGGTAGAATCGGTAAGGAGACAAATGTCTCGTGGATTAGCATGTTCCTTTACAGGAATTTCTATAATTTCACCACGATCAAGATAGTCCTTAGCAAGAGCTTCCGGACAGAAACCAATTCCAAGATCATGCTGCACCAGAGATAAGATCTGGTTCGTTGTAGCAGTTTCCATATCCGGAGAAAAAACTAATTGATTCTGATAGAAATATTTCTCATAAAAATTTCTGGTTGCTGTTCCTTCATTTAATGAAATAAAAGGAAAATCCTGCAGATCACGTATCTTTTCGGTGAAAAACCAATATCCCTATAAGAAGGTCCGCCAATTAAAATGTCACGGAAAGAGCAAAGTCGTTGCGATTGTAATGGATGTTCGCAATACAATGGTGTTGTCACAATACTAAAATCAACGAATCCTTTTCTCAAAGCTTTGATTGCCTGTGGTGTGGAATGGTTGGAAATTTTTAATTTAATATGTGGATAAAGTTTATGAAACTTCTCTAATTTTGGCAACAAAAATAAATGAAGTGCAGTTTCGCTTACTCCGATCGTAACAGTTCCAGATTTCAGATTTTTTGTTCGATTTAGTTCATCATTTCCAGAAGAAATCTGCTGGATCGCAATTGCTACATGGGCATAAAGTTGTTCCCCTTCTGGCGTTAGCTTGATTCCCCTGTGTGACCGGATAAATAAAGTGCAGCCAAGTTCACTTTCCATAATATTCATGCAGCGAGTGATATTTGGCTGATTATTATGTAAGAATTTCGCAGCTTTAGAGAAACTCTTATATTTTGCAACATAATAAAAGATACGATAATAGTCAAAAGGCATGATTGACTCCTAGTTATATAAAATTTGTATGTTAATGATATGATATATATATTTTACATATCGTTCTTCCTAAAGTATAATACAGTTGATGAAAAAGTCAAGAAAGGGATGATCAGCGTGGAAACAATTTTTCCAAGAGAAGAAAATGCAGAGCATATATTTAAAAAAATTCTGGAAAATAATGATGCCTGTGAACGATTGAGAGAGTTATTTTATGAAGAGTTTGCCAATAGTGGAGATCGTGATCTTTCGGAAAAACAGTTTGTGAAAGCACTATTTGATGCATATCAAAATAGGGATCTTTCCGCTTTCTTGATGGGAATCTGTGGAAACAGTATGTTTGATCTGTTAAGAAATGCGTTTTTGATTCCTATGAGATTCAATGATAAAGGTGTAACAAATCCTGTAAGATTAACAGATGCAGAGGGCGAGCTGATCAAACAAACATCCGTAAACAAACAGATTTCACAAAAACAATATAAAATGTTTCAGCAGATTTTAGATCAGGCGGACGATATACCGGATTATGAAATCTGTCTTGCTTATGGATTTCGTGAAAAACACGATTATCGGAACAAAAATGAAATTAACACAATGAAGATTGGGGAACATATTGGAATCCTGCTATTATTTAAACTACCTAAAGAAGTAAAAGAATGATAGAGGATAACGAAGTCTACAGCATTGTTTGGGATTTTATGATGAGACTGGAAGAACAATTGCCAAGAGCGTTCATGTATTACGGTGTAATGGATGAAAACAAATTTGAACAACAAAGCAGCGAGATTGGCATCTTTCTTCCCTTCCGTCACTTTGAACACCAACTAGAGAAAAACATCGAACAGGCCAATGGTATTGGTCTGGGATGTAGAGAACGGATCCTGACAATGATCAAATAAAAAGGAACTATTTTATTTATAGTTACCAATAGTAGTCATAAAAGACATCGCATGAAATACAAATATTCGTGCGATGTCTTTTGTGTTTTCTATCAATTTATGATGAGAGTGTCAAAAGTATAAATGAAATAAGGATTGACATTTTATAAAAAGTAGCATACAATATTATTGTATTAAGGAAGTAATACAATAATACAATAAGAAGGAAGGAGAACTATGGGGTGGAAGATAGATGATGGAAGACCAATCTGGACACAACTGAAGGAACAGATGATCAAGAGGATTGTGTCAGGAACCTATTCAAGCGGAGAGAAACTACCAAGTGTCAGGGATCTTGCAGGAGAAGCAGGGGTGAATCCGAATACGATGCAGAGAGCGTTATCAGCACTTGATCAGGATGGATTAACGATCACCAACCGAACAAGCGGGCGCTGTGTCACAGAAGATGTGACGAAGATAGAAGAATGTCGGAAAGATATAGCACACAAGATTGTAAAACAATACATCAGGGATTTAGAGGAACTTGGATACAATAAGGAAGATGCAGTCGCATTGATCGGAAAGGAAGAGGAAGAATGAAGGATTTGAATTTAATAGAATTAACTGATTTAGAGAAACGGTATGGAAAGAAGGAAGCTTTAACGGGAATCAACTTAACAATAGGGAGAGGAAAGATCATCGGGCTTTTAGGACCCAATGGTTCTGGAAAGACAACATTGATCAAGTTATTAAACGGTCTGTTGCAGCCAACATCAGGTGAGATTAAAGTCAATGGTAAAGCACCTGGTGTTGACAGCAAGAAGATCATCAGCTATCTGCCAGATAAGATGTATTTTGCAGATTGGATGAAGATTGCAGATTTGATGGATTTTTTTGAAGATTTTACGAAGACTTTGACCGTAAAAAGCAGAGGGCATGTGTGAGACATTAAAGATCAACACCGAAGCGAAGATCAAAAGCTTATCCAAAGGAAATAAAGAGAAAGTCCAGTTAGTTTTGGTAATGTGCCGAAAAGCACAACTCTATCTGCTAGACGAACCGATCGCAGGAGTCGATCCCGCAGCAAGGGATTTTATCTTAGATACGATCTTAAACAATTATAATGAGGAAGGAACCGTGATCATTTCAACACATCTGATCGCAGATATCGAGAAGATCATGGATGAGGTTATTTTTATCAAAGAAGGAAATATTGTAACATACAAGTCAGCTGATGACTTAAGAGAAGAAAGTGGCAAATCCATCGATGCCCTGTTCCGTGAGATATTTCATACAGATGTATACAGAGGAGGGGACGAAGCATGCTAGGAAAATTAATAAAGTATGATCTGAAAGCATTAGCGAAGATTTTAGCACCATTATGGGGTGTACTCTTAGTGATGGGACTGATCTTTGGAATCAGTATTCGGTCGAATCTTGACGGAATTGGAAATACGATGATCGTATTTAGTCTTGTGGTCATTGTTGCAGTGATCGTTGCGATCTTTGTAATGAATGTGATCATTGTGATTCAGCGCTTCTGGAATGGGTTATTGCAGGAAGAAGGATATTTAATGTTCACGCTTCCAGTTACTACAAGAAGCCTGATTTTATCTAAAGTGATCAGTGCATTGATCATCAGCTGTGGGACAGTACTCGTAATCTCCTTATTGGGAGTAGAAATCATTGCGATAAGCCCGGTAAAACTTATGGATACTGTAACGTATTTTGGAAACTGGGTCATCAAAGTACATGCAGGACCATGGATTGGATATGGAGCGGTGATTGCAGTGGTAGGTTTGCTAAACGGAATCTACCATATATATGCAGCAATGGTGATCGGACAGTTGAGTAATGGCAATCGATTCTTGTTTGCATTTGTGGCATATGCAGGATTATCGATCATTGTATCACTGATCGGAATTCCAAGTATGACAAACTTAGATAATATGGGATCAAGTCTGCAGAACACATTTGGATTTGATGGTGATCTGTGGATCTATCTTGTAGAGAATATTGTGATCATTATTGTTTATCATATTGTCACAGAAGTGATATTAACGAAGAAATTGAATCTGGAGTAGGAAAAATAGAAGGGATAAGGAGAGGAGGAAAAATTATGTTAAGGAAATTGATGAAATATGATCTAAAATATTACCGTAAGATCATGCTGCCACTATGGGCTGTTTTGATCATTTATGGAATTGTCCATGGAATCAATACTGTGTTCAATTATGAAACATTTTATGATCATATCCCAATAAAGGCACAGGCTATTGTTGTTGTGACCGGTATTTATTTTATATTCTGCGTGAATATTATTCTTGTGATACAAAGGTTCTGGAAAAGCATGTATGGAAAGGAAAGCTACCTTACACATACACTTCCAGTGACTGAGAGAAGTTGATCTTGTCAAAGGTCTTCAGTGCGATCATCATCAGTTTTACAACAGTTTTTATCTTCTTTGCAGAAAATGATATATTGATTTATATACAAAGTATTGTATATCACGGAGAAGCTTCACTTCAAGGAATACCGATTCGACATTTTCAGGATTTTACAAAAACAAAAGTTGTTTTAACCATTCTTTATATGATCATATATGGAATCATATGGACGATGCATCTGATCTATCAGCATATACAGCAATATGCATTGGACAGATGAGAAGTAAAAACAGATTTGCGACAATGATCATTGTAGGAGCTTTTTTATTCTTGGTTGGCTATGAAATGCAAGTGGTATTGTTGCAACATAATAGATATTACAGTTGGTTTTATCTTCCGTGTCTTATTGCCTTTCTTGTGGAAATTGTGTTGTGTCATTTGGTGATTGAGTTTATTTTGACTAGAAAGTTAAATATAAATTAGATAATAGAATTGACATAAAAAATTATAGATGTTAATATAACAATATAAAAAGGTGCTACCGATGACGGTTTGCCTGATTAATATAAGTTTTATAGACCGCTTACTTTCTCAGGGTAGGGCGGTCTTTTTCTGTCTTGGCATCATGCTTTCCACGCACATAGCCAAGACTATAAAAAGTCGCACACAGTGAGATTACTGCGATTAGGTCTGTAATGGTTAGCATAATTTCAAGTCCCCTTTCCGTCAGATTTCTCTATGAAAGAGATGGATCTATGTAATCGGGGCTAGAACTCCCCGTAGGAAGCAAACCGCCATTCACGTCAATGTGAAGTAACACCTTGACGTTTATTTTAACAGAAAACATATATTAATTCAATAAAAAACAAGTATAAACATATAAAAGTACAAAAAAATTTTACATACATTTAACACAACACATCTCCTAAATAAGTTAAAATAAAACTGTTGTAAAAAATAAGTGAAAGAAAAGTAAAGAAAAGAACAACTAAAGGAGAAAAAAAGTGAGCAGTACAAACATTTTAGGTCTGTTGGGAGGATTAGCATTATTCCTCTATGGTATGCAGATGATGAGTAACGGATTAGAATCCGTTGCCGGAAATAAAATGAAAGACATTTTGGAAAAATTGACATCCAATAGGTTCTTAGGAATTATCGTAGGAGCTTTGATCACGGCCGTGATCCAGTCATCCTCAGCTACAACGGTAATGGTTGTAGGATTTGTAAACTCTGGAATGATGACATTAAATCAGGCAGTATGGATCATCATGGGAGCAAATATCGGTACAACGATCACGGGACAGTTAATTGCCTTAGACGTTGGAGCATTAGCACCATTGATCGCATTTATTGGTGTAGCACTTGTTGTATTTTCAAAGAATGAGAAAGTACAGTTTGTTGGAGAGATCATTGCGGGACTTGGTATCTTATTTGTCGGAATGAACATGATGGGGGATTCCATGGTACCACTTCGTGAGTATCCACCATTTATCAACCTGATGACAAGATTCTCTAATCCACTGATCGGAATCATCGCAGGTATGATCTTTACAGCGGTCATTCAGTCATCTTCAGCTTCTGTAGGTATCTTACAGGCGCTGGCGTTAAGCGGGGTTATCAGTTTCCATGATGCAGCCTTTGTATTATTTGGACAGAATATCGGTACATGTATCACAGCGATCTTAGCATCTATAGGAACAGAGAGAAGCGCGAAGAGAGCAACGATCATTCATTTAAGTTTCAATATCATTGGAACAGTTATTTTTACAATTTTATGTTTAGTGACACCTTTGACAAATTATGTGGCAGGATTCAGTGGAAGCAGTATTACAAAACAGATTGCCAATATGCATACATTATTTAATATCAGTACAACCATCCTGCTGATCCCATTTGGAAATTATCTGGCAAAACTTGCAACTAAGATCCTTCCAGAGAAAGCAGAAGAGAAAGAACATCACAAACATTTAAAATACATCAAATCAGTTGATACAAGAGTGGATGCAACATTTGGTACATCAGCGATCAACTTACAGAACTTAAGAAATGAAATTCAGAGGATGCTTGAGATGGCAAGAGTCAATGTAGAAGAAAGTTTTGATGCATTTTTGGCAGGAAGCAGCAAATTCTTAGGTGATGTTGATAAAAGAGAAGATTATATTGATTATCTGAATAAAGAAATTTCAAGAGCAGCAGCAAAGATGATGGCGCATGAAACGAATGTTAAAGCTTCAAAAAATATCGGCTCATATCTTGATATGACAAGTAATATCGAACGAATTGGAGATCATGCAGTTAATATTTGTGATTATACAAAGTTGATCGAAGAAAAACATATTGTATTTTCAGATGACGCAAAACAGCAGATGGAAGAAATGAAAATGATCTGTGAAAAAATGTTCCATAACATTTCTAAGGTACCAGAGGATACGCAGGAATGGCTTCAGAAAGTTCATGATTCAGAGAACTTTATCGATCAGAAGACAGAAGAATTCTACGAAAGTCACTTGGAACGTATCAACAGAGGAGAATGTAATGATGAAGCATGCATCATTTTCTCTGAAATGTTAACAGACTTTGAGCGTATTGGTGATCATACATGGAATGTTGCGAAACAGATGGCAAAGATCATTGAACGTGGGTAAAACAATTACATAAAATTCAAAAAGAACCTTCTGAAAGAACTAAAATAAGAAGGTTCTTTTGATAGTAACTAGACTTGTTATAAACAATACGTTATACTAAAAAGAGTGCTAAAAACAGGTGTGTAAAGGAGAAATGAGTTATGGATTATATTTTATCCCCATCAATTTTGTCAGCAGATTTTGCGAATCTTGGAGCAGATGTAAAAGAAGCAGTAAAAGCAGGTGCAAAATGGGTGCACATTGATGTTATGGATGGAATGTTCGTACCTAATATTTCCTTGGGACTTCCAGTGATTAAATCACTTCGTAAAGAAACAGAAGCTTTATTTGATGTACATTTAATGATTGAAGAACCAGGAAGATATATTGATGATTTTGCAGAAGCAGGAGCTGATCTGATCACTCTTCACGCAGAAGCAACAAAACATCTTCATAGAGCGATCCAGCAGGTAAAAGCGAAAGGATTAAAAGTTGGAGTAGCCTTGAATCCAGCAACGCCATTATCTGCATTAGATTATGTATTAGAAGAATTAGATATGGTACTGATCATGACTGTAAACCCAGGTTATGGCGGACAGTCTTATATTGCGAAGATGGATGACAAGATCAAAGAATTACGAGCGATCATCAATGAAAAAGGACTGGATATCGATATTGAAGTAGATGGAGGAATCTCAGCAAAGAACGTAGCACATGTCAAAGAATGTGGAGCAAACGTATTTGTAGCAGGATCCGCTGTATTTAACGGTAATATTGCATCTAGTACAAAAGATATTTTAGAAGCTATGGAGGCGTAAAAATGAGTGAATGTAGTCATGACTGCAGCAGTTGTAGTGCAAACTGCGGAAGCAGAACACAGGAGAAAACAGATTTTCTTGAACCATTATATAGAGAAAGTAAAGTAAAGAAGGTTATCGGTATCGTCAGTGGAAAAGGTGGCGTAGGTAAATCCATGACAACTTCTTTATTAGGAGTCGCAGCAATGAGAAAAGGGTTGCATACAGCAATTCTTGATGCGGATGTCACAGGACCATCTATCCCGCAGGCATTTGGGCTTCATGAAAGATTATTAGGAAATGCAGAAGGGATCATCCTCCAGCAATGACAAATTTCGGAATCGAAGTTGTATCCTTAAACTTAATGTTAGAAGAAGAAACACAGCCAGTGATCTGGAGAGGTCCAGTTGTAGCAGATGTTGTAAAACAGTTCTGGGGTAAAACATTATGGAAAGACATTGATGTGATGTTTGTAGATATGCCACCAGGAACAGGAGAAGTTCCATTAACAGTTTTCCAGTCTATTCCATTGGATGGAATCGTTGTCGTTGCAACTCCACAGGAATTAGTAGGTATGATCGTGGAGAAAGCTGTGAATATGGCGAACATGATGAATGTACCAGTTCTTGGTCTGATCGAGAACATGAGTTACATTGAATGTCCAGATTGCGGCAAAGAGATCAAGGTATTTGGAGACAGCCATATTGAAGAAATTTCTGAGAAGTTTAACATTCCAGTACTCGGAAAACTTCCAATTGATCCAAAATTAACACAGGCATGTGACGCAGGACTGATCGAGGATGTGGAAAATATTTACTTAGATGGTGTAATGGATATCATTTTATAAGAAGAAACAACGTAAAGAAGCGGTTTTCCGCTTCTTTTTTGATGGAAAAAATGCAATGAAAAATAGAAATATTGTATACAAATATATAAAAAACAAATCGTATAAGTTAATAAATTTGTAACAACAAACTTACATATATTGGAAACAAATTGTATTTTATCGAGTACAAAGGTTGACATATCGAGGGATATCGGGTAAAGTATGAAACATAGATTTCGAAAATGTTACAAAAATGTTTCGAAATTTAAGAAACTATTGAGCACAGAAAGAGGTTTATATGCTGAAAGTTATGAAGAAGAAATTGTTAGTAGTGATCACAATGCTAGTAGTAGCATCAGGATTCATTTTTACAGGATCAACTTCAACCAAAGCAAAAGATAACGACGTAAAGTACTTAGGAAAATATAAATTAACAGCTTACTGCGGATGCAGAAAGTGCAGTGGAAAATGGGGAGCAAGAACAGCTTCTGGAAAGAAAGCAAAACAGGGAAGAACTATTGCTGTAGATAAAAGAAAGATCAAATTAGGATCAAAAGTACAGATCAATGGAAAAACATACGTAGCCGAAGATGTCGGAGGCGGTGTCAAAGGAAAACATATCGATGTATTCTTTAAATCTCATAAACAGACAAAGAGATTTGGTAAGAAAACAGGTGTTAAAGTTTATAAAGTAAATTAAGATACGAATGATGATCATAAAATATAGCGTAAAAATATCAGCCAGTTTGGAAGAAAAGATGAATTCAAACTGGCTGATATTTTTTTGCTTTTACAAATGAATATTTAACGGTATTAAAATTTATAAGTACCATTTTCTCTTAAAGCAGCTAAAGCATCAATAACGCTCTGTTTATCTTCTGGATATGTAACACCATACCACTGATCTTTAGATACAAGCACTTCAAGAGAGGCTTTTCCATCATGTAACAGGTCACTTGCGACACTAGGAATAAAGTATTCACCTTTTAATGGATTCTCTTTGATCGCTTGATCAAGGAAAGCAGGGAATCCTTTTTCTAACTCGTCCATGATCATAGGCTGGAATCCAAAGAAGTTCATGGACACTAAAGTATCAAATGGAAGCGATGCCCAAGTTGCACCGTCATCTTCTGTGAATTCTGCATGATCTTCACGTTTTTCGATATGAGTTCTTTCTGTGATAGAAAGTAACTGGTGGTTGTCATCAACTTCACAGACACCTCTGGATACGTATCCATTCTCTGTAACTGTATTTCCAAGATGATATCCCACCATTGCAAATGGTGCCTTTCCGTCTTTCTCTTCATGGCTTGTAAGGAAATCAGCCATGACTTTATATCCATCAACACCATAATAGTCATCTGCGTTGATCACGGCAAATGGTTCATTGATAAATGGTTTTGCACATAAAACAGCATGTGCAGTTCCCCAAGGTTTCACACGTCCTTCTGGGACATTATAACCTTCTGGTAATGCATCTACTTCCTGATATGCATAACATACTTCCATTCCTTCAGGAACCCTTGCTCCAACAGTTTCTTTAAAATCTTTCTCAATTGCTTTCTTTATCACAAAGACTACCTTACCGAATCCGGCACGTTTTGCATCATAGATGGAATAATCGATGATCGCATGTCCCATTGGATCCATAGGGTCCATCTGTTTTAATCCTCCATAACGGCTTCCCATTCCGGCAGCCAGAATTACTAATGCTGGTTTTCATGAAAAAACTCCCTTCTGATTTTTAAACTAAAATAAGTATAACGCAAGATGGAACAGATGGAAAGAGAAAGAAAAAATAAAGAATTGGAATTGATAAAGATCTATTTCGGTCAGCTAGAATTTATTGTATAATTTGAGTATTGAATCGTTGCAAAAAAAGAGAAAGATTTACAAATATTCGAGGAGGAAGAGTATGAAAAACGAATATTATCAGTTTTATTATCGATGGTTGTGACAAAATAAAAGGATATCCATGAGGATAAGAAAAGGATAAAGCGATGACAGAGATTCAACATGAACTGATCATGCCGAATAAGGATCTTCCATTTAAGATGTTCCTTTTTGAAGGCAGAGATGGTAATTATATCAGAGAAAAACATTGGCACAGATCGATCGAGATCTTTGCGGTCTTTCAGGGAACGCTGGAGTTTTATTTAAACGATCAGGAGTATTTACTGGAATGTGGAGATTTTATTATTGTCAATTCCAACGAAGTGCATTCCATTCATGCACCAAAAGAAAATATGACTGTTGTGCTCCAGATGCCGCTTAATATGTTTGAAAAATACTACACTGGGGATCAGTTCATTTGCTTCGCCCATGCCCCGCAGGCACAGGATGAACAGCTCATGGAAATGATCTGTGAGATGTATATGGCATATTCTGATAAGCATTGTGGCTATGATCTGAAGATTCAAAGCCTGTTTTATGATATGTTATATCTGATGGTTACAAGATACCGTGAGATTAATGTACACCCAGATATTTTACATCAACACAAGCAGTTAACCAAGTTATCTGTGATTACAGATTACATGAAAGAACATTACAAAGACGAATTATCTTTGGCAAGACTTGCAGAGATTTTCGGGTATTCTCCATCCTATTTATCCCGAATGTTTCAAAAATATGCAGGAATCAATTATAAAGACTATTTGCAGGCAATCCGCACTGAACATGGGTACAGACAGCTGATAGAGACAAAGATGACGATCAGTGATATTTCCATGGAAAATGGATTTCCAAATAACAAAGCATTTTCTAAAGCTTTTTATAAAAAGTATGGGATCATGCCTGCTGAATTTCGAAAAAAGACAAAAAAGTGCCATAAACAAGATAAGTAATTAGTCGAGAAAACAAAAGCATATTGTTATAATCTTATAAGTGATAAATGGAGAAGACAAACTTTTAACTGCACAGAATAAATGGCTGATCGCACATGAAGAAACTCAAATACCTGGAGCGTTTTGTGGATTAGTTGGAGAAAATATCACATTAAAATGATCAAAAAAGGAAAGGATGGAGAATCAAATGAGTAATATGCCAAAAGTAAAGATCGAAATCGTAGCAGTCAGCAGAGATTGTTTCCCAGAAAGTTTATCAGTGAATCGCAGAAATATTACTTGCCAAACATTTTGAAGGACCAAAAATGTTCTTTGCAGCAGCAGAGGAAAGAGGAGATAATCTGTTAGATGGACGTGGAGATGCATATTGTGGTATGCTGAACGCAAGTTATAATCTGAAATTGTACCAATCGCAAGAGCTGTCGTTGGATTAAGCAGCTTAAAGATCATCAGTTTTGGGCCTCGTCCATTAAACTTCTTAGCATACAATGCACCAATCCAGCAGTTATACAACTTAGGAGTTGAGATCGAGAAAAACTTCCCTCATCATGGAGCTGTAGCATTTGGTAATTTCGGAAAAACATTATATGAAGTATTTAAATATGTTGGAGTTCCAGTAGAAGAGATTGGATACAATCAGCCAGCTGGAGTCAGATATCCAACAGAAAATCCTTGGGGATAAGATCGGAGGTTTGTATGTTATACATTGGTGTAGACCTTGGAACATCCGCAGTGAAATTACTGTTAATGGATGAAAAAGGCGGAATCAAAAAAATCGTTTCCAAAGAATATGAGTTGCATTTTCCGCATCCAGGATGGTCTGAGCAGAAACCAGAAGACTGGTACAGTCAGTCTATGGAAGGAATCAAAGAATTGATCAGTGAATGTGATAAATCACAGGTTGCCGGGATCAGCTTCGGAGGGCAGATGCATGGACTTGTCGTTTTAGATGAAGATGATGATGTGATTCGCCCTGCAATCCTATGGAATGATGGACGTACACAGAAAGAAACAGATTATTTAAATAACGAGATTGGAAAAGATAAATTATCTGAGTACACAGCTAATATCGCTTTCGCAGGATTTACGGCACCCAAAATCCTGTGGATGCGTGAAAATGAACCAGACAATTTCAACAAGATCAAAAAGATCATGCTGCCAAAAGATTATCTGGCATATAAACTATCTGGAACATTTTGCACGGACTATTCCGATGCATCCGGAATGTTATTATTAGATGTAAAGAATAAATGCTGGTCAAAACAGATGATGGAAATCTGTGGAGTGAGTGAAGAACAGCTTCCGAAACTGTTTGAAAGTTATGAAGTTGTCGGAACATTAAAAGAAGATATTGCAGAAGAACTTGGTTTATCCAAAGAAGTCAAGATCATCGCGGGAGCTGGAGACAATGCGGCAGCAGCGGTAGGAACTGGAACTGTTGGAGATGGAATGTGTAACATTTCCCTTGGAACATCTGGAACGATCTTCATTTCCAGTAAGACATTTGGTGTAGATTCCAACAATGCCTTACATTCTTTTGACCACGCAGATGGATACTATCACCTCATGGGATGCATGTTAAGTGCAGCATCCTGCAATAAATGGTGGATGGACGAGATCTTAAAAACAAAAGAATACAGCAAAGAACAAGAAGGAATCACCAAACTTGGAGAAAACCATGTATTCTATCTTCCATACCTAATGGGAGAGAGATCTCCACACAATGATCCAAAAGCCAGAGCAACATTTATCGGAATGTCCATGGATACAACGAGAGAAGAAATGACACAGGCCGTGTTAGAAGGAGTTGCATTTGGACTTCGTGATTCTCTGGAAGTCGCAAGAAGTCTTGGAATCAAGATTGAACGCACAAAGATCTGCGGGGGTGGAGCAAAGAGTCCATTATGGAAAAAGATCATTGCAAATGTGATGAATCTGAAAGTCGACGTGATCGAAAGCGAAGAAGGTCCAGGATATGGAGGAGCGATGCTTGCAGCCGTTGGATGTGGAGAATACGACAGCGTACAGGAAGCAGCAGATCAGCTTGTGAAAGTTGTGGATACGGTGGAACCTGATGACAAGCTTGTTGCGAAGTATGAGGCGAAGTACCAGCAGTTTAGAGAAATTTATCCAGCACTTAAGAGTGTATTTCAGAAATTTGATTAACTATAAGGTAACTATAAACTAAATATAAATAATGAACAACAACAAAGAACAGGTATGCATAAGGATTTCAAGGAATTCTAAAGCATACCTGTTCTTTCTTAAATTTATGATTTTATTGCAGAATCTGCATTGCGATCATGATAATGATCACAAAGAATAAAAAATCCTAAAATGCATTTTGCTGCAATCACTTTATTTTGCCACCAAGGCAATTTGATATCTTCATCTTCGAATGTATTGTAGTCATTATCGTATAACAGTTCATTGATCAAAGCTTCTGCCTTAGCTTTCTGATCTTCTCTAACATAAATATCCGTTCCATAAACAGAATACCCCATTGCAATACTCATATATTCTCCTGTTCCAGGTTGTTTGGACATGGTTTCAATTCCGTTTTGTTTTAAATGATCATGAATCATCTCAGCCTGAATCTGGTCGGCTGCGTTGAATATTTTTGTAATCTTACCCTCCATAATTATTACCTCCTCATATAATCAAGTGTTTTTTATTGAAAATTCAAGGTTTTCCAACCTTTCTTATCTCAGTGAATAAGCCACAGCTATGAGCATTTCGATGTATCAGGTACTGAAATAGCGGTTGAATGGTATACAAAATAAAACGTCATTGATTTTCGCTTTACTGGCCTTGTGTATACCCTTCCCTCTATGGCAGCTAACCTCCTATATCCACCAGGATCATCTCTGTCTCCAGAGGTCCTAACTTCCTTCGTCCTGCCTGCCCATAACCAGGGGTGTCAGCTATGCTCCCTTACAGGTCTTGCCCTATGGTGAAAATTCCTGCCGACTACTGGCTCATTCTTTGTATTATTGATTACTGACTTGCTTCCTGTTTCAGCACTGTGATCAGTGGACGTTATCTGTTACATTCTGCTTGATTCAGTGACTGTCCACATGACAGCCTCCATTATAGTTACTTGTCTTTCTTACGCAGCCTGTAGATAAACTGTCGGTCTCTTGATGTCACTGATCATCTTTTTCGGATCATAATCCACACCTTTAGTCAGCATCGCATAAAAGACTCGTATCAGCTTGGCTGCAATTGCCATAAGTGACTGCATTTTCTTCAATGGATTCAGCCTTCTGGTTGTGTAATAATTATGGAGCTCCCTGAACTCCGGGTTCTTCGCCACAAGCGACATTGCAACCTCAAAAAGCAGGTATCTGAGTCTCTTTCGGCCTCGTCTGCTTATTGTTGTCTTTCCCTTGTGCTTTCCCGAACTATTTTCAACCAATGCCAATCCTGCAAGCTTCTGCAGTTCCTTCGGATTGTTAAAGCGGCTGATATCACCTACTTCTGCAAGGAACCCTGACACTGTCTGATTCCCACTCCTTTGATTTCTAACAGCTTTTCAGCCATTGGAATCTCTTTTACCAGTTCTTCAATTAGAACCATAACTTCCTGTAGACGCATATTTTGGGATTCATAGTCCTCCAGAAGCATTCGGATTTCCATTCTTGCAGACATCGTACCTTCTTTGCTTCCAATGCTGTGCTCAGCAGCTTTTATCAGAGTCTTCGCCCTCGCCTTTCCAACTGCTCTTAACTTCGCATCTCGCCAGATCTGGTTCACTCCATCGATACCTAACGTCAAGATATCTTCAGGGAGTGGTGCTGCTTTAAGGATTAGCATTCCGCTCTTGGCATCCGGCTTTCCGTATACCGTCTTATATTCAGGAAAATATATATTGAACCAACGACTGATCCTGTTTTGAATTCTTGTAAGTTCCGCCTGTAACTGGAATCTTATGTTTGATGCTGTTCTAAGATCAGCATAGACACCATCCGGCAGGTATGGGATCATGTAACGTCCCTCTCTAACTAATCCTGCTATAACTTTCGGATCCTTACGGTCATTTTTAGTTGGATTGTTGTCGTCGAGTTCTTTTGATTTTTTTACATGGTGAGGATTTACAAGCACCGGTTTCATTTCATTATCCTGTAGAAACTTTCCAAGATTGAACCAATAATGCCCAGTCGTTCCATACCCGGAACCACCTTATCCTTCTCATGCCTTTCTTTGAGGTCCAGGATCCATTCCTTAAATGTCGCAAATCCGACCTCTGTGTTACTAAACTTAAATGGCTTCTTTGAATACTCGATTCCTCTGTAATCAAAAGCTCTGGCATAGTGCGTTTTACTTCCGACATCAATTCCGAGTACCAAAGTTTTTTCTGTAATAGCTTCAATTTTTGCATTCTGTGTGTTAGACTTCATTGTAGATACCTCTCTGTATAATAAGATTTTTACTAACCTGCCAGTCAGTAGTCTTATTGTACTCTGAGGTATTTTCAATTTTCAACATCCACATTTTTATTATACAGGAAGCTCCCTTATTGAGTAAATGTTCAGTAACTTTGTATACTATTGATGAGAGTATCAAAAGTAAATTTTGTCACGCTCTGATGTACCCGGCGTGTCAATAAGTATGAATTAATTATAACAAAAATTGGACATAATTCATAGAAAGAAATATCACTATTCAAATTCTAAAAAATATTATTGACATTTTTTCTCACATGTATTATTATATAAATATAATAACAGTAATTATTATCGATTTAAGTATAAGGAGGATGAAACAATGAAATACGTATGTGATGTATGTGGATGGGAATATGATGAAGAAAAAGGATATCCAGAAGGAGGAATCGCTCCAGGAACAAAATGGGAAGATGTTCCAGAAGATTTTGAATGTCCATTATGTTTTGTAGGGAAAGATCAATTTTCAAAAGAATAATTTTTATAGATATATTGTAGTAGAAGGGAGAAGAAGTTATGGCTAAATTTTATCGTTCAGAAGACAAAACAGTATTATTAGAAGTATTTGGAGCAGGAAGTTCCATAGAGAATTTGAAAAGTTTAAAAGCAAACACAACAGATGCTGCAGTAGAAAAACATTTACCAGTTGTGACACAGGAAGGAAATAAGATCACAGTAGCTGTATCTTCCGTAGAGCATCCAATGCTTCCAGAACATTATATTATGGGAGTATATATTGAAACAAAGAATGGTGGGCAGCTGCATAAATTTGCACCAGGGGATAAACCTGAGGCGGTATTTATGTTAGCAGATGGAGATGAATTCATAGCAGCATATGAGTATTGTAATCTGCATGGATTATGGAAATCTGAAGTATAGAAATTATCAATTTCTAGGGAAATATATAAAGTGATTGTAAAGGAATCAGTAAGGAGAAGAATCATGGGAAGTAATAGATATGTAGGAACACAGACAGAGAAGAATTTATTAGAAGCATTTTCAGGAGAATCACAGGCAAGAAATAAGTACACTTATTTCGCATCCGTTGCAAAGAAAGAAGGATACGAGCAGATGTCTGCACTATTCCTTAAGACAGCGAATAATGAAAAAGAACATGCCAAGATGTGGTTTAAAGAATTAGCAGGAATTGGAGATACAAAGGAAAATCTTGCTGCAGCAGCTGAAGGTGAAAATTACGAATGGACAGATATGTATGAAGGTTTTGCAAAACTGCAGAAGAAGAAGGTTTTCCAGAACTTGCAGCAAAATTCAGAGCAGTTGGAGAGATTGAGAAACATCATGAAGAAAGATACCGTGCACTTCTTAAGAATATCGAGACTTCACAAGTATTTGAAAAAAGTGAAGTGAAAGTATGGGAATGTCGTAATTGTGGACATATCGTAGTTGGAACAAAAGCACCGGAAGTATGTCCTGTTTGTGCACATCCACAGAGCTATTTTGAAGTGCATGAAGAAAACTATTAAATTCTGATTTGAATAACGGAAAGTATTGGTGGAATATTATAAAAGCGATTATGTGCCTGCAACCCACTCGCATTCGGACTCCCACGTAGCTGTACTAAGCTCTGAATGGTCTAATGACCATCCAGGAGCTAAGTGCAGACGTGTCCGTACGGTTGCCGACACATGATCGCTTTTTATAATATTCAAATAATTTACGTGATTCAAACCACTATACAGCATACAAACACTGTGATTTATAATTGACAAGAATGGTTAGAATGGTTAGAATAAAGTTAGAAAGAACAGACAGAATAATTTCAAGGAGGGTTTTTCATGAAGTTACAAGAATCTGAGAGAACGGAATTCAAATCCATTGTAGTCACAGACATCAAGAAAGAAATCATAGCATTTGCCAATTGTGATGGAGGAAAAATCTATATTGGAATTGAAGATGATGGGACAGTTATCGGGGTAGAAGATTCAGACAGTGTAGCATTGCAAGTAAGCAATATGGTTAGAGATGCGATTAAACCAGATTTAACCATGTTCTTGCATTATGAGACAAAAGAGATAGAACAAAAACAAGTTGTGATCATAGATATTCAAAGAGGAACAGAACGCCCATACTATATAGCGAAGAAAGGGTTAAGACCAGAAGGCGTATATGTAAGACAAGGATATTCTTCTGTCCCAGCAACGGATACAGCTATTAGAAAGATGATTAAAGAAACAGATGGTGATCATTTTGAAGATATGAGATCATTAGATCAAGAATTGACTTTTTGCGAAACAAAAAAAGAATTCCAAAAGAGAAACATCACATTAGAACAGCCACAGATGAAAACTTTAGGAATTATAAACCAAGATGGAATTTATACGAATCTTGCTTTATTACTTTCAGACCAATGCGTGCATACGATTAAAACAGCAGTTTTTGAAGGAAAGAATCAAAATATATTTAAAGATAGAAAAGAATTTACAGGATCACTATTTGCACAAATGGAAGCAGTATATGATTACATTGACTTCAGAAATCAAACACAATTCAACTTTTGAAAAACTTTATCGAATTGATAATAGAGATTATCCAGAAGTAGCAGTAAGAGAAGCATTGCTAAACTGTCTTGTACACAGAGATTACGGATATAGTTCTAGTATTCTGATCAGTATGTACGAAGATCGGTTAGAATTCACATCCATTGGGGGATTGGTAACAGGAGTTACATTAGAAGATGTGATGATGGGGATTTCTGTATGCAGGAATAAAAGATTAGCGAATGTTTTTTACCGTTTAGAATTGATCGAAGCTTATGGAACAGGAATACAAAAGATCATGAATGCTTATCAAGATCAGTTTATAAAACCAGAGATCAAAGTCAGTAATAATGTATTTAAGATCATATTACCAAACACAAATGCACAGGCAGAATTAAGAGAAGAACTGCAATACCATACACATATACAACCAGAAGACGAAGAAACACAGATCATGCAAATGATCGATCAAGAAAAAAGAATTCAAAGAAAACAAGTTCAGGAAAGATTAGGAATCAGTCAGACAACGAGTGGAAGGATTTTGAAGCAGATGGTTAAAAAAGGATTGATCATGCAGAGAGGCAGAGGAAAGAACACATGTTATGTGAAAAAATAATTACGAGACAATGTACAAGATATGATCGGACGAAAACAGCAAATGCATATGAAAATATATAGTGATCATATAAAATAAATAGAATTTATAATAATACCAGTGATTGAAGCATCTGAAAAAGAGGTAAAATCACTGGTATTTATCATATAAAAACATCACAAATACTTGAACAGAAGGGGTGGTCGTGGTATATTAAAATTTAATAACAAGGAGAGAAAGATGGAAAATTTAAAAAAAGAGATCGAACAATTAAAAACAAGAAAAAAATGCTGTTTTACTAGCACATTATTATGTAGACGATGCCGTTCAGGAAATTGCTGATTATGTTGGGGATTCTTATTATCTTGCCAAAGTTGCATTAAAAGAATCCAAAGATGTGATCTGTTTTGCAGGCGTAAACTTTATGGGTGAGAGTGCCAAGATCTTAAACCCAGACCGTACAGTGATCATGCCAGATCAGAAGGCAGACTGTCCAATGCTCATATGTTGATGTAGAGAAGATTGAAGAGATGCGTAAAAAATATGATGATCTTGCTGTTGTCTGTTATATTAACTCTACAGCAGAGATCAAAGCACATTCTGATGTCTGTGTAACTTCATCCAATGCACTGAAAGTTGTAACAGCACTTCCACAGAAGAATATTTTCTTCGTACCAGATGAGAATCTCGGACGTTATATCGGAAGCAAACTTCCAGAGAAGAACTTTATTTACAATGACGGATTCTGTCATGTACATAGAAGTATCACAGCCGAGAACGTAAAGAAAGCCAAAGAAGTACATCCAGAAGCAGAAGTTTTAGTGCATCCAGAATGTACACCAGACGTTGTAGCTTTAGGTGATTATGTAGGAAGTACATCAGGAATCATTGACTATGCGACAGCATCTGACAAGGACGTATTTATCATTTGTACAGAGATGGGTGTTTTATATGAATTAAAACAGAAGAACCCAGGAAAGACATTCTACTCTGTAGGACATCGTCAGTTCTGTCCAAATATGAAGCGTATCAGTTAGAGAATGTAAGAGACACATTAAGAGACATGAAGAATCAGGTAGAATTACCAGAAGAACTGCGATTAAATGCTAAGAAAGCATTAGATGAGATGTTAAGAATCGCGCAGTAAGACAGGAAAGTTCCAAGGAAAGGCAAAGAGAATTATGAAAACAGCAGATGTGATCATTGTAGGAAGTGGTGCTTCAGGATTATTTAATGCATTATTTCTTCCGCAGGATTACAAAGTAATCGTTATTACAAAGAAGGAAGTTGAAGAAAGTGATTCATTTTTGGCGCAGGGAGGAATCTCAGCGCTGAAGAATCCGGAAGATTATGATTCATATTTCGAGGACACTATGAAAGCCGGACATTACGAGAATGATAAAGGTGCCGTCGAGAAGATGATCAAAGAATCACCACAGATTATTCAGGATCTGAAAGATTTTGGTGTAAGATTTGACTTGAAGGATGGAGAGATCGAGTTTACAAGAGAAGGTGGACATTCCACATTCCGTATTCTTCATCATGAAGATCTGACAGGAAAAGAGATCACAAGCCATTTATACGAAGAGGCGAAGAAACGTGATAATATTACGATCATGGAAATTGTACGATGATCGATATCATTGAGAAAGATGGAGAATGTAAAGGAATTGTATATAAAGATGCAGATGGTAATTTAGATACGATCGAAGCTCCGGATACTGTTCTTGCAACAGGAGGACTTGGAGGGTTATTTAAACATTCTACAAACTTCAGACATCTGACAGCAGACAGTCTGGCTGTCTGCTTGCGCCATAATGTTGAATTAGAGAATATTAACTATATCCAGATCCATCCAACAACATTTTATTCAAAGAAACCAGGAAGAAGATTCTTAATCTCTGAATCAGTCAGAGGAGAGGGAGCTTACCTGCTGAATAAAGATGGAGAACGTTTTACAGATGAGTTAAAACCAAGAGACGTTGTAACTGGAGAAATCTGCAAACAGATGAAGAAAGACGGAAGTGATCATGTTTATTTATCTGTTACACATTTAGATGGAGAAAGAATCAAACATAGATTCCCAAACATCTACAAACAGTGCTTGGATGAAGGATATGACATGACAAAAGAACCGATTCCAGTAACACCGGCACAGCACTATTTCATGGGTGGAATTAAAGTAAACTTAGACAGCAAGACATCTATGGAACATTTATATGCAGTCGGTGAGACAAGCTGTAATGGGGTTCATGGAAAGAACCGTCTGGCAAGTAATTCATTATTGGAAGCACTTGTATTTGCCAAGGCAGCAGCGAAAGACATCACAGAACATCCATCAAAAGCCGAGACAGTCGAAGTAGATTTAAGTAAGTATCAGAACGAAGAACAGCGTGAGAAAGAGAATGAACAGCTTGTTCTTGACGAAATTAAACGAAAGGACAGAAGTTTTTATGATCAGTGGTGTAACGATGAGAATTAACATCGATGAATATTTGATGAATGCATTAAAAGAAGATATCACTCAGGAAGATGTCAGTACAAACGCAGTGATGCCAGAACCAAAACAGGGAGAAGTAAATTTAATCTGTAAACAGGATGGGGTCATCTGTGGATTAGAAGTATTTGAAAGAGTCTTCAACTTTAGATGAAACTGTTGTTTTTGGGACAGAATTAAAAGACGGAGATAAAGTAACCAAAGGACAGCTAATGGGAGTTGTCAAAGGAGATATCCGTGCCCTTTTATCTGGAGAGAGAGTTGCATTAAACTACTTGCAGAGAATGAGTGGAATCGCAACAATGACAAGCGAGTTATCCAAAGAGCTTGAAGGATATAAAACAAAGTTATTAGATACAAGAAAAACAACACCAAACATGCGTCCATTTGAAAAATACGCAGTGACGGTTGGTGGTGGACATAATCACCGCTACAACTTATCCGATGGAGTCATGTTAAAAGATAACCATATCGGTGCTGCAGGTGGAATCAAAGAAGCGGTAGCTATGGCAAAAGACTATGCACCATTTGTCAGAAAGATTGAAGTAGAGACAGAGAATCTTGACATGGTAAAAGAAGCCGTAGAAGCAGGCGCAGACATCATCATGTTAGATAACATGGATGATGAGACAATGAAAGAAGCTGTCAAACTGATCGACGGAAGAGCTGAAACAGAGTGTTCAGGAAATGTTACAAAAGAACGCCTAAAGACGATCCGTGAGATCGGAGTGGATTATGTATCCTGTGGAGCTTTAACACATTCAGCTCCTATTATGGACATTTCTTTGAAGAATTTACATCCGGTAGAGTAAAGAATAAAGATATAAAATCCGATGTTTTTATAAGAATAGTCATAGAATTGTTCTTATAGAAATATCGGATTTTTTCGATTTATATAAGAAAGAATCCGTGGTATACTTATTCTAAATGAAGTGTAAAAAGAAAGGGGTAATACAATGAAGAATATCAATGTTCCAGTTGGAATCTCAAATTTTGAGAAAATTCGGCAGGATGGATACTATTATGTTGATAAGACAGGTCTGATCAAAGATATGTTAAAAAACAAAATACCAGAAGTAACATTAATTACCCGACCACGAAGATTTGGAAAAACTCTGGCAATGAGTATGTTGGCAAGCTTTTTTGATATACGAAGAGATAGTAAAAAATTATTTCAAGGATTGAATATTTCTAAGGAACAACAACTTTGTAACGATTGGATGAATCAATATCCAACATTATTTTTATCCTTTAAGGATGTGGATGGAACGATATTTGAGAATGCACTTGGGCTTCTTCAGTTTACGATTGCAGAACTGTGCAAAAAGCATACATATCTGATAGAAAGTGATGTTGTAGATCAAGATGACAAAGAAACATTTCGAAAATTGAAAAGTATGGGATCAAATTTACCAGAACTTCAAGGATCTATCATAATGCTCATGAATATGATGAAGGCATATTATAATAAACAGGTTATTCTTTTGATTGATGAATATGATGTACCGATTGCAAAAGCAAGCAGCAATGGATATTATAAGGAAATGCTGGAAGTTATGAAAGCTATGCTCAGTACAGCACTGAAAGATAATGAAGCATTGAAATTTGCAGTAGTGACAGGTTGCTTAAAGATTGCGAAAGAGAGTGTATTTACAGGAACAAATAACTTTGTTTCGGATACGATATCTTCCGAGCGATATAATGAATATTATGGATTCACACAGAAAGATGTAGATCAGATTTTACAAGATGCACAGATAGAAGAGAAGGCTTCAGATATCAAAGAATGGTATGATGGATATAGGTTTGGAGAATTTGATGTTTACTGTCCATGGGATGTTATGAATTATTTGTGGGATCTTACGAATAACCAAAATGCAAAACCAGTCAGTTACTGGAAGAATACAAGTGATAATGCGATCATTCGATCATTTATTGACTATTCAGGTGCGGCGATCAAGAAAAAACTTGAGATATTGATCTCAGGTGGAAGCATCAGGCAGCAGATAGAAGAAAATCTTACTTATGATTATCTACATTCATCAGAGGAAAATCTTTGGAGCATTCTTTATTTGACAGGATATTTGACCAATGTCAGTGAACAGGATACAGATGGAACGATAGAATTAAAGATTCCGAATAAAGAGATTAAAGAGATTTTTGAAACAACAGTGAAGAAATGGTTTGAAGATAACGCAAAAACCATAGATCGCAAAGAATTATTTGATGCAGTATGGACTGGAAATGCAGATATCTTGACAAAAGAGATAGGTACATTATTGCGTATGACGATCAGCTATCATGATTACAAAGAAGATTTCTATCATGCATTCCTTGCAGGAATTTTTTGCAGGAGCAGGTTATGTTGTGGAGTCGAATAAAGAACATGGTGAAGGACGCAGTGATATTGTGATCTACGATGATTATGAAGGAAAGGTTGCAATATTTGAAGCAAAAAAATCTCAAAATCCAGAAGATATGATATTAGATTGCGAGAAAGCGATCAAACAGATTAATGAGAAAATGTATGCAAATGAATTTGAAGACGCATATGATGAAATTTTATGTTATGGTATTTCTTTTTTTAAGAAAAGATGTCTGGTAAAGAAAAAATAGAAAATAAATAAAACGTATCATAGAGTAAGATGAAATCACTGCTATGGTACGTTTTATTTTTGCATTAGATTAAATGGTTTCTGGCTGTAGTAGTTTTCCTATTTCTTTTCCTCTCTCTTCTCCTAATTCCTGATTATACTCCGCCTCTCTCATCTTATGAATTTCTTCGTCATAACATACAGTAATCATATCCTCAATCACTCCTTTCTCTTTAGAAGAATATCTTTTAAGATTCCATGTTCAATACATTCTTCTACAGCTCTTTTTGCTACGACAGCAGATTCATCTGTATAATCAGTTTGTGCGATTGCATTATATAATTCAAGAATGACTTTCTTATCTGAAAAAATCTTATCAAACAATACATCTTTATAGGTATTGTCATAACATAAATGGAAGTAATTTACAATAATAATTTCCAGAAAATAACATTTTTTATTTCGACAGAAATTGCATACAAAATCCTCTATAATAATCTCGCAGGAGGGAAAACTATGGAAATCTTAAGAAAAAAAGAATTCGAAGAAGACCGGTTATTTCAAAATTTTCATGAAATGATCCTTTATCATATGCGCCAGATGCAGCAATGTCTCACGACAGCGGGAAAGATGTTCTGTGATCATAACGATGAGGAAGAAACGTGTGAAAAACGGGGAAGAGATGTAGTTGAAAGTGTGATCTTAAAAGAATGTGTCGGATGCCGTGAGAATCAAAAATGTCAGTTTACATTAGCAGATAAGGACAGGCTTGGGCAGATCATCGAAAAGCAAGGTGGATTAAGCTATGCAGATTTAAAAAGATGTCATCCATGCAAGAATGGACAGGATTTTATCGAGGAAGCAAATCAGATTTATGAACGGGAATTATTTCTGCGTGCAATGAGAAATCAGATGAAACAACTGAGAAAAATTGTTGGGGAGCAGTATATCAGAGCCGGAAATACACTGGGTGATTTCTTTCAGGGAAAAGTATCATTAACGGCAGATAATAAGAAATTATATGAGAAGATCACAAAAGGTTTTGCAAAAAGCCAACTGAGACTAAAAGAAATTTATTTCTACGATAATCCAGAGAAAGGAAAACAGATCTATCTATATCTGAAAAAGAAAAAAGGCAGGGAAATCAGCACAAGACAAGCAGCAGTGTTGTTAAGTTCCATGCAATGGAGAAAATGAAGCCATTGCCAGATCAGAAAAAGATGATCGGAAATTATTATGAGATTTATGGATTTACACCAGAAGAAAAATTCCATGTAATCGCAGGAATCCACACTTCGCCAATGATTGCAGGGGATGAGAATGGAGATAGTTTTTCCATGGGAAAAGTAAGGGAAGGAAGTTTTGTGTCTATGATCTCGGATGGAATGGGAACAGGACAGGAAGCGAAAAAAGAAAGTAGGAAAATAATTGAAGTGATGGAAGAACTTCTAGGAGCAGGAATTAACGAAAGTCAAAGTATTCAGCTTTTAAGGTCCATGATGATCTTACAACCAGAAAAAGAAAAATATGCGACATTAGATTTTTTTCAGTTAGATTTATTTGCAGGAATCGGAACATTCTTTAAAATTGGAGCCTGCCCATGTCTTTTAAAGAGAAAAAACGACGTGGAGATCATTCAAGTAGATACGATACCAGTGAACCTCTTATTACATACCGAGAAAATTCCAATTTACCGCAAAAAGATGGAAAGTGAAGATATTTTAGTCATGTTAAGCGATGGAGCCTTCGACGGATTTTCGCAAAATGGTTTGGAGATGGCAGCACGATATTTGAAAGAAATGGATGTGGTACGTCCACAGGCGATCGCAGATGGATTATATGAGCAAATTACAACAAACAAAGAATTTGAAAAAAGAGATGATATGACGATCATGGTATTGGGAATCTGGGACAGGTATTGAAGGAATCTGCAAAGAATGATAAAGTAAATTACATGAATAAAGTAAAAGAATTTATCAAAGAAAAAAATTTAATACAAAATGGAGATCATATCATTATCGGTGTTTCTGGCGGTGCAGATTCTGTATATCTGTTACTTATTTTAAATGAATTAAGAGAATCAATGAATCTCACGATCACAGCAGTCCACATCAATCACATGATTCGAAGAGAAGCTGTGGATGATCAGAAGTTTGTGCAGGATCTTTGTGGACAACTTTCGATTCCGTGTAAAATATTTGAAATAGATGTAAAACAGATCGCCAAGCGTGAAAAGATGTCATTAGAAGAAGCAGGAAGAAAAGCGAGATATGATGCATTTGCAAAAACAATGAAAAAATATAATGCTGATAAGATTGCGATCGCACATCATCAAAATGATCAGGCAGAAACATTTTTATATCGAGTGGTGAGAGGAACTGGAATTTATGGGGCGGGTGCCATGAGAGAAAAAGATGGAAATCTGATCCGTCCGCTTTTATGTGTAAAAAAAGAAGAAATCGTAAAATATTTAAAAAGAGGCTGGGCAGGCCTGGGTAGAAGATGCAAGCAATCAGGACGATGCATTTGCAAGAAATCAGATCCGAAATCAGGTAATTCCAAGACTTGAGATGATCAATGAGCAGGCGGTGGAGCATATAGGATGGCTGTGCGAAGATATCAAAGAAGTGACGACGTATCTGACAGATCAGATAGAAGAGTCATTTTTAAGATGTGCAAAGCCTATTGGACAAGGATTTGAGATCAATTGTGATCAATTGTTATTGGAAAACCATTGGATCCAGAAACAGGTTCTAAAAAAAGTTTTGGAAGAAACAGCTGGTAAGAAGAAAGATTTAGAAAGAAGACATATTGAAGATCTGTTAACTTTGGTAGAAAATGGAACAGGGAAACGAATTTCCCTTCCGTATAATATGGTTGCCGAGAAAAATTATCAGTATATTAAGGTACAAAAAGGAAATATATCAGATAAACAAGAAATGACAGGAAAAATTTTGTGCGAAGAGGTTACAGATTTGACAAATATCGTGGAAAATGATTGTATCAAAATCATTGATTATGATAGAATAGAAACAGGTGTACAATTACGATGCCGGAAGCCAGGAGATTTTTTTACATTTGGCAAAGATCAGAAGAGAAAATCATTAAGCAGGTATTTTATTGATGAGAAGATTCCAAGACAATTGCGGGAAGAGATACCATTGGTGGCAGATGGCAGTCATATTGTATGGATCGTTGGCAGAAGAATCAGCGAATATTATAAGATCAAAGAATCAACCAAGCGTTATTTAAAGCTTGAGTTCAAAAGAGAAGGAGATGATTCCAATGGAGAATATCAGAGTAATGATTTCAGAGGAAGATGTAAACAAACGAATCGCGGAGATGGGAGCGCAGATCAGTGAAGATTATGCAGGAAAAGAAATCCATCTGATCGCCATCTTAAAAGGAAGTGTTTTTTTGCGTGTGAACTTGCAAAGAGAATCACGATTCCAGTAACAATTGATTTTATGTCAGTGTCTAGTTATGGAAATTCCAGAGAATCCTCAGGAATCGTTAAGATCGCAAAAGACTTAGATGAGCCAATCTTAGATAAAGAAGTATTAGTTGTAGAAGATATCATTGACTCAGGAAAGACTTTAAATCATTTAAAACCAATGCTTGAGAGCAGAAATCCTGCGTCACTTCATCTGTGTACATTGTTAAGCAAACCAGATCGTCGTGAAGTTGAAGTACCAGTCAGATATATTGGTTTTGAAGTACCAGATGAATTTGTTGTTGGATATGGACTAGATTATGCACAGAAATATCGTAACCTTCCTTACATTGGAGTAGCAGAGGAAGAGTAGAGAGGAGACTAAACGTTGAACCCGAAGAAAAGTAACAGTGGATTTTTAGTAGTCCTGCTGATCTTGGTGATCGGAGCATATTATTTTATCAGCGTGTTCCAGCCAGGTTCAGGTGATTACACCTATCAGCAGTTTATGAAGGATGTAAAGTCTGACAAAGTAACTGCGGTAACTATTAAACAGAATAAAGAAGTACCAACTGGGACGATCACAGCAGAGTTTGGAAAAGATGATTATAAGAGCTGTGAAGTTACAGATGTCAATCAGGCAATCAATGATATTAAGAAAGCTGACAGCTATCTTGCCAATAAGATCAGTATTAAGGGAATCGATCACAGTGGGGATATGATCTCTAATCTGATCGGGGTAGTACTACCGATCGGAGTTGTCATATTTTTCATGGTTATGATGATGCGCCAGAATGGTGGCGGTGGCGGCAAGATGATGGATTTGGAAAAAGCCGTGCTAAACTTGCCAATCCAAATGCTAAGAAAGTAACATTTAACGATGTTGCAGGACTGACAGAAGAGAAAGAAGAATTAGAAGAAGTCGTGGAATTCTTAAAGAATCCAGGACGATTTATAAAGATCGGAGCCAGAATTCCAAAGGGCGTCCTTCTTGTAGGACCTCCAGGAACAGGTAAGACATTACTTGCAAAGGCAGTTGCAGGAGAAGCGAATGTACCATTTTTCAGCATTTCAGGATCTGATTTCGTGGAAATGTTCGTCGGTGTTGGTGCAGCTCGTGTACGTGACTTATTTGCAGAAGCTAAGAAACATTCTCCTTGTATCGTATTTATCGACGAGATCGATGCAGTTGCAAGACGAAGAGGCTCTGGACTTGGTGGTGGACATGATGAACGTGAACAGACATTAAACCAGATGTTAGTTGAGATGGACGGTTTTGGAGTGAATGAAGGAATCATCATGATCGCAGCTACAAACCGTGTGGATATCTTAGATCCAGCGATCTTACGACCAGGACGATTTGACCGCAAGGTTGGCGTTGGAAGACCAGATGTCAAAGGGCGAGAAGATATCTTAAAGATTCACTGTCGTCAGAAACCATTAGGAGATGATGTTGATCTTCATGAGATCGCAAGAACAACAGCAGGTTTTGTGGGAGCAGACCTTGAGAATCTGATGAATGAGGCAGCCATTCAGGCAGCAAGAGATGACAGAGCCTATATCATGAAAGAAGATATTGATAAATCATTTATCAAAGTAGGAATCGGAACAGAGAAGAAGAGTCGTGTGGTACCAGAAAGTGAAAGAAGGATCACTGCATATCATGAATCTGGACATGCAATCTTATTCCATCTGTTACCAGATGTAGGTCCGGTTTACACTGTATCTATTATTCCAACAGGAACAGGAGCAGCTGGATATACGATGCCGCTTCCTGAGAATGATAATGTCTTTATGACACGCGGAAAGATGATTCAGGATATCATGGTAAGTCTCGGAGGACGAATTGCCGAAGAATTGATCTTAGATGATATCACAACTGGTGCATCACAGGATATCAAACAGGTAACCCAGTATGCAAGAGCTATGGTAACGAAGTTTGGTATGTCAGATGAACTCGGACTGATCAATTATGACAGTGGTGAAGGAGACGAAGTCTTCTTAGGAAAAGAAATTGGACAGCAGCGTCCATATGGAGAAAACACACAGACTGTGATCGATCAGGAAGTGAAGAAGATTGTAAATAAATGCTACAAAGATGCGAAAGCAATGATTGAAGAACACATAGATGTCCTTCACAAATGTGCCGCATTATTATTAGAGAAAGAACGCATTAACCGCGCAGAATTCGAAGCATTATTTGAGCCTGAAACAGAAGTTGAAACACAGGCATAAAAAAATATAAAAAAAAGTTAAAAAAACACTTGCAATTTACCTGACAATGCCGTATAATCTTTAATTGTCAGGTAAACACTTGGTGGGATTCCCGAGTGGCCAAAGGGGGCAGACTGTAAATCTGTTGGCACCGCCTTCGAAGGTTCGAATCCTTCTCCCACCACTAAGCCGCAGTGGCGGAACTGGCAGACGCGCAGGACTTAAAATCCTGTTCGAGTTAAATCGAGTACCGGTTCGATTCCGGTCTGCGGCATGAAAAAGGACTTCAAGTGATTGAAGTTCTTTTTATTTTTCAGTAATCGTGTTATCGCTTGCATCAGGAATAAAAGAACTGTATAAACAGAAATAATAAAATAGAGAGCAGGATACGGAAATGAATTTGATCATTTCGCATCTTGCTCTCTATTTTTATATCTTATATATTGAAACTATGGATTCAATATATTCTTCACAACATCCTTATCACTTAAATAAACCATATGTGACCCTTTCAGCTGTACATAATAATTCTTTTGATCAGAATCTTTTTTACCGATATAAAGCACAACATTTTTTGTTTTCTTCGTATCCGTATCCTTATAAGTGATATCGACTGTGATTCGAGAATCCTTATCCAGTCCATATTTTACAAGATCTGTCCGACTTGCATAATAATTCTGGCAGTCTCCAAAAGTAAATACACCCAAACCGCCAGAGATTCCATCAAGATTTTTCTTCTTGCTAGTATAAGTCTTTGTCTTACCGTTCTGAGTGACCAAAACTTTTTTAAGATTTCCAGTACTTAGCGTAGGGAAAGTATCTGTCTCGATCAGATTATCTAAAGAATAAGATAAACTAGATGTAATATCAGAAGATACGGTATAAATCTTTGATTTATCTCCATAAGTTACATAGTAATTTTCACCGGTTGCATTTCCAATATAATAAGTCATGGATTTTCCAGTTTTGTCTTTGACACTAACTGTATAAGTTGGCTTGTCAAGACCATAGTCGCTTAGAGCATCTGCATTTTTAAGTTCTCTGACAGCCTCAATTTTTTGAAATGTAGAAGCAAGACTTTCGAGAGAGGACTGAGTGATCGGATATTTTTTATTTTTGTATAATACCATTTGCCACTCTGTTTTATGAAAGAAAGAGTCGTTCCGTTGTTATTATAAGAGATGGAAGTTAAACTCTTTAAATCAGAGATCATTGTCTGATCAGAATCTTCTTTGGAAGATTGCTGTTTCTGGTATAAATTCACTCCCGTATACAGGACAATAAGTCCTGCAAATACGAGAAGTAAAATCTGTAATGTTTTTTTCTGTTTCATGAAAACCTCCTAACGGCGTCTGCGTCTAAACCATACAATGAATCCGCCAATGATCAGACCAACTGGAATTACAAAGACTACAAGGATACTGAATGGTCCAGGATGAGCAATCGTATTATAGCTGACTTCCAGACTCTTTGAAGAGATAGAAACATTATCGGCATTATTTAAACATGCGGTCACAGAGTTTGTAAATAATGTCAGGTTTTCTAAGGATGAGAAAGAACTTGTGATTTGCTCATCGATCAGCATATTACTTCCGTAAACAGTCAGGCGACTTTCTTTTGTAACTTTCTTTCCTTTGCTGTTTTTGACTTTGACAGATTCTGTGGAAGTTGCACCAAGGACATAAGTTCCCTGTGTTTGTTTCTTCTCAGTGACAGCATATCCGTTGCTGGATGTTGTCATAAATACATCGATAGAAATAGAATCTCTAACTGGAGTACTCTGTGTCATACCTTTCGAATTGATCATCATAACAGAGTTTGATGAAATTCCAGAAGCCATATCACCACTTACAGAAAGATTTGGGATTAAGTAATAATAATTTCCTTGATATGAACGTTCTGTATCTGCAATATATCCGCTTTGAACAGTTAAACCGTAGTCTTTTAACAGACCATATAAGTTTTTCATACTCTTATTTGTCTGGGCAAGTAAAGTAACAACTTTTCCACCTTTCTTCAGGTAAGAAGATAATAGTTTTACTTCATCTTTTGTAAAATCGCTTGTAGCCCCATCGATGATCAGCAGATCACAATCATCAGGAATGGATGTTGCAGTCATTAAAAGCAGATCACTTGTGGAAATTCTTGATTTTGTAAGAAGACTTGTGACCTCGGAAGATAAGGATGATTCTCCATGGCCAGAAGTATAATAAGCTTTATATTCTTTGTCACTTGTTACATAATTTAAAGCACTTGTAAGCTGCCCATCACCATCAAATGATGAAGCGGAAGAGGAAGTACTGTAGTAAGAATTTGAGGAAACTAATATATCATCAAACGAAACAGTTGTTGTACGGTTGGTTTTCTTACAAGAGATGACGATATTGTTTTCTTCAGTTCCGTATTTTGTCAATGCAGAAGGATGGAGTATGGGATCAATCCATTTGACATGAAGCTTGCTTGATAAAGAAGCATATTTATTGATGAAAGTTTTGATCCTTTTATCAGTGCTGTCCTTTTCTGCAAGAACATAAAAAGTGACGTCATCATCAACTTTTTTAATGATCTTTTCACTTTTTGATGAGATTTCATAAATATTGGTACTACTGATATCAAACTGTCGCTTATTTTCAGGGATCAGATTGACGATCATATTAAAAATGATAACGATCGCGATCACGATGGATGTCATAGCAAGAGTATAAGATCCACGTTTCGAATCATTGCTTTGAAATAATTTTTTGATTTTATCCACGATAACTTCCTCCTAACTCCAACGTCTTTTTTCAAATGTCTGTACTGTTAAGAACACCAGAAGAATGATCAATGACAGATAAGTCAGAAGTCCTCCGAGATCAAAAATGTAATTCTGAGAAAAATTATAAAAAATATCAGTTAATACAAGGTGTCCTAATAAAGTAGAAAACAGACTTTCAAGCAATGTTTTCTTCACAAAATAAACAACGATACCAGCGATACATCCAATGCCAGTGACAATGCCAGCGATCATCTGATTTTTTGTGATATGGTAGATCAGAAGACCGATCAGAGCAAATATAATGATCCAGATGACCAGATTACTGATCGCACTGGAAGGAAAATACTGCAGCAGATTGTCCAACAGATAAAAGAAAAACAATGCTGCACAAGTAGTGATCGCTGCGATCACAGAACTTTCTGTCAAAGATGATAAAAACATTCCGATTGCAATAAATACACATCCAAGCAGGAAAAAGGCCAGAATGGATGAATAATCAACAAGAAAATGGGCAGTTCCTTGAAGTTTGATGATCAGTGGGAAAATACAGTAGATCACACATGGAATTGCAAATACAGTCACCATTGCAAGATATTTTCCTAATACGATCTCAACAAGTGAAACAGGAGAAGTTAATAATAACTGGTCAGTTTTATTCTTTCGGTCTTCTGCAAAAGATTTCATAGATAAAACAGGCACAGAGATCAATAACATGAAAATAACGCCTGCCAGAGAGTAGGCAAAAAATGGATAACCACTATAAAGGTTATAAACCATAAAATATACACCTCCAATGATCGTTAAGAATGCTGCAAATACGCATCCGATCATAGAGTTAAAATAGGAACGGACTTCCCTTTTATAGATAGCAAGCATTATTTGTCACCTCCATTACATCTTCGGTTAATTCCAGGAAAATATCTTCAAGAGTAGCCTTGTTTACAAACATCTGTGTCACAGGCATTTTTTTCTGTGCAAATTTAAGAGAAAGATCAGCACAGATTTCCTGTGAATCTTTGTTTGTATTGATCTGGATATGGCAGCTATCTTTACTTACATCAAGCCAGTTGACATCATCAATATCAGAAAAATCAGAAAAGAACCTGTTTTACGGAAGTTTCATCCGCCAGGATCGTAAGCTCAATGGTTTCTTTTCCGTGTGTTAATTTCTTCTAATTCATCAGGGCTTCCCTCAGCGATCAATTTTCCTTTGGAATGATCAGGATATCGTCACAGATTTCCTGAACTTCAGCAAGAATATGAGAACTTAAGATCACCGTATGGTCCTTAGCAAGTGTACGGATCAGTTCACGGATTTCGATAATCTGCTTTGGATCGAGACCAACGGTCGGTTCATCCAAGATGATAATATCCGGGAAATCAAGAATTGCAGCGGCAAGACCTGTTCTCTGGCGATAACCTTTGGAAAGGTTTTTGATCAATCGGTCTTTCATATCAACAAGTTTGATCAGTTCCATAACTTTTATAACCTGTGCATTGCGGTCAGCTTTCGGAATTTTTTTTAATTCAGCAGCAAAATACAGATATTCGGATACTGTCATATCAAGATATAAAGGTGGGATCTCTGGAAGATATCCGATACATTTTTTTGCTTTCTCAGGTTCTTCCAGAATATTGTGACCATTGATGATAACCTCTCCACTCGACGCACCGATATATCCAGTCATAATATTCATAGTTGTAGATTTACCGGCTCCATTTGGACCCAAAAATCCATAGATTCGCCCTTTTTCAATGGTAAATGACAGATCATCTACAGCGAGATGTGTGCCATATTTTTTGGTAAGATGTTTTACTTCTATCAAAATATTGTCCTCCTTTTTGCGATAACTCTCATCATTATATGAAGAAAAACAAATCAAACTGTGATAAAAGTCTGAACAGTTTGTGTTAAAAATGTGGTAATTTTGTGAAGTGTTTTATGGAGTATATAGTATACAGAATAATATGAAAATGTTTCATAAAAGATGCATAGAATGGCAAGGATAGGCTTGCATAATCACGTATAGTTTCGTATAATATAAAAGTAAATTTACAAGAAAACTTGACAGAAGACAGTTGAAGAATGTATACTTTGAGAATCAAACTAATTAGAGTGTGAAGGAGAATCATTATGTTAGAGAAGATGAAAGAGATCATTGCAGATCAGTTAGGTGTAAGCGAAGATGAAGTTACTTTAGAAGCATCTTTTAAAGAAGATCTGGATGCTGATTCATTAGATTTATTTGAATTAGTTATGGCATTAGAAGAAGAATATGATGTTGAGATTCCATCTGATGATCTTGCAGAATTAAACACAGTTGGTGATGTTATCAACTACTTAAAAGACAAAGGTGTAGAAGACTAAAGAAATTGTAAGATTGGCTTATAACATTCCTGTTATAAGTCAATTTTTTGAAGAAAATATTTTGAACATCAAACTAATTATAGATTATTTTATAGATCAACGAGGTAAAGATAATGGGTAAGATCGTATTTATGTTTCCGGGACAGGGAGCGCAATATGTTGGAATGGGAAAGGATTTTTATGATTCTTTTGCATGCAGCAAGGAGATTTTCGACAAGGCGAATGAAGTTCTGGATATTGATGTAAAGAAACTTTGTTTTGAAGAGAATGAAGATATCAATATTACAGAGTATACACAGGCAGCGATGGTAACTGCAAGTGTTGCAATCTTAAAGAAGATCGAAGAAATGGGATTAAAGCCTGATCTGACAGCGGGATTAAGTCTTGGAGAATACTGTGCACTTGTAGCATCTGATGTGATGAGCTTTGAAGATGCAGTGAAAGTCGTAAGGCAGAGAGGAATTCTTATGCAGGATACTGTTCCAGCAGGAGAGGGTGCGATGTCAGCGGTTCTTGGAATGAAGAAAGAAGCGATCGAAGCAGTTTTACCAGACGTTGAAGGAATCGTTACGATCGCAAACTATAACTGTCCTGGACAGATTGTTATTTCAGGAGAATCAAAAGCGGTTGCAGAAGCTGGAGAAGCGTTGAAAGAAGCAGGAGCTAAGAGAGTTCTGCCACTGAAGGTCAGTGGACCATTTCATTCTCCAATGTTAAAACCAGCTGGAGAGAAATTGCTTGATGTATTAGCAGATGTTGAAGTGGATGATCCAACAGTTCCATACGTATCCAATACAACAGCAGAATTTATCACAAGTAAAGATGAAGTTAAGGAATTGCTTGGAAGACAGGTTTATTCTTCTGTATGCTGGGAACAATCTATTGAGAAGATGATCGCTGATGGTGCAGATACATTTGTAGAGATCGGACCAGGAAGAACATTATGTGGATTTATGCGCAAGATCGATCGTAATGTCAAAGCGATCAATATTGCGAAAGTAGAAGATTTAGAGAAATTAAAGGAGATCATGTAATCATGTTAAGTGGAAAAGTTGCAATCGTAACAGGTGCAAGCCGCGGGATCGGAAGAGAAACGGCACTGACTCTTGCAGGATATAGAGCAACTGTGATCGTAAATTACTGTGGTTCCAAAGATAAAGCGGAGGCAGTTGTAGAAGAAATCACAGCAGCTGGGGGAACAGCAAAAGCATATCAGGGAGATGTATCCGATTTTGATGTGGCGAAAGAGATGATCACTCTGTAAAGAAAGAATTTGGGTCTATCGATATTCTGGTGAATAATGCCGGAATCACAAAAGATAACCTGATCATGAAGATGAGTGAAGAAGAATTTGATAAAGTCATTGAAGTAAACTTAAAAGGTGCTTTTAACTGCATGAAACATGTTTCAAGAATCATGTTAAAACAAAGATCCGGACATATCATTAATATGTCTTCTGTATCTGGAGTTATGGGTAATGCAGGACAGGTCAATTACTGTGCATCAAAAGCAGGAATCATTGGTATGACAAAATCTCTGGCAAGAGAATTAGGTTCCAGAGGAATCACGGTCAATGCGATCGCTCCAGGATTTATTGAGACAGAGATGACGGATGTACTGTCAGAAGATGTGAAAGAGAATTTATTAGGAAGCATTCCATTAAAGAGAATGGGACAGACAAAAGATATTGCAGAGACAGTTGCTTTCTTAGCATCTGATAAGGCAGCATATATTACAGGTCAGACGATCAGTGTTGACGGTGGAATGGGAATGTAAAGGAGATTTTATATGAAGAGCATGAAACGTGTCGTTGTAACTGGTATGGGTGCGATCACACCGATCGGAAACAGCGTGGAAGAATTTTGGAATGGAATCAAAGAGCAGAAGATCGGATTTGCACCGATTACATATTTTGATGCAACAGAATACAAAGCTCATCTGGCTGCAGAAGTCAAAGGTTTCAACGCCAAAGATATATGTCACCAAAAGCAGCAAGACGTATGGAATTATTTTCACAGTATGCTGTAGCTGCAACAAAAGAAGCAATCGAAGATGCGGGACTTGATCTTGAGAAAGAAGATACAACAAGAATTGGTGTATCTGTTGGATGTGGAGTTGGAAGCCTTCAGATGATCGAAACAACAACAAGAACATTAGATAAAAAGGGTCCGAACAGAGTGAAACCATTAGCAGTTCCAATGATGATCTCTAACATGGCTGCAGGAAATGTTTCTATTGCATTTGGCCTTCGCGGAAAGAGTATCAACGTTGTTACAGCATGTGCGACAGGAACACAGTCTATTGGTGAAGCATATAGATCCATTCAGGTTGGAGAAGCTGATGTAATGGTAGCCGGTGGAACAGAAGCTGCAGTATCAGAAGTTGCAGTTGGTGGATTTGCAGCGTTAACAGCTTTAAGTGGATCTGATGATCCGAAGAGAGCATCTATTCCATTTGACAAAGAGAGAGATGGATTTGTCATTGGAGAAGGATCAGGAATCGTTGTTTTAGAAAGCCTTGAACATGCACAGGCAAGAGGAGCAGATATTTTAGCAGAAGTTGTCGGATATGGTGCAACAAGTGATGCATTCCATATCACATCCCCATGTGAAGATGGAGAAGGTGCAGCAAGAGCTATGGTATTTGCAATGGATGAAGCAGGAATCACACCAGATAAAGTTGATTATATCAATGCACATGGAACAAGTACTCATGCAAATGACTTATTTGAGACAAAAGCAATCAAGAAAGCATTAGGAGAACATGCATATGATGTGAAGATCAGCTCTACAAAATCTATGATCGGTCATGGACTTGGAGCAGCTGGTGCGATTGAATTTATCACATGTGTTAAATCAATTGAAGAAGATTATATTCACCCAACCGTAGGATTAAAGGTTCCAGATGAAGAATGTGATCTTGATTATACATTAGAACCAGTAACAGATCGCAAGGTAAATTACGTTATGAGCAATTCTCTTGGATTTGGAGGACATAACGCAACACTTCTTGTGAAGAAATTTGAGGATTAATTTAGAAGGAGACTGACATGGAAGTTAAAGAAATGAAAGAATTGATCGCTGCAGTATCTTCTGCAAATGTCGATGAATTTGAATATAATAACGAAGAATTTTCAATCAGAATCGCTAAGAAAAAGGCAAAGATCGCAACAGTTGATGCATCTGTTGCAGGAGTACCAGTACAGAGTGCCGCGATCATGCCAGAACAGAATGAGGAACAGCCAGAAGAGCTTCTCTATGGAGATGAGATCAAAGCCCCACTTGTTGGTACATTTTATGTAGCACCATCAGAAGGAGCTGAGCCATTTGTATCTGTCGGTGACAAAGTCAAAAAAGGACAGGTAATCGGAATCGTTGAAGCAATGAAACTGATGAATGAAGTGGAAAGTGAATACGATGGAACAGTTGCAGCTATTTTAGTTGAGAATGGTGAGATGGTTGAATATGGACAGCCATTAATGGTCATTCAGTAAGAAAGGCAGAATATTTATTATGGTAATGGATATTAAAGATATTATGAATACGATCCCTCACAGAAGTCCATTTTTATTAGTGGACCGTATTGAGGAGATGGAAGAAGGAAAACGTATCGTTGGTAAAAAATGTGTGACATATAATGAACCATTTTTTGCAGGACATTTTCCACAGGAACCAGTGATGCCTGGGGTACTGATCATTGAAGCATTAGCACAGACTGGAGCTGTATGTGCACTTTCTGCAGATGAGTACAAAGGAAAGATTGCATTCTTAGGTGGAGTCAACAAAGCAAAATTCAGAGGAAAGGTTGTTCCAGGAGATGTGCTGACATTAGAAGTTGAGATGATCAAAGTCAAAGGACCAGTCGGTGTTGCACAGGGAACAGCAACTGTAGATGGTAAGAAAGTGGCATCTGCAGAGATTACATTTATGATTGGATAAGAGAGGGTTTCTTAAATGTTTAAGAAGATTTTAATTGCAAACAGAGGAGAGATCGCAGTGCGTATCATCGTGCGTGCCGTGAGATGGATATCATGTCCGTAGCAATCTGTTCTGAAGCAGATAAAGATGCACTCCATGCCCAGCTGGCAGACCAGACAATCTGTATCGGACCAGCACCTGCCAAAGACAGTTATCTTGACATGGAACGTGTACTTGGGGCTGCAATGGCAGTCGGAGCGGATGCAATTCATCCGGGATTCGGATTTTTGTCTGAGAATAGCAAATTTGTAAGAATGTGTGAAAAATGCAATATCACATTTATTGGACCATCCGCAGAAATCATTGACCGCATGGGTAACAAATCCGCAGCAAGAAAGACAATGATGGATGCTGGAGTTCCAGTAGTTCCTGGTACAAAAGATGCCGTTTATGAGGCAGAAGCAGGGCAGAAGATCGCAGATGACATGGGATACCCAGTTATGATCAAAGCTTCTGCAGGAGGTGGTGGAAAGGGAATGCGTGTCTGCTATGACTCTGAAGACTTCGTACATACTTTGAGACAGCGAAGTTAGAGGCAGAGAATGCATTTGGCGATGGAACGATGTATATTGAAAAATATATCGAAGATCCACGCCATATCGAATTCCAGATTCTTGCTGATAAATACGGAAATACGATTCATCTTGGAGAAAGAGACTGTTCTATTCAGAGAAGACATCAGAAACTGATCGAAGAATCACCATCCCCTGCGATCAGTGACGAACAGCGAAAGAAGATGGGTGAGATCGCAGTCAAAGCAGCAAAAGCAGCAGAATACTACAGTGCAGGAACGATTGAATTCTTACGTGACAAACATGGAGATTTCTATTTTATTGAGATGAACACAAGAATTCAGGTAGAGCATCCAGTGACTGAATGGGTTACAGGAATCGATCTGATCCGTGAACAGATCCGTATCGCCGCAGGAAAACATCTGACTTATACACAGGAAGATGTACATGTTCATGGACATGCGATCGAAGTGAGAATCAATGCGGAAGACACAGAACATGACTTCCGTCCAAGTCCAGGAACTGTAACAAATGTACATTTTCCAGGAGGAAAAGGAGTGAGAATTGATTCTGCATTATTCGCAGGATATCAGATTCCACCATACTATGATTCTATGATCGCAAAACTGATCGTATATGATAAAAATCGTAAGTTGGCACTTCGCAAACTCCGTAATGCATTGGGAGAACTTGTATTAGAAGGCGTGAAGACAAACATTGACTATCAGTATGAGATCATCAATGATGAAGATTTTATCGAAGGCAATGTTGATACAGGATTTATTGAACGTTTTCAGAAGAAACATCAGTCTGAAAATGAAGCTGAATAAAGAAGTTAAGGTGAGTATCATGTCATTAAAAGATATGTTTAAGAAAAGGACATTATCACCTCAGGAGATCAAACAGGCAGAGCGTGTACGAAAAGCAAAGGACACGCTCCTTGAATTTCAGGCACCAGAAGGATTATTCCAGAAGTGTAACTGTTGCGGAAAGCCTGTATACAATGAGGATTTGATCGAAAATGATTATGTATGTCCAGTCTGTGGCAATTACTTTAGAATCCGTCCAAAGACAAGAATTGCATGGTATTAGATAAAGATACTTTTGAAGAATGGGATGCAAAGATGGATACAAGCGATCCACTGAACTTCCCAGGATATAAGAATAAATTGGAACGCCAGCGCTCCGTAACGAATCTTGATGAAGCGGTCATCACAGGAAAAGGAAAGATTCTTGGAAAAGATGTTGTGATCGCAGTCATGGGAGCAGATTTCATGATGGGAAGTATGGGAGAAGTTGTTGGTGAGAAGATCACACGAGCAGTTGAACGTGCAACACAGATGAGATTACCGATCATCATTTTCACATGCTCTGGTGGAGCTAGAATGCAGGAAGGAATCGTATCTCTGATGCAGATGGCAAAAACATCCGCAGCATTGAAACGCCATGATGAAGCAGGATTATTATATATCACAGTATTAACAGATCCTACAACTGGAGGTGTTACAGCAAGTTTTGCAATGCTTGGAGATGTTATCTTAGCAGAACCAGGAGCATTGATCGGATTTGCGGGACCGAGAGTTATTGAACAGACGATCGGGCAGAAGTTACCAGAAGGATTTCAGAGAGCAGAATTTTTGTTAGAACATGGATTTGTAGATAAGATCGTAGAGCGCAAAAAATTAAGAAAAGTGCTGGTAACGATCATAAGGAGTTGTGAATATGAGCAGTAATTATACACCATGGGAGAGAGTGCAGATCTCAAGATCCGCAGAACGCCCAACAAGTCTTGATTATATTTCTACGATTTTTGAACGATATATGTCCTTGCACGGAGACCGTTATTTTGGAGATGACAAAGCGATCGTTGGTGGATTAGCCTCTATTGGAGGAAGACCAGTCACAGTCATCGGACAGCAAAAAGGACGCTCAACCAAAGAAAATATCAAACGAAATTTTGGAATGCCATCACCAGAAGGATACAGAAAATCCCTAAGACTGATGAAGCAGGCAGAGAAATTTCATCGTCCGATCATTCTCTTTGTAGACACACCAGGAGCATTCTGCGGATTAGAGGCAGAAGAAGGTGGAGTCGGAGAGGCAATCGCAAGAAACTTATTCGAGATGTCAAACATCAAAGTACCGATTCTTTCTATCATGATCGGAGAAGGAGGAAGTGGTGGAGCCTTGGCTATGGCTGTTGGAAATGAAGTGTGGAGTATGGAAAATTCTACATATTCTGTACTGTCTCCAGAAGGATTTGCAGCGATTCTTTGGAAAGATGGGAATAGGGCTTCCGAAGCTGCTAAAGTTATGAAGATCACCGCGAACGATCTAAAAGAATTAGGTGTGATTGAGCAGGTGATCGAAGAGCCAGAGCCTGCAAGCATTGACAATATTTTGGATATTTCTGAGCAAATGAAAGCAATGATCCTTGGATTTATTGAGAAATATGATAAGATGACACCAGAAGAACTGGTGGAACAGAGATATCAGAGATTTCGAAAATTTTGATTTGTAGGTAGGCTTACGTGTATGTGACAGAAATAAAAGAAAAACAAATATTTAAAAGAATCAGGTGGCAACTCCGCATTTTGAGAGCGTTTTTTACAAATCGCTGATCCGTGCCTGTTCCTTTGGA
>ENA-OQCS01000011-OQCS01000011.1-human-gut-metagenome-genome-assembly--contig:-NODE-11-length-71469-cov-3.692832_pt1 | contig 71469 bp, 82 predicted proteins | sample MGYA00242757_ERZ504575 | MGnify/ENA primary metagenome ERZ504575 (study PRJEB26092, sample SAMD00036297) | human gut metagenome | host: Homo sapiens | study: EMG produced TPA metagenomics assembly of... | reverse complement strand
CATCTCGCTAACCGATAAAACTCATCTTAGAGATTTGTTCGACAAATCGAATTTCAAAAATATCAAAGAGCTAAATGATTCAAGTGAATCGAATTTATTTAATTTTTAACCGACTAGTGACCAAAAAAATTTTTAGTGGACACTAGTGTAATGCAGTAACAAAGTAAAATCAGCCAAACACGTAGAGAGGCACATTCTCTCTATGTGTGCATTCTTTCTTTTCACTGGCATAAACTCTAAATGATGTCATATTGCAAAGAATAGCTTATAGTAACTATCTTGTAGAGACCGGAAGATATAGGTGCCTTCATTATCAGAAGTTTGCGTGTATAGCTTGTAGAGATTATCACCTTATTCTTCTTATTTCAGCTTTATTTCCCCCTTCTTCTTGTAGAGATGTTATTTTTGTAATTGTTTGTATTTGAGTGATTTATGAAAATTGGTTGTAGATGCCATTTTCTTGTTTTTCCCTTGTTTCCCGCCCTAACTTTGCAACATCGAATTTGAGAAAAGCAGACGGCTGAATCGTTGAGGCCTCACGATGAAAACTTCTGCTTCTCGGGTGAGACAAGAGAAACCGGATATACATTATTAATTAATCATTTAAAACATTACGATTATGGCATTTTTTAAAAGAGTTCAGAAAAAAGTAAACGATTTGTGGTATCCTCAATCAGTAACCTGGGGCAAGGCGGTTACTACCCGTGAAGTGGCAGACGAGCTGTCTGTTCTTTCTACCGTGACCCGTGGTGACACGTATGCGGTGATGGAGAACTTGGGGCGTGTATTGAGCAATTTCATGGGGCAGGGACGTACTGTGAAGATAAACGGTGTCGGCACCTTCTACTATACTGCCACCTCTACTAAAAGAGGAGTGTCGACGGCTGCGGAGGTAAGCGCTTCGCTGATTAACGGAGTACGTGTCCGTTTTTTGCCCGAAGTGGAGCGTAATAGTGGCCGTCAGGTGATTACCCGCAGCATGGTGAATACGAAGATTGTTTGGGAAGAGTGGGGCAAGCTTCCTTCTTCTGACAGTGGCAATCAAGGTGGCAGCAACCAGGGCGGCAACGACGGCGATCAGGGAGAGAACCCGCTGCTGATTTTTCCCATCCCGCCAATTGCCTCTTTTCTTGACATAAATGGGGTATTATACACTTCCCGTACCACCTCTCCGGTAGTGCGGGAAGTGACGTTTTAGCATCTTTTATTATTTTTTACCACCTTTCTTTAACGGATAATCGCTAATTTCGAACGATTTTTTTTAAATCCTACGGAATAACTAATAATTTATAATATGGAAAACTTGAACATAGCACTTCTGCTAATGGTGGTAGGTATGGCAACAGTCTTTGCTATCCTGCTGATTGTTATCTACTTAGGAAAATGTCTCATTGCACTTGTGAACAAATATGCACCCGAAGAAGTGGTACCGGCCAAAGCTGCAGCAAATGGTCCTGCACCTGTCCCCGGTAATATTCTGGCAGCTATCAGTGCAGCCGTAACAGTAGTGACACAAGGTAAGGGTAAAGTTGCTAAGGTAGAAAAAATCTGAAATAATAATCTTATATAAAAACACACCGAATAATTTAGTATGAAAAAGGAAATTAAGTTCAGCTTGGTATTCAGGGACATGTGGCAGAGTGCCGGAAAATATGTACCCGTGTTGACCAGCTGGTGAAAGTAGCTCCCGCTATCATTGAGATGGGTTGTTTTGCGCGCGTGGAAACCAATGGCGGAGGTTTTGAACAAGTAAATCTGCTGTTTGGGGAGAATCCGAATAAAGCCGTGCGCGAATGGACGAAGCCGTTCCACGAAGCGGTATCCAGACTCACATGTTGGACCGTGCCCTGAATGGCCTCCGCATGAGTCCCGTGCCCGCCGATGTGCGCAAGCTGTTCTATAAGGTAAAGAAAGCGCAGGGTACGGACATCACGCGTACCTTCTGCGGTCTGAACGATACCCGCAATATCATCCCTTCTATTGGCTATGCACACGATGCCGGAATGATTTCCCAATGCTCGCTCTGCATCACCCATTCACCCATCCATACCGTAGAATACTACACGGAGATGGCACTGAAGCTTATCAAGCAGGTGCCGACGAAATCTGCATCAAGGATATGGCAGGTATCGGACGTCCGGTTTCTTTGGGCAAGATTGTGGCCAATATCAAGGCGGCGCATCCCGATATTCCTATCCAGTATCATAGTCATGCGGGTCCCGGTTTCAATATGGCAAGTATTCTTGAAGTGTGCGAAGCGGGTTGCGACTATATCGACGTAGGCATGGAGCCGCTTTCCTGGGGTACGGGACATGCCGACTTGCTCAGTGTGCAGGCCATGCTGAAGGATGCAGGCTTCCAGGTGCCCGAAGTCAATATGGAGGCATATATGAAGGTACGCGCACTCATCCAGGAGTTTATGGACGACTTCCTTGGCTTGTACATCAGCCCGCGCAACCGCTTGATGAACTCCCTGCTGATTGGTCCCGGACTGCCGGGCGGCATGATGGGCAGTCTGATGGCGGATTTGGAGTCCAATCTGGAATCCATCAACAAATACAAGGCAAAACGCAACCTGCCCTTCATGAAGCAGGACGAATTGCTCATCAAGTTGTTCAACGAAGTGGCATACGTCTGGCCGCGCGTAGGTTATCCCCCGTTGGTGACTCCGTTCAGCCAGTACGTCAAGAACCTCTCTATGATGAACGTCATTGCTATGGAGAAGGGCAAGGAACGCTGGGGTATGATTGCCGATGATATTTGGGATATGCTGCTGGGCAAAGCCGGTAAGTTGCGGGTGAATTGGCTCCTGAACTTATCGAGAAAGCGGAGCGCGAAGGACGCAAGTTCTTCACCGGCAATCCGCAGGACAACTATCCCGATGCTTTGGACAAGTACCGCAAGCTGATGAAGGAGAACAAATGGGAATTGGGCGAGGACGATGAAGAGCTCTTCGAGTACGCCATGCACCCGGCTCAATACGAGGCTTACAAGAGTGGCAAGCAAAACAAGACTTCCTGGAAGACGTAGAGAAACGCCGTGCCGAACGTGACAAGTCTCCGCTGGACGATGCCAAACCCAAGACGCTCACCGTGCAGGTGGACGGCCAGGCTTACCGCGTGACAGTGGCCTATGGCGACATCGACCTGCCCGCTTCGGCTACCGAGAAAGTGACTGCTCCTCCCGTAGGAGAAGGTCAGGACGTTCCGGCTCCGCTCGAAGGCAAGTTCTTCTTGACAAAAAATGCACAGGAAACCCCGTTGAAAGTGGGTGACAAGGTGAAGAGTGGCGACCTCCTCTGCTATATCGAAGCTATGAAGACATACAATGCCATCCGCGCAGACTTTGATGGAACGGTTGTTGCCATCTGTGTCAATCCGGGTGACTCTGTTTCTGAAGATGATGTATTAATGAAGATAGGATAATGGAAGATATATTTGCAAAACTCTATGATATGACGGCCTTCAGCAACATCATTGCTGATCCGTCGTTCCTCGTGATGTATGCCATCGCTTTCATCCTGCTTTATTTAGGTATCAAGAAACACTATGAACCATTGTTGTTGGTACCCATCGCTTTCGGTGTGCTCATTGCCAACTTTCCCGGTGGTGATATGGGTGTGATTCAGGCAGATGAAAACGGAATGGTCATGGTAGCGGGGTGATGAAGAATATTTGGGAGATGCCGTTGCACGAGATTGCGCACGACCTCGGACTGATGAACTTCATTTATTATATGCTGATTAAGACCGGCTTTCTGCCGCCTGTTATCTTTATGGGTGTGGGTGCGCTGACAGACTTCGGTCCGATGCTCCGTAACTTGCGTCTCTCCATATTCGGTGCGGCTGCCAGTTGGGTATCTTTACCGTATTGCTTTGTGCAGTGTTGATGGGCTTTACTCCGAAAGAAGCAGGCGCATTGTATTATCGGTGGTGCCGATGGACCTACGGCTATCTTTACTACCATTAAGCTGGCTCCTCATTTGCTGGGTCCTATTGCCATTGCAGCCTATTCGTACATGGCGTTGGTGCCTGTTATCATTCCGATGGTAGTGAAACTGTTCTGCACCAAGAAGGAACTGATGATTAATATGAAGGAGCAAGAGAAGCTTTATCCTTCAAAGACTGAAATAAAGAACTTGCGTGTGTTGAAGATTATCTTCCCGATTGCAGTGACTACGATTGTTGCCTTGTTTGTGCCCACGGCAGTGCCTTTGATTGGTATGCTGATGTTCGGTAATCTGATTAAGGAAATCGGTGCCGATACAAGCCGTCTGTTTGATGCGGCAGCCAACAGTATTATGAATGCTGCTACTATTTTCCTTGGACTGAGCGTGGGTGCCACCATGACCAGTGAGGCCTTCTTGAACTGGACGACCATTGGTATCGTAATAGGTGGATTCCTTGCATTTGCATTGTCCATTACCGGTGGTATCTTTTTTGTGAAGCTGTTCAACTTGTTCAGCAAAAAGAAGATTAATCCGTTGATTGGTGCTACCGGGCTGAGTGCCGTGCCAATGGCAAGCCGTGTCTGCAATGATATTGCAACGAAGTATGACCCTAAGAACCATGTACTGAATTACTGTATGTCCAGTAATATCTCCGGCGTAATCGGCTCGGCTGTTGCGGCGGGTGTGCTGATTTCATTCCTGGGATAAACGGTCAGTAGGAAAAATATAAAGAAACTCCGGTATGGCTTTGTAAAGCTATGCCGGAGTTTTTGTATGTTTTTCTTTGAGGGGCATTTCATTCACTAACCACCTTCCAATATTCAGCCATCGCCATCTTCTCCGCCAGATACGCATCAATCAGGTTGGTGTGTGCCTGCGTCCACGAGAGTTGTGCGGACAACACATCTGCCATGCTGGCTTTTCCTTCATTATAAGAGAAGGTGACAAGGCCCAGATTCTCTTCGGCGAGTGTCATATTCTCCCGGGCCGTCTTGACTTGCTGTTCAGTTTCCGTCAGTTTTGTGGTGGCTGCGGAGAGCTCTTCCAGAATATTGTCCGTTACATAGCTTTGTTGCAGCTTCTGTATGCCGATATAGGCTTTCTGTTGGCGGTTTGTCTTGAAGCGGGCTCCCCAACGGAAGATGGGGATGCTGACGTTGACCCTGCGACGGGAGTATGAGGTACATCCTGCCCCATATAGCGATTCCCGTATCCCAACCGGTGGCGAGGAACATGCTGACTTGTGGGTTGTAGCGGCTGAGGCAGCATGCCGTTGCGCTTCACTGCGGGCGATGTTCACGGAGGTACTGGCATATTCTGCGGCGGGGCAGCACATCATCCAGGCCCAAAGGGATGATGGGAGCAGTCGGTATATCTATTTCGGCTATGCTGTCTATGGGAGCGTCCGGTTCCGAGCCCATAAGGATATTCAGTTTTTGCAGGGCAAGGGTATGGTTTTGGCGTGCCTTGATGTACTGCAATTCGGCTTCCTTACGTCGGGTGGAAATCATCAGTAAGTCTGTGCGGCTGATGGCACCGTCATCAAAGCGGTCTTGGATGATGTCGTACTGCTGTTGTACAATATCCTGAAAGGTAGCCGCGGCTTTCAGACCGGCACGGGCGGCAGAGGCATTCCAATAGACGGCGTCACTTTGATAGTGTATCTGGTCGAGGGTCAGCTCTGTGGTAAGTTGAGCCAGTGCTCGTCGGCTTGCGCCACTTTCTTTTGGGCTATTAGGGAACCTCCGGTATAAAGCGGCTGCGTCAAGGTGGCAAGTGCTGATAGGTATAAGGTGGTAGTCTCCTTTCGGACTGTTCCATTGGTCCAGATGATTGAGATTGGCGGTACCCTCGGCGGTGATGTCAATCTGGGGCAGGAAACCGGTGGAGGCAATCTTGCGTGCCTCGGTACTGGCGAATGTTTTCAGATGCTGTTGTTTCAGAATCTGGCTGTATGCTTCTACCTTGTCGCGGTATTCTTCGCGGCTCAGATATGCTTGTTGTGCCCCGGCATTCAGTCCTGAGCACAGTAATGATAGAATAAGTATATTTGTTTCATCATTCAATAGGTAAACTGTAAATTGTTGAATGTTCTCTCACTTGATTTTATGAATGGCGCAATAAGCACCGGCAGCACGAATAGTGTCAATGCCGAGGCTACCAGCAAACCACCCATGATGGTTGCCGCCATGCCGCCGAACATGGCGTCGAACAATAACGGCAACATTCCCAGGATAGTGGTACCCGATGCCATGGCCACCGGGACAATACGGGTGGTCGTTGCACTGATAACGGCTTCACGCGGTGCTTTTCCGGCAGCGGTTTCCGTATCAATCTGGTCCACCAGCACGATGGCATTCTTGATATTCATTCCAATCAGCCCCAGCAAGCCGAGGATGGAGAAGAAGTCGAATGATTTCCCCAATACCACCAGTCCCAGTACAATACCTATAAAGATAAGCGGCAGCATCAGCAGGATAACAATCGGCTTCCGGTAGCTGCGGAACAGAAACAGCAAGGTGACGAACATAAGGAAGAATGTCAGCGGCAGGTTAGCTGCCAGTGCGGCATTGCTTTCTGCCTGGCTTTCCTGCTCTCCGAAGTATTTCATGGTGTAACCTTCGGGCACATCAATCTCTTCTTGCACTTGCTTCCATATACGGTTGAAGGCGGCAATGGCATTCACACCGCGGCGTGGGTCGCCTGCGCCATCATCACCATCTGCCGGTTGTAGTCTTTCACATTGGAGAACTTGTACTGGAAGTCGAACCGGCTGACGACTTGTTCCAGAGTGGTTGTTTCGCGTGCAGTGCCGAATACGGGGAGTGTACGCAAGTCGTTGATGCGGAAAGAGTCGATAGTTTTATCCTTCAACAGAACGGGAAGTACCTGGTCTCCTTCCCTATATTCCCCAAGTGTCATGCCGTTCGTACCGATCTGGATACTCTGTGCCATGCTTTGACGGGAGATACCCAACGGTTGTGCACGCTCCTGACTGTAAACGGGATGCCATACCGGTATCTTATTGCCCCAGGAGTTGCGCACGTTGATAAGTTCGCCGTCACGGTGCATGATGTCCAGAGCCTTGTTGGTCAACATGACCAGCGTATCCGTGTTATTGCCGATGAACCCGATTTCAATGGCGGCATCTACGGCAGGAGAGAGCTTGAACAACATGGTACGGGTGATGGCATTGGGATAGTTGGCCTTCATGTAGGCATCAAGGTTCTCTTCCTGCTTCTTGGTATATTTGCTGTCAGTTACTTCCACCAGGATATTGGCGAAGTTAGGTTTGGGGCCGACGGAAGTGGAGGCCAGATAGTAACGCAACGGTGTGCTGCCGAATGTGACGGATACCCGTTTCACTTCCGGCTGCTGCATCAGATGCGCTTCCACCTTTTTCATTTCGGTTTCTACTTCGCGGATGCTGTACCCGTCCGGATAGAATACATCTGCCGAAAGTAGGGCTTGTCCAGAGAAGGGAAGAAGTTCTGGGGCATCAGTCCCATGACGATGAGGGAGAGGATGAACAGTGCTGTAATGCTTCCAAGGGTCAACGCCTTCTTGCGTATCAGTGTGCCGAGGATGGAGGCGAATTTATGGTAGAAAGGCTTGTCGTATGGGTCTTTATCACCATCTTTAGCCTTTGCTTTCAGTATGAAGTTGCCGAATGTAGTGGTTTGTGTCAACGCCAGCACCCAACTTAATCCCAGGGAAATGGCCAACACTACGAATAGCGGTTTCACGATTTCGGCTACGGAAGAGGGAGCCAGATACAGTGGCAGAAACGAACAGATGGCAATGAACGTTGCTCCCAGCAATCCCCATTGGGGACCGGTGGCACCGTCTATCAGCGCTTTTCGGCGGTCGATGCGCGGGCAATGGCAATTTGGCATTATCTGTCACCACGATGGCATTGTCCACCAGCATTCCCATGGCTATGATGAATCCGGCGAGGGAGGTCCGGTTCAGACCTACGCAAGAAACGACATAATGAGCAGTGTGCCTCCGATAGAGAATATAAGGGAAGAGCCAATCAGTACTCCTGCACGCATGCCCATCACCAGCATGATGATTACAATCACAATCAGGATGGATTCTATCAGATTGATGATGAACCCGTTGTTGGCTTCTTTGGCAATCACGTTTTCGGGATACAGACTTTCCAGTTCCAGCCCCACGGGGATGAGGGGCATGAGTTCGGCAAGCCTCCGGTCTACCAGTTCACCGGTTTTTACCACATCCTTTGTCGGGTCGGTGGAGATGCCGATACCGATGGCGCGCTTTCCGTTGACGTGCATGATATTGCCGGGAGGTCCATGTATCCCTTTTCAATGATGGCGATGTCACCCAGCTTGACTTGTCCGCCGGAGGTAGTGATAACCTGGTTGCGGATATCATCGACAGTCGTGTAGGTACCGTTGGCCACAATGCGTAACTGTTGTTCTCCGGCGCTGATTTCACCCGTATTGATAATCTGGTTCTGCGATTGTAGCAGGCTGGCCAGCTGCTTGGGGTCGATACCCATCCTGCCAGCTTGTTTACGGAGATGAATATATGGATGACCTCTGTCTGTGTACCGAAAAGGGCTACCTTCATCACACCGTCTGCCGTGATGACTTGTGTCTTGATTCGTTCCGCCCAGTTTCTCATTTCTTCATAAGAGAAACCGTCGTCACCCACCAGGCCGTAATAGATGCCGAAAACGTCTCCAAAATCATCCGAGACGGTCGGTACAGAAGAGCCTGCGGGCAGTTGGGGCTGTATGTTGAGCACTTTACGCCGCAGTTCGTCCCACTTCTGCGGAATGGATGTGGCAGAGAGTGACGGTTGCAGTTCGAAGGTTATCTTGGAGAGTCCGTACATAGACTCTGACTTTATCTTGTAGACGCCGCTCATCGACTGTATTTCTCGGGAGATGGGTTCGGTGACGAGCCGTTCCACTTCTGCCGGCTCCGCTCCCGGGTAGCGTGTCATGATGACTGCCGACTTGATGACGAAAGGTGCGTCTTCCTTCTTTCCCAACCTGCCGAATGACAGTATACCGCCGATAAGCAGCACAGCCAGAAAGAAGTAGACTATCTTCGTGTTGTCTAATGAATATTGGGCTAGATTCATAATGAATATTTTTTAGATAAATGGGGAATGTAATGTGCCAATGTGATTAATCACATTAGTACCTTTATTGCTTCTCCTTCTGTCAGCTGGTATACTCCGGCCGTCACAACGATTTCTCCCGGTTCCAACCCTTTAGAAATAAGCAGGTTTGCCTCTCCCGTTGGAGAATAAACGGTCACTTCGCGGCGACTGACTTTATTACCTTCCACCACCCATACATATGTTTTCCGGTTTTCACTGTCGCCAAATACGGCGCTTAACGGTACATTCATCAGCTTTTCTTCCAGAAAGGGAGCGACATCCGATGCCAGCTTTATTTTGCATGTGAATCCCGGTTTTACGTCATAACGTGTACGGTCAAAGTGCGGGTCGTCAATTGTTATTGTCACTGGAATACCCGTCCCTGCTGTGGAGATGTCAAGATACTCTTCCAGTCTGGCATCGAAAGCCTCTGCAGGGTAACTGTCGAACACCACCTTGAACTTTACGTCCTTGGCACGGAGCAGATAGAGATAATCATCCGGTACGGTGAACTTGATTCGTAGCTTCTGTGTATTTACCAGCTGTACAACCCCTTCTCCTGCATTGACACGCTGATAGTTCTCTACCAGCCGTTTTTCGATGGAACCCTCGAAAGGGGCTGTCAGCCGCGTATCCCGCATATTGTTGCCGGACAACTCGTAAGTGGATTTTGCTTTCTGATAGTTGGCTACGCTGATTTCGTATTCCTGCACGGAGATAGCCTGGCGGCCAAGCAGCCGTTTGTTACGTTCCACTTGTGCGGCAGCTGTTTCGTAGGCAGCCTTGTCGGCTGCATATTGCAGGGAGATGTCGCGTGGGTCGATGGCGGCAATCAGTTGCCCCTTTTTTACCCGCTGTCCCTCTACAACCGGGAGGCTGATGATTTGTCCGCTGACGCGGAAGGCAAGTCTCACATATTCCACGGCTTCCACTATTCCGGAGAAGTCTTTGCGGATAACCGACTGTGAACTGATTTGCGCAGTCTTCACCGGTCGGATAAGGGTATTGCTACCCTTTTGTTTTTGCCCGCACGACGTGATGAACAACGTCGTAACCAGGGCGAAAAGAAACATTTTTTTCATTGGTAAACAAGTATATAGTTATTCGTTCAGGTATATATAAAAACATAAAACCGGAAAACAACCAAATGTTCTCCCGGTTATAGGATAAATGATGATTTAATGTGCCAATGTGCTAATTGGCTGCGCAATGTTTATGCTGCGCTATCACGCCGCAGGTCATTGGCACATTGGCATATTAATTTTCAATTCCGTCCCCCGTTCCAGCGTATATGGGTGTCCGTAGACTTGTATGTCCACTTTGCTGCCTGCTGTAAGCGAGATTTCGATTTCTTTTCCTACCCGTATGTGAAGTGTGTTTTTCAGATAATTCACCTTGAATGAATAGCTGTCCCATTTTGCGGTATGACAGGGGAGAAACACAACGTCTCCTTCAGCACCTGCATACCTGCAAATCCGCGTACAATGGCCAGCCAGCTGCCGGGCATACTGGTTATGTGCAGACCTTGGTCCGCTTCGTTGTTGTAGTCGTCCAGGTCAAGCGCGTGGCATGCAGGAAAAGCTGGTAAGCTTTTTCCACTTTGCCGATGCGTGCAGCCAGGATGGAATGGATGTGGGGAGAAAGGGAGGATTCGTGTACGGTCATCGGCTCATAGAACTCGAAATTGCGGCGGACGGTTTCCGTGTCGAAATAGAAATAATAGAGGTAAAGTCCGAGCAACACGTCGCTCTGCTTGATGTAGCAAGAGCGCAGAATGCGGTCCCATGACCAATGTTGGTTGATGGGGCGTTCTTCGGCAGGAATGTTATCTGTACTTTCCAGTACTTTATCCATATAGCCGTCATTTTGGATAAAAATACCCCGTTCCTTGTCTTCCGGCAGATACATGTGTTCGATGATGTCTCTCCACCGGGCACTTTCCTTCACTTGGTCGAGATTGGTGATGCGGCGTATGTGGGCATATTCATCCGGATATTGCTGTGCCACCATTTCCAGAAAACGGAGGGTCATCTTGAGGCACTGTATACAGGAATAGTTAGTGTACCAGTTGTTGTCCACATTGTTTTCGTATTCATCCGGGCCGGTAACCCCCAGTATGACATATTTCTGTTTGGGTTGGGAGAAGGATACCCGTTGTCTCCAGAAACGGCTGACGGCAATCATTACTTCCAGGCCATATTTAGCGATATAGTCCATATTGCCCGTCAGCGCTGCATGCTGAACGATGGCATAGACAATGATATTGTTACGGTGGATTTCCTCGAAGGTTATTTCCCATTCACTGTGGCATTCCTCTCCATTGTTGGTTACCTGCGGAAACAACGCTGCACCGTCCTTGAAACCCAGTTTACGGCGTTTTCGATGGCTTTGGGAAGCTGGTTGTACCGATATGCCAGCAAGTTCTTTGCAATCTCTTTGGGAGTGGAGAGCAGAAAAAACGGTACACAACACAGTTCCGTGTTCCAATAAGTATTTCCGCCATATTTTTCTCCGGTGAATCCTTTGGGGCCGATGTTTAGGCGCGGATCATCTCCCCGGTAAGTCTGATACAGCTGGAATATGTTGTACCGGATACCTTGTTGCGCTTCCGGATCCCCTTCGATGACGACATCCGTTTCGTCCCAGATTTCCTGCCAGGCCCTTCGATGCTCTTCTACCAGCGTATTCCAGCCTATGCTCTTGGCTTCGCGTGCCTCGGCCACGGAGTGTTCCACCAATCACTCCGTTCGTGGTAGAGAGAAGAAGCAATGGCGGTGTATTTGATGAGTGTCACGTTGTCTCCGGGTTTCACGTCGGCACCTACGCTGAAACCGGTCTGCTTTTCCTTTTCTATCCGTATGGGGTTGGCAGTGGTTTCCTTGTTGTTTTTGAAGAATTGGTAAGTCATGGCGTAGCACACTTGTGCATCTTCCGGCGGGTCTGTGTCCAGAGATAGGCACAGCTGCTGGTAGAACCGGAACGCAGTATGTTCCATATTTTCAGGTTTGGCAGATCGGCATCGTCTACTATATTCCCGTCAAGGATGGGCACGAGTGAGATTCTGCCGGTATAGTTGATGGAAGACACGCTGTACTTGATGAGACAGAGGTTGGGTCTTGCCATATTTGTGATATGCTCTACATGGATGCGGAGCTGGTTTCCGCGAGGAGACGTCACCTCCATGTCCCGGTAGGAGATACCTTCCTTCATATCCAGGCGGCGGTTGAAGCTGTCGACATCCCAGCCTGCCAAATCGAGTTCCTCATCGATGAGGCGCAGGTTGATGCGGCTCCAGTCAGCAGCCTTGGGTATACGGGTGTAATATGGGGGAAATCCGTTCTTCCACCATCCTACGCGGGTTTTGTCCAGGAAAGTGATGCCGGCCACAAATGAACCACGGTAACTGTCACTGCTGTAAGGCTCCTCAAAATACCCCCGTTGCCCGAAACGTCCGTTTCCGAGACTGAATATACTTTCCGACATCCGTTGACGGTCGGGGTGGAATTGGTCTTCGATGATGTTCCATTCATCGGTCTTGAGGTATTTCTTCATGGCGACGTGTTTTCTGTAGTTATCGCCGTAAAGTTAAGCAATATGCGGAAATAAAGAAGAAATGGAAAGGAAAAAAACAAACGTGCGGTAGGCTTTTTTTTTACCTGCTTTCTTGCCGGAGGGCTGGTAGGCTCGTCAATAACAGATGCTATGTACGGTCAGAAGAAGAGGTAACAATCATACGGTATGAAAGCATGAATCATACGATATGATTATGGTAATCATACGGTATGATTCATGTCTTTATTACAAAGATAACGGCTGTCCTTTGTACGGTGTGCCGGTCTCGGTTCTTTGTGTGTTATGTTTCGGAGGCGTGTGCTTACTTGCTTTTTTCTCCTTGGTTCTCTTTGATGAGGTATACGCAGGCGGCGCCGATTATCAGCATGATTCCTGCCAGCACAAGCATATTGATTTCAGGAGCAGTCCTCCTTGGGGAGTAAACAAGGCAAGGATGGTGCCGCCCAAAGCAGCTGCTATAATCTGCGGGATACAGATAGTACCGTTGAAAAGTCCCAGATAAGTACCATGTGTCCTCCGCTCAGTGCGTTGGTCAGGATGGTGAACGGCAGTGCCAGCATGGCAGCCCATGCACAACCTATCAGCAAGAAGGAAATGAAGAGCATATAAGGGTCGTGTATGAAGTAGGTGGAAATGAAACCTATACCTCCCAGAACAAGGCTGAGTGAGTAGACCCGGCGACGGTCCTTGAACATCGGTATGCAGATGGCCCAAAGCACAGAGCCGATGGCTTGTACGGCAAACAGTACGCCTACCCAGTCGGCGGCATTCTGATATTGCAGGCTCTTGGTGTCGAGTACCACTTTGGTGACACCATCTACCAGGTGCTCTACTGTAGGAGCATCAAAAGCATTGGCAGCGATGCTGCCGTTGGTATAGGTCCACATGAACATAAAAGCAAACCAGCAGAAGAACTGTACCAGTCCGATAGTCCAGAATGCTTTCGGAGCCTTGATGAGCAGCTTCAGCATGTTGGTCTTTTCATGTTCCTCTTCTTCGGTGATGCCGTGATACTCTGCATATTCGGCAGGCGGCATCTCTTTTACTTTGACCGAAGTGTAGATGACGCAGAAGATAAGGATGGCCGCTCCGATGTAGAATGAGTAAATCACCGAGTCGGGGATTACTCCTTGGGGAGCTGTATTGCTGATGCCAATCCATGCAAAGATGAACGGGAAGAGATAGCCCACCAGGCTGCCTGCATTGCAGAGAAAACTCTGGATGGAGTAGGCGAGTCCTTTTTGTTTCTCATTCACCATGTCGCCCACCATCATTTTGAAGGGTTGCATGGCCATATTGATGGAGGTGTCGAGGAACATCAGCGATACCAGTCCGAAAATCATGGCTGTACTTACTGCCATGCCGAAGCTTCCGGCATTGGGTAGCAGGCACATGACGAGTACGGCCACCAACGAACCTATAAACAGATAAGGGATGCGCCGTCCGAAGCGTGTCCAGGTCTTGTCACTGGCGGCTCCCACGATGGGTTGTACAATGATACCTGCCAACGGCGGTAATATCCAGAAATAACTCAAATTATGCGGGTCTGCACCCAAAGTGGAAAAGATACGGCTGATGTTTGCACTCTGCAAAGCATATGCAATCTGTACGCCGAAAAAACCAAAGCTGATGTTCCACAGCTTCCAGAAACTTAAATCGGGTTTTACTTTCATGATGGTTTAATATGTTTTATTATTTCGTAGTTCCTCTTATCACCAGATTGGTACGTACTATCTTGTTGTTGCTTTTCTCTTCTCCCTCCAGCTTTCCGGTCAGAATGCTGAAAGCGCTTTTACCTACTTCCTCGCCATGCTGCTCCACGGTAGTCAGCTTCGGTCGGTGCTTTGGGCAATGGCTCCGTCGGTGAATCCGCAGATGGATACTTCATCGGGAACTTTTACTCCGACCAGTTTGCAGGCATACAGTATGCCCGAAGCTGTCTCGTCGTTGATGGCAAAGAAACCGTCAGGGCGGTTTTTGCTTTCCAGCAGGTCGGGAGTGATGGAGATGGCGCGTTCACGGGTGTCGCACAACAGAATCATGCTGTCGTCCACCGGAATTTTATACTTCTTCATGGCATCCAGGTAGCGTTCCGGCGATTCTTGGTAATCTCTAGGTGGGGAGCCGCACCATAGAAAAGGATACGCTTGCATCCGGTCTGTATCATGTATTCCACGGCTGCAAAGGAGCCAGCATAGTCGTCCACCACCACTCGCTCGGTTTTCAGCCCCGTACATATACGGTCGTAAAAGACGATGGGAATATCGTTGTTCAACAGCTCCTGGTAATGGTCGTATTGGGAAGTATCCTTGGCAAGTGAAGCGATAACTCCGCAGACACGGGCGGCAAGGAACGAATGTACAATTTTCACTTCCTGCTCGTACGATTCGCTGCTCTGCGCCACTATGATGTTATAACCGGCATCTGCCGCCGCTTTCTCAATTCCGCTCAATACGCAGGAAAAGAAGTGGTGTACCAGTGGGGAACAATGACGCCGATGGTATTGCTGCGGCTTGCGCGGAGGTTTACAGCCAGTACATTGGGCTTGTAGTTATGTTCGCGCGCATAGGCATGTACAAGGTCACGAGTTTCCTTGCTGATGTCCGGATTGTCTTTCAGCGCTCTTGACACGGTGGAAGGGGAGACATTCAGCGCCCGGGCAATATCCTTGATGGTAATCTGCGGTTTATTCATGGTATAGTTTTGAGGACAAAGATAAGGTAAACTTCCCTAATCCGATTGCAAAAATAACGTAATATGGTAAATTGTGCTTATTCGTTGAGGTTTATCGGGTTGTAAGTTTGTGCAAACGATTGCAGATACCCGTATTTTGACAAATTAAGGTGATATATAGTTCTATATTCCCTAAATGCTTATATTTGCAGTACGCAATTAATGATGATAACGCCATGAAACACATGAAGTTTTTGACTTTCTTTTTTTGTATTGCCTTTGCAGTATTTGCATGCAGCAGCAATAATGAGACAGACCCCAATGCTGGTGGACTTCCCGATAAGGAGGAACCTCTGGCTACGGACTTTGCTAAAGGTGCCGACATCAGTTGGGTGACGGAGATGGAACATAAGGGTATGAAATTCTACAATACCTCCGGTGTGGAGACCGATTGTTTCCAGCTGATGAAGGATTTGGGCCTGAATGCGGTTCGACTCAGAGTATGGTTTAATCCCAAAGAGCACGATAACTGGTGCAATACGGCTGATTTGGTGACGAAAGCCAAGCGTGCCGCAGAGCTGGGCATGGACGTAATGGTAGACTTCCATTACAGTGACTGGTGGGCCGACCCTGGACAGCAGCATAAGCCTGCTGCATGGAAAGGACTGAACTTGGCCGACTTGAAGAAAGCCGTCGCCGGTCATACTGCCGATGTACTTAATGCGCTGAAAGCGGCAGGAGTTACTCCCAAGTGGGTTCAGGTAGGTAATGAAATCCGTTCGGGGATGCTCTGGGATGAAGATGCTGCATTGAGTGGTGCGTCCTATGATGTGAGGGAATGTGATGTAAAGGGTTCCAACAGCACTTCCGAGGAAGTGAAATACCGTGAGAACTTTGCCAACCTGGCTGCTTTTATCAATGTAGGATACGATGCGGTAAAGTCCGTCTTCGACGATGCCATTGTCATCGTCCATCTGGACAATGGATATGACAACGAATTGTATACCTGGTTCTTTGATGAACTGAGAGCCAATGGCGGTAAGTGGGATATGATAGGCATGTCGCTCTATCCTTACTGGACGATGCTCGAGCACAAGGAATATACAGCTGATAGAACTATCACCGAGTGTATTGCCAATATTAATAGTGTAGCCCGGAAATACAACTGTGACGTGATGGTGGTGGAAACCGGCATGGAGTGTGCCGACGACAAAGGGAATCTGGCAAGTGCTTCCGTGCTGGCAGAAGGGAAACGCCAACTGGCACGTATCCTGAAAGAGTGCAAGGAGAATACCGGCGGACGCTGCAAGGGCGTGTTCTACTGGGAACCGGAATGCAGGCCGAACCAATATCGGCTGGGGGCATTCACTGAAGACGGCCGCCCCACTGTGATAATGGATGCTTTTAAATAATTATATTAACAAAATCTTTTAAAGAAGAATGAGAAAGACAATACTTATCTTTTCCTGCTGCGCTTTTTTTGCCTTGGCGGCAATGGCGCAGCGTACAGAAGCATTGTTGGAAAAGAACTGGAAGTTCACCAAGGGAGATGTTCCCGAAGCAACACAAACAAATTTAGACGACAGTAAGTGGGAAACAGTGACCATTCCTCATGATTGGGCCATCTTTGGTCCGTTCGACCGCAACAACGATTTGCAGGAGGTAGCGGTTACGCAAGACCTTGAAAACAAGCTTCCGTAAAGACCGGGCGTACCGGAGGGTTGCCTTATGTGGGTGTCGGTTGGTATCGTACGGCTTTTGATGCTTCTGCAGACAAGCAGGTCACTCTGGTTTTCGATGGTGCTATGAGTGAGGCTCGGGTCTATGTCAATGGGAAAGAAGCTTGTTTCTGGCCTTTCGGTATAACTCTTTTCATTGCGATGTTACCGGTTTGCTGAATGCCGACGGTAAAAACAATGTGCTGGCTGTCCGTCTGGAAAACAGACCCCAGTCCTCCCGTTGGTATCCGGGGGCGGGATTGTATCGCAATGTCCGCCTAGTTACTACGGAACGTGTTCATGTTCCGGTTTGGGGTACACAGCTCACCACACCGCATGTTTCTGCTGAATACGCTTCCGTGCGTCTGCGTACTACAATACGGAATGCCGGTGATGCGGATGTTCGTATTTCTACTGATATTATTGCGCCGGACGGTAAGATAGTAGCCCGTAAGGATAATAGCCGGAAAATTAATCACGGACAGCCATTTGAGCAGAATTTTCTGATAAATGCTCCGTCTCTGTGGTCCCCTGAGACACCTTATTTATATAAGGCAGTATCTAAGATTTATGTAGATGGCAAACAGACTGACGAATATACCACGCGTTTTGGTATCCGCAGCATTGAGATTATAGCTGATAAGGGATTCTTCCTGAATGGTAAGCACCGTAAATTCCAGGGGGTATGCAATCACCACGATTTGGGCCCGTTGGGTGCGGCTGTCAATGTGGCTGCTCTTCGCCGTCAGTTGACATTATTGAAGGATATGGGATGTGATGCAGTCCGTACCTCCCACAATATGCCTACACCCGAATTGGTGGAACTCTGTGACGAGATGGGCTTTATGATGATGTTGGAACCTTTCGATGAATGGGATATTGCCAAATGTGAGAATGGTTATCACCGCTATTTCAACGAATGGGCAGAAAAGGATATGGTAAACATGCTGCATCATTATCGGAACAATCCTTGTGTGGTAATGTGGAGTATAGGAAATGAGGTTCCTACCCAATGTAGTCCCGAGGGCTACAAAGTGGCTTCTTTCCTGCAGGATATTTGCCATCGCGAAGACCCTACACGCCCCGTTACTTGCGGTATGGACCAGGTAACTTGCGTGCTTGCCAACGGGTTTGCGGCAATGATTGATGTACCCGGTCTTAATTATCGGGCTCACCGTTATGTGGAGTCTTATGAGACTCTTCCACAGAATATTGTGCTCGGTTCGGAGACGGCTTCCACTGTAAGTTCTCGTGGTGTCTATAAATTTCCCGTACAGAAGGTGCCAGTGTGATGTATGATGACCATCAGTGCTCCGGTTATGATGTGGAGTGTTGTTCCTGGTCGAATCTTCCCGATGAGGATTTTGCTTTGTCTGATGATTATGACTGGACAATCGGACAGTTCGTCTGGACGGGCTTTGATTATTTGGGTGAGCCTTCTCCTTATAGTACGGATTCCTGGCCCAGCCACAGCTCCGTTTTCGGTACCATAGACTTGGCAAGCCTCCCCAAAGACCGTTTCTATCTGTACCGCAGCCTATGGAACAAGCAGGCAAATACCTTGCATGTCCTTCCGCACTGGACGTGGCCGGGCAGGGAAGGGAGAATACTCCGGTTTTTGTTTACACCAGCTATCCCAGTGCCGAACTGTTCGTCAACGGAAAGAGTTATGGCAAACAACGGAAACTTACTGCTGATGAAAGCCGTGCTTTGGAAGGTCAGGACTCCCTTGCTTTGCAGCGTCGCTATCGCTTGATGTGGATGGATGTTCCTTATGAACCGGGCGAAGTGAAAGTGGTGGCTTATGATGTTTCCGGCAATCCTGCAGAAGAAAAGGTGATTCGTACCGCTGGCAAGCCCCATCATCTGGAGCTGGTTGCCGACCGCACGCACTTGTCTGCCGATGGTAAGGACCTGGCATATATCACAGTCCGTGTCGTGGATAAGGACGGTAACCTTTGTCCGGCAGACAGCCGCATGGTAAACTTCTCGGTGAAGGGTGCCGGAAATATCGCGCTGCTGCCAATGGAGATGCTACCAGCCTCGATTTGTTCCATCTGCCCAAGATGCCGGCTTTCAGCGGTCAGCTGACGGCTATTGTGCAGAGTGGCGAGCAAGCCGGTGAGATTGTGTTTGAGGCAAGGCTAAAGGATTGAAGTCCGGAAAGCTGGTACTTTATACTTCAGAGAAATAAATAGCACTATTTGCTTCCACTCTACCACACCTGCTCTGTAACCCTTTGTTCATCGGTGTTTGAGGTGCGGTGGAAGCAACAGAAAAAGGTGGAAGCAAATTTTGCTTCCACCTCTGTTTTTAGGGCCGATATGATGTTAACTTGTTGTAATGTAACAAGTTAATATCATGTCGGCCATTTTGTTAATATCGTGTTAATGGCATATTAATATTGTGCAGACACGTTATTCATATCCTGAAGTATGTTGCTTGGTTCATACATGCATGGCATTTCTTCAGTAAAGCTTTGTGTTTCTTTTGTTTTGTCTTGATGTTGTGTAGTACTTAACGGTCGTAAAGCGATTTGTTGACGGCCGTAAAGCGATCTGTCAACGGCCATCGACAAATCGCCTAACGGCCGTTAGGCGGTGAAAATCTCTGTACTTTAGCAGAATAAACATATATGTTATGTGCAAGAATGCCACATGTAGAGTGGAGAGAAGCGCTGTATTATGATATATCAAGTGATTTTTCTATCTTGTGCAACCGCATGCAATCGTTTGCACTGTTCGTTTTCCACATTTTACACTCTCTTTATACTTTACTAAAGTAATAAAGCATATTTTTGTTGCGTCATGCTTTAGGTACTTGAAAGACGTTAGAAAGCGAAGTACGAAAATTATTTTTCGAATAATATATATAGGTAATTAATATTGTTAACTTTAATTTATTAAATGCATGAAGCAAGTTAATCTTAGAATCTGTCAAACGATTCTTACCCTAATGTTAGGGTTATTCTTGTCTGTAGGCGCTTATGCACAGAACATCACCGTGAAAGGCATGTAAAAGATGCTTTGGGAGGAGTGATAGGCGCAAATGTAGTGGAAAAAGGAAATTCCACGAATGGTACAATCACTGACCTTGATGGTAATTTTACATTGACAGTTCCTCAGGGAGCTACGTTGGTCGTGTCTTTTATCGGATACAAGACGCAAGAAGTAGCTGCTGCTCCTTCAGTAATTATTACATTACAAGATGATGCGGAATTGTTGGGCGAGGTGGTCGTAATTGGTTACGGTACAGCCAAAAAGAATGATTTGACTGGGTCTGTTACGGCTATTAGTGCAGATAAAATGGTAAAAGGTGCTGTTACATCTGCTACTGATATGTTGGTTGGTAAAGCTGCCGGTGTAAGTGTGATTACTGACGGTGGTGCTCCGGGAGCTGGTGCTACAATTCGTGTGCGTGGCGGTTCTTCTATGTCTGCATCCAATAATCCGTTGATTGTTATTGACGGTGTGCCTGTAGATGACGGTGGTATTAATGGTATGTCAAATCCTTTGGCTACTGTCCATCCCAATGATATTGAGACTTTTACTATTTTGAAAGATGCTTCTGCAACAGCCATTTATGGTTCTCGTGCATCTAACGGTGTTATTATTATTAATACTAAAAAAGGAAAGTCTGGACGTGTACAAGTTGGTTATAGCGGTACATTCTCTATTAATACAAGACCCAATAAAGTAGATGTAATGTCTGCAAATGAATTTAGAGAATTTGTGACTTCTAAATTCGGTGAATCAAGTGCTCAGTTTAAAGCATTAGGTCAGGCAAATACTGATTGGCAGGATGAAATATTCAAAACCTCTTTCAGTACAGACCACAATGTTAATGTTTCTGGTGCTATACCACACATGCCCTATCGTGTATCAGTTTCTTATACCAATGAAAATGGTATATTGAAGACTTCTAATATGGAGCGTTTGACTGGTGCTATTAGCTTGAATCCTAATTTCTTTGATAAGAAATTGAATATTCAGTTGAATGTGAAAGGTATTTATAATACAAACCGTTTTGCAGATACTGGTGCAATAGGTATGGCGACGCAATATGATCCGACACAGCCTATTTACATGGATGGAAATCCCTATGGTAACGGCTACTTTATGTATATGAAAAGTGGCAATAATCCTACACCGGTTGATATTGGTTTGGCTAATCCCGTTTCTATTTTAGATTCAAAGCATGACGAATCAACTGTTTATAGAAGTATTGGTAATGCACAAATTGACTATAAGTTTCATTTCCTGCCCGAATTGAGAGCAAACTTGAATTTAGGTTACGACGTGTCTAAGAGTGAAGGTGATGTTATTATAGAAGATAATGCTCCTATGACTTGGTGCCAAGGTAACTATAAAACTGGTTTTGGGGAAAATAGCAGCTATTATCAATTGAAGCGGAATACATTGCTGGATTTCTATTTGAATTATGCTAAAGAGTTTGGTGCACATCATGTCGATGTTATGGGCGGTTATTCTTGGCAGCATTTCTATAATTCTACATGGACCAAATATCCTTATTCTACAGTAAAAGCTGAAGAAACTGGTAAGGAATTCTATAAGGATATGGAAGATTATTCAACTGAAAACTATCTTGTTTCTTTCTTTGGGCGTTTGAATTATACATTATTGAATCGTTATTTGGTGACATTTACCTTGCGTAATGATGGTTCTTCACGTTTCAATAAAGACAATCGTTGGGGATTATTTCCTTCAGTTGCTTTGGCATGGAAGATGAAAGAAGAGAATTTCTTGAAGGGAGTGGATTGGCTTTCTGATTTGAAGTTGCGTTTGGGCTATGGTATTACTGGTCAGCAAAACCTGAATAATGGTGACTATCCTTATATGGTTCGCTATATGTATTCCAAAGCTGGAGCAAATTATTATTTTGGTAATAACAAGTATTCATTGATTGCTCCTCAAGCTTATGATGAAAACTTGAAATGGGAAGAAACTACAACTTACAATATTGGATTGGATTTCGGTGTATTGAACAACAAATTGACAGGTACTCTTGATTTGTATTATCGTAAACTGATGATTTGCTGAATACGGTTACAGCTCCTGCCGGTACAAACTTTAGTAACCAGTTGTTGACGAATGTAGGTACATTGGAGAATAAAGGTATTGAACTTACTTTGACGGCTCATCCTATCACGACAAAAGATTGGGACTGGACATTGAGTTATAACATCTCTTATAATAAAAATGAAATTACCAAATTGACATTTAATGATGACCCGGCTTATAAAGGTGTGATTCATACTGGTATTGATGGAGCAACCGGTTATAATATCATGATAAATGCTGTTGATCATCCTTATAATTCATTCTATGTATGGGAACAACTTTATGATAAGGCTGGAAATCCGATAGAAGGTGCTTATGTTGATCAAAATGGGGATAATAAAATAGACGAAGAAGATTTGGTCGCTTACAAAAAGTCTGCTCCTGACGTATTTATGGGATTAACTTCTCAATTGTCTTATAAGAATTGGGATTTGTCATTTGCTTTGCGTGCAAGTATTGGAAACTATGCTTATAACAATGTACAATCCAATCGTGAGGCTTGGGATGGTTCACAAATGTATGACCAAACTGGTTTCTTGAAAAATCGTTTGACTTCTGCATGGAAAACAAATTTCAAGACAGGGCAATATCGTTCTAGTTACTATGTTCAGAATGCTTCTTTTGTACGGATGGACAATATTTCATTAGGATACACTTTTAACAAGCTGTTCAATGATAAACAAAGTGCACGTGTTTATGTCACGGTACAGAATCCGTTTGTTATTACCAAATATGATGGTTTGGATCCTGAAATTAGCGGTAGTGGAGTTGATAATAATATCTATCCTCGCCCTCGTGTATTTATGTTAGGCTTGAATCTTAATTTTTAATCAATGAAGTTATGAAAATATTAAAATATAAATATATATTGTCGGCAGCCCTTTTGAGTACGATGTTAGGGGTTACCTCTTGTGTGAACGATCTGGATACGGTTCCATTGGATAAGGATGAATTGGTTTCGGATGTCGTTTTTGGAAAGGAGATAGGAGCTTATGAACAAAGTTTGGCTAAAATATATGCAGGTTTGGTAATAGGTGGTAATGCAGGTGGAGACTCAGACCAGGATGTTGTCGCATTGACGGTGGTTCTCAGGCTTCATTTATTCGCGTATTGTGGAATATGCAGGAATTGGCTTCTGATATCGCTCATTGTTGCTGGAATGATCCTGGTATTCCAGACTTCAATCATATTTCTTGGGCTGCTTCAAGTCCATGGATCAAAGGATCATATTATCGTTTGTATTATCAGATTAACTTGTCAAATGCGTTTTTACGTGAAACAACTGATGATAAACTTGCCTCACGAGGTTGTTCAGAGCAAGTAAAGGCTTCTATTAAAACTTTCCGTGCAGAAGCTCGTTTTATGCGTGCTTTGATGTATCTGTATGCTTTGGATTTGTATCGTAATGTTCCGTTTGTAGATGAAAACAGCCCTATTGGTAGCGTTCGTCCACAACAAATTATGAAAGATCAATTATTTGAATACATTGAAAGTGAAATGTTGGCATGTGAAAGTGATATGCTTGATCCTGTAGTTGGATTTAATGATAATTATGGACATGCTAATAAAGCTGCTCTGTGGGCTGCATTGTCTCGCTTGTATTTGAATGCAGACACGTATGTAGGTGTAAATAAATATACTGAATGTGTGACTTATTCTAAAAAGATTATTTCAGCAGGTTACCAATTGGAACCGGTTTATGGCGATATGTTCAAAGCTGATAATGACCAATCCAAAGAGATGATTTTCCCATTGAGATATGAAGGTGAAGATACAATGACCTGGGGAGGTATGACAGCTTTGTTATGCTGGGGTTCTGCTGATTTTCAAGAAGAAACGAATGCAAAGGGAGGTTGGCAAGGTGTTAGAGCTAAGTCGTCTTTATATAATATCTTTGAAAAAGAGGATAGCAGTGATAAGGATACTCGTAAAGCAATGTTGCGTACAGAAGCTACCACAAATATTGAGATCACAAATGAAGCTGATTTTGTCAATAATGGCATTCCCGTTACCAAGTTTTATAATGTGAATAAAGATGGAAGTAAACCTGCATCTGCGGAAGCTTGGACAGATTATCCATTATTCCGTTTAGGTGAAATCTATTTGAATTTAGCAGAAGCTGTTCTTCGTGGCGGACAAGGAGCAACAAAAACAGAGGCTTTGGGATATGTAAATGATTTGCGTAAACGTGCATATTCAGACAAGGCGTCCGCACCTATTTCCGATAGTGATTTTACTTTGGACTTTATGATGGATGAACGCGCACGTGAGCTATTCTACGAAGCTCAAAGACGTACAGATTTGATTCGCTTCGGTAAATATACTTCTGCTGATTATGTTTGGCCATGGAAGGGTGGAGTTGCGGCAGGAAAATCTGTTGAAAGCTTTTATCAAGTGTTCCCCTTGCCTTCAGACGATGTTGGTTCTAATCAGAACCTGGTACAGAATGAAGGATACTAATATTAATGATTAAACATGAATGATATGAAGACAAAATATATTTATTTACTTTTGGCTGGAATCTTCGCATTGATGTCTTGTGAGGAGGATGCTACCCCCATATTGGAATTGAAGACTGCTGCTGCATTGCATGCGCTTTCCCAAACAGACATTACTATTACTAAAGACAATAAGGATGCGCAATTCCGGAAATAGCTTGGGATAAGGCAGATTATGGAGTTTCTGCAGTAGTTAATTATGTTGTAACTCTAACAAATACTTCTACCAATAAGAGTATTGTAATAGGAGAAACAGGGGATGCAAAACTGGCATTTACAAATAGTGAAATGAATTCTTTATTGGCTAAGGTAGGAGCATATCCGGGGCAAACGTATGATTTTACTGTTTCTTTGGTTTCTGAGGCATATGATGCTTATACTGATGCAGCTAGTAACTCAATAACTTTTAAGGCTACACCTTATGACCTAATGTAGATAATATTACATGGAAGTATGCTTATGTAGCTGTTGGCTATCCTGATTGGGACTACACTACTGCCTATTTGATAGGTGACCCTGACGGTGATGGCATTTATAGTGGTTATGCCAATTTTGATGGTGCTGCTTCTTATGCAATCATTGATGGTGCAGACCTTACGAAAGTATTGGCTAAAGACCAGCAAGTTACTGCTGATGGTAAAGGTTTCATTGAAATTACTTTAGATGCAGAAGGTAAGGTAACCCAATCAGAGAAAGGCTGGTTTGGGGAGTAATTGGAGATGCTACGTCTAGTGGTTGGGACAAAGATACCCAGATGGAATACGATACCACTACTCGTCTTTGGACAGTGGTTACTCCGTTGCTCGATAAGGAATTCAAATTTAGAGCCAATAATGACTGGGGATTCAATTATGGAGCAGAAGAAGGTAAACTTTCTGAGTTGGCCGGTAACTTGGTTGCTGGAGGTCAAAATTTCAAAGTGGTAAAGGCAAGTCCCTATATTATTACTTTAAATTTGACTAATGCAGGAAAATATACTTATAGTATGGAAGAAACAACGATTGAGCTTTCTAGCTCTGCAATGACATTGCCTGGTAGCTATCAGAGTGGTGATGGTTGGAAGCCGGAAGCTGATGATTGCTATAAGGTAGAATCTGCAGCTCGTGATTTCAAATATACTGGCACTCACTATTTCCCTGCCGATACAGAATTCAAGTTCTATGATTCTGGTACGTGGATTGGTGTTGTTGGAGATATTACTTGGAATGAGGCTAAGACATCAACTACGTTTGTTATCGGTGATGGCGGTAATGTTAAGATTGAGGCTGCGGTTATTATCGAGTAGGTGCCGATACTAAGAAGATGGTTGCTACTTTGGATAAGACAGGTTGGGAGATTATTGGTGATGCTACTCCTGGTGGATGGGATAAAGGCACTTTAATGGATTATGATGCTGAAACGCAAAAGTGGTCGGTGACTGTTACATTAGGTGATGGTGAAATGAAATTCAGATGGGATGCAGCTTGGACTATAAACTTTGGTGGTAGTTTAGGTGCGCTGACGCAGGATGGTGGAAATATTAAAGTTTCAGCTGGAACATACACGATTGTATTGGATCCAGAAGCTAAGAATGCTACAATGACAGCCAATTAAGGCTCTCTTATTTATAGAAAAAGGATTAAGGGGGGGACCTTTAATCCTTTTTTATTTGTCAGACCAATGAATTGTAAATAGATGAGGAATTTATTTTATACTATACTTGTATTATTGACAGTGTATGCTTGTGCCGGAAAACGCGAGATAGTTACTGAACAAAAGCAAGTATTACCTGCTGTAGAAGACGTTGTGATGTACGAAATCAATCCACGTGTTTTTGCTCTGAAGAATGCATTTAATGTCATATCAAAACATCTTGATTCTATTCAGTTTTTGGGTGTTAATGTTGTTTGGTTTATGCCAATCTATGAGATTGGTGAGGTAAATACGGTGAATTCTCCTTATTGTATCAAAGATTATAAAAGAATAAATCCTGAATTTGGAACAGTAGAAGAATTTAAGCGTTTAGTGGAATTATGCCATGAAAAAGGAATAAGTGTAATTTTAGATTGGGTTGCTAATCATACATCTTGGGACCATGCTTGGATTAAAGAACATAAAGAGTGGTATACTCAGGATAGTATCGGAAATATAATTTCTCCTGCAGGAACGGGATGGAATGATGTGGCAGATTTGAACTACGATAATGCAGATATGTGCCTTGCAATGATTGATGCTATGAAATATTGGATACAAGAAGTTGGTGTAGATGGTTTTCGCTGTGATGCTGCTGATTATGTTCCATATACTTCTGGAAGCAAGCTGTTGATTCTCTGAGGGCTATTCCAAATCGGAAATTGTTAATGTTGGCAGAAGGTAAGCGCAAAGATCATTTTGATGCAGGATTTGATATGAACTATGCTTGGGATTTGATGGAGGCGATGCGGGATGTTTTCGTTAATGATAGTAGTGCGGCACGCTTGTTGGAGGTGGATTGGAGCGAGTATGACTCAATTCCGGCAGGAAAAATGAAATTACGTTTTATTACCAATCATGATGAGGCTTCTAAAATGTCGCCAATTGTGGAGTTAGGAAGTGAAAGGGCAGCTATGGCTGCTTTTGTTGGAACAGTTTTTTTGCATGGTGGAGCATTGATTTATAGTTCACAAGAAATTGGACATGAGGCTCCTATTAATTTTTTTTGCATATACATCCGTGGATTGGTCCGAATGTTCGGATATTTATCAAGAATATGGGTGTTTAATGGGATTGTATAATAAATATCCTGCACTTCGGAAAGGAATATTAACTGGGTATCCTGCTTCAGACGTCTTGATGTATCAGAAAAGTGATGGTAAAGATGCTTTTATGATATTGGTTAATGTGCGTAATAGAGATGTTTCTGTTATCTTACCGGAGGGTTGGAAGCATCATGTAGCTACTGATATTTACGAAAATAAACCTCTGGAATTGATGAATGAAATTAAACTGAATGCATTAGAGTATAGAATAATTAGATTCTGACGGCTGGATTTTAATAAAAGAGGAGACCCTATACTATTATATTGTGTAAGGTCTCCTCTTTCTGTTTGATATGCAAACGTTTTCGTGATATTGTTCTCGTTTTCCTTTACGTTAATTGATTTGCCCTTTCTTTTCCGGTTATATTTGTGAAGTGATAACTTTAAATACTTCATATTATGAAAATTATCGTTCAACGTGAGAATCTTGTTTTATGGCATTTGATATGCTTCAGCGTGCTGCTGGCATTCACGGCATGTAGTGACAACAAAGAGGAGTTTCAGGAATATTTGACTCCTGCCTCCGGTAGTGAAGCTATTTTTGAACAAGGTTTTAGCTTTGCTGAAGCTGCTTCTTCACAAAGTGTCAGTTTTGAGGCCGGATATCAATGGACTGCTGAGCTGAGTGGTGAGGATATTGGCTGGTGCAGTATCAATCCGGCAAAAGGCTTGTCAGGAAAAGCTACGATTATGGTTTCTGTTGCTAAAAATGAAACTGGAATAGCGCGTACAGCACAATTGAATATTATATCCGGTTCAAAAAGGGAAGAAATATCCGTCACTCAAGCTGCCAATGCAATTGCAATTCCTGCTGGTCTGAGTTATACACCGGTGGTACCAGATGCTGATCAGTCTCTTGTCATTACGTTTAAAGCGGATACAAAGTCTGCCCTCTATGAGTATAAAGGAGATGTGTATGTACATATTGGTGTTGTCAGTGAAGGTCGTTGGCAATTCGTGCCTGCAGAGTGGGCAGAAAACAAAGATAAATGTAAGATGACTTTATCTGAGGCTAATATTTGGAGTATTACATTGAGTCCGAATATCCGGGAGTGGTTTGGGAGTGGAAAGACACCGGTGAACCAACTTGGAATAGTGATTCGTAGTGCGGATGGTAGTAAAAAAGGAATAGATACTGATTCCTTTATAGCGGTAACTGATACAAAATATGAAGGATTTGTACCCGGTGAGATTAAAACTGCCGCTGTACCGGCTGATATGGTCGAAGGTATCAACATAATGGATAATTCTACAGTGACACTGGTACTTTATGATAAAGATGTGAATGGAAATCATAAGGATTTTGCACATGTTGTGGGTGACTTTAACAATTGGACCTTAAGTAATGACGAAAAGTCGCAGATGTATCGTGATGATGCTTCCGGATGTTGGTGGATTACGTTGGCGGGGTTAGATGCTGGTAAAGAGTATGCTTTCCAATACTATGTGGGTACAAAGGAAGGTGAAGTAATTCATTTGGCAGATGCTTATACTGAAAAAATACTGGATCCTGATAATGATAAAGATATTTCAGCTTCTACCTATAATGAAAACCTGGTTTATCCTAAGGGAGGGGTAGGAATCGTTTCGACCTTCAAGATACAGAAAGATAGTTATAACTGGAAGTATAATGATTTTAAAATAGCAAATCCTGAGCAATTAGTGATATATGAATTGCACTTGCGCGACTTTACGGCTACGAGTGACATTAACGGTGCGATGGGAAAGCTTTCTTACTTGAAAGAAATGGGTGTCAACGCTATTGAGTTGATGCCGGTGCAGGAGTTTGACGGCAATGACAGTTGGGGGTATAATCCTTGTTTTTTCTTTGCGATGGATAAAGCTTATGGGACAAAAACAATGTATAAGCAGTTCATTGATGCTTGTCATGAGGCTGGTATGGCAGTTATTCTGGATGTGGTTTATAATCATGCTACAGGAAATAATCCGCTGGCTAAACTCTATTGGATGGTGATAAGACTGCAAAGAATAATCCATACTTCAATGTGGAAGCACCTCATCCTTATAGCGTGTTCCATGATTTCAATCATGAAAGCCCATTGGTGCGTAAGTTTGTGAAGCGTAATCTGCAATTCTTGTTGAAGGAATATAAGGTGGATGGCTTTCGTTTTGATTTGACGAAAGGGTTCACACAAACCTCTTGCACTGAAAGTACAGCATCCAATTACGATGCGGGTCGCATTGCCGTCCTAAAGGATTATAATGCGGCCATCAAGGAAGTGAAAAAGGACTCTTATGTTATCTTGGAGCATTTCTGTGATTCAAAGGAAGAAAATGAACTGGCAGCTGATGGTATGCACTTATGGCGTAACTTGAATAATGCCTATTGTCAGTCGGCTATGGGGTATGCTGAAAATAGTTCTTTTAGTAGCCTTTATGAGAAAAACACTGCATGGGTAGGTTTTATGGAAAGCCATGATGAAGAACGCACAGCTTACAAACAGTCGCAATGGGGTGATGGTGTGCTGAAAACCGATCTTGATGCCCGTATGAATCAGTTGGCACTAAATACAACTTTCTTCCTTACCGTTCCTGGTCCTAAGATGGTTTGGCAGTTCGGAGAGATGGGATATGACATCTCTATTGAAGAGAATGGCCGTACCGGTAGGAAGCCTTTGCATTGGGAATATTTAGATAACGCCGATCGTAAAGGGCTGCACGATGTTTATGCAGCTTTGATGAAGCTGCGCAATGCTCATCCGGAGTTGTTTGATGCAAATGCAACTTTGACATGGAAGGTGGAAACTTCTGATTGGGACAACGGTCGTACATTATTGGTAAAAAGTATAACGGGTAAGCAACTGGTGGTGGTGGGTAACTTTACACATACCGCTACTGATATTGTTTTCCCTGCCACTCCTGGTAACTGGACCAATTACTTTACAGGAAAAAGTGAAACCGTAAATAAACAGGTTAATGTACCGGCTCATGGATATGTGGTCTACACTAATTTCTGATTTCGGTAAGAATCATTCATACATCTTTATCAGCACCCGATTCAGCCAGTTCCAACGGAAACGGAACCAGCGTCGGGTGCTGCTTTGTTTTCCTCCAAAGCGGAGAACGAACTCACGGTAGCCATGTTTACGGAAGGGAAGTCCCACGTCCATGAACTCTAAGTGGCGGTATCCGCGTTGTTTGGCATCATCCAGTGCTTTCCATACGGCAAGAATCCCCGGATATTGCAGGGCATAAGTCTTGCGCATGCCACCTGAGAACCATAGATAGGCGCTATCATCTGAATAAATGCATGCGCTGCCACCGATAATCTTCTCCTTATAAATGACGATGAAGATTTTGCTTTGCTGCCCTTTTGTCAACTGGTTTTCGAGATGCTGAAAGAACTTGATGCTGGGGAAGTGGCGCCGTATCTTGGAAGAATATACGTGGCGCAACATCTGGGCAAAACAGAGAATCTCCTCTTTGGTACGTGCTTCCCGTACTTGGGCGCCGTTTTTGAGCCTTTCTTTATTTGCCGGATACGTGACGGGCTGAAACGCTCTTCCACCTTTTCGACGCTGTGCAGCGAGTTGCGTACCCGCAGCCAATTGATGGCGATGTATTGGTTGTCTCGGAAAGATTTGTATCCGAACATGGCATTTTCCAGGTTGCGGAACTCGATGAGAAAAGAATCGCGCAATGCTTCATTGGTAAGCCTTTGCAGCATGTCACTGAAGATAATCTCTTTGTCTGCCTCGTTATTGAAATATTCTCCCGTACCGTACACCTCACATCTTTTGATGATGCCGGGTGGAAACATGCGGACACTTTTACGTATGGCGGCAAGCAGTTTCGCAACGGGCTTGTCATCTTCGGATGCCACAATGAGTATGGGGGTATACCCCGGAGTTTCCTCGTAGATTCGGAACAACTCTGTGGAATGGAAGGTGTTGGTGCCTGGCAGGTCAGGAACCTTGCTCCCACGGTAATATGTAGTGAGTTTGAGGGGCATTGCTTGCAAACTTAACAAAAAAACTGAAATTTCGGTTGGCATGGGTAGGCTTTTTTATTAAATTTGTCACTATAGCTGAAGTCTTACATAAAAAGAATGGATATGATTTTTAAGAAAAAGAAAACGGTTCTCGAAGAACAGCCGCTGTGCTACTGGGAAGAGTCCTCTTATATGATGGCAGTGCTAAGGGGGGTGGAATGGATTTGTCGGTACGGCTTTTTGAGCGCGTGGCTGCTATCTCTGGAGTGGAATTGTTGAAAAAACGTTTGCCTGATGAAGACGAACCGGGATATATGGAAGTAGGATATGATGGCGAAGTGTATGAAATAGGTTTCTATGAAGGTGATTTTTCAATGCCTGATATGTTTAATCGTCGGGATTATTATTTCACTGACGAAGAACTATATGCTATTGGCAGAGCCGATAGGGCACTTACGGTGTTCATGAAGTTCGGCGTTGACGGGCAGAAGTCCTACCATCTGCAACTGAAGATTGCTGTAGCTATGGTGCCCGACCTGCTTGCCATTGTGGACGAAAGTGCCGAGAAACTGGTTTGTGCTCGGTGGGCCACTCTGGCTGCCGACTCGGCGGTAGTTCCCGGAACGAGTGTTTTGTTCACGGTACATGCTGTGACGATGAAGGAGCGAGGTGTGGTTGCATACGCACGGATTGAACCGTTGCGGTTTGTATGAACTTGAGATTCTGAAATCAGACAAGGAGAATTACAACAACCATTATTACTTGATTTCCGCCCTTGCTAGTCATCTGCTCGATAAAGACGATAGGACTTCCGAACCTGGTGTTGGCGTATATATCGGGATGTTGAATGACCGTTTGCCGATAGTGGCCACCTACGTTTCGTGGACAAAGGCGCTGGATGAGTACCGAAGCCTCGTTCTTGGCAGTGCGGACGACCGTGAGGAGGGACACAACGGCCGCACGGCACCCGTGTTCATCTATACGAGTGAGGACGACGAGAAGAAAGGCAGACTGCGGAAGGTGTCCGAATACGATAGCATGTGGGGTGAGAATCCGCTATTCTTTATTAGTACCCGTGAAACCAATCGCATGAGTGCGTTGCTCGCGAGCGTTTCGGTCTTGTGAAATACATGGCAAAGAAGGACGAAGACTCTATCTTGCTTAAAATTGGCTTGAAGACAGACAGTGCCGAGCAGGCTGACGACCGCGAACATATTTGGTTTAAGCTGTTGGAGTTTGATGGAGAGCGTTTCAAGGGACAGCTTATACAAGAACCTTACGACGTCAGCCACATGCACGAGGGTGATGAAGGGTGGTTTACGGTAGAGGATGTGACCGACTGGATAATCTATTTAGAGGAATTTTCGGTTGCTCCGGATACCGCCTATCTGCTTGTCTGATACAAAAGGAAGCGGGGAGAAGATTGTAAGGCTTTTATTCGCCATTCCCGGATATTTTATCTAAATTTGCCTTCGCTAAACACGAATATGTTATGGAAAGTTTCAGTGAATTGATAAAAGCACGCCGCAGCATGCGGAAGTTTACAGAAGAAGAATTGACACAAGAACAAGTCGTCACTTTGATGAAAGCTGCTTTGATGGCACCCACGTCGAAGCGTAGCAATGCATGGCAGTTCATAGTGGTGGACGAGAAGGATAAATTGAAGGAATTGTCCTATTGCAAGGAGCAGGCATCGCAGTTTATTGCCGATGCGGCACTGGCAGTAGTGGTTGTTGCCGACCCGCTGGCAAGCGATGTGTGGATAGAAGATGCCTCCATTGCTTCCATCTACCTGCAACTTCAGGCCGAAGATATGGGGCTGGGAAGCTGCTGGGTGCAGGTGCGCGAACGTTTTACGGCTTCCGGTATGCTTCCGGCGAGTATGTGCACGAGGTGTTGGATATTCCTTTGCAGTTGCAGGTGCTTAGTGTTATTGCTATCGGCCATAAGGGGATGGAGCGCAAGCCTTTCAACGAAGACAATCTGCAGTGGGAAAAGATACATATCAATAAGTACGGAGGAAAGTAACAGTGAGTGCAGCAAAAGCAAACAATAACCGTGATACATATAAGGCCACTGCCATCACACTGATTGTATTCGGCATTCTTTACTTGGTGGACAAATTGGTGCATTTTTCTGCAATCGGCTTGCCGTGGGTGATGAATAAGGATAATTTTCTATTGTATACCGCAGTGATTTTTCTGCTGTTCAAGCATGACAAGTCAGTGGGATTGGTATTGATAGGTTTGTGGCTGATATTGAACTTCGGGTTGATAACTGCCTTACTCGGTACGATGTCCGCTTATCTGCTGCCGTTGGCGTTGCTGGCATTAGGGGCTATTCTGTATTGGTTGGCAACAAGATAAGCGTATGGCAGGAAGAAGTATAGAAGATATGTCCATTGCCTTTATCGGTGCCGGAAATCTAGCTACTAATCTGGCAAAAGCTCTTTATCGGAAAGGGTTTCGTATTGTGCAGGTCTACAGCCGTACAAAAGAATCGGCGCAGGGATTGGCACAGACGGTGGAAGCTGCATATACCACGGAGCTGCAGGCGGTTACGAAGGAGGCGCAGCTTTATATCGTTTCGCTGAAGGACGCGGCTTTTGTAGAATTATTACCCCAGATTGTTTCTGGAAAGGAGAATGCTTTATGGGTGCATACAGCCGGCAGTATTCCTATGAATATTTGGCAGGGGCATGTTGCGCGTTATGGAGTGCTTTATCCGATGCAGACTTTCAGTAAGCAGCGTGAAGTGGATTTTGGACAGATACCGTGTTTTGTGGAAAGCAACTCGGAAGAGGATGTGCAGCTTCTGAAGGACATTGCTTCCGCCCTATCGGAAAAAGTGTATGAAGCAAGTTCTGAGCAGCGCAAAAGTTTGCATCTGGCGGCTGTGTTTACGTGCAATTTTACCAATCACATGTATGTGTTGGCTGCTGAACTGCTGAAAAAGTACGGGTTGCCGTTCGAGGCAATGCTCCCCTTGATAGACGAGACGGCCCGCAAGGTGCATGAGCTGGAACCGCTTGCCGCACAGACAGGACCGGCTGTGCGCTATGATGAGAATGTCATTGACGAGCATCTGCGGATGCTTGCCGATGAGCCGCAAATGCTGGAACTATATCGGGAGATTAGCGAGAATATACATCGGTTGGCAATAAGATAACCGGATGCCGATGCTTGCCTCTTTTGAACTAATGTTTTGCTGCATATAGGTATATTATAATGAACAAGAAAAAAGTGCAATGAGTACCATAAACTATGATTTGAAAAAGATAAAAGCCCTTGTTTTTGATGTGGACGGTGTGCTGAGTGCCAATGTTATCCCTATGAGTTCGGAGGGTGAACCTCTGCGTACGGTCAACATAAAGGATGGTTATTCCTGCATCTGGCCGCTAAGCAAGGTGTGTTGCTGGGTATAATTACGGGTGGACGTACAGAAGCAGTCCGCAAGCGTTTTACTTCTTTAGGTTTTGAGGATGGAAATATCTATATGGGTTCTTCTGTTAAAATCCATGATTACCATGACTTCCGTGACCGTCATGGCTTGAAGGACGAGGAAATATTGTATGTAGGTGATGATATTCCCGACTTGGAGGTGATGCGTGAGTGTGGTTTGCCGTGTTGTCCTAAGGATGCTGTGCCTGAGGTAAAGGCTGTGGCTCGCTATATTTCGTATGCAGAAGGCGGTTATGGCTGTGGTCGCGACATTGTGGAACAGGTATTGAAAGTGCAAGGGCTTTGGATGGCAGATGAAAAAGCTTTTGGTTGGTAGTTGTTTCAATCGTTAAATTGTAAATCGTCAAATCGTAAATGATATGATGTTAGATAATCTGAAGAAATATAAGGTGATTCTTGCCTCTAACTCTCCGCGAAGGAAAGAATTGCTGGCTGGTTTGGGAGTGGAATATGAAGTAAGAACTTTGCCCGATGTGGACGAGTCTTATCCCGAAACGTTGCGGGGAGCGGATATTCCTCTCTACATATCCAGGGAAAAGGCAGATGCCTACCGTGATATGATGCATCCGGACGAATTGATGATTACAGCAGATACCATTGTCTGGCTGGATGGACAAGTTCTCGGAAAACCCAAGAATAGGGAAGAAGCTATGCAGATGTTGCGCGACATGTCCGGACGTACCCATGAAGTGTTTACCGGTGTATGCATCACTACCACTGAGTGGCAACGCAGTTTTGCGGCGGCAACAGAAGTGCGTTTTGCCAAACTGAACGAAGAGGAAATTGCCTATTATGTGGACAAATACCACCCCATGGATAAAGCCGGAGCTTATGGTGTACAAGAGTGGATTGGATTCATCGGGGTGGAAAACATATCCGGGAGTTACTATAATATAATGGGGCTCCCCGTACAGAGGCTGTACAGGGAGTTGTTGGAGGTCTAAACCAGATCCATCATTAGAGGGATATCTTTTTCACTGATTCCTTGTCTGACAAGTGTTTCTTTGTCTTTACCGAACATTTCTCTAAAAATCTCCTGCCCGCCATATTCCAAAGCTGCTTTACTGTAAAGTTCTGCAGCTTTTTCTATTTTGCCCGTTCTCCAAGCAACATGTCCGGCATTGAGATAGTCTGCTGCGAGTGGTTTGGAGGCGAGTATCTTTTCGTAATACTTCATTGCTTGCTCATACTTGCCGTTGACAAACGAACACCAGCCTATAGCACGCCATGCTTTGATACAATTGCTTTCGATGAAATCAAGCTTGAAGAAATATTGCAGAGCCTCTTCATATCTTTCCAGTTCGGCAAGGCAGCTTCCGGCGTAGAAAAGGATATTATGGTTTTCCGGCTGGATTGCCTCCACTTTCTTGTAGTATTCCAGTGCAGAGGCAAAGTCCCTTATCTGCCTGTAGCACGTAGCGAGATGGCGGATTGTCCAGACATGGTCGGGCTTTAGTACATCGGCTTTCAGGTAGCGTCTATCGCTTCCTTATACCTCTTTTCCTTTTGCAGGCAATAGCCAGCCTTTTGGAAAATGTCTGCATTTGCATGGTTCAAGGCTATCAATTCCTTATAAAGCTCCAATGCTTCTGCCGGGTGTTCTTTGCGGAAGTGGAAATCGGCGATGGTAATCAGCAGCTCGGGTTTGCACAGAATATCTTTGAGTGCCGGGATACGGTGCAGGGCAATCTCTTCCTTGAAGATGTCACGGAACTCGTGTCTGCGCTGGCTTAACTTGAAGAAACGGTATAAGTCGTGGACATACTGGTTGCTGATGACATCCGGTCGTTCGGCATACTGCCGTAAAGCGGAAGATTTGCTTTCGTCCATGAGTGCATCCAAATCCTGGGAAGTCATCTGGCTGAGCATCATCGTACGCTGTGACTGTGGTATATGTGCCATTGTAAAGCAAAGGGAATACTTGTCACTATTGCAGAAGAAACCGGATTGGAGGATAAGGGAGAGGATGGCATTGTCTCCGGTAGGCTTGAATCCGAATTCCTTGATGATGCTGGAGTGATGCATGTCGAACGGATAGAACCAGTTGTACGGTTCCTTAAAGAACGGATAAGTCTTGAGTTGTGCAAACGTACTCATATAGACGTCAGCGCCTTCCAGCTGTAATTCGTTCATCTCCCGTATCTTGTCTCCCAGTCCGGAACTTTCAAAAGCTTTCTCCCAATCCGGATTAAGATCGTTTTCCTCAGGGTTCTCTTCAAAACCGAACTTCATGTTGCGCATGATGTTCACATTCCTCATCATCTCCGGAATGATTTCTTCACGCATCTTCTTGTCTATCTTTTCCGTTTCCTGGCTACGGAGCAGCTCGATGTAAATACGGTTCAGTTGCTTGCCGAAACTGCCGTCTTCGTTGAGCAGGGAAAGGCGGGCTGTCAATTCGGGATAAAGCGACAGACGGGTGGGATGAAAAAGAAGTGCGAAAGCGATACCTACCAAAGCCCGTTGGTTTACTTGCGTATTTGCATGCGTTACGGCGTCTAGCAACCATGAGAATTTGCGGGTATCGAAGCATTCCATCAGACTGAGCATGACGGCACTGGTGAACAGGCACAAATCATTGACGGGAAGCATTTCTGATTCCAGTAATCCTTTGGCTTGCTGTTCGTCTTCTGCAGACCAGTCACTGTTACTCCATGTGGAAAGGAAAAAGAACCTGGGCGGTTTGTTCGTGCCGTTGCAGTACGGCGTCCATGCCTTGGTTATCCGGCATCAGCTGACAAACGGCCAGGTCATCAGGGAAAGATTCCAATACCTTCTGCAGTGCGGCAATATTGTATTCTTTGGGGAGGCGTTCCCGGTTATTGCGCAGGGAATGGTAATAGTGCGTGGAAACTCCGTCAAGGAGAGACAGACGTGCCTGGTCAGCGACTTCCCAAGTTTCGGTCAGAATCTGGCGATATAGTTTCTGTCGTTCAGGATCGTCGATTCCCTGGCGCATGTATTGCAGCATGTACTGATAGGATGTCTGAGCTTGTTCCAAGCGGTTGCGGAGTGTCCAGTCACCGCTGTTCCAAAGAAAGGCTTCCAGTTGGGATTGTGCTTCCTTCAGCCGTTGCTGCTTGAGTAGAGTAACGATATGCTGATATTGTTCTTGTATGGCTTGTTCGTTCATAAATCAGTCTCTTTTTGGGTATGTATCTTATAAAACTACAAAAAGGATGCCAAAAAGTTCATAAATTTCCATTTCCCCAGCTCAGAAACGAACTTGCAACTGTGCTTGAAGCAGGTTTGAGTTTTCTCCTTTATGGCGGTTACAGTATGTATACTGGGCTTGCAGACGGCATTTGGGATAGAACCAATACTGTACACCTGCTACATAATTGGTCTGTTTATCGGAAATAGTTTTATTTTTGTTGAAATAGTCATAAGAGGCTATTACGTCAAATTTGGGAAGCACATGGGCAGATACGGTTGCATAGTAACCGTCACTTTTAACGTGTCCGTCTTTTCCGGCCAAGTATTCTGTACGTACATCTACGGATTTTGTTTTGATGGTGGCACCTGCGACCAGCGGTTTCGGGTGTAATTCTCTCCTATGGCTATGTCTGGATTAATGGAAGAAACGGCTACGGCGCATCCTTTCCCTTTAACAAAGGAACCGCCGACGGACAACCATTTCAATGGATGTACCATAAGGCTGCCTACAATATCTTTCTGATTGTTTTTATCTTTTAGGTTGATGCCTTGTCCGTTCATGATGGCAAGGTTATAAGTCATCAAAGAGTCGAACAAGTCTCCATAAATTAACAATCCCATATCACGACCGCTTGCAGAGCCATACAACGGATCACTGCCATTGATACCGGCCAGGTAATTGACGGCTTGAGAATAACAGTTTATTAATTCGACAAAGCAGGGAGACATCGGGTTCTCAATGGTATACATGGTTTTGAACTGTCCGATACGTGCTGTGAGTTGAGGGAGAAAGCGGTATTCCGTGTAGGCTTCCAGAATTTTTCCGGTATTGGCAAAGCTGTACATGAAGTAAGCCGACCATTTATCGGTGATTTTACCGCGCGCCATAAAGATAACTCTCTTTATATCGAAAGTATTGCTGGTACCTTCGCCCGCATCATCGTATGTATATCCCACTTGGGCATAGCCGGAGAGTGAAATGCGGTCTTTTAAAGTGTTGACTACATCATTCAGACAAGCATCTTGTGCTTTCAGGATGCATGTGGCTGATAAAAGGATGCAGGATAGTAGAATTCGTCTCATTATAGGGATGGATAGTAGTAAAAAAGGCAACCCTTTTTTCAAAGAGCTGCCTTTGGGTGTTATTTTGCTTGTTTTTATTCGTTGATAGCAGCGATACCCGGAAGGATTTTTCCTTCGATTGCTTCAAGCAATGCACCGCCACCGGTAGATACGTAAGACACGCCGCTTGCCAAGCCGAACTTGTTGACACAAGCTACAGAGTCACCGCCACCTACGAGTGAGAAAGCACCGTTCTTGGTAGCTTCTACGATAGCTTCGCCTACAGCGCGTGAACCGTGAGTGAAGTTCTCGAATTCGAATACACCCGTCGGACCGTTCCAAAGGATAGTCTTGGAGTTCTTGATGACATCTGCAAAGATCTTTTCAGTCTCAGGACCGATATCAAGACCTTCCCAGCCATCAGGAATTTCGTCAACCGGGCAGAACTTGGTGTTGGCATCGTTGGAGAAAGAATCGGCAATCTTGGCATCAACAGCCAAAACAAGGTTTACGCCTTTTTCTTTTGCTTTCTTCACCAGGTCAAGAGCCAAATCCAGTTTGTCATCTTCGCAGATAGAAATACCGATTTTGCCGCCCATGGCTTTGGTGAAAGTATAAGTCATACCGCCGGCAATAATCAGGTTGTCTACCTTGTTCAGCAGGTTTTCAATGATTTCAATCTTGGAAGAAACTTTGGAACCACCATGATGGCAGTAAACGGACGTTGGATATCGTTCAAAACTTTATCAACAGCCTTTACTTCTTTTTCCATCAGGTAACCGAACATTTTGTTGTCCTTGTCGAAATATTTAGCGATCAATGCAGTAGAAGCGTGTGCACGGTGAGCGGTACCGAAAGCGTCGTTTACATAGCAATCTGCATAAGAAGCCAATTTCTTGGTGAATTCTTTCTGGCTTTCCTTAACAGCAGCTTTGGCAGCCTTCTTTTCTTCGTCTGTAGCATCTTCAGCCAAACCGCGGGGTTTGCCTTCCTCTTCAGCGTAGAAACGGAGGTTCTCGAGCAACAACACTTCACCCGGTTGCAGAGCAGCAGCCTTTACGGCAGCTTCTTCGCCCATACAGTCGTTAGCAAATTGCACCTCAACACCCAACAACTCTTCGAGATGCTTCAGAATGTGCTTCAAGGAGAACTTGTCAGCCGGGCCTTTCGGACGACCGAGGTGAGAACCGATAATTACACTACCGCCATCGGCCAAAATCTTCTTCAATGTAGGAAGAGCGGCACGCATACGGGTATCATCTGTAATGTTGAAGTTTTCGTCCAAGGGTACGTTGAAGTCCACACGAACGAATGCCTTTTTTCCGGCAAAGTTAAATTGATCAATTGTCATAATACTCTATTTTATTTAAAAGTGTTACTAATTTCTTTTTAGTGAGCGCAAAGTTAGCATTTATTTCTTTTTTTTGCTATGAAACCGTTGTTTATTCTTTGTCTTTGCCGCTCTCTTTGCTAACTTTATATTTCTGGCAGTAATATTTGCACATTAATTGCAAACCGCAGGTATCACATTGTGGAGTACGTGCCTGGCATACATAGCGACCGTGCAGGATAAGCCAGTGGTGAGCTATGGGGATGTCTGTTTCCGGTATATGTTTTACCAATTCTTTTTCGACACTGAACGGAGTTGTACATTTATCTGATACGAGACCCAGGCGATGGCTGACGCGGAACACGTGTGTGTCTACTGCCATAGCCGCTTTATTGAAAACAACGGATTGGATGACATTGGCTGTTTTGCGGCCTACGCCGGGCAGTTTTACCAGTTCTTCAAGGGTATCGGGTACCTCACTGTTGAATTCTTTCACCAACATCTGTGCCATGCCTACAAGATGTTTAGCTTTGTTGTTGGGATAGGAGACGCTGCGGATATACTCGTATACCACGTCGGGAGTAGTAGCGGCGAGTGCTTCGGGAGTAGGGAAGTCCCGGTAAAGGGCGGGGGTAATCATATTGACGCGTTTGTCCGTACATTGTGCAGAGAGAATAACTGCTATCAACAGCTCGAACGGATTGTCATAATGCAACTCTGTTTCGGCTACGGGAACGTTCTCCCTAAACCAAGCAAGGATTTTTCATAACGCTCTTTCTTTCTCATCTTAATTTGTTTTTATGATAGTGAGGAGATACTTTCAGATTGAAATAGAAGATGGAGATAACCGTGAGGCAGGCTCCGAAAAAATATGCCATATCGAATGAGGTAATCTGTGCGATATAACCTCCTGCTGTCAGACCTATACCAATGCCTACATCCCATGAAGTCAGGTAGGTAGAGGTGGCTGTTCCGCGCTGGTTGTTGGGGGCCAGGTTTACGAACAGCGTATTGAAGGCGGGGAACATCGTCCCGAAGCCTACTCCCAATAGGAGGGCAACCATAAAAACAATATGTTTGTCAGTTCCGGGACGGTCTTCATCAGTAGTCCGCAAGCGGACAATATGAAGAAACAGCTACATACCAGATATAGTCCTAAAGTTATGACTTGGGTGATACGTCCTTTATCCACTTGTTTGCCGGAGAACATACGGGACACTGCCATGCCGACGGCCATAAAAGTAAAAAACAATCCGGAATTCAAGGTAATTCCTATTTCTTTGGCATACATGGCTACATAAGTGCTTGTCATGCCATATGGTATGGAGAGCAATAGCAGTGCGATTCCTGCCGGGATACCTTTCAGCAGCACAAAGCGGTCCAATGAGATAGGTTCTCGTTTGACTGGTTGTTTGGGTGGGGTCTTGACGAGGCATGCGGCAACAAAACCGATAGTTCCTGATATGAGCGAGCAGGCAAAAATCGTTTCAAAGGAATATATGTCATGCATGAAAAGACCAATCATCGGGCCGAAGCTCATGGCTGTATTGTTCATCAGTCCATAATATCCTACGGCTTCGCCGCGACGGGACGAAGGGGTAATGTCAATCACAATTGTATTTCCCGCTACGGTCACCATTCCAAATGCAAGGCCGTGGACAACCCGCAACATGATGAATAAAGATAGGACTCCCGCTAACATGTAACCTGCGAAAATGGTGATAAAGATGAAGTATGCCACCAGATAAAGAGGCTTGCGGGCTAGCGTGTCGAGCAGGTATCCCGAAAACGGGCGTATGCAGAGCGAGGCAATGGTGTAGCATGACAAGATGACACCTACTGCTGCATTTCCGGTATGGAATACCTCAGTCAGGTAGAATGGAAGAACCGGTAGTATCAGATAAAAGGCAAAATACAAAAGGAAATTGGCAGCCAGGATAAGGCAATAGCCGGAAGTTACAAGTTTGTCTTTTGCCATAGCGAAAAATAGTGGTTAGCGATGAGTGGTTAGCGATGAGTGATTAATGATATGCTGAAAATGCGCAACTTATTAATCACTAATCACTAGCCGTTATTCACTATATTTAGTAAGCGCTCTCGAATTCTTTCAGGAAGCGTGTGTCATTTTCAGAGAACATACGAAGGTCTTTCACCTGGTATTTCAAGTTGGTGATGCGTTCTATACCCATACCCAGGGCATACCCGCTATACACTTTACTGTCTATTCCGTTCAGCTCCAATACATTCGGATCTACCATACCGCATCCCAGAATTTCTACCCAACCCGTATGTTTGCAGAAAGGACAACCCTTGCCGCCGCAGATGTTACAGCTGATGTCCATTTCGGCACTCGGCTCGGTGAAGGGGAAGTAGGAAGGACGCAGACGAATCTTGGTGTCACTGCCGAACATCTCTTGAGCAAAGAGCAATAAGGCCTGCTTCAAGTCAGTGAAAGACACATTGCGGTCTACGTATAAGGCTTCTACCTGATGGAAGAATGCGTGTGCACGGTAGCTGATGGCTTCATTACGGTATACACGTCCCGGACAAAGCACGCGGATAGGAGGCTGTGTAGTCTCCATAACACGGCTTTGCACGCTGGATGTGTGTGTGCGAAGAATGATGCTGTGCGATACGTTTTCTGTATCATTTTCGATGAAGAATGTATCCTGCATGTCGCGTGCCGGATGGTCTTCGGCAAAATTCATGGAGGAGAATACGTGCCAGTCGTCTTCCATTTCCGGTCCATCGGCGATATTGAATCCCATACGGGCAAATATATCGATGATTTCGTTTCTCACGATGGAGAGCGGATGGCGGGTTCCTAATTCTATCGGGTAGGCTGAACGGGTCAAGTCAATATCGTCACAGCCGGTATCTTGGCTTTCGAACTGTTCTTTCAAAGCGGCAATCTTTTCTTGTGCTTTGTTTTTCAGTTCGTTCAAGCGCATACCCACCTCTTTTTTCTGTTCGGCGGCTACATTGCGGAAATCTGCCATCAAGTCATTGATGGCTCCTTTTTACTGAGGTACTTGATGCGGAGTGCCTCTAATTCCTCGGCGTTAGCGGCTTTCAGCGCCTCTACTTCCTGCAGAAGCTGATTGATTTTAGCTATCATATCGTTGTTATCTTATTTATTTTCTAAGTTAAAAACGGTGCAAAGATACAATATTATCATTGTTTTGCCTCCACTTGGGGAAGATAATTTGGTATCAGTGGTACAAAATTTTATGTGAAGAAGAAATGATAGAGGATGGGAGAAAAAATGATATATATGTAAAAGTCTTCATATTGTTTATGGAAAAAACATAAATGAGCGTTGTTTAGTGACTTTTAAAATAAACACATAGCGAAAAGACAAATTTGAGCGAAGCGTAGCGAATGACACTGAAACAGTGTTCGTTACGCTTCGTCTTTGTGTGGTAAGAAAGCAACTGAAAGCCACTTTGAAGCCAAATGCGGCAGGAGTTCAGTTACCAGCCCATTACTACCGTAACGGATGAAAGTTTTCGGTTAAAGGCTTCTATTTCTGCGATTTGCGCAGGTTTGCATATCTGTCGGTAACTCACTGTAACTTAATTTTTGTAACCAAAAAAGTGTGAGTTATGCGAAGTACATTCAAAGTATTGTTTTACGTGAAGAAAGGCAGCGCCAAACCAAACGGCAACCTGCCCCTAATGTGCCGTCTTACCGTGGACGGCGAGATTAAACAGTTCAGCTGCAAGATGGACGTTCCCCCACGCCTGTGGGACGTGAAAAACAGCCGTGCTTCGGGCAAGAGCGTCGAGGCGCAGCGAATCAACCGTGCCGTCGATAAAATCCGTGTGGACGTGAACCGCCGCTATCAGGAGCTTATGCAGACGGACGGGTATGTAACCGCCGCCAAGCTCAAAGACACCTATCTCGGTATCGGTGTCAAACAAGAAACCTTGTTGAAGTTGTTCGAGCAGCACAATGCAGAATTTGCAAAGAAAGTCGGACACAGCAGGGCAAAGGGAACATTCACCCGTTATCTGACCGTCTGCAAGCACATCCGGGAGTTCATGCCCCATACCTACAAGCGTGAAGACATCCCGTTAAAGGAACTCAACCTCTCCTTCATCAACGATTTCGAGTATTTCCTGCGCACGGAGAAGAAATGCCGCACCAATACCGTGTGGGGCTACATGATTGTGCTGAAACATATCGTCTCGATAGCGAGGAACGACGGGCGGTTGCCGTTCAACCCCTTTGCCGGGTATATCAACTCCCCCGAAAGCGTGGATAGGGGATACCTTACCCAAGCGGAGATACAGACACTCATAAATGCGCCGATGAAGAACGGGCAGCATGAACTCGTAAGGGACTTGTTCGTCTTTTCGGTGTTCACGGGGTTGGCATATTCCGATGTGAAGAACCTGACCACAGACCGCCTGCAAACCTTCTTCGACGGCAATCTATGGATTATCACCCGAAGAAAGAAGACGAACACGGAATCGAACATCCGTCTGTTGGACGTTCCGCAAAGAATAATAGAGAAGTACAAGGGAATGACACGGGACGGTCATGTTTTCCCCATGCCGAGCAATACCACCTGCAACAAGATACTGAAAGAGATAAGCAGGCAGTGCGGTTTCAAGGTGCGCTTGACCTATCATGTCGCAAGACACACGAACGCAACGACCGTGCTTTTATCCAACGGTGTACCCATTGAGACCGTGAGCCGACTGTTGGGGCACACGAACATCAAGACCACGCAGATATACGCCAAAATCACCGCCCAGAAGATAAGCCGGGACATGGAAGCCTTGTCGCACAAGCTGGAGGATATGGAGAAGAACATCTGCCATGCCATTTAATAACGACCTTAAAAGCGAATACCGATGAAAGAAAATAGAAATACCATCACGATGGACAAACACGGCAATATCATCATGCCGACTAATATAGCCAATGTGTGGATGTCCGAGCCGGAACTTGTCGGGCTGTTCGGGGTAATTGCCCCGACAGTCCGTGCAGGAATCAGAGCCGTTTACAAGGGCGGAGTTCTGAAAAAATGTGACACGAAGCGTTATCTGCGTTTGGAAAACGGCTACGGGCTGGACGTTTACAGTTTTGAAATGGTTGTCGCACTCGCATTCCGTATCGGCTCATGCGGTGCGGAGAGGTTGCGTAATGCCTTGCTAAATAGGATGTACCGGCGAAAAGAAAAAGATGAATATTTTCTGACGCTGCATGTCGGTAAGTCTGTCGTCATGCCGTCATGAAACCGTTGAATATCCAAATCACCGGTTGTTCGAACCGTCAAGCCGACACATCATCGCTTACCGATACGGAATGCAAGTACGGAAATGAAACCGTTATTTCGATGAAATGATGAATATATATAGTAAATATGTGATTATAAGACATATAGATATTCATCAAATTCTCATCAACGGATATTTGCCGATGAACGGGAAGTATGCCTTACCGTGTCGTTTCTCTTTTGGCGAGTATTCTGATGAGAAGTTGATGAGCATACATACCGCTAATATACAGATATTTATATTCCATTTCATCAAATCATCGGATTTTTATCCATCATCAACCCGGCTGGGAAATGGGATAGGGAGAGTGCCCATTTGCTGCAACCGGAGCAGCCATTTCCGTTTTCAGAGGCAAAGGTAGCATGGGGCTTCGATGGCGGCAGCAAGGTCAAGCGGCAAAGCGTCATGGGAACAATCTCCACCCTCATGCTTCGGGTAGTATTCTTCCCATGAACCTTGCATCCGACAGCCCCACGCAAAAGAGCTCCGCAAACGGAACGACCGCCCCGGCAACCGACGACGAAAGGAAAAACAACAAGGGGAGTTTGTGACGGAAGCAATGCTGACGGACTACCGACACTCTGCTCACATTGTCATGTATGCAAAGCTGGTAAGCAAGGTATGCAAAGCAAGCAGACAGGCAGGGACGGACGGCACACGGTATTTGCGGACAGAAAATACCGTAGCTTATTAGGGAATTTTCCGAGCCGCATTGCAAGCAACGCTGAAAATTCCCCAATAAGGCAAGGGGCAAGCCCCTCTGCACACCCCATCGGGAACAGCTTTTTGCCGTCCCCGAAGATACGAAGAATCATTGTTTCACAAGCTAAAAAAGAAAGGATTTTTATATGGGATTTGTAGTCTTACACATGGAAAAGGCGCACGGTTCCGACAGCGGAACGACCGCCACATCGAGCGTTCCATCATACCGAAGAACGCCGACCCCACACGCACGCATCTTAACCGCAGGCTCATCGAATATCCCGACAGGTGAAAGACCGTTCGGCGGCTATCCAAAGGAGGCTGGAAGAAGCCGGACTGACACGCAAAGTCGGCAGCAACCAAGTACGGGCTATCCGCATCAACGTGTCGGCAACGCACGAAGACATGGAGCGCATCCAACGGGAGGGACGGTTGAACGAGTGGTGCGCCGACAACCTAAGATACTTCGCCGACACGTTCGGCAAGGAGAACATCGTGGCGGCTCACCTGCACATGGACGAGAAAACGCCGCACATGCACGTCACGCTCGTCCCGATAGTCAAGGGGGAACGCAAGCGCAGGAAACGGGAGGAGCAGGCTAAGAAACGCTACCGCAAGAAACCAGCCGACAGCGTGAGGCTGTGCGCCGATGACATCATGAGCCGTCTGAAACTGAAATCCTATCAGGACAGCTATGCCGCAGCGATGGCGAAATACGGGCTGCAAAGGGGGATTGACGGTTCGGAAGCACGGCACGTTTCCACGCAACAGTACTACCGTGACATAAAGCGTCAGACGAAAGAACTGAAAGCGGAGGTGGTGGAGTTGCAGGAGCAGAAAGATACGGCACGTGAGGAACTTACACGGACGAAAAAGGAGATACAGACCGAGCGGCTGAAAGGGGCGGCGACGACCGCAGCCGCTAACATCGCCGAGAGTGTCGGCTCTCTTTTCGGGAACAACAAGGTCAAGACGCTGGAGAGGGAGAACACCGCCCTACACCGTGAGGTAGCCGACCACGAGGAAACCATCGAAGCCCTGCAAACCCGGATACAGACCTTGCAGGCAGACCACAGCCGTCAACTGTTGGATATGCAACAGAAGCATATCAACGAGCTGGCACAGACAGAAACGAATCTCAAACGTGAGATTTCACGACTTACGGTGTTGTTAAACAAGACATTGAAATGGTTTCCGCAAATCAAGGATATGATTAACATTGAAAGATTGTGCCTTGCTGTAGGTTTCAATAAAGAGCAGACTGCGACATTGCTGACAGGTAGACCCATTGAGTACAACGGCGAGTTGTACTCGGAAGAACACAAGCGAAAATTCATGGCAAAAGACGTTAAAGCCAAAGTATTCTCTGACAATGGAAGGTTTATCCTTACGATTGACTTGCGACCCATCGGCGAATGGTTCAAGGAGCAGTTCGAGAGGTTGCGGCAGACCATACGCCAACCCGTTATACCGCAATGGAAAGACAGGGGAATGAAACTGTAAAAGCCCCCTATTCCATTGAGGCAGGCAAAGAAATCCATTACAAGATAAGTGATTATCGCAGCTTTTTTATTACTTTTGCGTTTGGATTGGGGGCGACCCCTCTCCAAGACATATTAGAAAATAAAGAAGCGTTATGCTTATCTCGTGCGAATGAAAACGTAGGAAATTTTCAACCGTGTACAAGGATAGCATAGTGGTTCTCACGCTATAGCGTGGGCTGCTATTACTACATCTGTACACAACGGTTTCCTACGACCATCATTCAAAGACGTGGCATTGCAGTTCACGCTTCCGTGATTTAATAAAGGTTCTCATGGCAACTGGGGAACAAAAAAACTTGGTAATATGAAAAAATTACTATCAATTACAATGTTGCTTACGTTTTCAATAATTGTACATGCGCAACAAGATGTTACCCAATTCCTTGGAATTCCTATTGATGGGAGTAAGACTGAGATGATACGTAAACTGAAAGAAAAAGGTTATCGGAATGACCCTACGACAGATGCTTTGGTTGGAGAATTTAATGGCGCAAAGGTTAATGTTTTTGTCGTAACTAACAATAATAAAGTTTGCCGTATTATGGTAGCTGATGCCAATAATGTTGATGAACGTGCCATTCAAATAAGGTTTAATAGGCTTTGTGAGCAATTTGCAAATAATCCTAAGTATATATCTTTACAAGATTACACAATACCCGAAGATGAAAACATCTCCTATGAAATAACCGTTCATAAGAAACGTTATGAAGCTGTTTTTTATCAACAGTCAGCAGCAACAGATACTATTGCCATTAAAGAAAAATTACAGTCTATCTTATTGTCTAAATATACGGAAGAACAATTAGAAAATCCAACTGAAGAAATTCGATCTGAAATTATCAAACTCTCTATGGAATATGTAATGGAAAGTTATTCAAAAAGACCTGTTTGGTTTATGATATCTGACTATTATGGGAAATATTATATTACAATGTTCTACGATAATGAATACAATCGTGCAAATGGCGAAGACTTATAAAAACAATAACAATGAAAATGAATAATTCAAATCAAGAACTTTCCATTAAGTGTGGGAAAACAACTAACAGTTTGAGGAATTAAAATTGTTATGCAAAAAAGAGGCTGATAAACTGTTGAAAACAATAGACGTTTCCTCTCAATCCACAATTTCTGTTGCTTTTTGGACTGTTGACATTCCTGAACTTATCTGCATCGGCAATTTTTCTAAAGAAAAAGATGGAGGAGTCCGTTACGATTTAGATTTCTCACAAACTACTTTATAGTTTTGTTTTGATTCTCAAGGTTTAAAAGTAGCCATTTTTTTGCTGAATCAAAAAAATGGCTACTTTTGTATCTGCAAAGAGTTATTTGACAGCATAACCCCACAAAACGCTGAAATTCGCACGGTTGCCAACTCGTTACCGCCACTTCTCAAATAATTCGCTAAATGTTTATTCCTCAAATGGTTGTGTCAAACCGTTGAAAATCTAAAATATATTGATTTGCTTCGTCAATATTACTATGTAGGTGGCATGCCTGAAGTGGTGGATTGTTTCTTTCAGCATCAAAACTTGCAGGAGGTACGTGACAAACAGGCTGAAATTTTGGATGCTTATCGGCGGGACATCTCCAAGCATACGACACCTACTGAAAGTATACGTATCGGACAAGTGCTGCAATCCTTGCCTTCGCAGTTGGCCAAGGAGAACAAGAAATTCATTTATAATGTGTTGAAGAAAGGAGCCAGAGCCACGGAATATGAACTCGCGATTCAGTGGCTGATGGATGCAGGTCTGGTGCATAAAGTCAGCCGGATAAAAGAATTGCAGATGCCTGTCAAATTTTACGAAGATCTGGGTGCCTTCAAATTATTCCTGCTTGATTGCGGTCTTTTAGGTTGTATGACCAAGCGCCCGCCAGCCAGATGTTGGTAGGAGATAATGTCTTCAAGGAGTTCAAGGGCGCCTTTACTGAACAATTTGTCTTGCAGCAATTGGTGGCCCAAGGCTTTTCGCCCTATTATTGGAGTAACGACAAAACACCTGCGGAGATTGACTTTGTGGTACAGACGGAGCATCGCGTGATACCGGTGGAAGTGAAAGCCGAAGAGAATGTACGCGCGCGCTCTATGTCGGAATATATTAAAAATCATCCCGATTATCAGTTGAAGGGACTGCGCATCTCCATGATGGGTTATCAAGACCAGGATTGGATGGAGAATATTCCGCTGTTTGCCATTACGAAGTTCTTTGGATAAATGATACTTTTATGGATATGAGATATACATATGAAAAACTTTGGGAGGCTTATCAAAACCTTCTGAGGGAGAATGCTGTTTTGAATCTGGAGATTCTGCGCCTCAAAAGCAGGAATGGAAAAGCAGGGGGGACTGTCGGGGATAGCACACTCTTCCAAAAAGAACAGCCTGATGTCCGCTTGTCTTTGGAGGAGAAGGTAGCTTTGTTCCGGAGCCTGTTCCGAGGCAGGAGGATGTGTTTGCTCGACGTTGGTATAGCCGTACTTCCGACAAGTCCGGGTATCAGCCGGTATGCCTGAATGAATGGAATCGAGCATTCTGTGACAAAAAGAAGTTTAAATGTGCGGAATGTCCCCATCGCCAATCAAGGCGCTTTCCTATGAGGATGTGTATAAGCACTTGGAGGGAAAGCATCCAGAAGGGTGTGATGTAATAGGTGCGTATGCTATTCTTCCTGATAATACCTGTTGCTTCTTATGCGCCGATTTCGACGATAAGTCCTGTGTCCATGCTATCAGACTGATGTACTGGCCTATGTGAGGGTTTGCAAGTCATGGGGGATACACTGTTATATGGAACGTTCCCGTTCAGGTAATGGAGCCCATGTCTGGATTTTCTTTGGGCAACCTGTACCTGTCGTAAAGGCAAGAAGTTAGGCTTTGCCTTGTTGACTCATGCCATGGAGCGGGACGTGAAGTTGACTTTCAAGTCTTACGACCGTTTATTTCCGAATCAGGATTATCTTCCAGAGGGTGGACTAGGAAACCTCGTTGCTTTGCCTTTGCAGGGACAAGCCCGTAAACTGGGCAATAGCGTCTTTGTCGATGAAGATTTTGTAGTTTTTAAGGACCAGTGGAGCTATCTGCGGCAGGTTGTTAAGGTTTCAGAGAAGGAAGTGGATGTCCTTCTTCAACGGAAAGGGCTTTCAACGGATATAGGCGAATTATCCACCACCAGTAAAACTGCTCCTTGGAAAGTTCCCGAAGTGCAGGCTGTCACCCGATATGATTTCCCAAAAACAATGAATATTGTCCGTTCCAATCAGATTTATGTGCCGTTGAAGGGCGTTTCCGGGAAAGTGCTGTCACATCTGAAGCGGGTTGCTTCGTTCAGGAATCCGGAATTCTATGCTAAACAAGGAATGCGCCTTTCTACCTATAATATACCGCGTATCATTCCTGTGCGGAAGTTCTGGAGGATTATTTGGCATTACCTCGGGGCTGCGAGGATGCGGTATTGGATCTGTTGAATGTTAGCGAGGTAGCTTATACCATTCAGGACGAACGGGAAAAAGGGCAAGTGCTCACGGTGCATTTCAAAGGGCAGTTATGTGAAGAACAAGCCGAAGCTGTACATGTGCTGATGCAGTATGATCAGGGTATCCTAAATGGAACAACAGCATTCGGTAAAACCGTAACAGCCATTGGGCTGATTGCCGAACGTAAGGTAAATACCTTGATTTTGGTGCATACGAGGACCTTGCTGGAACAATGGAAGGTGCGGTTGGAGGAATTTCTGGAGTTGGAATATCCGATAGAAGAAGCCGTTCCGAAGCAGGGAAGGAAGAAGGCTTTTTCTCCCTTTGGTACACTAGATTCCAAAGGGAATAGTTTGCATGGATGGGTAGATGTCGCTCTCATGCAATCCTGCTTGACCGATGAGGGTGTAAAGTCTTTTGTCCGCCAGTACGGCATGGTGATTGTCGATGAGTGCCATCATGTTTCTGCGGTCAACTTTGAGCAAATCTTGAAATCGGTTCCTGCCATGTATGTGTATGGGCTGACAGCTACTCCCATTCGGAAGGACGGTCATCAGCCTATTATTTTTATGCAATGTGGACCGATACGCTATTCGGCAGATGCCAAAAGTCAGATAGCCAAACAAACTTCAAGCGATGGCTGGTGCCTCGATTTACAGCATACCGAGACCTCTCGGATGAACCATCAATATACGCGCAAATCGTACAGTCCCTTGCTACGGATGAACGGCGAAATGCACAGATTGCGGAAGATGTGCGTATGGCTCTGACAGACGGACGGACACCGATTGTGCTGACCACGCTCACTTCACATGTGGAACAACTGGGGCTATTACTTTCTGCATATTGCAGGAATGTCATCACCTTAGTGGGCACCGAATCCATGAAAGAGAAGCGGAAAAAGATGGAACGGTTGGCAGTACTTCCTTCAGAGGAACCTTTGGTGATTGTAGCAACCGGACGTTATGTAGGTGAAGGCTTTGATTATCCTCGTTTGGATACCCTATTCTTGGTTTCTCCTATTTCATGGAAAGGCATTGTAGCACAATACGCCGGACGTTGCACCGTGAGTATCATGGAAAGACAGATGTTCGCATTTATGATTACATTGACATTCACCAGCCATTGTGTAACCGTATGTACCAGCGCAGGCTAAATGGATATGCGGCTATTGGTTATCAGCTGTTGGAGAAAGAAGTGCTTGTAACCGGTCATCATGTACAAAGTATATTTTCAGGTAATAACTATCTCTTCCCCTTGATAGAGGATATAACTCAAGCCAGGCATTCCGTATTTATCTCTGCAACGAAAAACGGGTTGAAAAAGCGCTCCCAATTAGGAGTCGCCTTGAAGGAAGCCGTGCAGCGGGGAGTGCAAGTGGTTGTGTTCGTGAAAAACAAGACTGAAGAAGTAGAGAGGTTGCAAAGGAAGGGTTTGACGGTTCATGTATCCGAACATTTGACGTTTCAATTGGTAATGATTGATAAAAAAAAGATTTGGTATGGCAGCATCAATTATATGGGTTATGCCACGGAAGAAGATTACGCGGTAAGGTTTTCTGATGAACACTTGACAGCGGAAATACTGGATGTGTTGTATGGTGTGTAAGTAGATTTTTTAGGGGAGTTTGCATAACAATTAAGTGTTATACTGATGAGAAAGCCACTTATACAAGTTTCCATACAATTTGTGTTTCTTTATTTGTTTTCTGATTTCCATTTATATAAATTTGCATATTGAATAACTGATAACTTGAAATTATTATTTTTTAGTACTAAAGGAATAGCGAAAGTACTTCCACTTACAATTTGCAAGTCTTAAACGCGTCAGGCTTTAAATGACCAGTTGTTTATTTTTTACGCCCTAAACAAATGGCTTTATCCATGTTGGTGAAAATACGAACACTGTCAAAATAGAACTGTCCATTCTCTTCATTCAGCCATCCACCAACTTTCTTCTCATGCGCTAATGTACCTTTAAGAACTCTCCTCAATCCCCCTTTTCAGAAACTATCTTGAGCCTCGAGTAAGCGACCGAAGTTCCTTTTGTGACCTTTTTTAAAGTTGTGAGGGCAACCATGAATCATCCGGATTCTTTTCTGCCATCTTAAGGATAGTGTCAAACAGTTGTTCCATTTTTCGGATAACTTTAGCGGTGCCCCAGCATTTGTTATGGCATGGCAAATCTACTAAAAGGTTTGCAGAACTTGTTGGAACATAGCAGCAAGCCACTACACAAATATATACTTATGTGAATATGAATAAACAGAAAAAGTTTTGTCTTCCAAGCATTCACGTAAAAAATGTATTTGGAAAAATAAGTAACAACGGGAGGCTGTGATTACGTTGTAAAATTATGCAGTTGGTCATTTTTAGATGTGATGTACTCCATCGGTTCTATTGCTACATGTTATCTGACGACTTTAAGTGATAGATAGTGACACAAGTTTCTGCGTTTTTAGAATAAATAAGCTCTTTGCTTCTTTGAATTAAAACAGGGCAATCATTTCACAAAATGCTATGCTATGAACACACAGGAGGCAAGCATGGAACTGCTGAGAAAATATTTAACATATAATAGTATGGTTCAGATAATCGGTTATACCGGAATTATTGGTGACTTATAATTGTTACAAATATTTCTAACATTGTCAGGAACAGAGATTTCCGGCAGTGCTCTCTTTGTTTCCTTCTGTAAAACTTCTGGTTATCCTTCGTTCAACCTTTTCCTGTTCCCTGAATTTTGTCTTGGATATGGAATTGTAAATTGTCACTTCATTTATATTCGCATATGTTTCTGTTGTGCGAGCAGTGGAATTATCAATCTTTTTTTATTCTAGAAAACTTTTATAATCTCCTTAGACATAGGAGGTTTGAAAAAAAGACAAAAATTGAAGTAATAACTTGGTAACCGCGTCTATTTTTACATTCTGCTGTTAGTTGCTTAAGCGCTATTCTTCCTACAAATCGTGACACATCCGGCAAATACCAGCCTGAAGTCCATGATTGTCAAATGGATGAAACGGTCTTTGATAAAATAAAGTGGATTACCAGGTTGGGGTTTAACTAATATTTTATAAATTTGCAAACGTTTTTGAATATGTAAAATAATATGAAAGCTTATTTGAGCATTAAACGAATTTTTCTTTTTACTGTCCTTCTCCTCGGCAGTTCTGTAGCAGGTGCCAAATTTATAAATACATAGGACTGGAAGACGGTCTGAGCAATCAGAAAATATATCATATCCAAAAAAGACCGAAGGGGGTATATGTGGTTTCTAACCCAGGAAGGGATAGACCGTTATGACGGAAAGCGCATCAAGCATTACAATTTCTCAGATGACAGCATGAAGCTGGACTCACGGATTGCCTTGAACTGGCTTTATATGGACAGCAAGGACGTGCTGTGGGTAATCGGTCAGAAAGGCCGTGTTTTCCAGTATGATTCACAACATGATAAATTCGAACTGGCTTATGTACATCCGGAGCTGGTCAGAAACAAGTCACAGGCATTTCTGAATTACGGTTATCTGGACAAGAATGACCGTATTTGGTTATGCTATAAAGACAGCATCGCATGGTATGACATCCGTACCGGAAATACTCTACATATGCCGACACCGATCAATAGTGAAATAGCCGCCATAGAACAGACGGATGACAACCATTTCTTTATCGGTACAGTAAACGGCCTGTTCTATGCTGAGGTAGAAAAGGGGAGGCTAAACAGAATGTCTGACAAAGCTGTGGAAAGTATCCGCACATCAGTACATGAACTCTATTACCATGCTGTTTCAAAACAACTGTTTGTGGGAAACTATAAGGAGGGAATACTTGTATATGACGTGGGAAAGACAGGAAAAATCATCCCTTGCCAATTACCCAATAATGTAGAGATAAACCGGATTGTCGCCCTGAACGATCATGAACTTCTGGTAGCTACGGGTGGCAGAGGTGTATATAAACTGGATGTGAACACATGTATGAGCGAGCCCTATATAACAGCTGATTATAATAGTTATAATGGAATGAACGGAAACAATATCAATGATATTTATGTGGACGAGGAGGAACGCATCTGGCTTGCCAATTATCCTACCGGCATCACCATCCGAAACAACCGTTATGGAAGTTATGATTTGATAAGACACTCCATCGGCAACAGCCTTTCACTGGTGAACGATCAGGTCCATGATGTACTGGAGGACAGTGACGGTGACCTTTGGTTTGCAACCAGCAATGGTATCAGCCTTTATCAGACCGATACCAAAGAATGGCAATCATTCCTCAGTTCCTTTGAATCGGTACCGGACAATGAGAACCATATCTTTTTGACGCTGTGTGAGGTTTCTCCCGGTGTGATATGGGCCGGCGGTTTTATGTCAGGCATTTGCAAGATAGAAAAAAGGAAGGATTTAAGATTGGTCATATTGCCCCTGCCACTATTGCGGGAGTGCGTCCCGACCAATATATATTTGACATCAAGAAAGATTCGGACGGTGATGTCTGGTCCGGCGGATATTATCATTTGAAGCGTATCAATCTTGAAACAGGAAGTGTGCGTCTGTATCCGGGAGTAAGCTCCATCACTACCATTCTGGAAAAAAATGTCCGACAGATGTGGATCGGCACAAGAATGGGGCTCTACCGGCTTGACAAGAAATCGGGAGACTATCAGTATGTTAACCTGCCTGTTGAGTCCCCCTATATATGTTCTTTGTACCAGAGAGACGGCAACGTCCTGTATATCGGTACTCGCGGAGCCGGATTGCTTGTATATGACATCGGCAAAAAGAAGTTCATCCACCAGTACCGTACAGACAACTGTGCGTTGATTTCCGACAATATCTATACAATTCTTCCGCGTCAGGACGGGAGTCTCCTCATGGGCACGGAAAACGGAATAACCATTTATTCTCCCTCAAAACATACCTTCCGCAACTGGACACGGGAACAAGGGTTGATGAGTGTTAATTTTAATGTCGCTCTGCCACAACCTACAGTAAAAACACACTTGTTTTTGGTGGGAATAACGGGGCTGTCAGATTCCCGATAGACATACAGATACCGGAGCCGCATTACTCACGTCTGTTACTGCGCGATTTCATGATAGCCTATCATCCGTTTATCCGGGCGACGAGGGTTCTCCGCTGGAAAAGGACATTGACGAAACTGACCGGCTGGAACTGACCTACAGACAAAACTCTTTTTCCCTTGATGTAGTTTCCATTAATTATGACTATCCTTCCAACATCCTTTATTCATGGAAGATTGACGGTTTTCATAAAGAATGGAGTCGCCCGAGCCTGGACAACCGGATTGTTGTAAGAAACCTGCCTCCGGGCAGTTACACATTGCAGATTCGTGCCATATCCAATGAGGAGAAGTACAAGACCTATGAGACACGGAACATTCAGATTGTCATAACGCCTCCGGCATGGGCCAGTGTATGGCTATGGCCGGCTATGCAATTCTGTTGGTGCTGGTTATGGCTGTCATATTCCGTATCATTACACTGCACAAACAGAAGAAGGTTTCGGATGAAAAGACCCGTTTTTTCATTAATACGGCCCATGATATACGTACTCCGCTCACATTAATAAAGGCTCCGCTGGAGGAAGCCATAGAAAACCGTATGGTGAATGAACAGGCATTGCCGCATATGAACACGGCCCTTAAGAATGTGAATGCATTACTTCAGCTAACGACCAACCTGATAAATTTCGAACGGGTGGACGTCTACTCCTCCACCCTTTATATATCTGAATATGAGCTGAATTCCTATATGGATAATATTTGTGCCACTTTCCGCAAATATGCCGAGCTGAAACATGTTGATTTATTTACGAAGTAACTTTGACTATCTGAATGTGTGGTTTGACAGTGACAAGATGGGATCCATACTGAAGAATGTCCTGTCAAATGCATTGAAGTATACACCTGAAGGCGGAAGTATCCGCATTTATGCCCGCGAGGAAGGAAACTCTTGGAGCATCGAAGTGAAAGATACCGGAATCGGCATTCCCTCATGTGAACAGAAAAAATTGTTCAGGAATTGTTTTCGGGGTAGTAATGTCATCAACCTGAAAGTGACAGGTAGCGGAATCGGTCTAATGTTAGTATACAAACTGGTCAGGCTGCATAAAGGCAGAATTCAGATTCAAAGCACAGAACATCAAGGAACATGTGTGCTGGTTGTTTTTCCGAAAGGGAACAGCCATCTGCACAAAGTAAAGTTTATCTCTCCCAGGACACCTTATGAATGTCCTGAGGCTATCATGCCTGGTGGCGCGTCAGGGTTACCATCCGTGGAAATATCTCAAGAGAGGTCTTTACAACGTGTCCTGATAGTAGAGGACAATGATGACTTGCGCAATTATCTTATTGACATGTTCAAAACGGATTATTATACCCAGTCCTGTCCGAATGGAAAAGAGGCGCTTGCCATAATACGGGAATTCAACCGGTTCTTGTCATATCCGACATAATGATGCCCGAACTGGGCGGGGACAAACTCTGTTCGACCATAAAAGGCGATCTTGAAACATCCCATATTCCGGTCATTTTGTTGACTGCATTGGGAGATGAGAAAAATATGCTTGAAGGACTGGCAATCGGAGCGGACGCTTATATTACCAAACCTTTCAGTGTGGGGATACTCAAGGCAACGGTCAAAAACATACTTACAAATCGTGCTTTGCTCCGCCAGTTTTATAATTGTATTGAAGATAAAGAACAAAATCTTCCAGTTAATTGCACCGGTACGCTGGATTGGAAATTCATAGCTTCCGTCAAGGAATGCATAGAGGATAACATGGGAAGTCCGGACTTCAATGTAGACTTGCTCAGCAGCCGGCATCACATGAGCCGTACCAGTTTTTTTAACAAATTGAAGGCACTGACCGGTTATGCTCCGGCCGATTATATCCGATGATACGTCTGCAACATGCCGCACAGTTGCTGAAACAGGGCGAACATACGGTAACGGAAATTGCTGACATGGTTGGGTTCTCGGATGCAAAATACTTCCGTGAAGTGTTTAAGAAATATTATAATGTAAGCCCGAGCAAATTTAATAAAAAGTCAGAAAATTGACGGTTGACAAGCCACTGGTATGAAGCCCTGTGTCTCAAATATGCTATTCTTCCTCAGGTCTAATCTTCCCGGCGGAATGATGCGCAAGACACATAGGGCCAATTCCAATAGGGTTACGGGGGTATTTTGTCTAATTCATTCCAATTATCAGATATCTACCCTTTCCTGTGTTTTTCTACTGCCATAAGCACCGGCAGCACAGCACAATACAGCACCAAACAATATAGCGAAGAATGAAATCAGGGCAGACCGCGCAGCTGCATCCGTTGCCTTATCGGCAGCTACCAAAGCCTTATGTTTGATCTCCTTCCATTCCTGTGCCGCCTTTTGTAGACTAGCTTCCAAATTGTCTATCTGTTTTGCGGCTTCCAAACGTGCATTGTCTATCAGATTCATATACTGCTCAACCATTTTATCTGCTTCCGGCTTAGACAGATTGGTATTGTTGGCTATCGCTTTGGCCAGATCATTCCGATCTATATTCTGGTTAAGTTTTTCCGTACGTTGTTTCAAACGTTTCAAAAAGTCATTCACTGTTTCATCCGCTTCTTGAGGAGAAGCAACAATTGTCTTTATGGACTTGCTCAGATCCTCTTTTACCTCCTCCAATTGTTTTTTCAGATAGTCCGGATGCAATTCTTTCACATCACTTTTGGCAAGTGCGGTACGAATATTTTGCGGCATGTCCCCTTCTTTCAGGACTGTGTTGAAATCAATCTTGCCAAATAATTCCTTTGCCTCCTCAGATAATGCGGAAACTCCACTTCCAACAGCATCGCCCGCTCCGGATAAGACACTACCTGTGACGGATGAAACGGCTCCCAGTGCATTCGCTGTCATTTTCGCTGTGCCTACCGCCAAAAAAATACCTAGTATTACAGCAACAATCAACGTGGTAGCCCAAACTAGAAATCCGTGTATTATCCCATCCATACCAGCAAGCTTTCCAGCTACAAAGCCACCGGCAGTCATGCCGGCAACCAGAATGACTGCAGAACCAATCCCTACCGCAGTACCTATGCCCGAAGCGGGATGTTCGGATAACGGATTAAGCATAAATAATCCGATACTTGAGTTTAATATGGACAGCAGTACGGATATCGCCAATACGGTCATGACACCTCCCAACACACTACCCCAGGACACTCTGCCCTTCAGCTCTGCAAAACTTAATTTTTTCATAATTGTCAGGTTTTTAATTAATACTATAATTGATTCCTCATAAAAAAACAACGATAAAAGAAAATTTGTTTGATTTATATTTGTCATTACAATAAATATTTGTGTTAAAAAGCGCATGAATATATAAAGTTATATTTGAAAGACTTATATATAAATTAAAGAGCCATATACCTTAATATACAAAACCTCATTTTATAGCTAACATGGAGTTTTTACGCTTTTGATGCTTCTAAACAGATATTAAATTTCCTCCGATTTTTCGAACTATCCTTTTTACAAACTGTTTTCTAACAAAGTACAATGACAAAGCAATTTATTATCTTGTATACAATCATAACTATACAACTGATAATATACCGTGTGTGACATTTTATTGTATTACCATTAATTTATTTTTAATTATGAAAAGATCTGTCTTTGCTTTAGCATTAAGCATGGGTATCTTTACCATGCATGCACAAAATGATCGTACCGCTCTTGAAGGCACACGTCCGGGTGACAACTGGTCTATTGAACTGAAAACCGGTGCCGTGACTCCTCTTACCCACAGTGCGTTCTTCAAAAATGTCCGTCCGGCTTTCGGAGTCGGGATCGGAAAACAACTTACTCCCATTTTCGGTTTGGGCATTCAAGCATGGGGTATGTAAATACCACGGCCAGCAAGACCGCATTTGACGCTTCCGAAGTGAGCGTGTTCGGCAAAGTCAATCTGATGAACCTTTTCGGAAGCTATACAGGCGAACCGCGCATCTTTGAAATCGAAGCCTTGACAGGTATCGGATGGCTGCATTACTATCAGAACGGCCCCGGCGATACAAACTCCTGGTCAACACGCCTGGGCCTGAATCTGAATTTTAACCTGGGTGAAGAGAAAGCATGGACGTTCGGCATCAAACCGGCAGTTGTATACGATATGCAGGGAGATTTTAATCGAAAAAAAGTCGTTTCAACGCCAAATAATGCGGCTTTTGAACTGACTGCCGGATTAACCTATCATTCATGTGTAGCAACGGTACGCACCATTTCACAACCATGAAACCGTATGACCCGGTAGAAATCGGAGAACTGAATGACGCGGTGAACAACCTGCGGTCACAATTGAACGACAAGGACATGCAGCTGAACAATGCCATGCAGCAGGCAAATAATCTGCAAAGAGAATTGGCTGACTGCAGAACTCAGGCTGCCAACATAGAAACTGTGGTGAAGACCAACCGCATTCCTGAGTCAATCATTACCTTCAGACAAGGGAAATCGGTAGTTGATGCCTCCCAACTCCCCAATGTGGAGCGTGTGGCCACTTACATGAAAAAGCATCCTGAAGCCAGGGTTATCATCAAAGGATATGCTTCTCCCGAAGGCAACCTCGCTTTCAATGAGAAACTGGCAAACGCACGTGCTGAGTCCGTAAAGACCATCCTTGTAAAAAGATACAAGATCAGTGATACCCGCATCACTGCTGAAGGACAGGGAATCGGTGACATGTTCTCGGAGCCGGACTGGAACCGCGTCAGCATTTGTACCATCGAAGAAGGTAAATAACCTTCAAATACGAGTGGAAAATAAATTCTAATAAGATAACTTTTCTATTTTCATCCCCCTCATTTTCCCGTTTTTCAGCAGGAAGTGAGGGGATAATAACAAAATATTATGGACTTACACTCAGGATTACCCTATTGGATCATCAGAAATTCCCTATGGGACTATTTCCATCCTTTGGAAAAGGATCTGTCGACAGATGTCGTCATTGTAGGTTCCGGCATAACGGGAGCCTTGATGACACACGAATTGTGCCGTGCCGGAATAAAATGCTGCATAGTTGACAAACGCAGCATTGCAACCGGAAGTTCTGCTGCAAGCACTGCACTGCTGCAATATGAAATTGACGTTCCTCTTTGTCGGATGGGAAAAATCATCGGCGAAGAAAACGCTGCGACGGCTTACCATGCCTGCCTCCAATCCATTTCTGATATAAAAAGAGTACTGGAAGAAACGGGAGTCAATGCCGGTTTCGAACAACTGCCCAGCCTCTTTTATGCCAGTAGTGCGGCGGATAACAAACTTTTGGAACAAGAGTATGAAATACGGCAAAAACATAAGTTGCCGGTCAGTCTGCTCGAGAAGAAGAAAATTAGAGAGGAATATAAGGTGAAGACACCTGGCAATGCCCTGATAAATGAAGCATCCGCACAAATGGATGTCTATAGGGCGGCAACTGGACTGTTAGCTTACCATATAAAAGAAAGCGGACTGAAAGTTTTTACCCATACTTCAATAAAGGAGTGCACAGAAACATCTGATGGCTGTATTATGACAACAGACAGAGGACATAAAATTAAATGCGGATATGTAATCATAGCCACGGGATTTGAGGCCGGACAATTCCTTCCTCAAAAAATCATGGATCTGACCTCTACCTATGCACTCATATCGCATCCGGTAGCTTCCGAACATCTGTGGCCGACACATTGCCTGATTTGGGAAACAGCCGATCCGTATCTATACATCCGCACCACCGATAAAAACCGGATCATCGTAGGTGGTGAGGACGAAAAGTTCAGTGACCCGCAGCGCCGTGATTCATTACTCAGAAAGAAAACCCGTATCTTGGAAAAGAAGGTCCGAAAACTATTGCCCGACCTCCCTTTCGAAACGGAAATGGTATGGTGCGGCACATTTAGTACCACCAAAGACGGACTACCTTTCATCGGCAACTGGCCCGACAAGGAACGAATGTTTTCAATTTGGGGTATGGGGAAACGGAATAACTTTCAGCATGATCGGAGCACAAATAATCTGTCGTCAGCTACAAGGTATGAAAGATGAACGTAGTGGTATTTTCGGCTACGAAAGAATCGAAAAATATTGGTAAAAGAAAGAATACACCGGGCACTGTCAATGACCGGTGTATTTTTTGTATCAGGATATCATCGTACAATCAGTATAAATAGTTATGCAACCATTAATACCTTTCGATACCTGTTCCCAACCACTGTGCCATACGGGGCTTACCATAAAAATAATAAAACAGCAATCCTACCCAACTGGTGAAAACCACCAATACGATGGCTATCAGTTTCCTCTCTGCCGGTGCATGAATGCGCCATATTTCCAAGGCGGCCCTGATAGTCAGCACCAGTCCAACAATCCATATTACGAATCCAACCATAATTTATTCACATGTAAGGTTTACTACTGGCAAAATAATAAATTACAAAGATCAGCCAAGTTTTTTACTTGCTTCCTTTTTAATTTCATTATATCCTTTCTTTATTTCCTTTTGAGCCTTCTCAGCCCCTTGCTTGACATCTTTCTTTGTACCTTTCCATGCATCCTTTACAGCATCAGCGCCGTCTTCTGCCTTGTCGGAAATTTTGTCTGCGGCATCATTGATGTCTTCTTTCACTTTTTCCACTTGATGCCTTGCCCGGTCCTGTTCTCTTTGTCACGACAAGACGTGAAGGATACCACAAACGTCAATACAAAAACTGCTAATAATATTTTTTTTCATATCCATACTGTTTTAATGATTAAAAGACTGTCCGGAAACCGGATTCCCAGACAGTCCATACAATTTTTAAGGTTCTAAGTTCTTACTTCTTCTCTGCTTTCTTGCATGAGGCAGAAAACTTACATTCTTGGGCCTGGGCACTCTTTTTTGTGCTCTTTGCCTCTTCCTGTTTCTTTTCTGTTTTCTTGGTCATAATTAAAATGGTTTATGGTTAATAATTACAACGGCTTTAAACCGATGTTCTTTTCAAATCACTGATACTTGCACCAAGACATCTCCTTCTTGGGAGTAGACGCCAGTACCTGCCGCTACGCTCCTTGGACAATTGTGCTTCTTTTCTGGCAATCTCTTTTTCCGACCGGTCGGTACCTTCCGGTTTTCTATCCAGCAATCCGTCCGTGCTTCTCACTTCTTCAAGTGGTTGTTCTATATATTGCCACTGTTCCTTTAGCTGCGTGCTCTCCCCTTCGTTCCAAGGTCCACGAGCGTCATCGCCTTTCGACAGATCAAAATATAAATTGCTGTATTTAGGAGATGTTTGAAATACTCCCGGCGGAAAATTGGGCTGAATTGTTTCCAAAGCAGCCTCAAACTGCTGGTAATGTGTTACTTCACGAGTCATGAGAAAACCAAGCGTTTCCTTTACCAAGGGATCGTCCGTCAACTGGAGAAGATTTTCATAGCCTATTTTGGCGCGTGCCTCTCCTGCCATGTTGGAACGAAGATCCACCGTCAATTCTGCCGTAGCAGACACATAGGTGGCACACCAAGGATTTCCGTTACTGTCTGTCAAAGCCGGACTGCCGGGGGCTCCTACCAAAAATTGTGGATTGGTGAATGCCTGATGGATCAGGTCCTCTTTAGCAGACTTACCGCTCATCATCGTGCGGAGCGGCGTATCTTCAAGCGCATTCTTCATTTCTCCATTCACCGGTCCCAAAAGCATCTGAATCGTGGCCCCTACAATCTCCAGATGTCCGAACTCTTCTGTGGCAATATCCATCAACATATCATATTTATCAGGGAATGGATTGTGACAACTGAAAGCCTGCACAAAATATTGCAAGGCGGATTTCAATTCTCCATTCGCACCGCCGAATGCTTCAAGCATCACACGTGCAAAACGCGGATCGGGTTGTGAAACCCGGGCGTTGAACTGCAAATCTTTTACATGATAAAACATAATCTTTTCAATTTAAAGTCAATAATTCAGGTTTATTCAGGTGAGTCTTCCATACACCCGCCCAGTTTATACAACTCAAATTCATACTTCCTTATGTAGGAACAGTCTGCATCACATATCTTTTTTTGATCCGCCCTGCTGCCGGCAGACGGCATGCACCTGTTTCCAAACAATCTGCCACAACGAAGCCTGTATGCCTCGAGAGCTTTCTTTTTCTCCTCGTTACAGCCTTCAGCGTATGCCAACAGGCACATCCGGTACAGTTGTTCATAATTTTCCCATCTGCCATTGGACGGCAATTGACGTTTCAATGTTCCTTCCATTTCATAAGCGTATGAGTTATTAGCAAGTTATCTGTTCCGATTTATTTCTTAGCTTCGGAAGCCATTGCATGCATTTTGTTCTTAAAATCGTCTGTTTTCTCAGCAAGGCCGAATGCCTTGTCGGCCATCTTATCCGCTACGGTCTTTCCAGCATCCACCGCTTTTTCTTTGGCTTCATCCAACATGTCTTCCGCCTGGCCGGTTATCTTATGAAAGGTGTCACATACTTTTTCCTTCAGTTTCTTGGCTTTTGAAGTACGTGAAAAACGGTAAGCCAAAGCACCGATGACCGAACCTACTCCCAGACCGATCCATAAACTAGAATTTCTATTTTCCATAATCAAGTTGTTTTTAAATGGTTAAAATAATTAAAGGTCAATTCTCTTTTTGTTATTAAACAATGAAACAATCCACAACAAAACGACAGCTCCTACAATTGAAGTTATCAGACTGCCCAACAGACCTGTCGTTGCGATTCCCAGCAGACCGAACACCATCCACCAAACACCGCCGACAACACCTACCAGCAGATTAGTAAACAGGCCAAAGCCGCCGCCCCGCATAAATTGCCAGCAACGAATCCGGCAAGAATTCCGATAATAATGTACCATAGAAAATACATAGGCTGATTTTTTTAAGTTATACACTCGGTTTAGAATTTACATGTAAATATAGAAATTGATATATCATCACTTATCCGTCCGGGGGAGTTTGAAAATAAACAAGCTATTGCCCTGATGACAGGACTGACTACCAGTCTGGCCCGCAAATCAAAACTTAAACTTTTCATGGCTATAAATTCTAATAATGAAACAATCCTGATATTTTACTATCTCAAAACAATGCGGTTTTAATCAGTTACAACAATCCGAACCCCATATACCCCATTTTCATAAACTGGCAATTCGGCATACAACCAACTCTAACCCATGTCATATACTGAGAAACAAAGCATTAAAAAAATAGTTCAGGATATAAAAACGGAATTAACATCATTTTCTACTTTATGAAAAAATAAAAAAAGAGCACTCATATTAGTACAAACATTCCATACGTATGTAACTATATATAGCAAACAAATGTAGCCAAACATTTGTTGTTTGCTTCAAGGGGGGGGACCCTTCTTTAAAAAAAACATTTTATTAACTAAATGCTTTAATTATGAAAAATTTAATTTTACTGGCCATGATTACACTGGCATCAGTGGCATGAATGCCCAAACAGTAAAAGGAGAAGGCTCCTTAATGGGAAATGTCGGTTATCAGACCAATTATGAAAGATTCGGTCTGGGAGTACAGGGACGCTATGCGATAGCAAATATCTTCGGATTGCTCCGGATGTAACTTTCTACTTTCCTAAAGACAAAATTACCGGTCTGGATGTAAATGTGAATTTCCATTATGTATTCAACTTTAAAGAAGACGGACAGGGATTTTCTGTCTATCCTCTTGCAGGCATCGGTATGCAAAACAATTTCTATGGAAAAAAGAGTGTGGAAACAAACGGACAAGAAGTGGAAATAGACCGGAGTAACTCTACCAAATTCGCCTTCAACTTGGGAGGAGGTATCACATTGCCTATTTCCGAACGCAGTTATCTGAATGCTGAAGCGAAGTTTATGTTTGCCAAAGATGACAATGCATCAATTATGCTGGGATATGGGTATCGTTTCTAAAAAAGGCAGGATATCCTAGTCTATTTTTTTATTCTTTCAGGCATGGATTAAATGGATTCCCACGTTTTTACAATTTTATGTTACGTTTGGCCATATGGCTCCATGCCTGAAGACGCTTGAAGAAAGTATGTCGGGTAACTCCATCCATTAAGAATAACATTTTATTTTAGATTTTCAACAGTTTGATACAACCTTTTGAAGGATAAACTTTTAGCGGAGTATTTGAGAAATAAAGATAACAATTTAGCAACCATGCGAATTTCAGCAATTTGGGCGCTATGCTGTCAAATAACTCATTTAAGTACAAAGATATGATAATTTTCTGAAAGGACAATGTATTTGACTGATTTATCACGACAGTGTATGTTGATGGCCATTCTCACAAAAGCAATAATGAAACGGGAACAAACACTTCGGCTATGTATAAGAGTGTCTGTTCCCAATTTTTACTTTGCATTATAATTCTGCATATATCTCCCTCCAATATTATTTTCTACGACCTTGGAAATAGGGAATTTATCAAATAGAATCATATAGCAATGATGCAAACTAAGAATAGCATCTTGTAAATCAGGGTTTGTTTCTAAATCCACAATATTCAACCCTACATTTTTGCAATCCTGTTTAGATAAATGTCTGCTGTGTGAATAGCTCTTATTATGATTCAAAAATACATTCTTGATTTTATCAAAATCTATCTGAGGATTAACTTCTTTCAGCCATTGTTCTGCCAATTGAAGCTGACCATGCAACTGCATTTTCATACGCAGTTAAAAATGTAGGATGATATTTAGAAATAATAGTTTACCATAATCCTAACGAAGCTTGATTAGCAGATACCTCATTAACAGTTCGTTTGAATTCATCTATAACAGCTTGACACGCTATTCCACCCATTTGAGGGTCTATGGGACCTAATGAAGATTGTTCCCCCATTATAATCTCTCTGCAAGACATAGCAACCATAGTACCAGCCGACATAGAAATTTGAGGGATAAAAGCTCTCACATCACCATTAAAAAGACTTTTTAGATATGTAACGATGCTTTCTGTTGCAGCAATATCCCCACCTGATGTATGAAGGATAAAATCAAGTCCTTTTGCTTTATCCAACTTATATACTGTTGTCATAAAAGCATTTTTGTCTTGTTCATCAATTGACACATGAGGAGCATCAGATGTTTTCAGCCACCCAAAATAGTATGCTATCACATTTCGTCCTGTAATAGAATGTATTTGGGTTAAATACTGTTCACGTATATATGTTATTGTGTCAGGCTCCGTCATTTTCGTTGGATTGTCTTTTAGTCTTAACGACTTCTGCGTTGATAGTCAGCATATTGTACACTGTTTAATCGGTGAAACAACAGCTATATATTGGGACTAAATCAACCAAGAGCAACAGATTCATATCTGGAGGGTCTGTAAACAAAAAAAACTGTATTTCCTTAGGAATCAGCCTTTTACTTTGTGGACCAGCCTGGGCTTGAACCAAGGACCTCCAGATTATGAGTACGATAAAATGATATTCAGTGACAGTCTGCTTTACTAATATTAATTGATTATCAGTAAGTTGTGAATTTTACTATTTTCTATGAAACTCACTAAATACCCCTAACTGAAACCGTTTGTTTACGCAGAATTAGAGGGTAGTATTAGGCATATTTGGCATAAGTATCATCTCTTGTTTTGCTCAAGTTATAGCTATGTCGCAAATAATTTATGTTTTTGCGACAAATCAGACAATGGCTCTAAACATTGAGTATAAAGATACTCTGACACTTTTAAGTCCAACTCTAGCGCTAAATATGAATACTCTGACACTACTGATATTTGCTCTAACACCAACCTAAGCTGCAACTCTGGCATTTCTCGGTATCATGCGTCTTAAAAACAACCAAGACTAAGTATTACTGTAGTGAGAACTTGGTTTATGTCAGTACTTTAGGTCGCTTTTAGCATAAATCATTCGATCTTCTTTATGAAGTGAAAGAATATCACTATATTTGCAATCAAATAACAAAATTTACCAGTATGGAAACAGATATAACCGTCTGAAAGTTGTTTTAGCAGAAAAGAAGAGGACAAATAAATGGCTATGTGAGCAATTAAACGTCAATCCTTCCACAGTTTCAAAGTGGTGTACAAATAGCTCACAGCCTGACCTTGAAACCTTGGTTAAAATATCACATCTGTTAGATGTGGAATTGGACGATTTAGTAAATAAGAAATTCATAATTTCTCAGTAATAAATCAAATGTCTGAGTTATGATAAAAATCCGAAAATGAGGAATAAACGTATTGAATATATAATAGATGAAATTCTTGACCAGTATGCGTATGCTGATGAGTCTACCCGGCCATGGATTATAGGATTCAGTGGAGGAAAAGATTCAACAGTATTATTAATGCTTGTATGGATAGCACTCGAAAAATTAAAAGAATTACCGGGGCCGTTTCAACTTCGTAGACCAATATATGTAGTATGCAATGACACAATGGTTGAAAATCCTATAATTGCATCATATGTTGACCAAGTTTTAGAACAGATAGAAAAGAAAGCGAGAGAAGAAGACTTGCCAATTTTTGTCAGGAAGACTACACCTCGATTGGAAGATTCATTTTGGGTGAATGTTATCGGGAAAGGTTATCCTGTCCCGAACACTGCATTTAGATGGTGTACTGAGAAAATGAAAATTAAGCCTACAGCTCGTTTTATAATAGAACAAGTTGACGAGTGTGGGGAAGCTATAATCTTAATTGGAACAAGAAAAGCAGAAAGTGCGACTCGAGCCCGTTCCATTAAGAAACATGAAATTCATGGTAAGCGACTCACAAATCATACATTATTGGCAAATACATACGTCTATGCACCAATTAAAGAATTGTTGTTAGAAGAGGTATGGTATATAATAAACACCATTCCTTCCCCTTGGGGATTTGATAACAAAATCTTGTTTAACATTTATCTTGATGCAAGTGCAGACGATTACGAATGTCCAACGGTTGTTACAGACAAAAGTCATGGTTCTTGTGGCCAAAGTCGTTTCGGTTGTTGGACTTGTACTGTTGTAAAGGATGATAAGTCCATGCGTTCGCTTATAAAAAATGGGCGAGAATGGATGCAACCGCTTTATGATTTTAGGTTGAAACTGGATCAAGAACGTAATATCATTGAGAACCGATTTCCATTGCGACGCGATGGAAGAAAGGCTGTGAATGATATGGGACCCTACACTTTCACATATAGAGCCCAATTGTTGGAGGGCCTACTGAATATTCAACATGAATTACAACAACATACTCCAGAGATAAAACTCATTTCTGATCAAGATTGATTGCAATTCAAGTGATTGGTATCGAGATTTTAACTTTGCACATCAAGTATCAGAAATCTATAATAAAATCTATAATTCCTCATTAAATATGGAAGAGGGCAAAATGAAAAATAAATTGGAAGCAGACTTAATGCGAGAAATTTGCCAAGAAAACATTGAAGAAGGTGAATTGATTGAACAACTTCTTATGCTTCAGAAAAGCAAGTCACTCATGCAACGACGCCGTGGTTTAAAAACAGAAATTGAGTCTCGTTTAGAGGAATTTGTAAATAAAAAGAAATCATGACGATACGCGAAATAGAACTTGATAATTTCCGAATTTATAAAAGGAAAGAATAGGATTGAACTTTTTCCAGATGGGAATAAAATCTGATTATCGTCAGTGGTAATAATGGTTTCGGTAAAACAACTTTCTTCATGTCATTAGTTTGGTGCCTATATGGTAAGAACATGGGAAAAGTCGATGAACTATACCGTAAAGAAATTGACGAAAAAGGAGGTTATAGCAAGTACATCGGCAACAGTCTCAACTTGCTGCACAGAAAGAAGGTGAAACCCGATTTTCTGTGTCCGTAACATTTACAGATGTAGAAATCCCTGATACTCCTTGTACTGAAATAGCAATTGTTCGTTCATATGATAGTGCAACGAATTATGATGACGAGTTAGAAATTTTGATTGATGGTCGAAAGAACGATCTGTTCACAGGGTCAAAAGAGGAAATCACAAAAGAAGAGGAGATATTTATCCGAGATATATACTCCCAATAGAAATTGCAAAATTCTTTTTCTTTGATGCTGAAAAGATTGTTTCGTTTGCTCAAATCAACACACCAGAACAACGTAGGGATTTAAGTCTTGCGTATTCTCAAGTTCTTGGGATACAAAAATATGAGGATTTGAAAAATGAATTAGTCAGAATTCAGGATGACTATAGAAAAGCATCTGCCAAACCACAAGAGAAACGTGAGTTTAATGCATTAATTGCGGATATTGATTTCAAAGAAAGCGAAATAGATCGATTGTCCGAAGAAATCACCAATTTGGAAGATGACAGAGTAATCAAACGTCATAATTCGGCTGAACTTCAATCAAAATTGATTAGGGAAGGTGACATGATGTCAGCAGATGAATTGGTGAGATTAAATGAACGAAAGACGGAACTTGATACAGTATTAAGGGAAGCAGATGACAGTCTTAAAGATTTATACAGCCTTATTCCATTTGGTTTGGCAGGAGGGCTTATGGCTGAACTTCTTCCCAATTAGAAACGGAAAAAGCATATAAGCAGAATAAACTCCAACTGGAAGGGGTCAATGATAAAACTGATGTCATACTTGGTGATATTGAGGAAGCAAAGAGAAAACTGCCTTTCCCCATTGATATAAAAGCTCGGAATTTCTATGAATCTCAAATCAGGCAACTCATCAAAAAGCATTTTTACAATGTTTCAGATGAAAGTAAGTTTGAACACTTCTGTACATTGCATGATTTTAGCCAAGGACAAGTCGAAGAGTTTATGTGTATCATTATGAAAATCAAAGAGAGTAAATCTTCTTTTGAAAATCTAATCAATAAATATACGAAAGCTAAAGCCGAATTATACACGATTGAGAAAAACATTCGCGAGGCTGAGAAAAAGGCAGAAAGTGATTATGTTCAAAATTTGAGGACACGAAAAGAAAATATCGACCGTCAAATAGATTCTATCGGAGAAGAAATCGGGAAAAAGCAAAAGCGAAATAGAGACACTTAAAGACCAAGTGATTGCTCATAAAAAACAAAAG